>Ga0207678_10000544_pt1 | contig 34443 bp, 21 predicted proteins | sample KBSC63metaG_FD_184319 | JGI IMG/M metagenome (GOLD analysis project Ga0207678, IMG submission 184319) | Corn rhizosphere microbial communities from Kellogg Biological Station, Michigan, USA - KBS C6-3 metaG (SPAdes) (version 2) | ecosystem: Host-associated > Plants > Roots > Rhizosphere > Soil ... | reverse complement strand
CGATCGTGTGGTCACGGGCGTTCTGGTTGTAGTCGACGAAGAGCAGGCGCGGGTCGCGGTCCTTGCGCCACCAGGTCGTGGTGACGTCGTCCGGGGCGCGCCGTTCGACTTCGTGCGCGAAGGCCAGGGCGGCCCGGCGGACCTCGGAGAAGCCCCAGCGGGGTTCGATCCGGACGTAGACGTGCAGGCCGCGCCCGCCGGAGGTCTTCGGCCAGCCGACGGCGCCGAGCTCGTCGAGGATCTCGTGGGCGACGTGCGCGACCCGGCGGACGCGGTCGTAGCCGCAGTCGGGCATCGGGTCGAGGTCGATGCGCCACTCGTCGGGCTTCTCGGTGTCGGCACGGCGCGAGTTCCACGGGTGGAACTCCACTGTGGACATCTGCACGGCCCAGGCGACGTGCGCGAGCTCGGTGACGCAGAGCTCGTACGCGTGCCGCCCGTAGCGCGGGAAGTCGACCCGGACCGTCTCCAGCCACGGCGGCGCGCCGTTCGGGACGCGCTTCTGGTGCACCTTCTCCCCCGCCACGCCGGACGGGAAGCGGTGCAGCATGCACGGGCGTTCGCGCAGGGCGTTGACGATGCCGTCGCCCACCGAGAGGTAGTAGTTGACCAGGTCGAGCTTGGTCTCCCCGCGGGCGGGGAAGTAGACCCGGTCCGGGTTGGAGATCCGGACGGTCCGGTGCCCGACTTCGAGCTCGACAGCCTTGTCCGCCATGGAGCAGACGCTACTCGCTACGGTGGCCCGGTGAGCCTTCCGGCAGACGGGCACGTCCACACCGAATGGTCCTGGGACACGGTCACCGGATCGATGATCGGTTCGTGCGAGCGGGCCCTGGAGCTCGGACTGCCGTCGGTGGCGTTCACCGAACACGCGGACCTCACGCCGTGGCTGATTCCGGAGCCGATCCGGCCGCTGCTGCCGGACCACTTCCGGGTGCGGCTGCGCCCGGACGGTGTCCTGGAGCCACCGGAACTGGACGTCGCGGGGTACCTGGCGTGTGTCGAAGAGTGCCGCGACCGGTTTCCGGACCTGCGGATCCTTTCGGGCGTGGAGCTGAGCGAGCCGCACTGGCACCGCCCGCGCGCCGACGCGCTGCTGGCGGCCCACGACTTCGACCGGGTGCTCGGCTCGGTGCACTCCCTGCCGGACGGCGAGCACCACCAGGAGCTGACGGTGGTCTCGGACCGGCCGCCGGGCGAGCTGCTGCGGGCGTACCTCGGGGAGGTGCTGGGGCTGGTCGAGTCGACGGCGGACTTCGCGGTGCTCGCGCACATCGACTACCCGCTGCGGTCGTGGCCGGGCGAAGGTCCGCCGTTCGTGGCGGCGGACTTCGAGGAGGAGTTCCGGACGGTGCTGCGGGCCTTGAAGGCGAGTGGCCGCGCGCTGGAGGTCAACACGAAGGTGCCGCTGCCGGGCCGGGTGGTGCGGTGGTGGTTCGAGGTGGGCGGCGAAGCGGTGGCGTTCGGCAGCGACGCCCACGAGCCGGGCCTCGTCGGCCACGGCTTCGAGGAGGCGGCGGCCTTGGTGGAGTCGTGCGGCTTCCGCCGCGGCCGCACCCCGCACGACTTCTGGCGGCGCTGACCCGCTCGATCACGCCAGTGCGTGGCGCCCGTAGGACCGTGTCTCCGCGCTCTGGTCCATCAACCGGGCCGCGACCCGGCCGATCGCCGCGTCCAGTTCGGCCCGGTCGGCCGTTCCCCAGTCGCCGAGGCGGTCGGCCAGCCAGTCGTGCCAGGCCTGCTCCACCTTTCCGAACTCCTCCAGGCCCGCGGAAGTCAGCTCCCAGCCGTCGCGGGTGTACCGCAGGTGGCCGGTCAGCTCCAGGCGGTTGAACGCCGGCTCCAGCACCTGCGCCGGCACGCCGAAGTACTCGCCGATCGCCCGCAACGTCGCCGGTGAACCGCGGCGCTCCCGCAGGTGGACCTGCAGCAGGCACCAGATCCCGCCTTCGTCGAGGTCTCCCCCGGCTCGCTCGACGATCGCCGGGGCCACCTTGCGGCGCTCGCGGAAGAACAGCGTCGCCACCGCGCGTTCGAGTTCGCGGTCGTCGGTGCGGGATTCCGGCATCGCGAAACCGTCGCCGAGGTCCGGGGCGGCCGCGCGGGCGGTGTCGCGCAGCGGCACCTCCTTGAGGAAGAACGCCAACGCGAACGCCACCAGGCCGACCGGGGCCGCCGCGAGGAACACGACGTGGAGGGAGTCGCTGTACGCCTTGATCACCGGTGCCGACACCGACTCCGGCAAGGCGTGCAACGCCGTGGGCACCTGCAGTGCGCGCGGGTCGACGCCCGGCGGCACCGGAAGCGCGGCCAGCTTGGGCGTCAGCTGGTTGGCGTACACCGTGCCGAAGATCGCCGCGCCGAACGAGCTGCCGATGGAGCGCAGGAACGTCACGCCCGAGGTGGCGACGCCGAGGTCGGCGTAGTCGACGGTGTTCTGGACGGCGATGGTCAGCACCTGCATGCCGAGCCCAATCCCGAGCCCCAGCACGGCCATGTACGCCGACGCCTCCCAGAACCCGGTGCCGGTGTCGAGACGCGAGAGCAGGTACAGCCCGATCGTCATGCCCGCCGCCCCCGCCAGCGGGAAGACCTTGTAGCGCCCGGTCCGGCTCACCGCGTTGCCCGCGGCGATCGAGGCGACGAGCAGCGCCAGCACCATCGGCAGCAGCCGCACCCCGGACGTCGTGGCGGACGTGCCCTGGACGTACTGCATGTAAGTCGGCAGGTAGGACAGCGCGCCGAGCATCGCGAAGCCGACGACGAAGCTCATGATGCCGCCGACGGTGAACACCGGGTTGCGGAACAGCCGCATCGGCAGCATCGGCTCCTTCGCCCGCAGCTCCACGAAGACGAACGCGGCCAGCAGCACCACCGAGCCGATCGCCATCCCGATGATCACCGGCGAACCCCACGCGTACTGCGTGCCGCCCCAGCTGGTGACCAGCGTCAGGCCGGTCGCGGCGAGGCCGATGAGCAGGATGCCGAGGTAGTCGACGACCGGCTTGACCGCGGCGCGGGCGTTGGGCATCGCCGAAGAGGCCACCACCAGCACCACGACGACCAGCGGGATGTTGACGTAGAACGCCCACCGCCACGACAGGTGGTCGACGAAGAAGCCGCCGAGCATCGGGCCGGCCACGGTCACCACGCCGAACACCGAGCCGAGCACGCCCTGGTACCTGCCCCGCTCGCGCAGCGGGACGACGTCGGCGATCAGCGCGGTCGAGGTGACCATCAGCCCGCCGCCGCCCAGGCCCTGCACCGCGCGCCAGACGATCAGCCACACCATGCTGTCGGCGAACCCGGCGCAGAACGAGCCGATGCCGAACACGATCACCGACAGCTGGAACATCAGCTTGCGGCCGAACAGGTCACCGAGCTTGCCGACGACCACGGTCATGATCGTCTCGGCCAGCAGGTAGGACGTCACCACCCAGGACAGGTGCCCGGCTCCGCCGAGGTCGCCGACGATGGTCGGCAGCGCCGTCCCGACGATGGTCTGGTCCAGCGCCGCCAGCAGCATCCCGAGCAGCACGGCGCCGAACACGGCGTTGACCCGGCCGCGGCTCAGCGCCGGCGGCGCCGCGGCGTCCGAGGTGACCTCCGCGGTGGCCGTCATCTCTCCAAGCTAGTAGCCGCCGTCCACTGTGGATAGCCACCCGTTCCGGTGGTCCGGGCCGCTCAGAGGGTCCAGCGGTCCCGCGGCGGCGATTCGAGGACGAGCTCGCCGCCGACGGCGGCGGCGATTTCCTCCACCGTCCAGGTCTCCCGGTGCAGGACCGGCCGGATGATCGCGGGCTGGCGGACGGCGTGCAGGTGCCCGTCGGCGAGCCGCAGCACCTGCCCGGTGACGCCGGCCGAGAGGTCGCTGAGCAGGTAGGTCACCAGTGGCGCCACCCGCTCGGGCGGCGGCGCGTCGCGGTTCCCGTTCGGGTCGGCGGCCATCAGCCGGGTCCAGGCGATCGGGCTGACGGCGTTGACCCGAACGCCGTGTTCCGCCAGGTCCCCCGCCCACGAGTAGGTCATCGACGCGACCGCGCCCTTCGACGCCGAGTACGCGGCGGCGCGGCGCTGCCCGATCATGGACCCCGACGTCACGTTGACGATGGCACCGCGGCCCCGGGCGCACATGACTTTCGCGGCCGCGGTGCCACAGTGGAACGGGCCGAGCACGTTGGTCTCGACCAGCGCGCGGGCCCGCTCGGCGTCGTCGTCCTCCCACGGCGGCGCGTGGTAGCCGACGGCGGCGTTGTTGACCAGCCCGTCCAGCGCCCCGAACTCCCTGCAGCACAGGCTGATCAGCGACCGGGCGTAGTCCGGGTCCGCCACCGAGCCGACGCTCGCCACGGCGGTGCCGCCGTCCGCGACGATCGCGGCCACCGTCTCGCAGGCCGGTTCCGCGTCGACGTCGTTGACGACGACCGCGGCGCCGTTCCCGGCCGAGTGCCGGGCGAACGCCCGCCCCAGCCCGCGTCCGGCACCGGTGATCACCACGGCCCGCCCGTCCAGGAAGCCCATGGCCTCCAGTGTGACGTGGGATTGGCTCAGCTGCGCGTCAAGGCCACCAGAAAGGGGCGGAACCCGTGCGCACGGTAGAAACCGAGTGCACCGGCGTTCTGCGCGTACGCCTGCACAGTCATTTCGTTCGCGCCGCGCTCGCGGGCCCAGGCCAGAAACCTGTCCACGAGCGCGCCACCCACTCCCTCGCGACGGCGGTCCGGAGCGACGCGCATGCTCTCGAGCACGGCCGTCACGGCGCCCGGCCGCAACGGGTCCGGCCGCCGCAACCGCCCGATGAGGTGACCCGCACCCTCGCCGGCCAGCAGGCACAGGCACTCCGGATCCTCGACGAGACTCCCGTAGTAGGCCTCGCCTTCGCGAGCGGGCCAGCCGGTGTCCATGAACGGGTCGTGGTGCCCACCGTCCTCGGCGAACAACGCCGCGGCCGACGCGACGAGCTCGGGAACGTCCTCGGGACGACACTCGGAAACAGTCATCTCGACGACGGTAACGGCGTCGATTTTCGTTGTAAATTACCACTTCAGCGCGACAGGTGCGCCAAGTTCTCCAACGCCAGCTGTTCCAGGTGCTCCGCGGCCGCCGCGCTTCCGCCCGCCGCGTGGAACGAGGCCGCGACCGTCTCCGCCGCGCGGCGGTACGACGGTTCCGTCAGGACCTCTTCGACGGCCGCCGCGATGCGGGGTGCGCCCGCGCGGCCGAACCGCAGGCGGACGCCCGCGCCCGCCTCGACCACCTGGGCCGCCACGATCGGCTGGTCGTCGCGGATCGGGGCGACCACCAGCGGGAGGCCGTGCCACAGCGTTTCGCAGACCGTGTTGTGTCCCGCGTGGCACAGCACCGCGTCGACCCGCGGCAGCAGCGCCAGCTGCGGGACAGCCGGCCGCACCAGGACGTTGGGCGGGACATCGCCGAGCACGCCGCCCGGGTCGGCGATCACCGCGCGCACGCTCGTCCCGGCGAACGCCTCCGCCGTCGCCGCCAGGAACCCGGCGCCCGCGGACGTGTTCGCGGTGCCGAGGGAGACCAGCACGGTCGGCCGCAGCGGGTCGAGCCACTCCCACGGGAAGTCCGTTGTGGACGGCCGTGCGCCGAGCGCGGGTCCGACGAGCCGGACCGACGGCGGCAAGGTGATCGCGCCCAGCAGCTCGCGGGTGGTGAAGGCGAGGACGCCGTGGGGTGAGAACCGCGGGTCCGCCGTGCCCCGGCCGTCGGCGATCCGCGCGCGGAGCCCGTCGAGCAGCGTGCCGACCCACTCCCCGACCTTCGGCATCCCGGACAGCGGGTCGACGAGCTCGGCCGAGGTCGTCGCCGAAGTGACCCACGGCAGGCCACCGGCGTCCGCGAGCAGTCCACCGGCCAGTGCCTGCTGGTCGGCGACGACGACGTGCGGTTCGAAGGCGTCGAGCGCCGCGGCCACGCCGGGGGCCATCGCATCGGCGAGGGGGACGAGGAAGTCCTGCCAGAGGAAGCTCAGCGCCGCCGGGCCCTTCAGCTCGGCCGGGCGCACGGGCAGGTCCCCCACGGCGCAGGAGAACACGAGCGCCTCCGGGCCGGCCAGCTGCCACAGCAGCTCGTCGTGGCCCGCCCAGGCGACCTCGTGGCCGCGCGCGGTGAGCTCGGCCGCCACGCCGACGGCGGGGTTGACGTGCCCCACCAGCGGGGGGACGACGAAGAGGAACCGGGCCACTACCGCACCCGCGCCTGCGTGCGCGCGGTGTCGCGGACCCAGCCGAAGATCAGTTCGATGACCTCCGCGGTCCGTTCGACCAGCACCGAATGCCCCTGGTCGGGCAGCACCACACACCGGCAGCTCTCCAGGTGCGTCTCGAAGTGCGGCACCTGCGCCGACAGCCCGGAGTCGCCGCCGAAGACCGCGAACACCGGGCAGCGCACCGCCGACAGGTCCGCCGCGATGGTCGCGCTGCGCGGGATGTCCTCGGCGATCGTGGTGGTCTGCAGGATCTTGTTGGCGGCCTTGGACAGCCGCGCGGTGTGCGCGCCGTGGTTGTCGGCGATCCAGCCGATGACCTCGTCGATCGCCAGCCGGGTCTTGGCGTCGGCGAGCCCGTCGGCCATGTGCCGGGTCCACTCCCCGGTCGGCGGTTCGCCCTCGATCACGACGACGCTCGCCACCCGGTCGGGCCGGGCGGCGGCCAGCCCGAACGCCACCGAGGCGCCGAACGAGTTGCCGACGACGTGCACCGGACGCGTGACGTCACTGGCGTCGAGGACCGCGACGAGGTCGTCGACGAACCGTTCCAGGTGGTAGCCCGACTCGGGGCGGGTCGTGCGGCCGTGCCCGCGCAGGTCGTACATCAGCACGTCGAGCCCGCGCTCGGCGAAGGCCGGGCCGAGCGTGAAGTAGTAGCTGGCCAGGCTGTCGGTGAGCAGGCCGTGGACGCACACCACGATCGGCGCGTCCCCGTCGAGCGGCACCTCGGGGGTGAGCCGCTGGACGTGCACGTCCAGCTCGCCCGCGCGGATCCGGCTCACGCCGTCGCCCGCAGGGAGGCGACGGTGTACCGGACGAGCTCGCCCACGGTCAGCGCGATGATCTCGTCCAGGTCGCGCTCGGCGATGAAGGTCGCGAAGTTGACGCGGTCGCCGTAGTGCTCGCGCAGCTGCCCGGACAGCGCCACCAGGTCGACGCTCTCCAGCTCGAGGTCGTCGTGGAACGTCGTGTCCATGGTGATTTCCGCGTCGTCCAGGCCGTACTCCTCGAGCAGCTCCCGCAGCATCCCGCTCAGCTGGGCGAGCACGGTCGCCTCGTCGGTGGCCGTGGTCTCGATGCTCATCCGGCAGTCTCCTTCGTCTCTTCGGTCCAGGCGACGACGTAGCGGCGCGGTGGCGCACCGGACGGGTTCTCGACGTCGGCACAGCACACGCGGTATTCGCGGCCCGCGACGCGGACGGTCATCTCTTCCGGGGCCGCCGCGACGACCTCGAAGTCCCGGGGTTCGCCGCGCAGGCCGGTGCCGCGCAGTTTGGCGACGGCCTCCTTCGCCGTCCAGAACCGGGCGAACCACTGCTCCGGATCGCCGGGCAGGCTCGCGAACAGCGCCAGCTCGCCCGGGCCGAGCGCGGCCTCCACAGTGGACTCCGCACGCGGGACGACCTCTTCGATGTCGATGCCGCAGGGCCCGTGGCGGGCGATCGACACCCCGGCTTCGGCGCGGTGCGCCACCGAAACCGTCACCGGCGGCAGGTCCCGGCCGTAGGCGCCGGTCGCGAACGGCCGGCCGGCCTCGTCGTTGCCGATGCGCAGCTCGGCGGGGAACATCTCGGGTTCGCCGCGGGCCCAGAGGAACTGGCGGATCGCGTCCTTGGCGGCGATCCGGCCGAGCAGCCACTGGCGCCGCCCGCGCGGCGGACGGCGTTCGTAGGCGTCGCGCTCGGGGCCGGCGAGGTAGTTGCGCATGATCAGCTCGCGGGTGGCCAGGTCGGGCCACTGTTCGCGCACCAGCGCCCAGCCGCCCGGCTGCTCGACCGACAGCGTCGAGCGCTCGGGAGTGCGGTCGGCCTGCCGGATGTGCGCGGTGCTGTCGAACCGCCGGTCGCGCCAGCCGGTGAACTCGGCCCAGACCGCCCCGTTGTGGACGAGCTGCATGTCCGCATCGAGGAACTCCTCCGTCAGCCCGGTGATCCGGACGAGGCACTCCAGGCGCTCGCCCGGGGCCGGGTGCGGGCCGTGGAACCGGATTTCGCGCATGGCGACCGGGAAGACGGTGGTCCGCTCGGGCAGCCGGGACATGATCCAGTAACCGAGCACCTGGCCCACGTTGTCGAGCAGCGCGCCGGGCGCGGCCGGGGTGGTCAGCACGGCCCGCACGTGCCGTTCGCCGACGGCCGTCAGCTCGGTGACGCCCTGGAAGCGCGGGCCGTGGAACATCCAGCGTTCGTCGTACAGCTGCGCCGCCGTCGTCTCGGGAGCCCGTTCGGCCGACGCCGGGAACCGCCACGGCGCCGGTGCGCCCGCCGGGTACTCCGGCGCGAGTTCCACGACCGCCTGCGAGTAGCCGGCGAGGGTCGCAAGCACCCGGTGGGTGCCCTGGGGCCGGACCCGCACCGGCACGGTGACCCCCGGGACCGCGGTGATCCACTGGCTGAGCCGGACGTCGTGCACCGCGACCGCGTGGCGGCCGGGCGCGGCCTGCTCGGCGAACCGCATCAGGTGGTCGATCACCGTGGTGGCCGGGACGACCGGCCACCGGTCCCCCGGGTCGGCCTGGGGCGGTTGCTTGAAGAAGCAGTGGTCGAGCAGGTACGGCATCGTCTCGAGTGACACGGGGAGGGTGGTGTCCAGTTCCCGGGGCGCCGGGAGCCGGCGCGCCGGTCCGGCGAGCACGGTGGACGCCAGCTCGGCCGTGTCGGCCAGCAGGGCCGCGAATTCCGCGGCAAGGGGTCCCTTCGCGGCCAGGTCGTCCACAGTGGACCGGGGCGCGGCAGGCAGCGCGATCCGCGCGCGGACCTGTTCGTCCAGGGAGATCAGGCGGCCGCCGAGGTCGAGCTTGACCGCCTTGGGGGCGGCCGGGCGTTCACCGGGCAGGTGCTCGAAGCCGACGTCGAGGCCGTCGGCCCACAAAGCGGTCGCGACGCGGCGCAGCTGCGCGAGCCCCGGCCGCTGCCCCGAGTGCGCGGCCACGACGAGGTGGTCCTCGCCGTGCAGGGTGTCGCCGACCAGCGAGCCGAGCTGCCCGGCGCCGGCCTGGACGAACGCGCGGAAGCCGGCGTCGTGCATGGCCCGCACGAGCGGGCGGAACCGGACCGGCTCCAGCAGGTGCCGGACGAACAGCTCGCGGACTTCGGCCTCCGCGGCCGGGTACTCCGACACCGTGGTCGCGGACCAGAGCGGGAGGGACGGCGGGTGCAGCGTGAACCGCTCGGCCGCGGCGCGGATCGGGTCCAGGTACGGCCGCAGCATGGGGGTGTGGAAGCCGGACCGGAACGGCAGCACCTGGGCCACGATCCCGGCGTCGCGGAAGCGCTGCACGAGCGCACCGACCGCCGCTTCCGGCCCGCAGATCATCGCCTGGTTCGGGGAGTTGTCGTGGGAGAGGACGACGTCCGCCCGCCCGGCCAGCTCCTCCAGCACCCGCGCCGCGGGCGCGCCGATCGCGGCGAAGGCGAGCCCGGGGACGACGAGCGCGTCCGGGTCGAAGCCGGCGAGGAAGGTGTCGACCTCTTCTTCGGCGTGCACGCCGGCGACGGCCATCGCCGTCCATTCGCCCAGGCTGTGCCCGGCCACGGCGTCCGGCGTGACGCCGATCCGGCCGAGGGCGGCGTGCAGCAGCCTGCCCAGCTCGAACACCGCCGCGCCCTGCCGCCCGACGTCGCCGACCTCGACGTCCGCGTGCTTCCACGGCAGGCCGAAGTGGCGGGCGAGGTCCCCGCAGTTCAGCGTGAGTTCCGACTCCAGGCCGGGGAAGAGGAACGCGACCTTGCCACCGCCCGGCCCGAGCAGGGGGCGGTCGGCGAACCACACGTCGTTGCGGCCGCGCCAGGCCCGGCCCCGCGCCAGGACCTTCCTGGCCAGGGCCAGCCGCTTCTCCGTCGGGTCGACGATGCCGAGCCGGACCGGACCGTCGCCGGTTTCCCGGGTCCCCGCCCGGTCGAAGGCCTCGCGCAGCGCGTCGACGGTCGGTGCGGCGAGGCGCAGCACGCGTTCGGGCTCGCGCACGGCGACCGGCTTCGCGCGGCCCGGTGCCTGTTCGAGGACGACGTGGGCGTTGATCCCGCCGAAGCCGAACGCGTTGACCCCGGCCCGGCGCACCGGCGCGTCCCACGGTGCGGCGGCGTCCAAAGTGGAGAAACGGGTGCTCGCCAGCGCCGGGTGCGGGTCGTCGCAGTGCAGGGTGGGCAGGAGGACGCCGTGGTGCACGGCCAGGGCCGCCTTGACGAGCCCCGCGATCCCGGCCGCGGGCATCGTGTGGCCGATCATCGACTTGACCGAGCCGAGCACCGCGCTGCCCTCGGTGCCGAAGACCGCCGCGAGGGTGGCGAGTTCCGCCGCGTCGCCGGCCGGGGTCGCGGTGCCGTGTGCCTCCAGCAGGCCGATCGAATCGGGCGCGGCCGGGTCCAGGCCCGCCGCGGCCCACGCCTGACGGACGGCACGGACCTGCCCGCCGGAATCGGGGCTGGCCAGGCTCGCGGTCCGCCCGTCGGAGGCGATGCCGGTGCCGGTGATCACGGCGTAGACGCGGTCGCCGTCGCGCTGGGCGTCGGCGAGGCGCTTGAGGACGACGACCCCGGTGCCTTCGCCGATCAGCACGCCGTCGGCGTCGCGGTGGAACGGCCGGATCCGCTCGGACGGAGACAGCGCGCCGAGCTGGGTGAACACGCTCCAGAAAGTGATGTCGTGGCAGTGGTGCACGCCGCCGGCCAGGACGACGTCGCACCGGCCGGTGGCCAGCTCCCGCACGGCGTGGTCGACGGCGATCAGCGACGACGCGCACGCGGCGTCCACGGTGTACGCCGGGCCGCGCAGGTCGAGGCGGTTGGCCAGCCGCGACGCCGCCAGGTTCGGCACCAGCCCGATCGCGGACTCGGGTGCCTCGGGGCCGAGCTGGTCGGTGAAGGCCTGGCGGACGGCGTCGAGCCGGTCCGCGTCCAGGCCGGGCAGCAGCTCGCCGAGGGTGCGCACGAGCTGGCTCGCGGTCCGGACGCGCTGGTCGAGGCGGACCAGCCCCGGTGTCAGATAACCGCCGCGGCCGAGCACGACGCCGACCTTCGCGCGGTCGGCGGGCAGCCGGTCCGGGCCGCCCGCGTCCGCGACGGCCTGCGCCGCGACCCGCAGCGCGATCAGCTGGTCGGGTTCGGTGGCGGGCACGGAGTTCGGCATGATCCCGAACCCGGTGACGTCCACTTCGGCCAGTTCGTCGACGAAGCCGCCGCGCCGGCAGTAGACCCGGTCGGCTCGACGCTGCTCGCCGGGCGCGTAGTGGGTGTCGTCCCACTTCCCCGGCGGCACCTCGGTGATCGCGTCGACACCGCCGGCGAGGTTGCGCCAGTAGCTCGCCAGGTCGGGGGCGCCGGGCAGCAGCACCGACATCCCGACGATCGCCACGGGCGGGACCATCCGCGTCACCAGCCCGAGGCGGTGTGGACGACGGCGCCGACGTCGGTGCGGCCCCAGGCGAGCTCGCGCAGCAGGCCGAGGGTGCCTTCCTCCGGGTCGATCAGGGCGATGCCGCGGCGGGCGTAGTCGCGCATCAGCTCCGGCGTCACCATGCCGTCGTGGTCGCCGGCCGGGGCCCACGGTCCCCAGTGGACGGTGACCGCACGCCCGGCGGGCCACCGGTGCCCCAGCGCCTCGAGGGCGTCGTTGGCGGCGGCGTAGTCGGACTGGCCGCGGTTGCCCAGTACCGCGGCGATGCTGCCGAACAGGACCACGAACTTCGGCTCGTCGGGCAGGTCGGCGGTCGCTTCCAGAAGGGTGCGGGCGCCCTCGACCTTGGTGCCGTAGACGCGTTCGAAGGACTCGGGGGTCTTCTCGGCGACGAGCTTGTCCTCGATCACGCCGGCCGCGTAGACGATGCCGTCGAGGCGGCCGTGCTCGGCGTGGATCTCCTTGACCGCGCGGTGCACGGCTTCGGCGTCGAGCATGTCGACCGACTGGTAGCGCACCGGGCTGCCGAGGGCTTCGAGCTCCGCGAGGGTCTGCCGGACCTCGCGTTCGCCCTGGATGCGGCGGACCGCCCGCTCGATCTCGGCGGGGCTCTTCAGCCCGGCGGCGATGAGCGCGGCGCGCAGCTCGTTGGCCGTCCTCGCCTGCGGGTGTTCGTCCTGCACCGCGGGCACCGGCGTCCGGCCGAGGAGTTCGATCCGGCAGCGGGCGGCCGCGGCCAAGGTCGTGGCGAACCGGGCGGTGATGCCCTTCGCGCCGCCGACGAGCAGGACGACCGAATCGCGGTCCAGGCCGATCGCGGCGGCTTCGGCCGCCCCGTCACCCGCCGGTCCCGCGCCGCTGCCGGCGAGCAGGCCGAGGTCCTGTTCGGTCATCCGGAAGCCCTTGCGGTCCTGGCCTTCGCGGACGACGACCGGTTCCCGGTCCACAGTGGACAGCTCTTGGACCAGCGCGGTCGCCTGGTCTTCGGTCGTTTCGTCCGGGGACAGCTCGACCACGCGGGTGAGGGTGCCGGGGTGTTCGCGGGCGAGGCTGCGGTGGAACCCGCGCAGGCCTTCGCCCGGCCCGGCGGTGAGCAGCCAGGCGGGCTGCGCCGCGAGGGCGGCCTGGTACTGCGGGAAGGCGGCGGGGAGGCCGGTCCCGGGCAGGAAGAGGACACCGTCGAACCCGGCGCGGACGTCGTCGGCGACCTCGGCGGACGCGCCGAGCCCGGTGAGCTGAGCCCGGACGGCCTCGGCGAGTGCCCCGCGGCCGAGGAGGAGGAACTTCCGCCCGGCGACATCGGGAGCGTCGGCGGGGCCGAGGTCGAACTCGGCCATGACCAGGCGTTTCGGCGCCACGATGAGCGGCGCGGGCTCGGCCGGAGCCGGTTGCGCGGCCAAGTCGAGCGGGACGGGTTCGGCCGGGCGCCGCGGCGCGGGCGCGGCGGGGGTCCCGGGCCGGGCACCGTCGATGAGCTCGGCGATCGCCGCGGCCGTGCGGGCCTTGGCCAGTTCCTCGACGTCACCGCCCGTGTCGAGGTTCAGGCGGGTGGCCAGTTCGCCTGCGATCTCCGCCCGCTTGATCGAATCCACACTCAGGTCCGCTTCCAGATCGAGATCCGGCTCGATCATCTCCACCGGATACCCCGTCCGCTCCCCGATCACCGCCACCACGGTCTCCAGCACCGACACCACAGCCACCGGCGCCGGCTTCGGCTCCGCGGCCGGCACCACCACCGTCGGCTGCTCGATGACCGGGATCGGAGCCGAGACCGGCAAGGGCGCGTCCGTGCCGAGGAAGCCCAGGAGCACGTCGCGCTGGGCGGCGATCATCTCGCGGCTCGTGCGCAGGAAGTCTGCCACCATCGCCTCGGAGGTGGCGGGCGCCGCTGACGCCACGCCGAACGAGACCCGCTCCGCCGGGCGGAGGGCGCCCGCCGGGATCGTGCCGTCCGCCGCGCGGAGCAGGTGGCCGTCGACCGTCCACCCGGGACGCTTCGGCCGCGGCGCGGCGGAAGCGTCGACGGCGTCCCGGCCGCGGAACAGCCAGCCCGTCTCGACCGGCACGCCGGCCACCGCCAGCTGCGCCAGCGCGCCCAGCAAACCCGGCAGGCCGCGGCGCCCCGGCTGCTCGAACCCGACCGTCCGGTGCGGCCGGTCGCCGAGGATGGCGGCGACCTGCTTGGCCAAAACGGCCCCGGGGCCGGCCTCGACGAACACCCGCGCGCCCGCCGCGTACATCGCCTCGACCTGTTCCACGAACCGGACCGGCGATCCCAGCTGGGCGGCCAGCTCGCCGCGGATCGCGTCCGGCGAAACCGGGTACGGCTCGGCCGTCCGGTTGCCGTACACCGGAACCGCGGGCCGCACGACGCCGATCGCGTCGAGAGCCCGGCCGAACGCCTCCCCCGCCGGTGCCACCAGCGAGCTGTGGAACGCGCACGCGACCTGGAGCCGCTTCGCGCCGAGCCCGGCGGCACGCAGGTGCCCGACCGCGGCCTCGACGTCGGAGGTGGGCCCGGAGATCACCGTCTGCTTGGGCGAGTTGTGGTTGGCCAGGACGACGGCGCCGAGGCCGGCGTCGGCGAGGACCTTCCCGGTCTCCGCGGCTCCGGCCGAGACCGCGGCCATCGCGCCGGGGTCGCCGTCCGGCACCGCTTCGAGGATCGCCGCGGCCCGCTCGTGGCTGGCGTGCAGCAGGGCTTCGGGCGTGAGCGCTCCGGCCGCGGCCAGCGCCGTGAGCTCGCCGTAGCTGTGCCCGCCCAGCATCGCGGGCCGCACGCCGGCGCGGGTCAGCAGCCGGAACGCGGCCAGCCCGGTCATCCCGAGCGCGGGCTGGGCGACGCGCGTGTCGGTGACCCGCTCGACGGAGTCCTGCCGCTCCGCCTCCCCGAACACCGCCGGGCCGAAGACGACCTCGGCCGTCGCCGGGTCGAGCCGCAGGTAACGCTGCAGCTCGGGGAAGGCGACGAACAGCTCGGCGAACATGCCCGGCCGCTGGCTGCCCTGCCCGGGGAACAGCACCGCGACCTCGCCCGCCACCACGTCGTCCGCGCGGAACACCCCGGGTGCGTCGTGGCCGTCCAGTGCCTGCCGCAGCAGTCCGGCCAGCTCGTCCACAGTGGACGCGACGACGGCGAGCCGCGCCGGACGTCCCTGCCCCCGCCGGGCCGCGGCCAGCGCCAGATCCCGCAGCCGCCACGGCGAAGGGACTTCCGAAGCCAGGGCCAGCAGGTCCCGCGCCGCGGACTCCGTCGCGAAGGTGAACAGCTCCGCGGGCCACTCGTCCGCGGCCTGCGCGGGCGGGACACCGTCGTGGGCGGCGAGCACCACGTGGAAGTTGGTGCCGCCGAAGCCGAACGCGCTGACCCCGGCGAGCCGCTCGGCGGGCGGCGCGGTCCAGGGCTGCGCCGCCGACTGGAAGGCGAACGGGCTCGTCGCGGGATCCCACGCCGGGTTCGGCGAGGTGAGGTGCAGCGTCGGCGGTTTGACGCCGGTGTGCACGGAGAGGGCGGCCTTGATCAGCCCGGCCAGGCCCGCGGCGCACTTGGTGTGCCCGATCTGGGACTTCACCGAGCCGATCGTGCACGCGCCCGGCGCGGCGCCGGCCTCGGTGAACACCTTGGTGAGCGTGCCGAGCTCGGTCCGGTCGCCGACGACGGTGCCGGTGCCGTGCGCCTCGACCAGCCCGACGCGGGCGGGCGAGACGCCGGCGTTGCGGTAGGCGCGGGTCAGCGCGGTGTGCTGCCCTTCGGGCCGCGGCGCGGTCAACCCCAACGCCCGGCCGTCCGAAGCCGCGCCGACGCCCTTGATCACGGCGTACACGCGGTCGCCGTCGCGTTCGGCGTCGGAGAGGCGTTTGAGGGCGATGCAGGCGACGCCTTCGCCGAGCGCGATGCCGTCGGCCGCGCTGTCGAACGTCGCCGACCGCCCGGTCGGCGACAGAGCGTGCGCGGAGGCGAACAGGAGGTAGTCGTTGATGCCGTTGTGCAGGTCCGCGCCGCCGCAGAGGACGAGGTCGCTGGTACCGGCGGTCAGCTCCTTGCAGGCGACGTCGACGGCGGTCAGCGACGAGGCGCACGCGGCGTCGACGGTGTAGTTGGCCCCGCCCAGGTCGAGCCGGTTGGCGATCCGCCCGGCGATGACGTTGGCGAGCACGCCGGGGAAGGAGTCCTCGGTGATCTTCGGCAGTTGTTCGTCCAGTTCGGACGGGAGTTCGCCCAGGTAGGACGGCAGCACGGACCGCAGGGTCATCGCGTTGGACAGGTCGCTGCCCGCTTCCGCGCCGAACACGACCGACGTCCGGGCCCGGTCGAACGCGCGGTCGGCGTAGCCGGCGTCGGCCAGCGCGCGGTGCGCGGCCTCCAGTGCCAGCAGCTGCACGGGCTCGATGCTGGCCAGCGACGACGGCGGGATGCCGTACTTCAGCGGGTCGAAGCCGATCTCGGGCAGGAACCCGCCCCAGCGCGACGGCGTCCGCTCCCCCTGGCCTTCCGGGTCGTAGTACAGCGAGGTGTCCCAGCGTTGCGGGGGTACCTCGGTGACCGCGTCGGTGCCGGCCAGGACGTTCGCCCAGAACGCGGCCAGGTCGGGGGCCTGCGGGAACATGCAGGCCATGCCGACGATCGCGACGTCCAACGGTGCGGGCGCGGGCGGTTCGGCCTCGACGACGCCGAACTCGGCCGCCCGCGCGCGCAGGAACGCGTTCGCCCCCGCTCCCACCGAGTGGTGCAGCTCGGCGATCGTGGTGACGGCCGAGCGCAGCACGGCGACCTCGCCCGCCATGAACATGCCTTCGGCGAGCTGGCGGTCTTCGCCGACGTCCCGCAGCTCGGCGCCGACGCGCTCGATGCCCTTGCTCGCCAGGCGGAGCCGCCCGACGTTGAGCGTCTCCAGGTGCTCCCAGGCGTCCCGGCTCGGCACACCGCGCACGGCGAGGTCCGCCTTGATCGCCGCGTACTCCTCGGTGAACGGGCTGCGCACACAGCGCGTCGCGTGGCCCGGCGCGGTTTCGAGCAGATCGGTGTGCTCGGCCTCCAGGAGCCGGCGCTGGAACAGCGGCAGCACGGCGCCCGCGTCGACGGCCTCGCGGGTGAAGAGGTAGGCAGTGCCCATCAGCACGCCGATCGCCGCACCGCGCGCGGCCACCGGCGCCGCGAGGGCGGCCACCATCGCGGCCGAACGCTCGTCGTGGACGCCGCCGGCGAACAGCAGCTGCAGGTCCGCGGCCGCGGCCGGGGTGGCCGCGACGAAGTCGGCGAGCACGCCGAGCTGGGCCTCCCACAGGGGAAAGCTGGTGCGCGGGCCGACATGCCCGCCGCACTCGGAGCCTTCGAAGACGAACTTGCGGGCACCCGCCTCGAGGAACTGCTTCAGCAGTCCCGGCGAAGGCACGTGGAGGAAAGTGGCGATGCCGGCTTCCTCCAGGGCCACGGCCTGGGCCGGGCGACCGCCGGCGATGATCGCGTGTGTCGGCCGCAGTTCGCGGATGACCGCCAGCTGCGCGGCCTTGACGTCGTCGGCGGCGAATCCGAGGACACCGACGCCCCAGGGCGCGTCGCCGACCGCCGCGCGAGTCCGTTCCAGGACGTCGCGGGTCTGCTCGGGGCCGGAGAGGGCCAGGGCGACGAACGGCAGGGCGCCGCCCGCGGCGACCTCGGCCGCGAAGGCGGGCTGGTCGCTGACCCGGGTCATCGGTCCCTGCGCGACCGGGAGTGCGGTGCCGAGCGCGCGGCTGCCCGCGGTGCCGGGGCCGAGCACCGCGTCCGGCAGGCCCAGCGCTGCGCCGACGGCGTCGGCCAGGCCGCGCACCGCCGCGGTCACCGTGCCCCATCGGTCGCGGAACCGGGTGGCGAGGAAGACGTCCTGACCGGCTTCGACCGGTTCGGTGCCGCGGCGGGCCAGCACCCGGACGCCGTCGACGACGGTCGTTTCCGAGCCGTCGAGACCGGTGACGGCGGTGATCAGGGTGGACGGCAGTTCGGCTTCCGGCAGCAGGGCGAGCTGGGTGTCGACGATGACCCCGGCCGCACCGCCCGCGACGGCGGCCGCGGCGGTGTGCGGGCCGATACCGCCGGCCGCCCACACTCCGACGCCGAGCGTGTCGTCGGCGAGCAGGGCCTGCAGCAGCACGAACGTGCTCAGTTCCCCGGTCCGGCCGCCGCATTCGTGCCCGCGGGCGATCAGGCCGTCGGCGCCGCCCGCGACCGCCCGGACGGCCGCCGCGCGGGAGGTGACCTCGGCCAGCACCCGCCGGCCCGGGAAGTCCCGCGGCGTGCACTCGGCGTCTTCGGTCAGCAGCACGGTGGTCACGGCGTCGGGCAGGTCCGCCGGGCGCGCCAGCCGGACCCCGAACGCCGGGATACCCCATTCCCCGAGCAGCGCGAGCTCTTCGGCGGCCGCGGCACCTCCGGCCGTCAGGTCGAGCACGCCGAGGCCGCCCCCGCGCGCGGCGGCGGCGACCCCGCGCGCCGACGGCCATCGCAGCGGCGACACGGCGACGACCAGCCCGGCCGGCACGGAGTCGTCTTTCGAGAGACGCATGGGAACTCCCGCTACGCACGAAAGGGTGATAGGTAACGGGGTGTACTTAAGCGGGTTCCTTCCGTGCCGTCAACAACCCACCGCGATTTCATAGCCGAGGTTCAGAAAATTCGGGATCGACCAGGCCGATGGCGCAAGAATTTAACGTCGCCGTCACGTTCCGGGCCACGGACCTGGACGACCATTGCCGAGCCGGCCGCGCCGGAGCAGCCCGGTGACGTGGTCCACCCGGCACGCGCCGCCGGACGGCGCAAACCATCCCGCCTGGTGGACGTGCCGCGATTCACCGGTCCGGACCACATCGACCGTCGGGTCGGGCGTTTCCGCGCAGCCTTCGCCGCTTATCCCGGCGGTAAAGCGGGCGTGCGGAAACACCCCCTTCACCAAGTCCGGCGGACCAGGCTCCACCGGTTGCCGCCACCGATTTGTCGGCGCTTTCCCGGCGCCTCGAAGAATCGACCGAAGAATATCTCGCAGGTCCCCGCGGAGCCCCTGGAAGTCCACTGTGGATTGGTCGCCCACCGGGATTCTCGGTGCTCACACGACCACGAACGAGGGTACCGGCGACGGCGAGCTCCCCGCCGGGCACGACCAGCGGTATTCAAGCGACCACCACCGGTACCACGGCCGGCCCCGGGTGATCGAAATTTTCCGTCTCCGCGTTACAAGCTTTTCCTGAGAAGAAGCTGAAGACATTTCGCGTACCAGCGAGTAGCACTAGACAGTACGTCTAAGCTTGGACTGTTCGTCCACGCATGGAGGTGACGGTGGAGTACTGGTACACCGATGAGCGCTCGGGGACGCGGTACCCCGGCGATCCCCGCCGCTGGCGCGGTGACGACGGCGTCCCGCTGACCGTCGTCCCCCAACCCGGCTTGCGCCCGGACGAGGTCGACACCGGCACCCGGTCGCTCTGGCGCTACCGGGCGGCGCTGCCGGGCGACCTCCGTCCGGTCTCGCTCGGGGAAGGCTGCACCCCGCTCGTCCCGCAGGCTTGGAACGGCACGGAGGTCCGGTTCAAGCTCGAATGGTTCAGCCCGACCGGCAGCTTCAAGGACCGCGGCTCGAGCGTCATGGTCTCCGCGCTGGCCGGTGCCGGGGTGCGGGAGCTCCTGGAAGACAGCTCCGGCAACGGCGGCTCGTCGGTGGCGGCCTACAGCGCCGCGGCCGGGATCACGGCGACCGTCCTGGCGCCCGAGGGGACGTCGCCGGCGAAGGTGCTGCAGACCCGCGCGTACGGCGCAGCCGTCGAACTCGTGCCGGGCACCCGCGACGACACCGCCGCCGAAGCGGTCCGCCGCTCGGACCGCACGACCTACGCCAGCCACAACTGGCACCCGTTCTTCCTGCAGGGCACTAAGACCCTCGCCTACGAGCTGTGGGAGGACCTGGGCTTCCACGCACCGGACGCCGTCGTCACCGTGGCCGGCGCGGGCAGCATCGTGCTGGGCTGCGACCTCGGGTTCGGCGAACTCCTCGAAGCCGGGTCGATCACGCGGCGCCCGCGCCTGCTGGTCGCGCAGCCGCGCAACTGCTCCCCGATCGACGCGGCCTTCCACGACCGGCAGCCACCAGAGTTCGCCCCGACCGTTGCCGAGGGGACGGCGATCCGCCGTCCGGTGCGGCTGCCGGAGGTGGTCTCGGCCATCCGGCGCTCGGGCGGGGACACCGCGGCGATCGGCGAGGACGCCATCGCCGCGGCCGCCCGCCGTCTCGCGTCCCTCGGCCTCTACGCCGAGCCGACGAGCGCGACGGCCGCCGCGGCGATCGACGTCTTCCGCGCGCGGGGTGCCATCCGGCCCGGCGAGACCACCGTCGTCGTGCTCACCGGCTCCGGCCTCAAGGCGCCCGACAAGCTGCGGGAGCTGATCGGATGACCGAGGACGAGCTGCTGCTGCGCGAGGCGGAGAAGATCGCCCACGCCGTCGGCCGGATGTTCCCGGGTCTGTGCGAGGTGGTGCTGCACGACCTGCGCGACCCGGCCCACGCCGTGCGCGCGATCGAAGGCGGCCTGTCCGGGCGCGCGGTCGGCGACCCCGCGACCGAGCTGGGGCTGGCCCGGATCGCGGACCCGGAGTTCCCCGACGTGCTGCAGAACTACCCGAACCGGTTCCCGGACGGACGGCCCGCGAAGAGCACGTCGATCGGCCTCCGCAACTCGGGCGGCGAGTACGTCGCGGCGCTGTGCCTCAACCTCGACGTCTCCCTGCTCGGCTCGGCGGCGCACGCCCTGGCCCGCCTGGCCGGCACCGACGAACCGGCCCCGCTCACCGAGTCGCTGCGAGCCCGTACCGGCGAAGAGCTGCGCGCGCTGGTCGAGGACTACGCCGCCGAGCGCGGTCACACCCCCCGCAGCCTGCCGGCGACCGCGAAGAAGGACCTGGTGCGGTCTCTGAAGGAGCGGGGCTTCCTGGAGCTGAAGTATGCGGTGCCGTCACTGACCGACCTGCTCGGGATCTCCCGCGCCAGCGTCTACAACTACCTGCGCTGACTCAGAAGACCGACCAGCCCGTCAGCGTCGTGAACCGGTCCAGGGCGGCGACCCCGGCGACGGAGTTGCCGCGCGCGTCCAGGCCCGGGCTCCAGACGCACACCGCGCAGCGGCCCGGGACGATCGCCAGGATGCCGCCGCCCACGCCGCTCTTGCCCGGCAGGCCGACCCGGTAGGCGAACTCGCCCGCCGCGTCGTACGTGCCGCACGTCAGCATCACCGCGTTGATCCGCTTCGCCGCGCTGAGGCCCAGCAGCCGCGAGCCGTCGTTGCGGACGCCGTGGCGGGCCAGGAACAACGCCGACCGGGCGACGTCGGCGCAGCTCATCGCGATCGAACACTGGCGGACGTACTGGTCGAGCACCGACGGCACCGGGTGGCGCATGTTGCCGTAGGAGGCCATGAAGTACGCGAGGGCGCGGTTGCGGTCGGCGTGCCCGGCCTCCGACGCCGCCACCTCGGGATCGACGGCGATCTCGGGACGGCCGCTCTCCTGCCGGAGAAAGGCGAGCAGCGCGTCCGCCGCGTCGCCGTGGCGGGCGAGTTCGTCGGTCACCACCAGCGCGCCGGCGTTGATGAACGGGTTGCGCGGAATGCCGTCCTCGTGTTCCAGCTGCACCAGCGAATTGAACGGATCGCCCGACGGTTCGCGCCCGACCCGCGCCCACACGCTGTCGCCGCGCGAAAGCGTCAGCGCGAGGGTGAACACTTTGGACATGCTCTGCACGGAGAACGGGCGCTCCCAGTCGCCGACGCCGTGCACCGCACCGTCCACTTCGGCCACCGCCATGCCGAACCGCCACGGCTCCACCCTGGCCAGCGCGGGAATGTAGTCCGCGACGGCGCCGCGGCCGACCTCGGGCGCGACGTCGTCGGCTATCCGGTCCAGCAGCGCCGCGAGATCCACGGGGCCGAGCGTAGAAGGCGCTCCGGCGCCGGCCGCGGGCGCCCCGTGTCAAATCGGAATCCGCGGACAGCGGAGAAATCTCCGCCGTGATGTCCGGCACACCTTAAGTCTTCCTTAGCCTGCTTGGTGACCTGCCGCACACCGCTCTAGCGTCCGGTAACCATGGATTCCTCGCTGCTCACCGAAAAAGGTGAAAGCTACTCGAAAGCACTGGGCAACCGCCAAGTGCAGATGATCGCCATCGGCGGCGCGATCGGCGTCGGGCTCTTCCTCGGCGCCGGCGGCAAGCTCCACCAGGTCGGCCCGTCGCTGATCTTCTCGTACGCGATCTGCGGGATCGCCGCCTACTTCGTGATGCGCGCGCTCGGCGAACTCGTCCTGCACGAGCCCAGTTCCGGCAGTTTCGTCACCTACGCGCGGAAGTTCGTCGGGCCGTGGGCCGGCTTCGCCTCCGGCTGGATGTACTGGGTGAACTGGGCGATGACCGGGATCGCCGAGATCACCGCGGTCGCCATCTACGTGCACAAGTGGCTGCCGGACGTGCCGCAGTGGATCACCGCGCTGATCGCCCTCGGCGTCCTGCTGGCGGTGAACCTGCTGTCGGTGAAGGTGTTCGGCGAGCTGGAGTTCTGGTTCTCGGTGGTCAAGGTGCTGGCCATCGTAGTCTTCCTGGTCGTCGGCGTCGGCCTGGTGCTGACCAGCGCGGACATCGGCGGCACCCCCGCCGGCGCGCACAACCTGACCGGCCACAGTGGACTCTTCCCGGCGGGCATCGGCGTCGCGCTGATGACGCTGCAGGCGGTCATCTTCGCCTACTCGGCGATCGAGGTCGTCGGCATCGCGGCCGGCGAAACGAAGGACGCCCGCAAGGTGCTGCCGAAGGCGATCAACGGCGTGGTCTGGCGGATCGGCGTGTTCTACGTCGGTTCGGTGCTGCTGCTGGCGATGCTGCTGCCGTGGCCGTTCTACAGCGGCGACGAGAGCCCGTTCGTGACGGTGTTCACCAGGCTCGGCATCCCGGGCATCGGTGACGTGATGAACGCGGTGGTGCTGACCGCGGCGCTGTCCAGCGTCAATTCCGGTCTCTATTCGACGGGCCGGATCCTGCGTTCGCTGGCCGAAAAGGGCGAGGCACCGTCGTTCGTCAGCCGGATGAGCCGCCGGCAGGTGCCCTACGGCGGGATCCTGTTCACCTCGGTCGCGTACGTGCTGGGCGTGGTGCTGAACTACCTGGTGCCCAAGGAGGCGTTCGACATCGCCATCGCGATCGCGTCCCTCGGCGTGATCAGCACCTGGGCGACGCTGATCTTCTGCCAGCTGCGGCTGCGCCAGGCCGCCCTGCGCGGCGAACTGGAGCGCCCGTCCTACCGGATGCCGTGGGCACCCTACAGCGGCTGGGCGACGCTCGGGTTTCTGGCCTTGGTGGTGGTGCTGATGGGCTTCTCGGACGGCGCCGAGAAGATCGCGTTCTACTCGATCCCGGTCCTCGTGGTGCTCTTGGCGGTGGGCTGGCGGTTCGTGAAGCGCCGCGAACGCACCTCCCTCGGGTAACACGTATCTCGCGTGTCCGGGGCCGGAACTCGCGTGATCAGGGCCGTAACTCACGTGATTGGAGCCGTAACTCGCGAGTTCCGGCCTCAATCACGCGAGTTCCGGCTCCGATCACGCCGGTTCCGGCCTGGATCACGTGAGGTACGGCGAGGATCACGTGTCGACCACTCCATCACGGGCGGGCGCGGGCCGGGCATACTCGACGCGTGTCCTCGAGCAGCACGGAACCGCGGCGGGTGACGATCCACGACGTCGCCCGCACGGCCGGGGTCTCCCGGCAGACCGTCTCACGAGCGCTGAACGACAAGGCCGAGATCGACGGCTCGACCAAGCAGCGCGTCCTCGAGGCCGCCCGCGAACTCGGGTACCGCCCCAGCCGCTTCGCCCGCGGCCTGGTCCGGCCGGACACCACCACCATCGGCCTCGTCGTGCCGGACCTGCTCAACCCCTTCTTCACCGAGGTCGCCTCCGGCGCGCTGCAGGCGGCCCGGGCCCGCGGCTGGCACGTCGTCGTGCACGACACCGCCGACGACCCTGACCAGGAACTCGCCACGCTGCGGGTGATCGGCGCCCAGGTCGACGCGGTCACCGGCTACTTCGGCCGGTCCGACGAGGACCTCGACCGCCTCACCGCCGGCATCCCGGTCGTCCTGATCGACCGCGAGCCGCGCACCCCGCGGTTCAGCGGTGTCGTGATCGACGGAGAGGACGGCGTCCGCGAGGCCGTCGCCCACCTGGTCTCGCGCGGGCACCGGCGGATCGGCATGCTCGACGGGAACCCCGCCCCGAGCGTGCGCCGCCGGTGGTTCCTCCGGGCCGCCACCGGGTGCGGGATCTCGGTGCCGCCGGGCTGGATCACCGGCGGTACCCAGAGCGTCGACGGCGGGGGCGCCGCCCTCGCCACCCTGCTCGCCGCCCACCCCGACGTCACCGCCCTCTTCGCGTTCAACGACGTGATGGCCATCGGTGCCGTGCGCGAAGCCCGCCGGTTCGGCCTGCGCGTGCCCGCCGACCTCGCCGTGATCGGGTTCGACGGGCTGGCGCTGGGCACCCTGGTCGAGCCGGAGCTCTCGAGCGTGGCGATCGACACCCGCGCGGTCGGCGCGCTGGCCGTCGAGCAGGCGGCCCGGCTCGTGACCGGGACCGAGCCGCTCGAGCCCGCCGAACTGATCGTCCGCGCCCGCCTCCACCTGCGCGAATCCGCCTGATCCCTTGACACCCGGTCCCGCCGCGCAGCACACTGCGAAACGGTCCGTGAACGTTCACGGGAACGTTCTCGGGCGCCTGCCGAACGCGGAAAGGACCCCATGTCGTACCTCGAAGACCCCGGCCCCGGCCGCGGTTCGCTTCCGCCGCGCGCGGCGTTCACCTCCGACGCTCCGGCGCTGTCGCTGAACGGCACCTGGCGGTTCCGGCTGTCGCCGAGCCTCGCGGCCGCGCCGGCGGGGGTCGAAGCCGAGGAGTTCGACGACTCGGCGTGGGACGAACTGCCCGTGCCGTCGTTGTGGCAGCTGCACGGCCACGGCCGCCCCGCCTACACGAACGTGCCCTACCCGTTCCCGGTCGACCCGCCGCACGTGCCGTCGGACAACCCGACCGGCGACCACCGGCTGCGGTTCGACCTGCCGGCCGGCTGGCCCGCCGGGTCCGCGGTCCTGCGGTTCGACGGCATCGACTCCTGCGGCCGGATCTGGCTCAACGGCACCGAACTCGGCATCACGCAGGGCAGCAGGCTGCCGTCGGAGTTCGAGGTGGGGTCGCTGCTGCGGCCGTCGGGCAACGTCCTCGTGGTGCGCGTGCACCAGTGGTCGGCGGGCAGCTACCTCGAAGACCAGGACATGTGGTGGCTGTCCGGCATCTTCCGCGCTGTCACCCTGCTCGCCCGCCCGGACGGCGCCATCGGCGACTACTGGGTCCGCGCGGACTACGACCACACCACCGGCCTGGGCACGGTCCGGGTCGAAACCGGCCCGGACGTCGTGCTGGACATCCCGGAGCTGGGCGTCGCCGGGCACCCGGCCGGGGAGCCGCTCGAACTTCCGGTCGAACCGTGGTCCGCCGAGACCCCTCGGCTGTACGAGGGCACGCTGGCCACCGCGGCCGAGCGGGTGCCGGTGCGGATCGGGTTCCGGACCGTGACGATCGAAGACGGGCAGCTCAAGGTCAACGGCCGCGCGCTGATGCTGCGCGGGGTGAACCGGCACGAGCACGACCCGCGCACCGGGCGCGTGGTCCCGCCGGAGACGGCGCTGGCCGACGTGCTGCTGATGAAGCGGCACAACGTCAACGCGGTCCGGACCAGCCACTACCCGCCCGACCCGGCGTTCCTCGAGCTGTGCGACACCTACGGGCTGTGGGTGATCGACGAATGCGACCTGGAGACCCACGGCTTCGAACTGCTGGGCTGGGCCGGCAACCCCAGCAGCGATCCCCGGTGGGCCGAGGCGTACCTCGACCGGATGCGGCGCACGGTCGAGCGGGACAAGAACCGGCCCAGCGTGATCCTCTGGTCGCTGGGCAACGAAAGCCACACCGGCGAGAACCTCGCGCGGATGGCCGAGTGGGTGCGCCACCGCGACCCGACGCGGCCGGTGCACTACGAGGGCGACCACGACTGCGCCTACGTCGACGTGCACAGCCGGATGTACGCCACGCACGAGGACGTCGACCGGATCGGCCGCAAGGACGACGAGAACGCGCGTCGCCGGGAGCTGCCGTTCCTGCAGTGCGAGTACGGGCACGCGATGGGCAACGGCCCGGGCGGGCTGCTGGAGTACCGCGAGCTGTTCGAGCGGTACCCGAACTGCCAGGGCGGATTCCTCTGGGAGTGGATCGACCACGGCCTCGCCGCCGACGGGCACTTCGCCTACGGCGGGGATTTCGGCGAGCTCATCCACGACGGGAACTTCGTCATCGACGGCCTGGTCTTCCCCGACCGGATGCCGTCGCCAGGCCTGGTCGAGTTCGCGAAGGTGATCGAGCCGGTCCGGATCGACGCGGACGCGTCGGGGATCCGGGTGGGCAACCACTACGACTTCGCCGGCACCGGCCACCTCACGTTCACCTGGGTGCTGGAAGAAGGGGGAATCGCCGTCGCCGAGGGCGTTCTCGACGTCCCGTCCGTCCCTTCCGGACAGAGCACGGTGGTCCCGCTGCCCGCACTGCCCGCGACGAGCGGCGAGTCGTGGCTGACCGTGTCCGCGTCGCTGACCTCGGCGACCGCGTGGGCGGCGGCCGGGCACGTCGTCGGGTGGGGACAGCTCGCGGTGTCGGCGGCGCCCGCCGCGACACCGCTCCCGCCGCGCGGGCCGGTGTTCCGCACCGGCGGCCGGCTGGTGCTGGGCGCCGGCGAGTTCGACCCGGCGACGGGCACGCTGACCGCACTCGGCGGCCACGCGGTGCACGGACCGCGCCTCGACGTCTGGCGCGCGACGACCGACAACGACCGCGGCGAGTTCGCGGGACCGCCCGACGCCGGCCAGTGGCTCGAGGCCGGGCTGCACCGGATGCAGCACCGCGTGATCGCGGTCGACGCCGACGGCGAGGAACTCGTGGTGCGCACCCGGGTGGCCCCGCCCGCCCAGCCGTTCGGGCTGTTCGCCGACTACACGTGGACGGCGTTCGAAGACCGCCTGCGGCTGCGGGTCGAGGTGACCCCGGACGGCGAGTTCCCCGGCACGCTCCCCCGGCTCGGACTGGCCATGGCGGTCCCGGGCACGCTCGGCTCGGCCGAGTGGTTCGGCGGCGGCCCCGGCGAGGCGTACCCGGACAGCCGCCAGGCGGCGCGGATCGGCCGGTTCTCCAGCAGCGTCGACGGCCTGCAGACGCCGTACGTGTTCCCGCAGGAGAACGGCAACCGCACGGCGGTGCGCTGGGCGCGGCTCACCGACCCGGACGGCGCGGGCCTCCGCGTCGACGGCGACCCGGTCTTCGACTTCACCGCCCGCCGCTGGACCGCGGCGGCGCTGGAGGCCGCGTGGCACACCGACGATCTCGTGGCGGACGAGGTGGTGCACCTGACGCTGGACGTGGCCCAGCACGGGCTCGGGACCGCGTCGTGCGGGCCGGGCGTGCTGCCGCGGTACCGGCTGGTGCCGCAGAAGACCGAGTTCACGCTGTGGTTCCGGACGGTGCCGGGCCGCTGACGCCCGGCCGGCCGCTCAGCTCCGCAGCATCGGCGGGTACAGCACCTCCGCCGCACCCCGCCGGTACAGCCGGGCCGGGCGGCCGCCGTCGCGGGTGGTCGTGCGGCCCGTCGGCTCCAGGAGCCCCTCCGCTCCGGTCACCTTGCGGTGGAAGTTGCGCGGGTCCAGCCGGGTGTCCCACACCAGCTCGTACACCCGCCGCAGCTCCGCGACCGTGAACTCCGGCGCGCAGAACGCGGTCGCCAGCGGGGAGTACTCCAGCTTCGCGCGAGCGCGCTCCACACCGTCGAGAAGGATGCGGTCGTGGTCGAACGCCAGGCGCTCGGTCCGCAGCGACCGCACGGGCGCCCACCGGGCCTCCGCCGCGTCCGTGCCCGCGCGCGGCACCGGCAGATCCGGGGCCAGCGCCAGGTACGCCACCGTCACCACCCGCATCCGCGGGTCCCGGCCCGGCGCGCCGTAGCCCGCCAGCTGTTCGATGTGGACGGTCCCCGCCGCCAGCCCGGTCTCCTCCGCCAGCTCCCGCCGGGCGGCGTCCGCCAGGTCCTCGTCCTCGCGGACGAACCCGCCGGGCAGCGCCCACTCCCCCTCGTACGGCGGAATCCCCCGGCGCACCAGCAGCGCGCACAGCTCGTCCCCGGTCAAGGTGAGCACGACGAGGTCCACGGTGACGGCGAACGGCGGGTGACCCATGACACCACCCTAATCGTCATCTTGACGATTAGCGAGCCGACCCATATCGTCACCACGACGATAAGAGGAGGGCTCCATGGCCGACATCGACCGCCGGTTCGGGTTCCGGCACCTGCGCGGTGCCCCCACCGTGCACATCCGCCACTACCGCCGCGGCAAGCTCGCGCACGACGGCGTCGGGCTGTCGTTCTGGTACCGGCCGCTGACCGCGGTCGTCTCGGAAGTCCCGGTCGACGACCGCGAGCTGCCGCTGCTGTTCCACGCCCGCACCGCCGACTTCCAGGACGTCACGGTCCAGCTCGCGCTGACCTTCCGGATCGAGGACCCGGCGCTGGCCGCACAGCGCATCGACTTCTCCATCGACCCGGACACCGGCCGGTGGCGAAGCGACCCCCTGGCGCAGATCAGCGGGCTGCTCACCGAGAACGTCCAGCAGTACGCGGTCGAAGTGCTGACCCGCACTCCCCTGGCCACCGCGCTCGTCGACGGCGTCCGCGCGGTCCGCGACCGGATCCGCGCCGGCCTGGCCGAAGAGGACACGCGGCTCGCGCAGACCGGTTCGGCGGTGATCGACGTCCGCGTCGTCGCGATCCGGGCCGAGCCGGAGGTCGAGAAGGCCCTCCAGACGACGGCGCGGGAGAAGGTGCAGCAGGAGGCCGACCGAGCGACCTTCGAGCGGCGCGCGCTGGCCGTCGAGCGCGAACGCGCGATCAGCGAAAACGAGCTGCAGAACCAGATCGAGCTGGCCCGCCGCGAGGAGCAGCTGCTCGCCCAGCGCGGCGCGAACGCCCGCCGCCAGGCCGAAGAAGCCGCGGCGGCGAACCGGATCGAGACCGAGGCGCAGGCTTCGCGCGAAGAACGGCTGACGCAGGTGAAAGCCGACGGAAAGCGAGCCCTCGGCGAAGCGGAAGCGGCGGGCGAGGCAGCCCGGCTGGCGGCGTACCGCGACCTGCCCGAGGGCGTGCTGACCGGACTGGCGCTGAAGGAGCTGGCGGGCAACCTGCCGCAGATCGACAGCCTGGTCCTGACGCCGGATCTGCTGACCCCGCTGCTGACGAAGCTCGGCGTCCGCTCGTGAGCCTCGCCCCGCGGGTCGTGCTCGTGCACCGCCGCACCGAACTGGACGAACTCGTCGCCCGCCACGGCACCCGCGGCCAGGCCGAGTTCTTCCTCCGCACCCGTGGCCGCGACCTCGCCGAGGTCGCCGAAGCGGACGCGGCTCTGCGCGCCGCCCTCGCCGCGGCCAGTGCCGCCATCCCGCTGGACTGGCGGCGCGGCGAGGTCGAACGCGCGGACCTGGACCGGTTCCTCTTCACCCCGGAAGACGTCGTCGTCGTGGTCGGGCAGGACGGCCTGATCGCCAACGTGGCCAAGTACCTCGACGGCCAGCCGGTGATCGGGATCGCGCCGGGCGAGCCGGGCGTCCTGGTCAAGCACCCGGTCGACGCCGTGGCGGACCTGATCCGGTCCACGACCGACGTCGAGCACCGGACGATGGCCCAGCTCACCGCGGACGACGGCCAGCGGCTGCTCGCCCTCAACGAGATCTACCTCGGGCACGCCGGGCACCAGACCGCCCGCTACCGGCTGGGGGTCGGTGGCGGCCGGGTGGAACGCCAGGCGTCGTCGGGGATCCTGGTCGGGACGGGCACCGGCGCCACCGGCTGGTGCGGCTCCGTGTGGCGGGAACGCCGGAGCGGCCTGCCCCTGCCGGCTCCCGGCGAGTCCCGGCTGGTCTGGTTCGTGCGGGAGGCGTGGCCGTCACCGTCGACCGGGACCGCCTGCACCGAGGGAGAACTGACGCAGGCTCCGCTGACGGTCGAAGTCGAATCCGACCGCCTGGTCGCGTTCGGCGACGGCCTCGAAGCGGACACGGTCGCCCTCACCCGCGGCCAGACGGCGACCTTCGCTCCCGCGGCGAAGAGCGTCCGCCTGGTGCGGTGAGCTACCGGACGAACATGCTCGCCAGAAACGCCCCCGCGCGCATCCGGCACATCGAACACCATTCTATCGATCCCATGTATACCGCTGGCGCCAATCCTCCGACCGGCCACCCGCAGAACCGAAATATCGATCCAGCATGGCGCCGACGAGCTTTCGCGACGCATCAATGCTCGCGATCAGCCCACAAAGAGAAAGGAGAGCGGTCAAGACAAGCAATGAAGTCAGGTTTCCGACTCCCGATATCAGATTGATTGCGGAAAACAGACCCAACACCGATATTGTCAGTGCGAAAACGAGGCCGGCCAGCGATTCACCTCTTGTGCGCAGGCTCAGATTGGCGTAATCCTTTCCTTGCCAAACCCTGCCAATCGGACGGTCCACGCTCTTGGGGTACGCTTTTGAGATGGCTTCCTGCACATGCAGGGCGAAGATGGATCGTCGAGACGGAAGATCTCCGACAAGGAAGGATTTTGTCGCGTCCAGATCGAACGGAATGGCGCCCAAAAACTGAGCACCAAATGCAGAGCTGGCACTTCGCAGCAGTACGGCCGGATCTTCCAGGACCTTGTTCAAGATGAACCCTGTGATCTTACGTCCCAGATCCAGGTCCGCCAGCGCCTCGGCGACGTGACGAGTCGCCTGAAAAGAGGTGGCGTCAGCTTCGGAAATGAGCAGTATTTCATCCACAACACTGCAAATTTCTGCGAGCTCACTGTCCACGCCGCCGCGACAATCTACAATAACCAAAGTTTTCGGTGCCCGGAGGCGGTTCAAAGTCTCACCAAGAACGGCGAGATCGTCGTGCGGCACCGGAAAGGCGTCCGATGCCGCAAGCCGCCTATTCGAATGCAGCTTGCGAAAGTCGCCCACCGGCAAGAACAGGTAGGACCCGTACCCCGGAAGCTCCACCCTCTGAAGCAGTTCTTCCGGACTGTCGGGCTGCGGCTTCAGCAGCAGATCGGTCAGGCCGTTCCTGATGTTTCTGATGTAGTGCAGACCGAGATAATAGGACAATCCTCCCGTACCAAGATCCGCATCCAGCAGGATGACTTCGAGATCACTGTTCTTCGCAACGACGTCGGCGATCTCCGCGGCGATCATCGTCTTGCCCGAACCACCCTTGCCGGAGACGATTGCAAGCAAGCGACCGTCCAGCTTTCCAGTCACCAAACCATCGTCGCTTCTACTCATGCACCTCGTCCTTGCCGACGTTTTTCCGCGCTTGTTTTCCCGGCCACATCGTCTTGTCGTTTTTCCGCCGCCAGGCGTTCGATGGTTTGCTCATACTTTCGTAATTGAGGATCCCCTCGCCGGCGCAGCAGCGCCACACAACCGGAGAGCCCGTACACAAACCCCGACAAGAATACCGACGCGAAGGCACTGAATATGCACAGAGCATTGAAGTGACCTGGGTCGATTCCGAAGTTGGTGACGATCAGCCGATACAGGACCTGTCCGGCCACCATGCCATCGATAGCCAACAGCACTATGAACAGACCGAAACCAAGTATCACTTCATCGTTGTTGGCGCGTATCTTGATGACCTTCGGGATACTAATCTGGAAAAGCTGTCCGTGCTGACCCGACAGCTTCACCGTCTGCGCCATCAGCTTGCCCGACACCATCACCGCAATAGGCATGAGTATCACCCAAGAGAACACAATCTTGATGACACTCTCGTAAATCTCGGCATTGCTTCCGTTTTCTGTTTTCGCCCCGCCGGCCATCGACTCGCCTCGCCTCCCGAACTCGACCCGTCGCTCATCTGCGGGACCTTGGAAGTGCTAGTCGCGGGTGCGTGCCGCTTTGTTACGTTGGGCCGCGGCTTCCGCGGTGCCGGCCCGGCACACCGAGGGGGGCGTGCCGGGCCGGGCGGTCAGGTCCCGTAGCGGGCCTTGACGATCGAAGGCGTGTCGAGGTTCTGGCCCGCGTCCATGCTCTGCGCCAGCCTCAGGTACTGGCCCTCGGCCCACATCAGCGGGCCTGCGCTGCCGGTCGGGCGGCCGAGCCCGAAGCAGCCGGCGTCGGCGCGGTCCCAGACCTGCTCGGGCACGAAGTACCCGTCGTTGACCGAGTCCGCCATGGACTTCAGGTACACCGCGGCCGAACGGCTGTTGGCCAGTTCGTACTGGCCGCGCTCCCCCGACAGCACCGGCCACAGCCGCCCGAACCGCTGGGTGCCGTTGGCCGGCCAGCCGCTGCAGTTCGCGGTGCTTTCGCCGTAGTTGTCGTGCGGGTAGCGGTGGAAGTAGACGTCGCCGTTCGGCAGCGTCACCTGCATTGCCGAGTTGCCGTCCGACGCGGCGGCCGTCGGGGCCACCGAGCCGGCGATCGTCGCGTCCCCGGCCGGGCGGATGCCGAGCCGGACCAGGTCGAGGAAGCCGAAGTCGGTGACGTCGTGCTCGTAGAAGCAGCCTTCGTCGAAGCAGATCGTCGCGCCGTCGTTCGGGTTGCCGGCGCGGTCGAGGCGTTCGTAGTAGGTGTGGCCGCCCCAGTAGCCCGACGTCGTCACGGTCCAGCCGGCCAGGGAGTTCCGCCAGGAGTCGGCGGTGGCTTCCCACGACGACGCGCTCGCCGTGTCGCCGTTCGCCCGTGCGATCGCCCCGGCCGCGATCAGCCCGGCGATCTCCGCGGCCACCGAGGACGGCGACTTGCCGTACTGCTCTTCCCACCGCTCGGTGGTGTCCGGGCCGGTGGCGACGATGTGGTTCGCGGTCGTCTTGACCTTCGCGTAGGTCGCGGCGTCCGTGAGGCCGGTCGTCCAGGCCAGCAGGATCGCGTCGGCGTCCTGGTCGAGCTGTTCGCAGCAGCCGAGCTGCTGCGCACTCGCCCCCGCTACGCCGGATACCGGGCTGTAGCGCGGGAAGGACCCGGCCGGGTAGGTCGTGCCGTCGCCGGCGGTGGGGCTGCCGACCCACTGGGAGTTCCAGAGGAACTGCGCCATCCGCTTGGCCTGCGCGCTGTCGCCGGCGGCCAGGAGCCCGGTGGCCTGCTGGTAGAGGTCGCGGCCCCAGACGCGGTGGTAGCCGTCGTTGAGGTGGTCGCCGTTCGTGAAGTCGCCCCACGGTGTGGCCAGGCCCGCGACGCTTGCGCCGGGGTGCTGCTTGTCCTCGGCCGTCTTCAGCGCCATCGCCGCGACGTAGTACGTGCGACGGCGTTGCGTGTCGCCGGAGACGCTGGCCGGTGCGGGTTTCAGGCTGCCGACGTAGGAGTTCCAGCCGCTGCGGTAGGACGTCGACACGGCGGAGAACCCGCTGCTCAGGGACGCGCTCGCGTTCGACGTGGCCGCCGCCGCGGTGCCGCCGTACCCGAGGGCGACGGTGAACGTCGTGTCCGCACCGACCGGGATCTGGCCGCACTGGACCACGTTGCCGGTGCCGGAGACGTTGTCGAACTGGTTGTTCAGGGTCTTGTCGGCTCGCAGGTCGACCAGGCAGTCGCTCGCCGCGCCGCTGTAGCCGTTGTCGTGCGCGGTGAAGCCGGTCGAGACGCGCAGCGCCGAGACGACCGTGGTCGCCGTTCCGCCGAACAGCGTTTCCGTTCCGCCGGCCAGCAGGCCACTGCCGTCCCACCAGGCGTTGTCGTTCGCTCCGCCGCCGGCCATCGACGGGTTGGCCAGCAGGTAGAGGCGGTAGGTTCCGCCGTCCAGCGACTGGAACCGGGTGTTCGTGACCAGCGTGGCCCGGGCCGGGTCGGTGGCGTAGTTCGTGGTGATGCGGTACTTGCCGCTCTTCGCCGTGTTCGCGACGGTGTACTGGAGCGCCTTCTCGTCGGGCATGGTGACGACGTGGTTCGTGGCGTCGCGCTCGAGGTCCGCGAACGTGCTTCCGTCGGTCACGACGTACTGCATGTCCTGCATGTTGGCGACGTCGGCGCGGGGGTAGAAGACCTCCGACGTGACGCCGTCGGCGACGGTGAACCAGACCGGGCTGGTGGTCGTCGTCGACGTGCCGAGTGCCGCCTTGTTTCCGGTGGCCCAGGAGGCTCCGCTGCCGCAGCAGTCCGTTGCCGTGCCGCTGGCCAGGGCCGTCCCCTGGAGGAGCCCGGCCAGCAGGATTCCTGCTCCGGTGCAGGCCAGGACTGCTTTCCACCTGATCATCGGGACCCTCCGACGGCGTTGTCGTTCAATATGTTGTGGGCCGCAACATATTGAGCCGTCGGGCGGTGACAAGCAATGTCCGATCGATCTGTATCGATCTAGGTTCTTGACTTGCCGCGGCCCCGAAGCGGACGGCGCACGGACATACGTGACCGTGCGCCGTCCACTCATCGGCTGGGCGTGCTGCGGGCGATCGGTTTCCAGAAGGGGATGGTCTCCTGGTCGTTCCTGATCGAGGCCGGGTTCATCGTCGGGGTCGGTGTTCTCTCCGGTACGGTGCTGGGCATCGCGCTGGCGCGGAATCTGCTGACCAGCGGCGAGATTGCCGAAGCGGGCGAGATCAGCTTCGCGGTGCCGTGGAATGTGGTCGGCGCGGTGCTGGCCCTGGCAGTGGTGGCGTCGTTGATCACCACCTGGCTGCCGGCGCGGCAGGCGGCGAGTA
>Ga0207678_10000542_pt1 | contig 34508 bp, 23 predicted proteins | sample KBSC63metaG_FD_184319 | JGI IMG/M metagenome (GOLD analysis project Ga0207678, IMG submission 184319) | Corn rhizosphere microbial communities from Kellogg Biological Station, Michigan, USA - KBS C6-3 metaG (SPAdes) (version 2) | ecosystem: Host-associated > Plants > Roots > Rhizosphere > Soil ... | reverse complement strand
CTCTGTCTTCGGGAAAAGAAAACGCAAACCACCAAAACAAACCCACAGATCTCGCCCAGTTGACACGGTCACTCCATATCAGGGCTTGGCGCTCATTGAGCTTCGGTTGCGATATAGGGTCGGACTACCTGCTCATCCCATTTTTCGGTAAATTGGCACCTGCCGGGCGACTTCACCTGAAACGCAGTTTTTCGTGCCACTCAACCCATGTCAGACTTCGTGACGCCTCAGAAATGCCCCAGCCTCACACCACTCACCTGCTCGACGAAAGTACGCGAAAACTAGGTTGAATAGACTTCTATGTAATAGTGGCCGTTCGCGATGGCTTTCGCGACAAGGCAACTTAAAAAGTTCTGGGGGCGATTCGGTGTTCAGACCCCAATACAGGGAAATCCGATTCCCCGATACCCCTGGAATTATTCCCTGTTTTGTATCGCTTCCATTGGGCCTGCGGCCCATAAGTGGAGCGTTTTCTGCTGTTTATCGGAGGAATTGAGCTCGGGACATCGGCGCAAATTCTGCGATTTCCCTGTTAATTTCCCTGTTTGCAGGGAAATGCAGCAAGAGAGCGGTTCGCTCTAGACTGCGTCCACCGCCAGTCGCTCGTCTAGTCATCCTGAACAATCGCCACTATTCAGAACTTTAGCCGTCCGCAGCGGTCGGATCCGACATCGCATTGAAGGTGGCGAAGATGGATGATGACGGTCGCTGCATAAGCCGTTTGCAGGCAAACACGACCGCGCCTTCTCATTCAGCGGATGGTATTTCTGACGGCATCCCAAGACGTTCCAAAGGCCTCTGAAGTCAGGGGCGGGTGTTATATTTTCCCAACTAGCTTCTGCGCAGTGCCAGCGTCTTGCAAAGTACAGAGCAAACCGAATATCCCTCGTGGTGTGTGGAACAAACATCGTTGACACAAAGAAGGAATCTTCAATGCCAGGCCGTCTAAGAGTAGTTTTCCTTGTCAGCCTGATAGCCGCTGTCACTCCGGCGATGGCTCAGACTCCGCCGGCGGCGACACATCCAGTGCGCCCTGTTCCGCCCGTCCGAGATCCCAACACGCCTGGTTATGTTACGGCCAAAGAGCTGCCCGACGGCGTCAATGCACCTGCGGATGCTGATGGAAATTTTGTGATTGGTCCCACGCACAATCCCTCACCAGCGATGTCAGCACAGGAAGGTGTGCCGCAAGGAACGGTGTACGAATTCACGATGAATTCGACAGACAGCAAAATGTACCCCGGCATTGCCCGGGATGTCGATACATTTGGTACGGCAGACCCCAACGATCCTGCCAAATTGGTAGTGACTACGAGCCACCCTGCTCCCTATACCCGGCGAGTCGCGGTGTATGTCCCCAAACAATACGTCCCAGACACCGTGGCACCCTTCATCGTTGGAGCGGACGGGCCTGACCGGGCGTTATTCACGGCGATGGACAACCTGATCGCACAACATCGGTTGCCTGTGATGATCGCCATCTCCATTGGCAATGGAAGTGGGGACGCGCAAGGCAGCGAACGTGGCCTGGAGTATGACACGATGTCGGGCCGGTATGCCGAGTTCGTCGAAAAAGAAGTGCTTCCCCGTGTCGAAGCGCAATACCATGTGAAGTTGACCCATGATCCTGACGGTCGAGCGACGATGGGTGGCAGCTCGGGAGGCTCGTGCGCGTTGATCATGGCGTGGTATCACCCGGAGCTATACCACCGCGTCTTGACCTATTCGGGCACATACGTAAACCAGCAGTGGCCCTATGATGCCAAGACTCTCCATGGTGCCTGGGAGTTTCATGAAAGCCTCATCCCAAACAGTCCCGCCAAGCCGTTGCGAATTTGGATGGAAGTAGGCGACAGAGATCTTTTCAATCCGAATGTCATGCGCGATGGCATGCATGACTGGGTCGTGGCCAACGAAAATATGGCCAAAGTGCTTGCTGCCAAGGGCTATCACTATCAGTTTATCTTTGCTCGTAATGCCGGACACACTGACCGTGCTGTGAAGCAGCAAACCCTTCCCGAGGCTCTGGAATACATTTGGCAAGGCTATCCCATCGCTAAAACGAAGAACTGATAAGCGTGGTCGGGTCCTTGCAATTCGGGATGAGCCTCCTGAATGCGATAAAAACTCGCGCAACTGGGCAAAATTGGAGATGGAATGAAACGGTCCGTAGTTCTTCTGTTTGCAGTGTTGGGAGTGGTTCCTGTTTTCTCAAGTCAGCTTCCTGATCTCAAGGCGTCAGGCAAGCCAATCGTCGTTGTCATCACAATCGACGGATTTCCTGCCCGCGCTCTTGAGGACCCCCGTCTTCCCATGTCCACCTTGCGGGCTCTCGCGGCCGCAGGGGTCGAAGCCAAGGCGATGGTGCCGATTAATCCAACGGTCACCTGGCCAAATCACACCGCGATCATCACCGGCGTCAATGCGAGTGAGCACCACGTCATGGCAAATGGCCTCATCATTTTCCCCGAAGATGGAAGCGCTCCCGTTGTTAAGCCATGGGTCAATAAGGACAAGCTGGTCAATGCTCGCACTCTTTATGAAGCCGCGGCAGAGAAGGGATTGACGACAGGCCAAGTCAATTGGGTCGCCATCTACGGGGCCAGTGGAGTTCAATGGCAGTTCGCGGAAAAACCGGATGCAACCGGAGCAATAGCCCGGGATTTAATCGCCGATAAAATCGTCACACGCGAACAGGTGGAGCAGTTCGGAGAAAAGAGTAGCCCGGCTTGGCGAGACCAGATATGGACCGATGCGGCAGTCGATATTCTGAAGAGGCACACCCCCAATCTATTGCTCTTTCATCTTTTGCAGACAGATACGCTCCAACATCAATATGGGCCGCTTACGCCGGCAGCGTATGCTGCATACGCGTATGCGGATCAGTGCCTAAAACGTATCATTGAGGCGGCACGTTCCGCTGGCGTTTTGGACCGTACGACTTTTTTCATCCTTTCGGATCATGGTTTTGCGGGCACCACGCACACGATCAGCCCAAACGTATTGTTAGTGCAGCAAGGCTTCTTAAAAAAGAATGGCATCTCTTATAAAGGTAAGGTGTGGGTAAAGGCTGAAGGTGGTGCGGCAGAATTGTTCATACGTGATAAGTCGTTACGAGCTCAGCTTGTGCCTGAGTTGAAAGCTGCTTTCTTAGCTACAACCGGTATTAAAAATGTCTTTACAAACGAAGAAGCGAGATCGCTGGGTCTTCCGGCGACGAGTGCTACCGATCAAGCCCCGGACTTGTACCTGACGGCGCGCGATGGTTATGCCTTCGTCGATCAGGTCGACGGGCCTCTTCTTAATGACACGCCGCTCCATGGTCAGCACGGGTACGACAACGCCAACCCCAATATGCAAGCACTCTTCGTGGCGTCAGGTGCGCATATAAAACAGGGTATAGCTTTGGGTGCTATTTCAAATTTGCGCGTTGCTCCCACCATTGCGAAGATCCTTGGCGTCTCACTGCCGGCTGCGAAGGAGTTGCCGATCGTCGAGATCCTTCGATGAGGCTGATCAGTATGGTTCCTTGCTGGCAGGAGGATAGTTTTCTCCGAACTTGTTTCTGTGGTGGCTCATCATGTCCCCTATTGTATTCAGTTGGAATGTGCCGAGTTGATGGCTCTGCGGAGTGATCTCAACCACTCGACTGAGCGCATTGAGATGATCGTTATCGACATTTTCAGCCCACATGTTTAGCCGATAACTGCCCGGCGGGACGTTATGAAGAACAACGGTGCCATCTGGCTTGGAAATTCCATAGTAGGGCGTGCTGAGTGTAACGATGACCGCGCCCATTTCAGGGTGGATATTGCAGAAGATGTAAGAGACGCCCTCGCGATCGAATTGGACGGTGCGATGGGTGTGGGCTTCGTAGAGGCCCAAGTCAAAGCGCTTTCCGTTAAAGAGAGAAAAGACATTGTGAAAAAAGGGATCGAGATTCGGAAAATCGACGCTGCTACCAGTGGGTACGACCAGCACGTGTGGGTTGAATTTCTTGCCCTTTTGAATAAGCGTGTACTGCTCCGAGTTATGGGGTGGGGTTGCGGGTGGGTTTTTCTGTGTTGAGGTGAGCCAGATAACGGCGTTCGCGGAAGAGAGGTGTGACGAATGCGCATGCTGGGAACTTAGGACGATACGGGCGGATACGTCGAGGGCCTGCGACCATGCAAACGAGGTTAGCAGTATGGTCGACCATGCGACTGTTCTAAGAAAGTAGCAGCGACTTACCATCATCATCGTTGTGCTCGTCAGGGATCGGGCTATTCGGTCTCTCGGGTTGACGTCGATCAAAATTGATATCCCGCAGTAAGAGTAAATACATTTGCGATGTTGACCGGGCCGGTATAGCGCCAGCTTAGGATTTGACGATATTCGGGTGAAAAGATTAGATAGGTTTTTGGACGAAAAATGAGATTCCCAACGATAGTATTGTTGCGCGCGTAGAATTGCCGGGGGTTGGACGAGGAGTACAGGATGAGCCCGTCGAAGTTCCGGCTGAGCGCATTGTCCAGACCGAACATGGCGTTCGCTTCGAGGGTTGAATTGAGACGAACTTTCAGTTGACTCCACCCGCCCACTGCATCCACGCCTATCGTTCGGGTAAGGCCAGTGATGACATCTGCGCCGCTAAGCGTATCTTTGTACGCACCCCCACCGAGGCCTCCGAGGGCACGACCGCGATAAATCTCACCGGTCAGTTCGAACCATTTCGAGAGAGGGATCTGCCAATCGCCGGTGAAGGCCCATGAATGAACTCGCGTCGTACTGTTGTAAAACTGGTGGCTGGAATAGGCACCCACTCCGAAGACGAAGGAGGGAGTCATCGCATCAGGTCCATCTGCATGATAGGAGACGCGACCTTCGTATCCTGGGCGGCGGGATGCCTCGACCGGGTTGTCGAGTTGGATGGATGTGTAGCCTGGCGATGGAGGATCGATCAGACCTACTTCAAGAGCTATCCTCTTCCGGTCTGAAATTGGGACGCGTTGCTCGACGCGAAGCTGAGGAGACCACGTCCAGAGATTTCCCGAGCCGGCGAGCGCGGGCTGGGCGACGGTGGCATAAGAGGTCGGCGATAAGGGAGAAATAAGCGGCTCCATGAAGCTGGCCTGTACGGTCGTCTTATCCCAGTTGAGGCTCATCTGCGACTGACGCATACGCACTAATCCCGCCGTGGAGTTGTAGCCGTAAACGTTCGATGAAGTGCCCCCAAAAAAATCAATGCTTACTTCGGCAGAGCTGCGGGCACCACCTAATCTGGGGCCGGTTGCTTCCAATGCAAGCAGTGTCTGACCTAGCGTGGCTCCGACACTGCCGTGCGAAGAACCTGGGTTGCGTGGCAATGCCAGGGTTGGAAGTTTGGTATCGTCCACCACTCCAGCGTTAGCGAAAGCATTAAACAGCGCGAGACCTGTAACTCGCAGTGGATACTTTGAGACGGTTTCCACCTTGATCTGTTCGTGTTGTTTGATCTCAGCTTGCAACGCGTCTTGCTCGTCATGGAGCGATTTAAGATCGCTCTTTGACGAAGCGTCATTACTCACTGCAGACTGGCTTGTATCCGCTGGAGAGTCCTGTACCGCTTTTACTTTCATCCCCCCAGTCTGAGCACGGAGGGCGTCTAGTTGAGAACGAAGCCGTTGGATCTCCACCAGCGATTTTTCAAGCACCTGCTGGGCCTGAATGAGGGAGGCGGTTACATCATTGAGACGGCGTTCGACATCAGCGATGTGACGGGCATCGGAATTTGCAGAGTCCCATATGCGCTCTGAGGAGGAGCTTGCTTGTGATGGTGCAGGTGAGGTCTGGGCCAGGAGCGTTACGCTCCTATTCATGAACAAGAACAGGCTGGCCGAAACCACATAGACAGAAGCGCGACGATTGAAACGAAGGAGTGAGTGGTATGCCAGTTGGTTCATAGCGGCTCGAATCTAGGCTCTGTTTCGGTACCGACGGCAGTGCCTATCTGCTCTTTATTGTTGGTCGTAGCTGACTCGTACTGTCTGCGACAAAACGTTTGCAATGCCTGTTTGTAGAGCAGGATGCTAAATACGGTTTTGCCGGGGGCTGACTCCTCCAGCTTGACTTCTCCTCCGTGTTCTTGAGCGACGTGCTGCGCAAGCGTTAATCCGAGTCCAACTCCGCTTTCCTTGCCTGCGCTTACGAAGGGTTGGAAGAGGGTCTGACGAATCGACTCTGGAACGCCTCGTCCCGAGTCGCAGATACTGATGCGAATCTTTTCCTCGTCTTCAGAGAGCGAGACGACTATGGTTGGCAGACCGGTTCCTAACTTGGCGGCCTGGCAGGCATTTAGTAAGAGGTTATAAACGGCACGCCCAAGCTTCTTGCCATCGACCCAGGCGTCGACGGATTCGAGGTCCGTTGCAAAGATTTCTACGTCGCGACAATCCGGATGTTGACGAACAGAATGGATGGTACGTTCAACCAGTTGACCGACTGACTCGTAAAGCAGATGAAGAACCTGACCTGTCTGACTGAAGAGAAGCAGCGACTCGATCAAGTCTGTCATGCCCTGTACGGCCTCGCGTATTTCAAGGAGAAGCTCGAGACGGTCTTCGTTAGCGGTCTTCGTTAGGCTCATGAACTCGGCGTTGGCATATATGGCAGAGAGATGGTGGCGAAGATCGTGCGAAACCGAACTAGCCATTCTTCCGATCGTAGCGAGACGGTCTGATTTGATGAGTTCCTGGTGCGTACTCTTTAATTCGTCGCGCATTCTGTCAAAGGCTTGTGCCAACTCGCGGACTTCCACGGCGCCGTCGATATTTAAGCGATAGTTGAAGTCGCCCTGGCCCAGAGCCCGTGCACCGGCGACAAGGGTCTCCAGTGGACGCGTTACGGTACGTGAAATCGCTGTCGCCATCAGCAACCCAATGAGCAATGCAGACAATCCCAGTGCGACCACCCAGCGATTGACTCGGCGAAGATACTCACTGGCTCGGTCATAGGATTTGAGCACGACTAATTGAACTTTCCCTTGCCCCGCGACTGGAAGCAAAGCAGCCTCGGCCATATAGGCTTCCTGGTCGAGTTGAATTTTGCGGGGCGTCGCGCTCATGGCATTCAGAGCCTGGCTCTGCGAGCGAAGGTCGTCCCATCTCGCTGCAGACAGGGTTGTGGCGGAGACATTCCCGTCTACCATGAAGGCCACGTCTGCGGCAGCAGCCTCACTCACCTGCTGGGCGACCTGATGATCGATTGCGTAGCCGATGATGACATAGCCAAGCTGAGATCCATTGGCCGGCGGACCGAAGTATAACGGCTGGATCGAGAGGACATAGAGGCTCGCCGCAAAGGAGATCAGGCAGGGATCGTCTGCATCGACCATACAGGCGCGCAGACCCCGGGTTACCAAAGTATCGTCGAGCGCAGGGCCACGATTGGAGTAGGTAAAGAGCTTCCCAGTTTGACTGGCAAGAGCGAAGAGATCGCTGCCGCTGATCCTCCAGAACTCCTGGCTGCCATCTTGAATGGTGTGAGCATCCTGGGTTGCCATAAGAGCTTTGAGACTCGGCAGATCAGCGAGAAGCGCCGCTTCCCGGGAGAGCATCTGATTGCGCTGATAAGAGATGTTGTGGAAGGTGCTCAGCGAGTGGTTGAGATCCGAGTTGAGGCCCTTGCGAATCTCCTGCTGTACGCTGACTCGAATAATGAGAAGGCAAGTTGCTGTAAGACCCAGCGATGCTCCCAACAGAGAAACCATCAAGGTCGTGCGCATGCGCCAATGTTTCATCGGTTCACGACCCCTTCCGGAATACCCTGGCTTTCACGCCTGCGGTACGAATTTATAACCGACTCCGTGAACCGTACGAAAATAGACCGGATTTGCAGGGTCGGCCTCGAGTTTCTGACGAAGTTTCAGGATCTGGTTGTCGACGGTACGGGTCGTGAGATGAAAGCTAAGGCCCCACACATCGTTGAGAAGCTCATCGCGGGCTATGGCGCGGCCGGGATTGTCGAAGAAAAAACGTAACAGTTTGAACTCATGTGCGGTCAATGGGATGAGAGCACCGCCTTTGTATATCTCCATCTTCAGAAAATCAACGGAGACATCGCCAAAACCGAGTGGCATGCCTTCCACTTTTTTTCGCGTACGTCGGATCGCTGCCTGCACCCTCGCGAGCAACTCACGGGGACTGAAGGGCTTTGTCATATAGTCGTCGGCTCCGGACTCGAGCAGGAGGACCTTATCAGCGACCTCAGCTACGGCGCTGAGTACGATGACCGGCGTATCTACCGACCAGCTCTTGATCTCTTTACAAACGCTCCTGCCCGATAGTCCGGGCAACATCAAATCCAGCACTACGGCCGCAGGACGGGTGAGTTTGCAGGTCTCCAGTCCAGAAGGGCCTTCTCCCTCAATCTGGACATCGTATCCTTCCGCCTCGAATTGTCTTCGCAAGGCTCGCTGGATGCGGGGATCATCTTCAATGACAAGAATCAGGCTCATATACTCCCCCGGGTCTGAGTTTTCATTGCAGGAGGACTTCCAGCAATTTCCCTTGGTCTAGTTTCCATCAGGATAGACGAGGATTCCCCTTGAAAATAGGAAATGACAAAAAAGTGACAACTCGCACTCTGTTCCTTACCTGACTTTTTTCGAAGCTAAAAGCAGTAGTCCCATGGCGACTTTATTCTGACGAAAATATAACTCAAATTGAAGTGTTCGCGTAGAGGAGTGAGCCTTGAGGGAGCCGACGGAAGACGAATGCTGCCAGTACAGCGAGGCCAGCAATCACTCCTAACGCTGAAGGGTAACCGAAACGAACGATTGCTGCTCCCATTGTCACAGAGGCAATGGATTGCGAGGCAGCCCCGACAAAGAAAGTAGCTGCGGATGCACCGTTATGCTCATGGGCGGGGATACGGCCCATAAGCAAGCTGTAAATGCCAGGTTCGTTCATGCACTGGAAGCCCATATAGGCCCAATATATCCACGTGGCCTGCGTTGCGCTGTGGACAGTTGCGAGGGACATGAGAGCCGCAGCGGTCGCGAGCTGGGTCATCATAATGCCAGAGACAAGTCCGACCCAGCGAAAAAGTAAGGGTGCGCTCAACACTGCGAGAAACTGAACGAGATGAGAGAACGAAAAGACTACTCCCGTACTCTTCATCGAAAGGCCGAAATGATGAACGAAGTAGACGTTCGCAAAGGGTGAAAAGGATCCAGTGACAAGACCCCAGATCGCCATAGCCGGGAGAAAGCGGAGCAGAAAGGGGTTGGAGAAGTTCGGCAGCCGAACATGAGGGGAGGCTGAACGCAGAGAAAGGCGTGAGATCGGAATCAGCGCCAGAGCTGCGACGGCCGAAGCGAGAAGGAGCGCAGCGCCAGTGGCATGAGTGGAAGTGAGTGGAACAGTGAGAGGAAGCTCTCGAAGCCAGCCTGGAAGCCGCCCGGCAACGAATCCCCCGATGCCTCCAATGGCAATGCCTGAACCGAACATGAAGCTGAACGCGACGGGGCGCTCTTGCTCGGTCGTAAGGCCGGCGACGGAAGGCGAGAGACACACAGCCCATGAGCAAAGCGTGAGTCCGGTCAATACCGCGAGACCAAGTTGTGCGGGCTCCGAGACGATGCACGTACGCAGGACCGAAAAGCTTACGACGAGCACGATGCCACCGGTTAGTGTAAGGCGAAGGCCGAAGCGTTGAGCGAGAATGCCGACAGGAATGGTGCCTAGGATACTGCCTACCGCCATAAGGCTGCCGATCAAGCCTAACATGCGTTCGGTTCTTCCAAGGTCGAGCAGATAGAGATTGAACAGGAAAAAGAAGATGGAGAAACCGAAGTTGAACAAGATAGCGGCAGTAAAGAAGAGCCAGAACTGGCCACGAGGAACCTTGGCTAGCCAAAGACGATACCGCATCTTCAACGATGGAATACGTCGAGGCTGAGCGCTTATGTGTGGATGCATCATAGCGCTGGTGTGCCTGAATATTGTGCCAAACGTTCGAGCCGATCCACTGCTTGATGAAGGTCGGAGTAACGAAGTTCGTACACCCCCATCCTGGATAAATATTCGAGTGCGACAATTTGAGGCTGTTTAATCTCATCGAGGGGATATACGTTTTGACGGAAGTATTGGAGAGCGACCTCGTTGGAGAGTGGCAGTAACTCGGCAGTAGCGGATGGTTGTCTATTGAGGAAGATGATGTAGTCGACAGTAGCTTCATCCGCGGTCGTCAGGCTGGGCAGCTTGGAGGTAGGAACCTCGATGGAGGGCTTGCCGCATGGGCGGGGAGTGAGGCTGCGACCACGCAGTTCAGGGAAGAGCTCTCTTGCTGAGGGGCGAAAGCGAACCTGGTGCGAATGGCCGATGACACGAGGCCGATCGCTGCTGGGTAGAACATAGCTTGCGTCATCCGAGGTGTAGATCCACCCTGCACGCGCACACGCGTAGGCGAGCGAAGATTTACCAACGCCGGAGTCCCCACAGAACAACATGCCGCGGCCATATCGACTGACGCAAGCGGCATGTATCGGCGTCGCGTAGGAGGTCGAGATAAGCACGAGAGCGGTGGACTCGATGAAGTGATAGCGCAGATAGCCGCGGTGCTGTACTGCGCCATGATTCAACCACGCAAAAGCAAAGCCTGCCTTAAGATCGCAGATCGCCTGGTTATGAGCGTCGGCGACGATGGAGAGTAGATGGCGCTGGGCACGCACTAAAGGGGGAGGTGGACAATCTGTCGAGGCATCCTCGACGACGCCAATTCGCAACTGTAGCACCGGGGCGTCGTGGCGTCGATGAAGATGCCCCCAACTCTCAGTGGCGGCATCGAGAACATCTGGCGAGTTGGTGACAATCTCGACAGCGAAGCCCAACGGATAAAAAGTGGAGCATAGCGAAAGCGCCATGTTGCACAACAAGGGATCGCTCTCTGCTGCGGGCAGGAAAGCACTCTGAGTCAATACGGCAGGCTCGCCTATGTCGAAACTGCATTCCTGCGAGAGTTTAGTCATCATCAGGGTCTCGCTTTCGGGTGGATCGTCAGCTTTCACTTGCACACTACAGCTTGGAGGGGCATAGTTCCTCACGGTATAGAAAAGCTGAGCGCTTCGATCTTTTGTATGGCCCAGTCGATCAGAACATGCTCGTGCGCGTTATGAGCTTGTAGATCGTGCAGCAATGGAAGGGCGTTCCTGTCGCCCTGCCATGCAAGAATCCGAATGAGGCGTTTCTGAACCGTCGGATCTGCAGATCGCATGGCCCGACGTATCTCAGGGAGAACGGATGGCCCTGCTTTGACGAGCATCCACTCGGCACGGTCGGCGACCACGATGTCGTTGGAGCCAAGTGCTCGAATTGCGAGCGCAGGATTCGCAGCGATGCGGTCCCAAAGTTGGTATCCGGCAGCCAGTGCTGTGACCAGTGAGTAATCTTGTACGGGGCGGAAGGCCTGAGCTGCGAGGGTCTGCAACGCGTCGTTTGGGGATAAGAGTTCGAGTGCGTGGATGAGCTTCATCTGCTCGCGATAGGTCTCGATGATAGGATCTATTTCTTGCCGGGTAAGCTTGGGCTTGCCGCGAAGAACATACTGAGCGTAATCCTGAGCGATCGACGTTTCTTCGCGATGGAGAAGATCTGGAATCGCTTGTGCGGCGATCTCCGGTTGATGACGTGCAAGTGCGAGGGCAGCTGCGCCGCGGACGGTCGGCGTTTTGCTATTGAGAAAAGGCAGAAGCCGGTCTGCCGAAATCTCGTCTGGACAACGGCTCAGCGCGAGCAGTGCTTCTCTCTGGACCTCAACATCTTTGTCGTTCAGGAGAGCAAGAAGCGATGGAGTACAGGAATCTCCCATCATGCCGATGGCCCAGGCTGCATTCTTGCGAGCTCCTTTTTCGGGTGCTGAAAGCGCGTCGAGAAAGACTTGTGCCGGCGTTTTGGGCCGGGCGATGACCAAAGCCACGGCTGCGGAGCGTGAGATACGGTCGTCGGGGTCGTGTAGCCATCGAACGAAGAGCGGTTGCGTAGGAAAGCCGGTGTAATGCGAGAGCTCGCGGATCGCCGCGGAACGACCTTCGATGGTACCTGCCGATGCAGCGGCGGCTAGTGCTGCGAGCTTCGCTTCAATGGGGCGGCCTACCGCGTCCGCTCCAAGACGCGGATAGTCGACGTTGAGGGCGTCGACCCCCGCAGCCACCGCCGCACGCATGGCCGGAAGATCCATCTCATGCGAGTTCGCAGAAAAATTTGCCACAACGAACTTTCCCTGAGCATGCAGCGCTCTAACCTGAGCGGCGGTACAGCCCGGGTCGAGCCAGGCTGAGAGATCTTGATTTGCGTCGGGATACAGGGCTCGCACATCGTCGAACTCGCCCCCAAAGGTGACACGCTTCAACATACCTTCGTCGCGTAACGCATTCAGGATGGCCAAGCCTTCGCCCTTTTCCTTGATATCAAGTTCGAGCCCGATTCCCCGTTCGCGCGCGACGCGAAGCGCGTCGATGAAGCGTGGGATGCGAATATGGGTAAAGCGCTCGCCCATAGCGGCACCGGTGTCGAACAGAGCAAGTTCGTCGGAGGAGGTATGTTCGACGTTGCCCATGCCTCCGGTGAGACGTTCGAGTATGCCGTCGTGGTTGAGGACGAGTTCGCCATCGAGTGTCTGGCGGACGTCGACCTCAACGATGTTGCAGCCCATCCGTGCGGCCAGTGCGAGCGACTCGAGCGTATTCTCCGGCATGTCGCGATTGGCGGTCCGGTGGCAGATAAGCTGTACTTTGCCGCGTTGCAGAATGCCCGCATGGATCGGAGGAACCGCGGGAACTAGAACAATGAGGAGAACGAGCAGCTTTTTCATCGCATGAGAGTCATTCAGGATTGCGGAGTTGGCGCGTGCTGCGCTTCAATCGAGAGCGCAAGCACGGTCGCGACGGCTAATAGGAGTATTTCAATGCGAACTGGATGATTCGAGGGTTCGTTGTGGTTGACGTGATGAATCCAAAGGAGGCAGAGGAAAAATTGCTACCTGGATTTCCGAAATTTACAGTATTGGTCAAGTTGAAGAACTCTGTGCGGAATTGCAGACTGCCAAATTCTTTGATGGGGAAGATACGGGCTACTGCGAGATCGATATTCCGCTGTCCCGGCCCTCTCGCAATACCCACACCACAATTGCCAAAGAGTGTTGCCTTTGGATCCGTGCCGACGGTCGGCGCCGTTGTGAATGCTGCAGGATTGAAGTAGCTCCTGAGTCGAGAGAATGTCGAACCATGGGTGGTGAGATTGGCGCCTGTGCATTGTGCCCGCGAGAAGGCAGTGATGTTGCCATAGATAGCGCCTGCACGGTTATCCGTAATGACAAGAGGGCTGCCGGATTCGGCCACGGCGACAGTCGACACGCTCCAGTTCGAGAGCAGTTGACGAGCCAGCGCCATCTGCATTGTGGGCCGAGGCACGGTATAGACGAGGCTTACTACTCCGCGATTTGCACGATCGAAGGCCCCCAGCCCTCGCGCCTGCTTCGGGTTCGTTTGATCGTTTGTAACGAAGCCAAGCTCGAAGTTGGACAGGGCCCCCGAATCGCTGGTGACGTTGAGTTCCTTCGACCACGTATAGCTGCCAAGAAGTTCCAGACCATAGCTCAGCTTGTGCGTGATGCTGGTCTGGAGCGAGTTGTACGCGGCGCTGAATGCGGTCAGGTCGATATATGAACCAGAAGCGATTCCCTGGAAGGGAAGTCGCTGAACGACATTTTGCGTCGTATTGGTGGTGGCTCCGTTCACAGGCCTCTCCGGGCTTGCGAGAAGCGCTTGATTGAACTCAAGTTCTCCGGCGAGGTGTGTCGATGCGGATCCGACATATCCAACTTCGAAGAGAGTGTCGCGTCCAAGCCCATATTGAATATTGAGGTTGTACTGTTGAGTGTAAGCATCCCTCAACCGAGGCGAGACTGCAGCAAGAGAGAGCACACCATTCGGGATGCGAGGAAGAAAGATGGGGAAGCTACTAGTAGGAGGTAGCGCTGGAACATAGGGTTGCTGCAATGTCGAGCCAGCATTCGCCGCACCCGCTAAAGACTGTTTGAACGAGTAGGGTGGCTGACCTACTGTAGTTTCGGCGATATCGCCTGACATTCGGTTGTAGTAGATGCCGTAGCCGGCACGAAGCAAGAGTTGATGCGGATCAGATAGCTTCAACGAGAGCCCGATGCGCGGAGAGAAATTAGTGTGTGGCGTAGCCCATAGCCCTCGCGTGTTGGATTTGATGGCCCCCCCAGGAAGTGGGCCAGTGTAGTTTGCAGGCAGAACAAAGCCACTGAGCGAGTTTGCCGATGATACTGTTGCGCTGGCGATGGCTGGGTCGAACGTCGGCAGGCGACCCTGAATTTCGGAGGGCGCGCCAAAGATCTCATAGCGCAGGCCAGCATTGATGGTGAGGCGCTGCATCAGCTTGATGTCGTCTTGCACGAAACCAGCATAGTCGGTGTAACGCTCATATTTGGGGAAGATGCCGGAGGAGGCTGTCTCCGAAAATACGTTGCTGAAAGAGCCCCCGTTCTGCGCCACGCTTTGTCCAAGAAGAAGATCGGGGAAGGTGCGGATGGAAAGAAAACCGTCCACTACGAAGGGCACGTTGACGTCGACCTGATGGCGCTTGAACTCGACCCCTGCGCGTATGGACTGGCGGGCACGCGCATAGGAGACAGTGTCTTGCCAGACATAGGTGTTGGTGTTCTGCCAGTAGAATGGCTGCCCCGCAGTGCCGATGGTGAATAGTCCGCTGACGGAAATGCCGGGAATCTCCGGCAGGCTTCCGGGAGTCGCTATTCCGATCGCAGCCGCGTCGATAGGCTGCTCAGTTCCAGAGAAGCCATCGAAACGCATGAAGCCAAAGCGCGCCACATTGATCAGGCTGTCATGGATGGCATGCGTGTCCGAAAGAACGAACATATGGTTCTGATCCAATTCTGTCGTTCCCCAACCGAGCACGTTTGGACCGGAACCAGGGAATGCCGCCGCTGTGGGAGCGCGAGAGTAAAAGAGCCGTCCGGATAGTTCGTTCTTTGCAGATAGTGCGTGGTCAAGGTTGACTGCGAATTGATCTTCGCGGTACTGAGCCGGGAACGAGAAGGTAGATTCGCCGAGTGGAATCTGTGTAGGCGTGGATGCCAGGATGGTCTGCGGGCCGGGGATCGCATAAGCTCCGTTGCCGAACCTATAGTTCAACAGTGCGAGCGCTACGGGATTGATGTTCGAGCCGTCGCATGCGATCTGCATGCCACCCGCAAAGGTAAGATAGCCAGTATTGGAGGGATGGTTTGCTGGACAAAACTGCGCGCCAAGTGCGGCTGCGGAGCGATCTGACGTCAACTGAGGAAGGATCGTTGTACGCAGCGAGCCACTGGAAAGGCCATCGCGCTGGACAGTGCCTTGATAGGCGAGGAAGAGGAAGGTCTTGTCTTTACGGATGGGACCGCCAAGCGTGGCGCCGAATTGATTTTGTTTGAGGACGGGCCGATGCTGACCATTCGACTTGAGGAAGAAGTCATTGGCGTTCAGCACGTCGTTGCGGAAGAACTCCCACAGACTGCCGTGCAGACGATTGGTGCCTGTCTTACTGATGACGTCTACGTTAGCTCCAGAGCCTCGACCGTATGCCGCGTCGTAGCCTCCAGTTTGAACTTTAAACTCTTGAATAAGATCGGGAGCGGGAATGGCAAGGCCCACTTCCGATCGATAGCCAGAAGCCGAGTTCTGCGAGAGATTATTAGCATCGATACCGCCGAATTGGAAATTATTGACGGTTGTGCCACCACCATTGGCACTCACGTTTTGATTGTTGCGACCCAGGTTGGCAGCGTTTGGCAGCTCTACTGCAACTCCAGGGGAGAGCGCGAGTATCTGCGTATAGTTGCGATTCGCCAGCGGGAGGGCTTGAATGGTGACCCCATCGGTAACACGGCCTAATGCGGAGGTATCGGGTTGCGTAATGTCAACCTCTACCGCGACGTCGACCTTGCCGGGGTCAAGTTTGAAAGAAAGGCTTGTCACCTCGCCTACATTAACGGAGACGCCTTTCAGGTAGGCATGGTTAAAGCCTTCCGACTGAACAGTCACTGAATAGGTGCCCGGCTGTAGAAAGGACAGCCTAAAGAAACCTTGCGGACTTGTCTGGATGGATCTAGTGCGATGCGTCTGCTCACCTAGAGCACTTACGACTGCATTCGCGATGACCGCACCTGACGAATCGTAGAGCGTACCGGCAATTGCACCAGTTGCAGCGTCCTGCGCATGGCTGGGTGCCGGAGCATATAGTGCCCACGCAAGTAGAAGCGCTAATGTTTTGCATACGCGATAGATTCTCACTCGTTTCACCTTGAGTAAATTTCCAACCAGTAGAGTCAAGTGTAAGGAGGGAGGGCGAGAGGATTGTCACTGAATTGTCCGCGTTTCGTCACGATTTGCGTAAGTGGATCGATTGAATATGTTCCCTCAAACGCCCGAGAGTGAGCTTGTGCAAAGCGGTCATTTGACTTAATCATTTGCGAACTTGACGTAAGATGTCGATCTATCAACTGAGTTGCGCTCGGGAGCCATGCGGATCTATCAAGGTAGGGATTGCTGTTCGGCCCAGGCTGGTTGCGGTGATGTTTTGGACAGGTCGGGAGCCGGTTGAATAGAGTAAGGCTTTATGCCAGTTAGTTGCAGAAAAATGTAGAAGAGAAAGGAAGGATTATTACGCAGATAACGTCTCCATAGATGCTTTGGATCTTGAAGAAGGCGGTCGAGCCATTGCAGTCCTGCGCGCTTGATCCATTCTGCGCAGTCGCGGATGCGACCGGTGTGAAAATCAAATGCAGCACCAACGCCAAACATGAGTGTGGTATCGAGCAGAGGAAGATAATGATTCATAAACCGCTCCTGCTTCGGCGTACTGATGCCAACCCATACAACATTGGGCCGAAGACGGTTAATTGTGGCGACAAACTCCTGCTCCATCACAGGCGACATAGGACCGACTGGGGGGGTAAATGTTCCGGCAATCTTTACGAGCGGATAGCGAGCGATGAGTTGATCGCGAAGCTTCTCCGCGACGCCGTCTTTACCCCCACAGAGAAAGTGAGTGAAACCACGAAGTCGCTCGTTCGCGATGACCTCAAGCATTAGGTCAGGGCCCGCAACACGCTCCATTTCCGCGTGACCCTGGTGATGCCCCACCCACACTGTGGGCATGCCATCAGGCGCTGCGAGTGCTGCACTTGCATAAATCTTCGCGAGGCCGGCATCTCTCTGTGCTTCCATGACTCCATGCACGCCCACGAGACAGACATAGCCCTTACGTCGTTCCACCAAGTGTTCCTCAATTTGCTCCAATGCCTTCTCCATATTGATGGCATCGATGCCGATTCCGAGTACGTTCACCTTTGGATGTTCAATTGGAGTGTTCATGATCGTTCTCTCTCTCTAAAACTGAATCGGATCGCAATTACTGTAACTTCCGACGATAGTGCGGCCGTTGCGCAGGCGGGTATAAAGCTGCAGATAGGCTTCCGCGATGTATGGAGCGGAGAATCGATCGGTCGCGGCTACGCGGAATTTAATATTCTTGAGCGCGGTCCGAACACTATGAACGAAAGCGTCCTCCGCTGGATATTTCAATGAGGCATAGTGGCAGTAGCCTCCCCCAACCTCACGGAAAGCGGGGATATCGGAGCAAACAACTTTACAGTGATGCAACATGGCCTCCACTACAGGAAGCCCGAACCCCTCGACGCTGGATGGTGCTATCAGTAGTTCGCAATGCCCATAGCACCATTGCAACTCGGCATCAGAGACTCCGTGTAGAAGGACAACCTGCCGCGCCAGACCCGCGCTATCGATACATTGATGAATATGTGCCGTCTCCGGTCCCTCGATTCCGATGATGACAAGAAATGCCGAAGATCGAATATCTTTGTTCAAGATAAGCCGCCGAAAAACCTCTACTGCGAGAAGCACGTTCTTGTTGCGTCGATGTTGCGCGACGCATAGCAGAAAGGGTTCTCCTTTCCAGGCTGGCAACGGACTTTGTGCCGCCATAGGTGGTCCAGATTCAACACAGTTATAGATAGTGACTGCTTTCTGTAGGGCATATTGTGGCGCGTGCGCATCGAGACGTCCTAAAGTACTTTGCGATACGCAAGCGATGGCATCGACGGCTCGCAGGCACTGCTTCAAAATCATGCGATTGAAGAGCACCTTTGGAAACCCAAAATTGGCAGGAATGTCGTAGGGGTAAAGGTCATGAAGCGTCACAACGGTCGGACACTGAAAGGAATGGCGATTCAGCGGGGCAGGATACGCAAAATGCACGATATCCGCTCCCAGTTGTTCGGCAAGAAGAGGCAGGCGCGCGTAATACCAAAGATTACGGCTCAAAGCGCTTCTGCCAAGTGGAACAGTATGGATGTGCAATTTCAGTGCGTCGTGTGATATCGCTTCACACAACGAGTCGTACTGCCATGGAGCTGCGATCAGGTGAACTTCCGACACCTCAGCCCGCGTAAGCAGGCAGCGAGCCATGTTTGCGGCATGGCGGGAGACCCCTGAAAGATGCTCGGATGAGCCGGCTGCGGCGATAACGATTCTCATGAGTCACCTACTCTGACTCGCCGGATGAGCGCAGGGGATGGTGCGCAAGGCTGCGTAAGATCGCGGCATAAGGTCATGCCGGAACCTCGATGGAACTTTCGGTCGGAGTTAACATGAGGCTGATGAGAGCGATGGACCAAAGAGGAAAAGAAAGATCAAAGCGCTCCGTGTCGCCAAGTCCACGGACAATGATGAAGAAAATCAATCCGATAAAGAGTGCTTTGTCAGATGGTGAAGATAGTCGTCTCACCTGAAGATAGAAGCTGCTATAGAGGGCAATCAGCAGAATCACGCCGACTATGCCATAGGCATAAAACTGCTGCAATAACTCATTGTGTGCGTGCCAGGCTTCAAATGTGCCGAAAGGCGGTATGACATTTCGGAAAGAATGAAAGCCGTGTCCAATCCATGGGCGCTCGAGTGACCTCTCGAGAACAATTGCCCAGATGCCTATGCGTCCGGTAAATGTTTCGGCCTGATTGCCGGCATTGGTATAGACCTCGTAGTAGGCTTCGATAAGCTTCCAGAACGACGCGATGACGGCAGCGCAGGTGATAACGATAGAGATCGTGCTTCGGCGGCTTATCGTCGTGTCGCGAACCAGTAGCAGGATCTCTCCTGCTATAAACGCGATAAGGGTAGTTTTGCTGAGGCTCCGTAGCAGTGTAATTGCGAGAAAAATTGCAGGGATTTTCCACTGCCCAGTGCGTCTAATCAGAAATTGAGCAAGAAATACTCCAAACGCACAAGTGAAACCGATAGCATTCGGACTGAAGAAGTCGTCATTGCCTGGTCGGAGGTCCTGCATCGTAGGTGATGACCATGCCACTAGTGCGATAAAGCAAGCTCCGCAAACGTAACCCTTCATTAGAGCGGCAGACATACGGTCGACAGGGCCAGTGCGTAGCAGCAGAACCACGATAAAGACGTCGGCGGCCATCCCGCACCAGTATGCGAAAGCAACGGTTAGGGAGACTGTCGCGCTCCAAAACAGACTGCAGCCGGAGAATCCTAAAAACAACATGACCCAACGGAAGCAACGCACTTTCAGCGTCGAGGCGAGAGTAGTCGACGCAGGTCCGAGAGAGTGGAACGCAACTATGCCAAACACAGAGAGGTTAAGCCCGACACTGATAGCTGATCCAGTGTGCGGCTCAGACTGAAAAAAGAGATAAGTGATACAGAGCCGGAAGGCGAGATAGAACCCTACCAGTACGGGCAACACCATCATCTGCTGACTTGTTACATAGTATGCATCGACGGCTTTAGGGTTGGTACTCATAGATCCTCCCCAAGCGGATAGATACTTGTTACTTGTAGAGGGGCACTGGTGGCTCTAAATAGAATGCGGAGTAACGGGCAGTACATAAACAGAGTGATCAGGCCAAAGGAGAGACGAGCCACTGCTACTCCATGGATGCCTGTACGTGGAAGGGCCCAGATCATCATCAGCAGCATTACCGTGCCGCCGGCGAGGTTAAGCCAGGTCACAGTGCGCACGTGCCCATGCGCCAACAGGGTGTAGTAACCAGTGACATTAAGTCCCAGCAGTGCAAAGCTCCAAACGATAGGTGCAAGTACTGTTGAAGCACGTTCTGCAATTGCTTCACCCACCCAGAGATGTAGGAGGAAACGACCGAAGAGAAGGATGAGCACCGTCCCAACAGCCACAAGCAGCAGGTTGATGGTGAAAGCCTTAAGAATGCTCTTCCTCAAAGCTGCAGGTGGCGCCAGCGCCTGACGTCCGGAAAGGTAGGGAAACAGGAAGTGAAGTCCGGAAGCAGTGATGCCATAGATTGGCTGAGCCATCTGCACGCAAAGGGCATAGGAGGTGACGGCGGTCGCACCTAACGAAATGCCCAGAATCAGTCGATCAGCTTGGCTAAATACGACTCCTGCGGCGGCCTGCGTCCAACTGAATACTCCAAAGCTCACTAACGCTTTCGTAGTGCGTTCATCAAACCACGGTAAGAGTGAGCTCCCCCCAAGGCGCTTTCGGAGTTCGACGAGTTGTACCGCTGCCCCAAGAGCAATCAGAATGCCAGTCACCGCCATGATGCTGATGACACCATGGTCGCGACAGGCCAGCGCCACTGCCGAGGCCAGCGCCATGAGACGCGCAAGAATGCTGGTACGCACCGCCGCTCCGTAGCGCTCAAAGGCTCGCTGTGTGCTGATACAGACGCTTTCCACAGCCCGCACTAGCATGAGTGGGCTGGCAATTCGCAGAGACCACAGACATACCCTCTGCAGGCTAATGTCGGAGGCCACAACGTGACGGGCGGCAAAAGGTCCAAGTAACCAGACGATTAGAGCAAGCATGCTGCCAAGCAGAAGATTGATACCCATCATGCTCCGCACTACGCGGTGTAGTGTGCCAGTGTCCCCGCGGCTTTGGGCGCTTGCAACGTATTGAATATTGGCGTCACCAAAGCCCGACGCGATGATGCTTCCGGCGCTCACCGCCGCAGTGACCACGACCCATATACCAAATTGCGCGACGCCAAGATGTTTTAGCAAGATCGGAGCCGCCAGCAACATTCCCATGGGATATACTGCGTAATCAAGCACGCCATAGGCTGCGTTGGAGATGTGCGTTCTCATCTTGTACCTCTCCATAATGGGATGAACCACCGCATCCCTGTGTGCAGACTTGCGGCCATCTGCTGCGCGAGTAGTTTTCGCGGATCATTGTCGCTTAGCCGCCTGCATTGATCGCGAATGAGAATAAATGCGGAGGCTGCCGCCACTGAAAGTATGGTCAACAGCAGAATGATTAACAATCGCGGGGGAAAAGACTTCTTTTCTGCCACGAGCGGCGGATCGATCACACTAACGACCGGCGTATCTTTTGCCTCTTCGATGCGTGCCATCTCATATTGCTGCGACAAAAGCTCAAAGACAGTCTCCTGAATACGGACGCGACGATAAAGGTCGGCATACGGAACAGCGAGGCGGGGAAGCTGCCGAAGAGATGGATATAGGCTTTCAATATCTCCAGTAAGCTTGTTGTTGCTGTCCGCCGAAGATGCCGTGCCACTACCGCTCATTTTGGTTAGTTCGCGTTCAAGCGTAGCAATGCGAGCTTGCGTAGCACGAACACGTACATTTCCATCTCCATAAATCTGCTTGAGAGAACCAAGCTCAGAGCGCCCAACGATGATTTCAGCCTGTAGCGTTGCCGAGGCATTGACCATGGCCTGTGTCTGCTCTTTGATGTCGAGCGTGGCATTGACACTGGAAAATTCGCTTAGAGCTTTCTCGGCGTCCCTCAATTCTCTCTGTACGTCGACCAAGCGTCTCTCAATAAATTCCCGCTCGCGTCGGGCAGAAGAGGTGTTGGAGCGAGTAACGATACCGTTCAGTTCATCAATGTAGGCTTGTGCGATCGCGCGGGTGCGCTGAGGATCAGTGTCGGTGAAAGTCAGGCTAATCACACCGCTCTTTTTGTCATCCTCAATAGCGGTGTGACGTGCGAGGTACTTCACAGTATCGATGCGATACCGTTTGCCATAGGTATGCTGCAGGTTGAATCGATCGATGATCGTATCGCTGATGGTGCGGCTGTGAAGGAGGTCGATAAAAAGAGCGCTCGTCGCTTTGCTGCCAAATAAGTTGCCCGCAAGATTGCCGAAGCTACCCAATCCGCCAAGGGAACGGCCAGTGACTGCGGCAAGCATAGCAGCACCGGAGACAGGCTGGTCTGGCGGCATAAGGCGCGCTACAGACTCGTAGCGCTTCGGCATGATAAAAGCGATAACCGTGCCTAGAACAAGCATAGCTCCCGCAACGCGAGCAAGAGTATGTCTGTGGCTCCATAACAACATAGCATTGATGACCCAGTTAGCTTGAGCTACGGGCTGCACGATTGACGGCATCGGGATGTTATTTACGCTAGACACTAGGGCTACCTATCGAGCAACTTGTCTGCATCAACCTACGCATCGTGAAGCTAAAGAACTCCGGCTACAGCAGCTGTTATGGCGATTGAAGAAGTTATTTGCGCGACTGTAAGTAAATTTCTCCAGAAAAGGGAGCCGCCAATAATCTTTTGCGGAACGACAATGACGTCCCCTGGATCGAGACGCGTCGAAAGCACTCTACTGGCGTACCACTCACCAGATCGCCTACCAACAACCGATCCATTTGCGCGGATGATGAAAATTTCTTTCCGATTGGCAACATCATTTGTTCCTCCGGCTCGACGCAGATACCACGATGCATTCTTGTCCGGGACGAAAGTAATGGCGGACGGGTTGTAGACTTGTCCGCTGACCAGAACAAAGCCGGGTCGCTTAGGCACGGTGAGCACATCGCCGCTACGCATTTCGATATCGGCGGGGGTATTGGCCCAACTGTTGATATCAGCACTTACATGAATAACGAGGCGTCCGCTGGCGGGCTGGCTACGTAGCCGCTGGAGAACCTCGCTCTGCTGCTGTGCTACAGCCTGTAGCGTCGCAGTCTGGTCTTGCCCAGTGAGATTGGGCGAAAGACGCGCCGAAGCAGACGTTGTCTCGATCTGCCGAATGAGTTCGGCTCGACTCTTTTCTTCAAGCTCACGTACCTGGGTACGGACCAGGACCGTGCCTGCTGGATAGGCCGCATCGCGGAAGCCACCAGCGCGGCGGAGGATGGAACTCAGACGCTCTCCCTCCTGAAGTCCATAGCTGCCGGGGTATGCAACCTCTCCCTCAAGAGTGACTGACGCGCCAATATCATTCCAGCCTGATATTTGGAGAATCGTTAAAACGTCGCCAGGCTTGAGCAGAACATCGGCATTCGAACTGCCGCCAACGGCCGTCCCAATATCGACTGCGACACGTTGACTCACGATCTTCTTTTCGTCTTGAACGCTGTAGCTCGTAAGGTCGGCGCTATTGAGCAGAGCGTCGCGTTTAAAGCCGCCAGCCATCTTTACGAGTTGCGACGCTGTCATACCTTGCGAAAGCGCATAAACGCCGGGTCGCAGCACTTCGCCCCGAATTGTAATCTGCGGCGAATCTACCTCATATCTGCCGAGGACGCGGACCGTATCAAAGGGCTGTAGTGCAAGATGAATGTTACCTATCAGAAGATCCGCTACGTCGAACTGGATAGTCTCTGGATGCAGGTCGGGTGGGACAAGCCGCACGATGTCGCCTTTGGAAGCTGGCTCGGGTAAGAGGTCTTGATAGGTATGTATGACGTCGCTGACCTGCATGCCGTCGTGATAGGGATATTTTCCGGGACGAACGACATGCCCCTCGACGTAAATAACTCGCTCGCTATAAGGCAGGATGGGTGCAACGTGGATACGATCGCCGTCCTTGACATGAAAGGAAGAAATGGCCTGAAGCGTCGACTGCGGTGTAATTGGAGATGGGATCTCCAGGCTCAACGTCTCTCGTTGTTGGTTCGGCTGGATGCGCTCGACAGTAATGTGGTTGAGCGCTGCGGCGACGGTTGCATCTCCTGCGTCTTTGAGCACATCTGCAAGGCTAGAATTGCTGTCCTTGAGTTCGTAGATAGCCGGTCGCTTGACCATCCCGAAAACAGCGACCTGTGGGCTCGCCGGAGGGATAAGTAGCGTATCGCCAGACTGCAGCCGTTCCTCATCCATGCGCATACCATGCAGCAGAAAGTCATAGAGGTCGATTTCGCGGACGAGTTGCGTCCCACGATAATGACGAACAAAGCGAAGTGAGCCGATGCTCGTAGGTCCCCCGGCCGCATAGAGCGCATTCAACGGCGTGGATAACGAACTGACCTCGTAGGCTCCCGGGCGTTGCACATCTCCGACGACATACACCCGCACGGAACGGAGGCGAGCGATGGCAACATCGACCCGCACGTTATGAAACTGCTGCTTTAGGGCAATCTCAATGCTGGACTGTGCGTGCTGCAGCGTAAGTCCAGCCACCACGATAGAGCCAGCTTCCGGCAAAACTATCTTGCCCTCGCGATCGATGACACGCGTAAGACTCTGAGAGACCCCTCCCCAAAGATTAATGGTGAGACCGTCCCCGGACCCAAGGATATAGTCAGGCCCCACGGGAAGGTCGATGCCGTTCCCGGCCGGCGATCCTGTGCGGTTGAGAAATGCTTCAGAGCCGAAGCGTTTGAGCTTGTCTCCATCTTGCGGAATCTGTGTATAGAGATCGCGCAGAGATTGTAGGTTGTATGGCGCCGGAACGTGTAATACCTCCGGCTCGTCCGTGACGTTATGAGGCTGTCGGCCTGATATGTCCTGAGACCGAGAGGAAGATACCCTGCTGGCTCTGGAACGTTCGATGGAAGAAGTAGTTCCTGATACCGTGCCGAGAGTAGTGGGCATCGATGAAGAGTTGCTCTGAGAGGTATCAGTGTTTGCGATCGGCGCAAGTCCTTCAATCGTAGTTCCGGAAAACGGGACTCTATCGGCATTATCAGTTGGGGCGTCAGAATCCATGAGCGAAGCATGGAGACCGGCATCTGTGACATAGCCGCGAGCCCGCAACCATACAGTAATGTTCGCTCGCAGGTCTGCATTGGAGGCAATCCGGCTAAAGAGCATCTCATCGGTGATGGCGTCGGCCTGTGTATTAATACCCTGCTGACGAAGTTGATCGGCAACGAGCGATTTGAGTTCAATTACAACTTCTGGTTTTTGCTGAAGAAGCCGACCGATTTGTGCCGCGGTAAGCGAATTGCGTTGGCCAAAATCGACATCATTGGGACCAGTCGCATTAGGTACAGAAGAATTTGTAAGTGACTTAGGCCTCGTAGATGAAACGAAAGCAGGAGACGTAATTTGCTGTGCACGCAGGTGAGAGCAAAATACAGTAAGAAGTGCAGCCATTCCACAAAGGCATCTACGTTTCTTGTACCGACTTGTCGAAAGCATGGTCATGACTCACAGCCTTTGCTCAGACATGGTTTTTCCGTCCGGGAGCTCAGTTCGTAACTCGGTTGAGCTGCAAGGTAGCGTCTCCAGCGCCATGCCTCAGTCACAAAACGCAAGCCCTCGACAATATGGAAACGAAGACGAAAGAGGGTGAATCGGGCCTGGTAGAACTTTTTGCGAAGTCGCGTCCGCCGACTCTCGTTTGGACCCGAGCAAGTAATTCGAGGAACTCGGTGCAGCGGTAAAAGCTTGCTGAGCTTCTTCTTCCGCCATAAGTTGTCATTGCGCGCCAGTTCGTCTTCCAATAGCAGATACAGCTTTGTGCCCGGAAAGCCAGCCAGCACTGCCTTTCGCCCATAGCAATCGGCCCACAGACGAATCGGCGCGGGCAAGCGATCGAGCGTCCACTCGTTCAACTGCGCAGGTGCGCTTCCGCCAAGAACCTGAGTAGAGATTTTTGTTGCAAGTCCGATCGCAAGGAACGCTTGCCGATGCGTATCCGAACGTCGCCGCACGTCCTCCCAGAAGAGCTGATCTTCGTACCGTGCGGACACATAGCGCTTGTACTCAAGAAGCCAGGAAAGGCGGGTATACGAGCTGCGCAAGTGCGAAAACAGATGGAGTGTCTGTCCCACAAACTGATCGCTCGCCGAAAGCGTTGGAAAGCTGTGATCATCCCATGTCCGCTGTGCAAGCCGGTCAAGCCGCTCATCGCACGAAGGCTCTTCAGAAGCTGTAGCAGAGCAAGAAAAATGCAGTTCGACGGCGCGCTGTGGCCTGGGCTTGTAATGATCTTCAATACGAGTTAACTCAGAGGAGCCTGCCTTAAACTCCCATACAGTCTTTGTCGCGGCCGTTAGTACATAGCCGGCTTCAGCGAGGATATGTCGGCAGAGTTCTAATTGATTGCCATCGACAAGGAAATCGAAGTCAAGTTGGCACCGTAGCGCCGGGTTGGGACAATATCCCGGCGAGAGGGTAAAGCCCTTAATATTGCAATATTTTACGTCGGCTTGTAGGAACGCACGATTAATGGAAATAAATTCAGTCAGCATAACCGCACTTCGCCTGCGATTGTCGGCAAGATTCTGGCGAAGCCTCCCAAGCGCAGCAGCGGGAAGCATGTCCTCAATACCCAGTGTCTGAACCTGGTCGAGGAAATAAAGTGCCATACCACTGGCGTCCAGCCATTGATAGGTGCGTTCCCACTCTCGATGCCTCAACGTGGAGAGACGCATACAGGCTTGTTCGGCCGAATCGCAGAAGGTTGCGATAACAGCTTCTACGACTGCCTTATCTGCCGGTGCGCTCCAACGCATTGCTATCTCCTGATTCCTGCTAATGGCTATATGTTTCGGGCTCGCCTAGACTGCCTGCCGGTGGAAGATGACGGAGAAAAAGCACGATGGACCAGATCTCGTCGTCGCTCAGAGTCCCTTTCGAGGCCGGCATGCCAGAGGGTGAAATGCCATTGTCGATAATCCACTTCAACTGCCCGTCGGTGTAGCCTTGCACATCCTCTGACGCTAGCGTCGAGAGAGGTGGTGACATGTGATCGGCAAAGGGAACGCCAGTATTTTGTCCATCCAATCCATGGCAGACGACGCAATAGTGCCCAAAGGCTTCTTTTCCTGCTGCAAGATTTGCAGCAGTGAAGGGCAGAGGGTTCGTCTCGGACTTGTTGCCCACTAAAATGTGGTGCTTAATGGCCAGCACGACACGCCGCTCCAGATCACTGGGGGTACTTACTTTGCAACCGCTTAACACTAAAGCGATGCTAAGTAGCACGAGTTGGAAATAGGACCGCATAGCTTACTCTGTAACGTGGAGAGTCATCTTCATTGAGCCATGTCCAGACCCACAAAACACCGCACATTGTCCAACGAAGTCACCAACCTCTGTCGGGATGAAAGCAACTTCGCTGGTCGCGCCCTTCTTGACCTTGATGCTCAGATTCAGCCTCTTAAACTTCAGCCCATGTGGAACGTCCTTGCTGGTCAGTACAAGCACCACAGGCGTGCCTCTCTTTAAGGTGATGTCATTGGGGGTGAACTCGAAACGCTTTGCCACGATCTCGATGCGCTGCGAATTCCCCTGGGCATGGAAATGTTGAGGCACAAAAAAAGCTCCAAGCGTGGTCGCGACAAAAATCGATGCGAAGAACCTGAATTTCATGGAGTACATTTCTCCGTAATTGAGTGAATGCGGCTGCGTTCAACAAAAGCGCGCTGCAGTATTCAGGGTGCGAGATACCGAAGGATGTCGCGCTCGTCCACGGCGCTGAGCGAAGCGCGAACCCGCATATGCCGTAGGGCTGTACCTGCAATTCCTGGAGACAATTGCTCCGGCGCAGTATGACAGCGGCTACAGTTTGCTTGGAACTTGCGCTCTCCGGGATCTTGCGTGGTAGCAGCAGCTGAAGCTGCTGCGGCGTGCTTTACACCTTGCTGCTGCGCTCTTGTAGAGGTGGATTGTACCTGTGCAGCTAAGCAGCCGCATAAAAGGACAGTGCAAGTTAGAAGATGCGATATAACTCGTAGCGGAAAACGACGCGCGGCATGTACTACAGTCATCTTCATTTTTGACCCCGCCATGCTGGAAAGAGGAAACGATAGGTAAGAGAAATCCCCCAGAGGTTCGCGTTCGCAGTAGTGGAAAATTTTCTGGAGTAGTTTGTGCTAAAGCGCACTTCATGTGGAAGGTGATAGACCAGGCCAAAGTCTGCTTGTTTCGTATCGGCAGAAGGGAGGTCATCGCCGGAGCCCGGGCTGTTACGAAAGGTTTGTTGTATCCGAAACAGGGGTTCCAGTCGCCCGATGGCACTGTCAGGGCCACTCCACTGTGAGAGACGATAGGCGCCTTCCAACCAGTAGCCTTGAGCATGCTCGCCGTGTGCATACTCTGAACGCACATGCAAGGGAGCGCGCCATGGTTGCCACCAGAGATGGGCTCCTATGGAATTATTGTGCATCCCCTGAAGAAAGCGGACATAGGACGTTCCAATTTCAATGCGTCGTCCAGGAAAATAAATATCGATTCTGTCGCCTGTAGAGCGCGCCGACTTGAACTGTTCTATGCCGCTCAAAGTTGAAAAATAGGCGATGTAGTTGATCTGTACCGCGGGCTTTGCGACGAGCACGCCTCGCACCATTGCACCGTCACTGGAACCGGTCGTGCGGGTTCCGATAGGAAAGATGAGCGGCGAGTCCTGAAAATTCTGAATCCAAATAGCAGAAAGACGTTCATTGTAGGTGCCGAATGGAGTAAGAAAGCGTCCAGCCGTGAGGGTCAGCTTGGAAGATGCAATGTAGTCAACTTGAAGATATTGAGTTGACTTGAAGAAGGTGCCCTCATAAGAGCCGCTCGTTCCATTCTTTCGGTTATAGAACTCACGGAAGTCGAATCGAGACTCTGCTAATAAGTGCTTGCCTATTGGCGCGACAACGACCGGGGCTATAACCAGTTGAAAGGAGTTGGCGCCGGCATTGACGCCATCGAAAAATCCAATTCCACCGGATATGATCGGAGTGTTCTGAGCAATAGCCAACTGCGCGGGCAGCTGCAGTAGAGTGCTGGCCCACAATATTGCAATCGACACTGCGGCCGACCTTAGTTGTCGTCTTGATCGATGAAGATATTCCATAGGCGGATGACTCATCCTGCTTGCTTACGCTAACAACGCAAGCAACGTGGAGTGTCAGTAGCCTGTCTTCATAATGTCATTGGTTTGTAACGACTCACCTCGCGCGAGCAATAACTGAAGTAACTCATCACTCTGCCGCGACGGCTACTCTCTCAAGCTCAGGAGTGAGCACTCGCCCGCCTTGGCCGACCCAGGTTCCAGCCCAGTCACGGGAGACGATACGCAGCATAATAAGGATGACAGCTGCGAGTGCAGCATAAACGATAAATCCCACGCTATAAGAGCCGGTGTGTTGTTTGGACTGGCCTAGGAGATTGGGCAGGATACCGCCGCCGAGAGCGCCAATCTCGCCGATCATGCTGCCTGCGACAGCTGTAGTAACAGGCCAGCGAAGCGGGACAAGCTGAAAAGCTGCGCCATTGCCAGCGCCGAGGGCAGCGAAGCAAAGCATGAAGAGGAGTGTAGTAACCAGAAGTGACGGTGATGCGACGAGACCGAACAGCCCAGCGATCGTGATGAGGAAGACGACCGAGAGAGTAGTGATGCCACCAACGCGATCGCCAAACCAGCCACCGACAACTCGAGTTAGAGATCCGGTAAGTGTGGCAAGGACAGTGAGACTGCCAGCTTCGATCTTGGATACGTGGAACTGTTGGACGAAGAAGGATGGCAGGAAGGTGGCCAGACCGATAAAGCCGCCGAAGGTGATGACGTAGATAAGATTGAAAGCCCATCCATCTTTCTCGAGCAAGCACTTAAGATGCTGGCTGAGTGACTGATGTTCGGCGTCGGGTGGCTCTTTGGCGAGGAAGATCATGGCGATAAGCGGCAGCAACATCATTCCAGCTGCGAAGCCATAGACGTGCTGCCAGCCGAAGTGGGACGCGAGGCGTGGTGAAAACAGAGCAGCCAGGGCGGTGCCGCTATTTCCTGCTCCTGCGATCCCCATGGCGAGCCCTTTGTACTTCGGCGGGAACCAGCCGGAACCGAGGGAGAGCGCAACGCCAAAGCTGGCTCCGGCGATGCCCAGAAGGACGCCCATGGCGAGAACTTGATGGAACGATGAGACAAAGAAGAAGCCGTAGAGCAATGCGATGAGGATGGCGGTCATCTCGACGATGGCCGCGTTCTTTCTGCCAATGTACTGCGCTAGGACGCCGAGTGGAAAGCGCATGAACGCGCCGGCGAGGGTAGGGATGGATACCATGAGGCCGACCTGGCCTTGGGTAAGGTGGAACTGTTCTGTGATGAATGGACCCATTGCGCCGTTGAGCACCCAGACGGCGAAACTGAAGTCGAAGTACAGGAATGCAGCGAAGAGAGTAGGTGAATGTCCCGACTTGAGAAACGCTTTGTAACTTGCCATGTCGATTCCTTAAAGAAAAATTGCGATGCAGAGTCGGTTGGCTGGCGATGAACATCTGGGTTCATCGGTGCTTGCTGCGTTGATCTCCCGGCGGCATGGACGAAAGAGTTCTAGTGTAAGGTCTTGACAAACTTCTCAACCAGAACAGCGCACTGCTTGAAGTTCGGTTCACGCGAGATGGGATCGAAAGACCCCAGGGTCACGCGGTTGGAATTGGTTTCAGAGAAGTGGAAGGGCATAAAGACCTGGCCCGGAGCGACGATACCGGTGATACGCAGCTCGAGGTTCTTGACGCTGCTGCGGCGCGAGACGACGTTGACGCGATCGTGGGGCTTTAGATCGAGACGGTTCGCGTCGACAGGATTCATCTCAAGCCACGCGTTGGGGACCATGTGGTGGAGCATCTCTACCTCAGCGGTTTTCGTGCGGGTGTGCCAGTGCTCGACGGTGCGGCCGGTGTTGAGAATGAGGCTGTACTCCGCGTTGGGCTGCTCAAAGAAGGGAAGGCAGGGAACGGTGTGGAGGATGGCCTTGCCGTCGTGTGTGGGGAAGACTCCGTCGGTGTAGAGGCTCTCGCCGCCCCATTGCATGCCACCTTCCTCTTCGATCTGCTGCCAGGTGAAACTGCTGTAGTCGCACATGCGTCCGGAGGAGACGCGCTGCCATTCTTTGAAGGCGTCGTGGGTAGATTGCCAGCCAGGGTAGAGTTCATCTTTCGCTCCGAGGCGTTCCGCAAGATCCAGAAAAATATCGAAGTCAGGACGGGCTTCGCCGGGCGGCGTGACAAGGATGTTCGCTTTGCTGATGCGACGTTCAGAGTTGGTGTAAGTGCCTTCCTTTTCGCCCCAGATAGCGGCGGGGAGAACGAGATGGGCGAAATCACTGGTAGGCGTAGGGTGGAAGCCGTCTTGAACAACCAGGAAGTCGACGCTGCGCAGCGCCTGCTCGAGAACAGAGTAATTGGGAAAAGAGACCGCGGGGTTGGTAGCGACGAACCAGAGAGCCTTGATGCGGTCGGTGACAGCACCCTCGATGATGTCCGGGTAAGCCATGCCGCGGGCAGTTGGAATACGGTTGACGTCAATATTCCACAGTCGAGCGAGGTCGTCGCGATCCTGCGGGTTATCGAACTTGCGGTAACCGGGGAGGCTGGAGGTAAAGCCTGCCTCGCGAGTGCCCATGGCGTTGCACTGGCCCGTGATAGAGAAGGGCGCAGCTCCAGCGCGGCCAATGTTGCCAGTGATAAGCGCAAGGTTATTAATGGCTGTAACCGTAACGGCACCCTGCGTGGAGTGGTTGACGCCCATGGTCCAGCCGATAAAGGCTGCTTTGGCCTTGCCATAAAGGTGCGCAGTGCGCAGGATCTGTTCTGTTGTGAGGCCGGTCACTGCGGCCACATGCTCGGGCGTGAAGCTGGAGACGAACTCCGCAAAGGCTTCGAAGCCGGTAGTGGACCGGGCGATATAGTCACGGTCGATAAGGCCGTCGCGGATAAGGATGTGAGCGATGCCGTTGATCAGTGCGATGTCGCTGCGGGGCTTGATGGGGAGATGGAGATCAGCCATCATGGCGGTCTTAGTTACGCGCGGGTCGACAACGATGACGGTGGAGTTCAGGTTGCGAACGCGGTTGCGTTCCAGACGCTGGCAAAGAATGGGATGGTTATCGGCAATGTTCGCGCCGATCAGTAGAATCACGTCGGCTGTCTCCATGTCTTTGTAGGAGCCGGGCGGTCCATCGGAGCCGAAGGAAAGCTTATAGCCAGAGACAGCGCTGGCCATGCAGAGCGTCGTGTTACCGTCGCTGTTGCGCGTGCGGAAGCCAAGTTGGACAAGCTTGCCGAGGGCATAGACCTCTTCCGTGAGGAGTTGGCCGGTGCCGATCACTCCAAGTGCGTCGTTGCCGTATCTCCGCTGGATGGCACTGAACTTCTCGACCATAGTATCGAGAGCTTCGTCCCAGGAGACAGGAACGAGCTTGCCGTCTTTACGAAGGAGTGGATGCTTGGCGCGCCCGGGAGCATCGAGAATGTGGTGTTCGCTGAGGCCCTTTGGGCAGAGCTTGCCGAGGTTGACAGGATGGTCAGGGTTGCCGCGCACACTGACCGCTTTGCCGTCCTTGACACCGACGAGCATGCCGCAACCGACGGAGCAGTAACCGCAAGTCGTCTTGATCCACTTGTCGGCGACGCGAGCGGAGGTGATGTGGCCGAAGCGCAGATCTTTCTGGTAGGTGTACTCCGATTGGCGTGTATCGATACCGAGAGCGCGGCGCAGTCGAGTCCAGCTCATTTGTGCGGACCTCCTCCGGTAAAGGTCAGTGCCATGTTGAGCGGGACAACGGAGACGAAGAAGAGATAGCGAACCAGTAAAACGCTGGCGAAGGCTGCGAAGGTGGCGAAGCCGAAGCCTCCGCAGAACGCAAGGAGACCGGCCGCGGCGGTGAGTGCGAAGGAGGCGAAGACGGCCGGACGGATATTCTGCGTGTTGAGCAGTCCTGCAGTAGCGCGTTCCTCGAAGAGCTTGGAGTAGTTGAGGCGAACGATGCGGACAGCCTGGTTGAGAATGCAGAACGTCGCTGCGATGGCCGTTGGCCAGGTGGGGAAGCGGTGGATGTCGATAGAGAGTTGCATCGAGCGAAATATAGAGAGGTGAGAGAGTTGCTGCGCGATCCAGCCGAGTGTGAGTGGCAACGTCGAGCCGATGAGTGCGCCAGAAAGTACGAAGTCGATAGGAGTGTGAACCATGTTCCAGGATGGGCGAGCCGGGACGAGGTAGATGAAAGCGCTGGCAATAGTTCCCGCGACGCCAAAGAACGCAGCGACCCAGCCGAGGAGATTGAGTGCCAGTGCGGTGTGGGGAAGCGTCTGAAACTGGTGTAACCATGGCACGCCGATTGCTGTGGTGAGCGATTGCGGAAGAGCCATGAGCCAGGAACCGGCGGTGAAGGCAGTAAGTGTGCCGAAGAAGAGCCCGAAGAAGAGGACTTCGCGGCTGAGCCAGGAGCGACGCCACATCTTGAGAGCTCTCCAGGCATAGGCCGGACGGCCAAGGTGAAAGACAGAGATATTGAGCGCAATTGTGGTTACAAATAAGAGCAGAGTCAGAAAGACAGGCTGCGTCGCTTTGCACAGAAGCGCAAAGATGAGGGAACCCGTAGCGGCCTGGATGAGCGTCGTCATGTAAACGAGTGAAGGGTGCGCGTGCTCTGGGTTGATGCGACCGACGTCAACGCGTTCCAGCTTTGTGGTGGAGTTGGGCGGAAGGGTAATACGTGTAGTGGAAATAGTGTGACCGGCAGCGGGCATGCCGGGAGATTCTGCGGCAGCGTAGTCGACACGCCACGCGATTTTATCGACGATCTCAATCTCGATGGCGGCTTCCGGGCAGGCGTTGACGCATGCCGGTTCGAGGCCATCGGTGAGGCGGCCGTGGCACATGTCGCATTTGCCCACGACACCGCGGGCGGCGTTGAACTGGGGCACAGAGTACGGGCAGTTCCAGACGCAGTACTGGCAACCGATACACGCGTCGGCAGAGTGCAGAACGATACCGGTAACGGGGTCTTTGGTATAGGCCTCGACCGGGCAGCCTTTCACGCAGTCGGCGTCGAGACAGTGATTGCAGCCCATGGAGAGGTAGTGGCGCTGCGTGTTGGGATAGACTCCTCCCTCGATCTCGCCGATGCGACGCCAGAGAATATCGGCAGGGTTGCCATTCTGTTCGTTGCACGCGATCTCGCAGGAGCGGCACCCGATGCACTTCGTCATATTGAAGTGGAAGCGGTATTGTTCACCTTCAGCCAGGGGACGATCTGGGATCAGAAGGGAACTCGCGGCGTGTGTGGACTCAAAGGATTGGCCGAGGTCTGCGAGCGTCACGCGTACGATGGCGTCACTGCTGCCGTCTTGTGCGCGTTCGTGTAGTGGCAGTGGCATCGGGCCTCTCCTTCTAGAGTCTGGTTGTCGCTGTTTACTTCAGGGGCTTCGTAAATCTAATAGACATCGCGGTGGTAGCGATGCTGATCTTTGAGG
>Ga0207678_10000540_pt1 | contig 34528 bp, 39 predicted proteins | sample KBSC63metaG_FD_184319 | JGI IMG/M metagenome (GOLD analysis project Ga0207678, IMG submission 184319) | Corn rhizosphere microbial communities from Kellogg Biological Station, Michigan, USA - KBS C6-3 metaG (SPAdes) (version 2) | ecosystem: Host-associated > Plants > Roots > Rhizosphere > Soil ... | reverse complement strand
GAGGCGATCAAAGCCGGCGTTGATCTCGTCCAGGGCCAGGGTTCCGCTCATCAGGCGGCCGATGCAGATCGACGAGTGCTCAGGCACAGCCGGTTCTGCGAGCCGTGCCTGTTCCGTGGCCGACTTCAAACAACTCAGGAGCGGCGGCGCACCAGCGCCGAAACGGTGAAGAAGCTGGCCGCCAGCATCGCCACCGCCGTCACCAGGGCCAGCACCAGCGGGCCGCCGACCGGTTCTTCGTCGGTCAGTGCGTGCAGCAGCGGGTGGACCAGCGGGATCTTCGCCAGCAGGACGACGAAGAGGGCGATCACCGCGGCGAGCACCGTCCAGCCGATGCGGTGGACCAGCAGCCGCGAGCACGGCAGCGCGATCGCGATGCCCAGCAGCGCACAGGCGAGGTGCGCCAGCAACCCGATGCCGAGCGCGGAGGGCTGGATCTTGAACGACTTGAGCGCCGACCACACCTCGGTGATCGCGGTGAGGACCAGCGAACAGGCCAGCACGGTCAGGATCGCGCCGGTGATCATCCGCCGCCACTGCCGGGCGTGGCTCAGCGTCACCAGGCGCTGCACGGGGTCTTCGATGTCGAGCAGCGCGATCGTCAGCCAGCACGAAACGACCAGCAGCCCACCGGCGCTGACGCCGAACAGCGGCAGCGGCGGCGAATGCGGATCGGCGTACAGGATCACGCACAGCGCGAGGTAGGCCAGCAACGCCGGCAGGTACCGCTGAGAATGACCGAGCAGGGCCAGGTAGTACCGCGTCAGGGCGAGCACGGCGCCACCTCCCGCACCGACCAGCCGTCCTCGAGCGCGCGCAGCAACACCGCGTCGACGCGGGCGACCTCGACCGTCAGCACCACCTGGGGCCCTTCGGCGACGGCGTGCCGTACGCCCGGCTCGTCCGCCCAGCCGGTGCCGCCGCCGCGCAGCACGATCCGCGTGGTCGGCTCGGCGCTCTCGGCCGTGAGCCTTCCGGAATCCATGAGGTGGACGACGTCGGCGTGGTCGTGCACGACCTGCGGCCGGTGGTCGGTGAACACGACGCTCGCCCCGCGCGCCCGCGTCTCGGCGACGAGCTCGCCGAGGACGGTGTGCGTCCCGACGTCCAGCCCGGACCACGGCTCGTCGAGGATCAGCAGGTCGGGCCGGACCATGACGGCCTGCGCCAGCCCCACCTTCTGGGCGTTGCCCTTGGACAGGGTGCGCAGCGGCGCCGTCGGGCCGCCGACGAGCGCGAGCCGCTCGAGCAGCGGGTCGATCACCGAGAGATCGGCGAGCGCGTGGATGCGCGCCATGTGCCGCAGGTAGGCGCGGGCGCCCATGCGCTGACCGGCCGGGAAGCGGTCCGGCAGGTAGCCGATCCGCGGGGATCCGGTCAGGGTGCCGGTGGTCGCGTGCGAGACGCCGGCCATGATCCGCAGCAGCGTCGACTTCCCGGAGCCGTTGCTGCCGAGGATGCCGACGACGCGCCCGGGCTCGACGGTCAGGTCGACGTCCCGCAGGACGAGGTCACCGCGCCCGTACCGCTTGCCGACCCCCTCGAGCCGGATCACGCAACAGCGGCCTTCTGGAGCGCCTTGGTCGCGCGCTCGAGCTCGTCGACCCGGGCCGGGTCGACGGGGTGGCCGGCGGCGGCCAGCCAGTTCGCGAGCATCCGGTGGCCGCCCTCGGTGAGCACGGACTCCGGGTGGAACTGGACGCCTTCCAGCGGCAGCTCGCGGTGGCGCATGCCCATCACGATGCCGGACTCGGTGCGCCCGGTGATCTCGAAGACGGCGTCGGAAATCGTGTCGGGCACCACGGTCAGGGAGTGGTACCGGGTGGCCGTGAACTCCTCGGGCAGGTCCTCGAGGATGCCGGCCCCGGTGTGGTGCACCTGGCTCGTCTTGCCGTGCAGCAGCTCGGGCGCGCGGTCGACGGTCGCGCCGTAGACGACGCCGAGCGCCTGGTGGCCGAGGCAGACGCCGAGCATCGGCGTGCGCGTCTCGGCGCACTTCCGGATGACGTCCATGCTCTGGCCGGCGCGTTCGGGGGTGCCGGGGCCCGGCGAGACGAGCACGGCGTCGAACTCGGGCACGCGGTCGAGGTCCACGACGTCGTTGCGCCAGACCGTGCAGTCGGCGCCGAGCTGGGCCAGGTACTGGACCAGGTTGTAGACGAAGCTGTCGTAGTTGTCGACGACGAGAACGCGCATGCGCCGAGCTTACCGGCTCCCACTCCGTGGACCGTACGCCAAATCACATTTTAAGTAAGGCGACCCTAACTTACCGTGGAGCGAGTGAGCCGATCTCTTCGTGTAGCCGTGGTGGGCGCCGGTCCTGCCGGCATCTACGCCGCCGACATCCTGGACAAGTCAGACGCCGACGTGCAGATCGACCTGTTCGAGCGCATGCCCGCGCCCTTCGGGCTGATCCGGTACGGCGTCGCGCCCGACCACCCGCGCATCAAGGGCATCGTGACGGCGTTGGAGAAGGTGCTGTCGAAGCCGAACATCCGGCTGCTGGGCAACATCGACTACGGCACCGACATCAAGCTCGACGAGCTGCGCGAGTTCTACGACGCGGTGATCTTCTCGACCGGCGCGTCCGCCGACCGCGCCCTCGACATCCCGGGCATCGACCTGGACGGCAGCTACGGCGCCGCCGACTTCGTGTCCTGGTACGACGGCCACCCCGACGTGCCGCGTTCGTGGCCGCTGACCGCGTCTTCGGTCGCGGTCCTCGGCGTCGGGAACGTCGCGCTGGACGTGGCTCGGGTCCTGGCGAAGACGGCCGACGAGCTGCTGCCCACCGACATCCCGGACAACGTCTACCAGGGCCTTCGCACGAGCCCGGTCACCGACGTGCACGTGTTCGGCCGCCGCGGCCCGGCGCAGGCGAAGTTCACGCCGCTGGAGCTGCGCGAGCTGGACCACTCGCCGAACGTCGAGATCATCGTGTACCCGGAGGACATCGAGTTCGACGAGGGCAGCATCGCGGCACTGCGCGCGTCGAAGCAGATCGACATGGTCGTGAAGACGCTGCAGGAGTGGGCCATCCGCGAGCCGGGAACGCGGCAGCGCCGGCTGCACCTGCACTTCTTCCACTCGCCCACCGAGGTGCTGGGCACTGACGGCCGCGTCTCCGGCCTGCGCACCGAGCGGACCGAGCTGACCGGCGACGGGAACGTCCGCGGCACGGGCGAGTTCCACGACTGGGACGTCCAGGCCGTGTACCGCGCGGTCGGCTACCTGTCGTCGCACCTGCCGGAGCTCCCGTTCGACCACGCGGCGGGCGTGGTGCCGAACCAGGCGGGCCGCGTGCTGGACCTGGACGAGAACCAGCTGCCGGGCGTGTACGTGACGGGCTGGATCAAGCGCGGTCCGGTGGGCCTGATCGGCCACACGAAGGGCGACGCGGCGGAGACGATCGCCAGCCTCCTGGCGGACGCGGACACGCTGTCGGCTCCGAAGTTCGCTTCCCCGGACGCGATCCTCGACTTCCTGGCCACCCGCGGAATCCCGTACACGACCTGGGACGGCTGGGGCCGGCTCGACGCGCACGAAAAGGCGCTGGGGTCGGCGGCGGGCCGCGAGCGGGTCAAGGTGGTCGAGCGCGACGAAATGACCCGGATCTCGCGCGGCTAAGTGCTCGCGCCGAGGTAGGTCAGTACGGCGAGCACGCGGCGGTTCGTGTCGTCCGAAGCGGTTATGTCCAGCTTCGCGAAGATGTTCGCCGTGTGCTTGCCGACCGCTCCTTCGCTGAAGTGCAGCCGGGAGGCGATCGCCGCGTTCGAGCAGCCTTCCGCCATCAGGGACAGGACCTCGCGTTCGCGTGGGGTCAGCGCGGCCAGCGGGTCGGACGCGTTGCCTGCCACCAGTTTGGCGATCACCTCGGGGTCCATCACCGTGCCGCCCGCCGCCACCCGGCGGACCGCGTCGATGAACTGCTCCGCGTTGAACACCCGGTCCTTCAGCAGGTAGCCGATCGCGCCGGTGCCGTCGGCCAGCAGTTCGCGGGCGTACAGCTGCTCGACGTGCTGGGACAGCACCAGAATTGGCAGCCCGGGAATCTCCCGGCGCGCACCCAACGCGGCCTGCAGGCCCTCGTCGGTGTTCGTCGGCGGCATCCGTACGTCCACAATGGACACTTCTGGGCGTTCCTTGCGCAACGCCGCCACGAGTTCCGGGCCGGTGGCGACCGCCGCGACGACGTCGAAGCCGTGCGCGGTCAGGAGATGCGTCAAGCCGTCTCGGAGGAGGTACTGGTCTTCGGCGACGAGGGTTCTTGGTCGATCTGACACGGGATCTCCAGGGTCGCCTTCGTCGGGCCGCCGATCGGGCTGGTCAGCGTCAACCTACCGTCGAAGCCGCCCAGCCTGCGCTCGATTCCCCGGAGCCCCGAGCCGAGCGCCGGGTTCGCGCCGCCCGGGCCTTCGTCGGTCACCACGACGGTCAGGAGATCGTCCGCGAAGCCGACCTCGATCGACACCCGCTTCGCGCCGTGCTTCGCCGCGTTGCCGAGCAGTTCGGACACCGCGAAGTACACGCACGCCTCCACCGGCTCCTCGACCCGCCCCGGCAGGGAGCCCGTGACCTCGGACTTCAGGGGACTGTCCAGCGCCAGCGCGCGCACGGCGTCCACCAGCCCGCGTTCGGACAGCACCGGCGGGTGGATGCCGCGGATCAGCACCCGCAGCTCGGTGAGCGCTTCCGACGACGCCGCGCGCAACTCCGCTGCGAGCCGTTTCGCGGCCGCCGGGTCGGTGTCCACCAGCGCCTCGACCGCGCCCAGCTTCATCCCCATCGCGACCAGCCGGGACTGGATGCCGTCGTGCAGGTCGCGCTCGATCCGACGTAGTTCCGCAGCCTGCGTGACCGTGACGTCGGAGCGAGTCTGCTTCAGCCGTTCGACGCGCTGGGCGAGCCGCGACGACTCGGTCGGCCCGAGCCACACCCGCAGGAACCGGGCTTGCTGCCGGGCGAGCCAGGTCGTCGGCGCCAGCCCGGCGACGACCATCGCCAGCATGACCGGAGTCTGCGCGAGCGCGCCGAGGTGCGTCGACACCTCGGGCAGCGGGAACCATTCGACCGGCGACGAGACGAACGGCCGCCACAGCCAGAGCGCGGCGAGGCCGACGATCCCCCGGCCGACCAACGCGACGGTCGGCAGGATCAGGGCGAACGAAACGAGTGGGCAGAGCAGACCGCCGGCAAGGTCTCGCCAGGTCGCCCGGTCGCGCAGGATCCACCGCATGCGGGCCTGCTGAACCGGCCAGAACGGCTCTTCGTACAGCTGTTTGCCGACTTGGTAGAGCCCGTCCGGCCGGGGCACCGGCAGGGCGGGCGGCGGGAGGTACGGCCGCGCGATCCGCACGCCCGTCCAGTTGCCGGCCTCGCGCCGCAGCGTGTCCGTGATCGTCCGGTTCCACAGCACGACCCGGGCCGCCAGCGGCGGCGCGCCGACGATGACGATCAGTTGCACCACCGAGAACACGAAGTGCACCACCGAAGCCACGAAGAACCCCACCTGGTGTCCGAGCGATTCGACGTGCCGGTGCAGCCAGTTCCGGCGCGGCTCGGCCGGCGGGCGCGGCCCGAGCCACCAGCGCGTCCAGTGGCCGTAGCCGTGCAGCACCCGCGGCCCACCGAGCAGGACGGCCACCGGCAGCAGCAGCGTGACCAGCGGGTTCACCAGCTGCCAGGTGAACTCGCGGCCCGCCGCCGGATCCTCCATGGCCCAGCTGAGCCGGCGCTGCCAGCGGATCCAGAACGCCCGTTTGTAGAGCTGGTTGCCGTCGCGGTACCAGCCGTCGCGCTCGCGCACCGGTTCCGGCGGCTCGGGCTGGTAGGGCGCGGCGATCTCGACGCCGCACCAGCGCGCGGCCAGCGTCCGCGCCACGGCCGACCGGCCGCGCGTCCATTCGACCGCGGGTCCGAGGAAGAAGACGAGCCCGCCGCAGAGCAGCCCGAACGCGATCAGCTCGACCAGCACGTCGACCCAGCTGAGCAACGAGAACGCGGCCAGCGCGAACGCCCGGCCGACCGCACGCAGGTACCTCATCCGGCACCTCCTTCCCCCGAGATCCTCGCCGACCGACGCCGGACCGCGCACTGCCCGAAGCCCCCCGAACGGGGTGGGTCCAGCCCCACCCCCGCTTCAGCAAAACGCTACCTGAGCTGGGGTTTCAGCGTCATTACCACCGCGGCCGCTCCTTCGTAGCTTCGTAACCATGCCACTCATCGAAGTCACCGATCTCCGCAAGCGCTACGGCACCCGGGTCGCGGTCGACGGCGTTTCCTTCACCGTCGAGCGCGGCGAAATCTTCGGCATCCTCGGCACGAACGGCGCCGGGAAGACCACCACCGTCGAATGCCTCCAAGGGCTCCGCCGGGCCGACGGCGGCACGATCGCAGTGCTCGGCCTGGACCCGGCGGCCGACCGCGCCGCACTGACCCGCCGAGTCGGCGTCCAGCTGCAGGAGAGCCAGCTGCCCGCGAAGCTGCGGGTGCGCGAGGCGCTGGAGCTGTTCGCCTCCTTCTACCCCGAACCGGCCGACATCGACGTCCTGCTCGACCAGCTCGACCTGCGCGACCACGCCCGGAGCTACTTCGGGAAGCTTTCCGGCGGCCAGAAACAGCGCGTCTCGATCGCCCTGGCGCTGGTCGGACGGCCCGAACTGGCGATCCTCGACGAGCTGACCACCGGCCTCGACCCGCACGCCCGCCGCGAAACCTGGCGGCTCGTCGAAGGCGTCCGCGCCACCGGCGTCACGGTCCTGCTCGTCACCCACTTCATGGACGAAGCCGAGCGGCTCTGCGACCGCGTGGCGATCTTCGACGCCGGGCGAGTGGTCGCGACCGGCACCCCGACCGAGCTCCGCGCCGCGGCCGGAGCATCCACTTTGGACGACGCGTTCGTCTCGCTGACCAGGAGCGCCCGGTGAACACCTTCGCCAAGATCACCACCACCGAAACGAAACTCTTCCTCCGCTCGCCGTTCATGGCGGTCGCCGGCCTCCTGCTGCCGTCGATCCTGCTGCTCGCCATCGGCGCCATCCCCGGCATGACCGAGCCCAGCGCGGCGGCCGGCGGGTACCGGTTCATCGACGCCTGGGTGCCGTCGCTGATCGTCATCAGCCTCGCGATGCTCGCGCTGCAGTCGATCCCGGCCGCCGTCGCCACCTACCGCGAGCAGGGCGTGCTGCGCCGGCTGGCCACCACCCCGGTGCACCCGGGGAACCTGCTGGGCGCGCAGCTGCTCATCCACGTCGTGATCTCGCTGGCGGGCATCGCGCTCGTGCTGGGGCTGGGCAACGCCGTCTACGACGTCCCGCTGCCGAAGCACCCGCTGTCGTTCGCGCTGACCCTCGTGCTCGGCGTGGTCTCGACGTTCGCGCTGGGCCTGATCGCGGCCGCGGTCGCCCGGACGTCGAAAGCCGCCACCGGGGTCGCGATGGTCGCGTTCCTCCCGATCATGTTCTTCGGCGGCGTCTACCTGCCGCGGGCGTTCCTGCCGGAGGTCCTCCGCCGGATCGGCGACTACGTGCCGCCGGGCTCGCAGCCGCTGCAGGACGCCTGGGTCGGGACCGGCGTGCAGCCGCTGCAGCTGGCCGCGCTCGCCGCCTTCGCGGTGCTCGGAACGGTGCTGGCGGCGAAGCTCTTCCGCTGGGAGTGACCGGGCCTTGCGCCAAAGTGGTGATGATCATCGTTTTCTCTTGTGGCGGGGCCACCCGGCCGGTAGCCAAGAAGGTGGCCCTGCTCAAACTGGAGGTTCGATGTCCCTGGACGTGTCACCCGCGTTGCTGGAGAAGGCCGAGCGCGGGGAGGTCACCGACGCCGAGTTCGTCACCTGCGTCAAGGAATCCCTGCCGTACGCCTGGGAGGTCATCACCGGCGTCATCGCCGACGCCGAGGGCGCGGCGGACGGCTTCGCCGACAACGAGACGCCGCCGCCGAGCGAGGCCGCCCGCGGGCAGCTGCTGCGGGCACTGGCCTCCGACGCGATCCGCGGCGGCCTCGAGCGCCACTTCGGCGTCAAGCTGGCCTTCCAGAACTGCCACCGGGTCGCCGTGTTCAAGGAGTCCGAAGTAGACGGTGACCGCTACCGCGCGTTCGTCTCGCCGCGCGGCCAGCTGCTCAACCAGAGCCCGGAACTGCGGGACTGCTAGCCCGCAGCGCGGGCAGCACCTCGGTGCCGATCCGCGCGATGTTCTCGAACGTGCCCTCCGGCGTACCCGACGCCTCCACGAGCATCAGCACGTGGGAGACGCCGGTGCGCCGGAGGCTCGTTTCCAGCGTCCGGACGCAGTGCGCCGCGTCGCCGACCGGGTGGATCGCGCAGAGCCGTTCGGTGTACTCCCCCGGATCCCGGCCGGGGCCAGGCCGTCCGTCGACCGTGACGTGCGCGCCGAGCCCGGCCTCCAGCCAGCCCGGCAGGGCTTTCCGGACGACGTCGGCGTCGCCCACCTGGCAGAGCACGGTCGAGACGTGGTCCGCCGGCTTCCCGTAGGCCGCGACGGTGGCGGCTTTCTCCTCGTCATCCGCGTGCAGGCCGAGCAGCAGGGGCAGGTTCCGTTCGGCGGCCTGCCGCACCGCGGCCGACTTCGGCCCGCCGCACGCGACGACGACGTCCGGCCGCCGTTCCGGCTCGGGGACCACCGGCACCTCCCGGAAGGAGAAGTGCCTCCCGCGGGCTTCGACGCGGCCGGCGGTGGCGCGCAGGAAGACGTCGAGGGTCTCCTCGAAGCCGGTTTCGTAGCGGTCCAGCCCGGTGCCGAAGACCTCGAGGTCCTGCCACGGCCCACCGCGGCCGACACCGAGCCGCAGCCGTCCCCCGGAGACGGCGTCGAGCATCGCCCACTGCTCGGCCAGCGCGACGGGGTGCGTGGTCGACAGGACGCTGACCGCGGTCCCGACGCCGATCCGCGACGTCCGCCCGAGGACGTGCGCGGCGAGGGTGATCGCGGACGGGCAGACGCCGTAGGGCATGAAGTGGTGTTCGGCGAACCAGACGTCGTCGAAGCCGGCTTCTTCGGCCAGCTCGGCGGCCTGGACGGACCGCCGGAGGACATCGCCGTCCGCCTGGCCGGGGAAGCGGCCGCTGACCAGGAAGACGCCGAACCTCAAGCGTCCAGCCCGGCGAGCAGGCGCGCGGTCGGCAGGCCGCTCTCCAGGTACTGCACGAAGAGCTGGTTGTGCAACGCCCACGGCGAGCGCCGGCGGCGGATCAGCTCGATCGCTTCGGCCACACCGAGCCCCAGCTCGACGAGCGTCTGCGCGACGACCAGGCCCGACCGGTTGAGCCCGGCGTGGCACCGCACGAGCGTCGAGCGGCCCGCGCGCACCGCTTCCGCGGCCAGCACCGCGAACCGCTCGACCTCGGCGATCTGTGCCTCGGTCAGCGGCCCGTCCGGCATCTCGGCGAAGTGGTGCTCGACGCCGGGTGGCGGGCCGTGGTCCTCGCGCCGGTACAGGCTCAGCACCAAGTCGAATTCGCGCCCGACCACGACCGGCTCCTCGCCGGCCCGGACGTGGCCGCCCATCCACAGACCCGGCCGGATCTCGTTCCACGGGTCTTCCGGCGGCGGGTTGCCGCGGTCCTTCTGCCGGGTCTTCAGTTGACCGCGACCTCGTTGAACCACAGGCGCGGCTCCAGCCACGGGAACACCACGAACATCAGCAGCGCGATCACGCCGAGCACCAGCACGACCGAGATCGTCAGCTTCGCCGCGAACGGGCCCGGCAGCTTCCGCCAGATCCAGGCGTACATCAGGCCTCCCCGATCTTCGAAAGCAGGTCGCCGTAGTTCTTGACCTGGTTCTTCGGCACCTGCTGGGTCAGCACCGAGGTGATGATGAGCCGCTCCCGGGCGGAGAACTGGGGGTGGCAGGTGGTGAGCGTGAGCAGCGCGGCCTGCTGGGCCTTCGGCAGCACGTCCGCGGACTTGTACGGGACCGGGTTCACCGCGGTGCCCTGGCTGGGCAGCACGACCTTGCGGCCGAACGTCTCGCTGTAGGCGCCGCCGTCCTCGGCGCCTCCGTCGCGCAGGGTCGAGACGCCCTTGCACTTCGGGTCGGCGCCCTTGCCGCCCGCCCAGTCCTGCACCTCGTCGTCGTAGGGCAGGACCTTGTAGATGTAGAAGTCGGTGGAGGTCTCGATCACGATCTGGTCACAGGAGGAGAGGTTGTCCAGGTCGTTGAACGGGGCACCCTTGCCGACGCGGTGGCCGGCCACGGCGAAGTTGCCGGGCTCGCCGGGCAGCGCCGTGCCCTTGTAGTGGCCGGGGCCGACTTCCAGGGCGGCGTCATCGGTGCCTTCCTGGATGGTGAAGTTGTAGTCGACGCCGAAGGTGGGGATGTGGATGCGGGCGAACGCCTTGCCGTCGATCAGCTCGGGGTGCAGCGTGCGGTCGTGCGCCCACTCGCCGTCGAGCTGGTCGCTGGCCTCGGACTGCTTGCCCGCTGAGAACAGGTCGGTCACGTACAGCTCGTAGACCATGAACAGCAGCACGACCAGGCCCAGCGTGATGAGGATTTCGCCGGCGGTCCGGATGGCGACGCCACCCTTGCCGAGCGGGGCCGGGGCAGGCTTCTCCTTGGTCGCCGTGCCGCCCTTCCCGACCGGGGCGAAGACGACCGTCTCCTCGGCCGCGCCGGGCGGCGGAGGCGGACTGGTGTAGCGCCGGGACGGCGGACCCTGCGGACGCCGCGGCGGCTGACCCTGGGGGCCGCGTTGGGGCTGGTGAGGCGGCACTTGGCCGCGCGGGGGCGTGGCGGGACGTCGTTGGGGCATCGGCGGCTGTCCGGGGTGTCTGCGCCGGTCGTCGTCCGGTCCTTCGCGCGTAGCCACGCAAGCTCCTCTCAAGCCGCGTCGAACCCTGGGTGACGCCGTTGTCACGGTCCGGGAAATCCGACCACTCCTGGCCGCTGCTTTCCTGCGGTCGTTTACGTTAACGTGTGCACGTGGCGCCGGTTGCGCACCCTCAGCGGGACATCGCCACCAGACGAGCCCGAAGAGCACCGCGAGGAACACACGATGCCCAAGTCCAAGGTCCGCAAGAAGACCGCGTACACCCCGCCCGCCGACCGGCGCACGCCGGTGAAGGTGCGGGCCGCCGGCCCGACCGGCCTCGCCTGGAAGATCCCCATGTTCGGGCTGATGCTGCTGGGCCTGATCTGGCTGCTGGTCAACTACATCGCCGGGGACAAGATCTCCTGGATGGCCGACCTGGGCAACTGGAACTTCGCCGGCGGGTTCGCGCTGATGATCGCGGGTCTGCTCATGACCATGCGTTGGCGCTGATTATTACTCCAATCGGCGGCTTGACGTCGAATTACAGTGGTGTGACTCATCCCCAGTGTGGATAACCCCTGTGGATAACTACCGCACCTCCTGGGCACCCCGGCCTGCCGTTGTGGTATCGGCCTGGGCGGTCACCGCGTTGCTGCTGATCGGCGTGGTGGCCGACGCCCTGACCGACGACCGCGGCGGGCTGGTGCTGTTCGCGCTGGCGGCGCTCGCCGTCGGCGCGTTCGCCGGCCACGCCAGCCTCGTCCGGCCCCGGCTGGCCGCTGACGCCGAAGGCCTGGTGGCCAGGACGCTGGGCGGCGCGCACCGGCTGCCGTGGGCGCAGACGCGCACCCGGCTCCGCACCACCCGGCGCATGGGCCGCGACGGCGTCACGCTGGAGATCGAGCACGACGAGCAGCTGTACGTCTTCGGGTGGCTCGACCTCGGCGAGGACCCGCGGGACGTCCTGGACGTCCTCAGCACGCTGCGGGCGCGCAGCTAGGCGCAGAAGTAGGTCGGGACTCCGCGGTACGGAACGAAGCCGCAGGTCGCCGTGCCGAACTGACTCGCCTCGTACGCCAGCAGGCCGATGATCGCCAGCGTGATGATCGTGAGGCCGACAGCTTGCCACCGCGCCTGGCCGGCCTGCGGGGCGTAGAGCAGCGCGACGGTGACCAGCGCGCCCGTCACCAGGCCGCCGACGTGCGCCCAGATCGAGATGCCCGAGATACCGAAGGTGATGAAGGCATTCAGGGCGAGGGTGATGATCAGCCCGGTGGGGTTCAGCCGCAGTTTCAGCACGAGCACCGCGTAGGCACCCATCAGGCCGAACAGCGCCCCGGACGCCCCGACCGTCGGGGGACCCGACTGGTCGAAGATCAGGACGGCGGCGGACGCGCCGAGCATCGAGATGAAGTAGAGCGCGAGGTAGCGGCCGCGGCCGCAGACCTGCTCCAGGGCCCGGCCCATCATCCACAGCGAGAACATGTTGACCGCGATGTGGATCGCCCCGTAGTGCAGGAACCCGTTGGTCAGGACCCGCCACCACTCGTCGTGGCCCAGTGTCGCGGTGACGTAGAGGCTGCCGCGCTGGAAGACGTCCGCGGCGTCGTTGTCGTTGAGGCTCTGGGCCTGGAAGACCGTGAAGAGGAAGACCAGGACGTTCACCGCGAGGATGACCTGGGTGACGAGCACCGACTGCGAGAGGCGCGCGCCGAAGACGGTGCGCTGGCCGAAGCCGGCCTCCTGGTACCCCCGGTGCTGACGGCGCTGCTCCTGGCCGCCGGCGTGCACGCAGTCGGTGCACTGGAAGCCGACGGGGGCTTCGCGGAGGCAATCCGGGCACGCCGGACGCCCGCACCGGGAACAGCTCAGTCCGGTCGGGCGGTTCGGGTGCCACCAGCACCCGGGGAGCGCGGCTTGTTCGGCGGCGGGGTTCGGCGGTTGGTTCACGATGGCACCAACCTACCGAAACCCTCGCGAAGAGGCCGTCAGTGCTCGATCGAGACCTTCTCGATCACGACGTCGGTCAGCGGACGGTCCGCCGGGCCGGTCGCGGTGCGAGCGATCGCGTCGACGACGTTGCGCGACTCCTGGTCGGCCACCTCACCGAAGATCGTGTGGCGGAAGTTCAGGTGCGTCGTCGGCGCGACGGTGATGAAGAACTGCGAGCCGTTCGTGCCGGGCCCCGCGTTGGCCATGGCCAGCAGGTACGGCTTGCTGAACTGCAGTTCCGGGTGGAACTCGTCGCCGAACTTGTAGCCGGGGCCGCCGCGGCCGGTGCCGGTCGGGTCGCCGCCCTGCAGCATGAAGCCGTCGATCACCCGGTGGAAGATCGAACCGTCGTAGAAGGGGCCGGAGTTCGTCCCCGCCGCGTTCGGCTGGGTGTACTCCTTGGTGCCTTCCGCCAGCCCGACGAAGTTCGCGACCGTCTTGGGCGCGTGGTCCGGGAGCAGGTTGAGGTGGATATCACCCTGGTTGGTGTGCAGCGTAGCTTTCACGGAAGCCATCGTGCCATCTGCGGGCGGGCGGCAGGAAAAAGGGGCACGATAGGTTACGGGTAACAGAGCAGTGCCAAAACGAATGATGAGGTGAAGCCCATGTCCCGGGCGACAGCCCAGGCCGTCGAGACCGCCGACAAACTCGTCACCGAGGGTGTCAAGCAGGGGCGGCGCGCGCAGAAGAAGCTCGCGAAGAAGACGGAACTGACCCGCAAGGAGCTCAAGAAGAGCTCGAAGGCCGCTCGCCAGGAGGCGCTCGCGCGCCTGTCCGAGCTGCGCAAGCCGGGTCGCAAGGCGAAGAAGGCCGCCATCAAGGCCGCGAAGGCGGCCGGCGAGTCGAAGCGCCGCGGCAAGAAGGACTTCAAGGCGGCGAAGAAGGACTTCTACGCCGCTGTGTCCGAGGCCAAGTCGGCCGCCAAGGGCACCCGCAGCCGCCGCAAGTGGCCGTGGCTGCTGGGCCTGGTCGTGGTCGGCGCGGGCGCCGCCTACGCACTGCGGTCGAAGCAGGAGCCGCCGGTCGCCCCGGCGCCGCCGAAGGCCACCCCGCCTGCGCCGAAGCCCGCCGAAGCGGCGAAGCCGGCCCCGCAGGCGAACGGTAAGGCGCCGTCCGCGGCGCCGGCCGAAAAGAAGAACTGAACACGACGCGAAGAGGCCCCCGGGGGTGCAACCGGGGGCCTCTTCAGTCGTGCCTGGAAACCGATCAGACGGCAGCGGCGTGCTTGTCGATCAGCTGGCCGAGACGCGGCAGCGCCTCCTCGACGTTCTTCTTGCCGTTCGGGCGCAGCTTGCCGTAGACCTTCTTGATGCTGTCGCGGCTGCTCTTCTCCGCGCGCGAGTCGGTGACGCTCAGCAGCGCGTCGGAGGCCTCGTCCGAGCGGCTGGACAGGTAGGCGCCGAAGTCGTTGCCGCCCTGGGCGCGGTAGTCGCCGTAGAACGGCTCGAGCGCGGAAGCGAAGTCCGGCAGCAGCGTGTCGACGGCCGAGGGGATGATGCCCGGCTTGATCTTCTTGACCGCGGCGAAGCCGGTCTTCACGACGGCACCGGAAACGCCGCCCTTGTCGGAGACCTCGGCGTCGACGAGGGTCTCGAAGTCGGAGACGACAGCCGGGCGACGGCCGGAGTCGAGCAGGATTTCCTTGAGGGTGTCAGCCACGAATCTTGTCCTTTGTCGTTGCAGAGTTGGTGCCCCGCCCCGGGGTGGGGATCCCCGGTGGCTGCGGTGCGCGAGTCCACGAAGCCTGCGCGTGACGCACAGGGTAATACAAGATCAACATCACTCACCCGTGTGGAGGTCGCTACCTAGAGCTTCAGGGCAGCGATAGCCTTCTTGACCACTGTGCGTGCCTTGACGCTTTGCTTCTGGTTCGTCGACGCGATGACCGCCGTGGACCCCTTCGCGACCGCGTAGACCGCGCCGTCGTCGGAGGACAAATAGCCCCCCTTCCAGCCGGAAGGGTCGCTCGCCGGGTTGGACGAGTCGAGCGGCGCCGCCTTGTTGACCAGCGCTGTCGCCGTCTTCGCGTCGCCGACGTACACACGGACGGTGAGCTGGATCTTCCCGTCCGGGCGATAGAAGAAGCACGCCGGGTGCGGCTGGTCGGCGGACACGCGCACCTTCGACACGTGCTGGCCGTTCGACTCGGCCACGAATTCGCTGCCGAGGTACGGGCAGTCCTCGGTCGCGCCCGGCTCGGGGTCCGGGGGCAGGCCGTTGCCGGCGCCGGCCGCGGTGGACGCGGACTGGGGGCTGGGCGCCGCGGTGCCGGTCACGATGGTGGAGCCGCAGCCGGCCAGCAGGACCACGGCGGGCGCGAGAAGTACGAGTCGTCGCATAGCGCCGACAGTCAACCACGAAGCATGTGTGAAAACCGCTGGCTGACGACGGCCTGACGACCGGTCGTGCGACGATGACCCCGTGCTCACCCCCGAGCAGTACCTCGGCGCGATGGCCGAGCGCATCCAGCGGGCCGGCGGCCGGCTGAACACCGTGCAGATCGGCCCCGCCACGGCCGTCGTCGGGCTGTTCACCGAGTCGGTGATGCTTTCGACGATGAACTACTGCGTGGTCGCCGCCGCCGTTCCCGAGGTGAGCGCGGCCGCGTTGTACGACTTCACCGGCCGCGCCACGCAGCACGCCCGGGCGAACCTGGTCGGCACAATGGGCTGGACGGCGGCGTCGGTCGTGATCGCCGGACTCGTCGGCGGCCGCGTGTACCCGGACGCCGCGCAGGCCGCGTCGGCGAAGTCGGGCAACCAGTTCGGCGGCGAGACGCGGATGGTCGCGGTGGACCTCTCGGCCGGGCAGATGTACGCGTTCGTCGGCGGCAAGTTCTGGGGCGCCGCGGTCCAGGGCTCGGTCAACGCCAAGCTGACGTACTGCTTCCCGCAGCCGGCCGAGGTCTACCAGCAGCTGCAGTGGCAGCAGGCCCAGCAGCAGTACCCCGGTCAGCAGCCGCCGATGGCCGCGCCGGCGCCGCAGGTGCCACCTCCGCCGTACGCGGGCCCGGCCGGTCCACAGCCGCCGGTCTACCCGCCGCCGGGGCACGCGCCCCAGCAGGGTCCGTACGGTTACTGACATGGTGCGGTTGCGCGGCTGGCCGTCATTCCCCGAAGAGCTTCCCGTGTTCACGCCGGAGACGGCACCGCCGGACCCGCAGGCGCTGTTCCTGGAGTGGCTGACCGAGGCCGGCGAGCACGTGCTGGCCCCGCACGCCGTCACACTGTCCACAGTGGATGCCGACGGCGCGCCCGACGCGCGGGTGGTGATCCTCAAGGACGTCGGCCCGGACGGCTGGGCGGTCGCGACCAGCTCCGAAAGCCCGAAGGGCCTGCAGCTGCGCAAGGACCCGCGCGCGGCCCTGACGTTCTTCTGGCCCGGCCGCGGCCGTCAGGTCCGGCTGCGCGGCCCGGTCTCCCCCGCCGCACCCGAGGTGTCGGCGGCGGACTTCCTCGCGCGGCCGCCGGCGTCCCGCGTCGAGGCGTTCATCGGGCACCAGTCGCAGGTGCTGCACGATCCGGCGGACCTCGAAGCGGCGGCCGCGGAGGCGGAACGCTGGGTCGAGGAGAACCCGGAAGTGGCCCCGGAAACGTGGACGCGGTACCTCGTCGATCCGGACGAAGCCGAGTTCTGGCAGGCGAGCCACGACCGGCGGCACGTGCGGCTGCGGTACCGGAAGTCCGGCGGCGGCTGGGTCCGCGAGCGCCTCTGGCCCTGATCGGAGTATCGCGGACGCGGCCGGCTGTGCGCATGATGCACGCATGCGCTCGAAGATGCTGACCGCCGGGCTGGTCCTGGCGCTGACCGCCGCACTCGGGGGTGCGGCCCCGGCCGATGCGCGTCCTGGGGGACGACCGAAGCTGGCGGATCCGCACCCGTGCCCGGGACAACCGGGCTTCACCTGCTCGACCCTGACCGTCCCGCTCGACCACACCGGCCGCGTGCCGGGCACGCTCGCCCTGCCCGTGGCGACGGCGGACAACGCCACCGCGCCCAAGGGCGTCCTGCTGTTCCTCACCGGCGGCCCCGGACAGGGCGGCGTCGGCACGATCAGCCGGATCGCCGGGCAGCGGCTCCCGGAGGTCGCGCAGGACTACCGGATCGTCATGCTCGACCAGCGCGGCACCGGGCCGTCGGGTGCGCTGCGGTGTCCCGGCCTGCAGGCGCAGATGGGCAGCTCGGACATCGCGACCCCGTCGGCCGACGCGGTGCAGGAGTGCGCGCGCATCCTCGGTGACACGGCACCGCTGTATTCGACCGACCAGAGCGTCGCCGACTTCGACCAGCTCCGGCAGGCGCTGGGCGTGCCCAAGCTGGTCGTCGACGGCGTCTCGTACGGCTCCTTCACGGCGGCGCGGTACGCGATCGCGCACCCGCACAACGTCAGCAAGGTCATCCTCGACTCGGTGCTGCCGCACCACGCAACGGCGTCGGCTTCGCTCTACCTGACGGGCATGACGGCGGAGGCTCGGGTGTTGCGCGCGGCGTGCGACGTGGCCCCGGCCTGCGGCTACGACCCAGCCGACGACCTGGCCTGGGTGGTCCGCCACCGCGGCACGGCGGACGGCGTGCGGATCTTCGACACGATCGTGTCGTACGAGTTCGGCGACCCGACCTACCGCAACCCGGCGGCGGGCGACATCATCGGCGCCCTCCACGAAGCCCGCGGCGGCGCCCCGGCCCACCTGGACGGGCTCCTGGAGGCGTACAAGTCCGGCGGCGACGACCCGGCGGCGTTCAGCGCCGGCCTCCACGCGGCCACGCTGTGCGCGGACGGACGGTTCCCGTGGGGCTCCGCGGCGACGCCGCTTGCTCTCCGCCGTCCCCTGTTGTCGCTGGCCTCCCACGCGCTGCCGGAGTCGGCGACCTGGCCGTACACGACCGGCGTGGCCACGCAGCAGGGGTTCGTCCAGAGCTGCCTGCCGTGGCCGGCGGAACACCCGGCCTCGAACCCGGCTCGGCCGTTGCCGGACGTCCCGGTCCTGCTGCTCAACGGCGACCGCGACCTGTCGACGCCGCTGGAGTGGGCGCGCGAGGAAGCGGCCCAGGCCCCGCGCGGGCAGCTGGTGATCGTGCCGGGCGAGTCGCATTCGATCCAGAACCGCGAGCGCGGCCACGCGGGACGGGACGCGGTGATCAGCTTCCTGCGGTGAGGGCGGCGAAGACGGCGTCCCGCACCTCGGCATCGGACGGTGTCCCTCGCCCTTGTTCGACGGCGAGCTCGGCGAGGGACACCATGGTGACGTCCGCGAGGCCGCAGGCGGTGAAGCGGTGGAAGGCCGACATGTCCGGGTCGACGTTGAGCGCGAAGCCGTGGCTGCTGACGCCGTGGCGGATCCGCATGCCGATCGAAGCGACCTTCCGGAGGTCGGGCGTCCAGACGCCGGCGAGGCTGGACGTCCCCTTCGGCGTGTCCCGCCTGATCGCGGGAAAGCCGAGGCTCGCGAGGGCGTCGACCAGGCCGTTCTCCAGCCATCGCACGATGTCGACGGGCCCGCGCGCCCTGACGTCGGCCACGAGGTAGCCGACGAGCTGCCCGGGCCCGTGGTAGGTGGCGAACCCGCCCCGGTCGACCTGGACGGACGGCAGGTCGGTGGGCAGGTCCCCGGGATCGGTCCGCGGCCCGTAGGTGACGATCGGCGGGTGGCTCAGCAGGAAGAGCCGGTCTTCGGCCAGGCCTTGCCGCCGTTCTTCGGCCCAGGTGCGCATGTCGGCGAGAGCTTGGTGGTAGCCGACCTCACCGAGGTCGACCCGCTTCATCGGCCATCCCACGGGTTCAGGCTAGCCCGGCAACGGCTGTGATCTACGACACTGCGCGCCGGATCGACCGGCGCAGCCCGACGGACCTCAAGCCCTGGACGCGGTCCCCTCACCAGTCACGTTCCAGGATTAATCTCGCTGCGCACTAGCACTGCGCGACTGCGGTGTTTGGCGACTGGCTCGTCGCTAACGTCGCTCCGATCTCGTCCCTACCCTGCTAACTTAGGTCCATCGAACATCGAGGGCAGCCCGGAGCGCTGATGAGTCATCGCGCAATGTCATTGCGCATAGAGCGCTTGGGGGCCGCGGACAGAGGGGTGGCAGGGTGAAATCGTTCTTCGAACTGCTGGGGAAGGCCATGCAGAGCACGGGTATGACCGTGCGGCTTTGCCTGCTGATGCTGGTGGCCGCGTTGGCGTATCTCATCAGTCGGCTGTAGAAGCACGGCTCGGGCAAAGGAGAAGTCACACGTGGACACCACGGCTACGGAGCACCGCGCCGCAGCAGCAGTCGTCGACCGGCTTTGGCGGGCGTACGCGCCCTACCAGCGCGGCCGGTACGCCTTCAACGATCTCACTTCCATGCTCTCGCTGCTGGTGCTCGCCCGGTTCGTCGAGTCGGTGCGGGCAGCGGACGGCGATTTCGTCAGGCAATGGGACCGGGCTCTCGCCGAGGCTCGCATCGGCGTTTCGCCCCTGATGGATCTGCGGGCCGCCATCGCGAGCGCCGGCGGGCACGCGGGCTTCCCCGTGCCCGCCCTCCGCGATGCCGGCTTCCCCAGCGGTGACGAACAGTCGGACGACGTGCCGTGGATCGCCGCCTTCCTCGCGGCGCTGGACGAGCGTCCGACGCCGATCGAGGCCGGCTTGGCGGAAGTCGGTGAGCTGCTGGTCGAACGCCTGGTACAGGAGAGCGCCTATCCGTCGGGTGAGTTCCACACCCCGCCGACGCTGGCTCGCCTGCTCGTCGAACTGGCGGCACCGCGGCCCGGCGACCGGATCCTCGATCCGGCCTGCGGATCCGGCAGCCTGCTCGCCGCGGCGGTGCAGCGCGCGGCGGGACCGGGCCGGGTCGACGGGGCGTCGTTCGAGGCCTTCGCCACGAACCGCGGCAACCTGCAGCTGGCGATGATGAACCTGGCCGTCCACGGGGTGGAGCGGCCCGCGGTCCGCGCTTCGGACGCCCTCACGCAGTTCGAGACCCAGGGCAACCGCCTGTTCGACCGGGTGGTCAGCAATCCGCCGTTCAACCAGCGCATCGAGAACATCGGCCGAGCCCGCTGGCCCTTCGGCAGGCCGCCCGAGTCCAGCGCGAACTTCGCCTGGCTCCAGCTCGCGTGGTCGCGGCTGAGCGAGAACGGGATCGCGACGATCATCATGCCGCGGGCCGCCGCCTGGTCCCCCGGCCGGGAAGCCGAGATCCGGCGAGCCATGATCGCCGAAGGCGCGCTGCTCGGCGTCATCGCGTTGCCGGCGAACCTCTTCCCGCAGACCTCCGTGCCCGTGGACGTCTGGCTGCTCGCCCGCAAGAAGTCCCGCCACCTGCCGGACGGCGAAGCGAACGCCGTCCTCTTCGTCGACGCCGGCCGGCTCGGGACGCGGGCACCGCGGCAGTCGCACGTCCTGACGGCGAAGGACCGGGAGCGGATCAGCAGCCGGGTGCACGAGTGGCTGGATTCTCCTCGTGCGACACACGACGAACCCGGGTTTTCCCGCTCGGTTCCGGAAGCGGAGATCCTCGGCAACGACGGCAGTCTCGACCCGCGGCAGTACGTCCACAGCGAAGACCGGCCGACGACGGCGCCGGACCTGCGTCGCATGCTCGACGACCTGGTCCGGGGCGCCGGGGCGGCGTCGAATTCGGGCTTCGACCTCGAAACGGGCTTGAGCACGTGCGAGCAGTTGACGAGCACGGGGAGCGAGCCCCCGCGCGAGCCGCTCGGTCGCGTCCTCAGCGGTTCCGTCGCCGGCGCCCCCGAGGAGCCGACGCCGGGCCGGCTGCTCGCCGGGCCTTCGGGAAGCCTCGTCCGCGCCGAGGACTACGTGGACTCCGGAGGCATTCCCGTGGTGATGCCCAAGGACCTGACCGGTCACGGTTTCGACCCGGACAGCACCAGGGCGATCTCCGAGCGGCAAGCCGAGGACCTCGGCCGCTTTCGCCTCCGTGAAGGCGACGTCGTGCTGGCCCGTCGTGGCGAGCTGGGCCGATGTGCCGTGGTTCGCGCGGAACAGGACGGCTGGATCTGCGGAACCGGCTGCTTCGTGCTCCGTCCTCCCGCCTGGCTCGACGCCGACTACTTCGCGGCCTACCTCCGCAGCGCGGAGGCACGTGCGTGGCTCGACGGCCATTCCACCGGAAGCACGACCTTGAAGACCATCTCGCTCGACGTGCTGGCCGAGCTGCCGGTCGCCCTGCCCGATCTCGGGACGCAGCAGGCGATCGCCGTCATGATGAGGCAGCTCGACGAGCACGAGCGGCTGCTGCGGGAACAGCTCGCCCTGACGGCCAAGATCCGCCAGGGCGCGTTGACCGGGTTCTTCCTGCGGTGATCAGCTTCCTGCGGTCCAGGTGACCGGGAGTTCGTGGACGCCGTAGATGTTCATGTCCGTCCGGAGCTTCACGTCCTCGGCCGGGACGGCGAGGGCCAGGGTCGGGAACCGGCGCAGCAGGCCGCCGAAACCGGCGCGCATCTCGATGCGGGCCAGTTGCTGGCCGAGGCACTGGTGGATGCCGTGGCCGAAGGACAGGAGACCGCGGGCGTTGCGGTGGATGTCCAGGGTGTCCGGGTGCTCGAACCGCCGCGGGTCGTGGTTGGCGGCCAGCAGCGAGACGACGACCGTCGAGCCCTTGGTGATCGTCTCCCCGCCGAGTTCGAGGTCCTCCGTGGCGTAGCGGTAGAAGATGTCGGCCACCGACAGGTAGCGCAGCAGTTCTTCCACGGCGCCCGGCAGCAGTTCCGCGTCGGCGCGCAGCTCGGCGGCCTGCTCGGGGTGCTGCAGCAGCGCGAACGTGCCCAGTGACAGCATGTTGGCCGTCGTTTCGTGGCCCGCGAGCAGCAGCAGGAAGGCGGCGCCGGTCAGTTCCTCGATGGTCAGGTCCTCGTGGCCGGCCAGGTCGGACAGGATGTCTTCGCCGGGCTCGGCGCGCTTGCTCGTCACCAGCTCGGCGAGATAGGTGTTGAGCGCGATGTACGCGCCCATCTTCTCCTCGAGCGGCTGCTCGCGGACCATGAACTGCGCGGAGTTGGCCTGGAAGGTGTCCCGGTCCGCGTAGGGCACGCCGAGCAGCTCGCAGATCACCAGCGACGGCACCGGCAGCGCGAACTCCTTGACCAGGTCGACCGGCGTGGCCAGCCGGGCCAGGTGGTCCAGCTGCCGCTCGACGATGTCGGCGATGTGGTCTTCGAGCTGCTTCATCCGCTTGACCGTGAAGGCGCCGGTGAGCTTGCGGCGCAGCCGGGTGTGGTCCGGCGGGTCCATGGCGACGAACATGCCCGGGATCGGCGGGGACGGCTCGGTGGCGGCCGGCATGCCCGTCTCGTACGGCACGTGCATCACGTCGAGGTCGATGCGGGAGCTGAACCGCGTGTCGGCCATCATCTGCCGCACCTCTTCGTAGCCGGTGACGAGCCAGCCCGCGTGACCGTCGGGGAACGCCAGCGGGCTCACCGGACGGGCGTCACGCAGCTCGGTGAGGGCCCGCGGCGGTGCGAAGGGCCCGGCGTCGCGGTCCATGGGGAGTCCGTGCGGGACGTCGACCTGCTGGCTCATCGGTTTTCCTTTCGTGGTGTGTGCCGACGACGATCACCGACCCTGCTGACACGGGCCTGACACGCCTCGGACACCGCGTGGCGTGGCAAGATCGGCCGGGTGCAGATCGGGATCCTGGGGCCCTTCGAAGTGCGCACGGACGACGGCGCACTCGCCGAAGTGCCGGGCGCCCGGTTGCGCGGGCTGCTGGTCGCCCTCGCGCTCGAGCCGGGCCAGGTGGTGCCGAAGGGGACGCTCGTCGACTGGATCTGGGGCGAGCAGCCGCCCGCCGAAGCGGCGAACGCCTTGCAGCGCCTGGTTTCCCGGCTGCGCAAGGCGCTGCCCGAAGGGGCGGTCGACGGACGGCCGACGGGCTACCGGCTGGTGGTGGCGCCCGACGACGTCGACGCCGTGCGGTTCGAACGCTTCGTCGGCCAGGCCCGCAAGGAAGACGACCCGCGGCGGCTGCGCGAGGCACTCGAACTCTGGCGCGGCCCGGCCATGCAGGACGTCGAGCTCCCGGAAAGCGCGGCGTTCGAAGCCGCGGTCACCCGGCTCGAGGGACTGCGCCTGGCCGCCCTGGAAGACCGGTTCGACGCGGAGGTCCGGCTCGGCCGCGGTGCGGAGCTGGTCACCGAGCTGACCGACCTGGTCGCCGCGCACCCGATGCGGGAGCGGTTCGTCGCCGCGTTGATGCGGGCCCAGGTCGCGGCCGGCCGCGACACCGAAGCGCTGCTCGTCTACGAGCGCACGCGGGAAACCCTGGCCGACTCCCTCGGCGTCGACCCGTCCCCGGAGCTGGCCGAGGTGCACGTCGCGCTGCTGCGGGGCGAGCTGGGCCGCCGGGAGGAGAACCGGAAGACGAACCTGCGGGCCGAGCTCACCAGCTACGTCGGCAAGGACGCCGACGTCGCCGCGGTCCGGGAGCTCATCGCCGAGCACCGGCTCACGACCGTCATCGGCCCAGGCGGTTCCGGCAAGACCAGGCTGGCCACGGAGACCGCGCGCCGGCTGCTCGGCGAGCAGCCGGACGGGGCCTGGGTGGTGGAACTCGCGGGTGTCGGCTCCGACGGTGACGTCGCCCAAGCGACGCTCGGGGCGCTCAAGCTGCGGGACGCGCTGCTCGGCGAAGCGCCGGACGCGGAACCGACCGAACGGGTCGTCGCGGCGCTCCGCGAACGCGCGATGCTGCTGGTGCTGGACAACTGCGAGCACGTCATCGAGTCCGCGGCGGCGTTCGCGCACCGGGTCCTCGGGGAGTGCCGCCGGCTGCGGATCCTCGCCACGAGCCGGGAACCGCTCGGCATCACCGGCGAGGCGCTGTGGCAGCTCGCGCCGCTGGTCCTGCCGCCGGAAGGCGCCGACCCCGCGGAGATCGAGGCCGCTCCGGCCGTCCGGTTGCTGCGCGACCGGGCGGGCGCGGTGCGCAAGGAACTCGCGACCGACGCCGGCGCGTTGCCGACGCTGGCGCACGTCTGCCGGGCACTGGACGGGATGCCGCTGGCCATCGAGCTCGCGGCGGCGCGGCTGCGCACCATGTCCCTCGAGCAGCTCGCCCACGGGCTCGACAACCGCTTCCGGCTGCTCACCGGCGGAAGCCGCACCGCGCTGCCCCGGCACCGGACCCTGCGCGCGGTCATCGACTGGAGCTGGGAACTGCTCACCGACGCCGAGCGCGTGGCCCTGCGCCGGCTTTCGGTCTTCGCCGGCGGGGCGAGCCTGGAGGCGGCCGAACGGGTCTGCGGCGACGACGCCGTCGAGCCGTGGGAAGTCCTCGAGCTGCTGACCGCGCTGACCGAGAAGTCGCTGGTCGTGGTCATCGACGGCGACGGCTCGCCGCGGTACCGGATGCTCGGCACGATCAAGGAGTACGCCGCGCAGCGGCTCGTGGAAGCCGGGGAAGCGGAACAGGCGCGCCACGCGCACCTCGCGTACTTCACCGAGCTCACCGAGACCGCGAAACCACACCTCCGCCGCGCCGAGCAGCTGGAGTGGCTGGCCGAGCTCGACGCCGAGCACGAGAACATCGCCGCCGCGATGCGCGGGGCACTGGCCGCAGGCGAAGCCGCGAACGCGATGCGGCTCGCGGCGGCCGCCGCGTGGTACTGGTGGCTCGGCGGCCGCCGGGCGGAAGGCAACGAGCTGGTCCTGGCGGCCACCGCGGTCCCCGGCGAAGTGCCGGAGGAGGTCCGCGGCGTCGTGTACTCGTTCGTCGTGCAGTTCGTGACCTCCGGGCCGCAGAGCGACGAGTCCCGGGCGGTGGACTGGATCCGCAAGTCGTACGAAATCAGCCTGCGGGTGCCGGACCGCGAACTGGAGCTGCGGTTCGCGCCGGCGCTGGAACGCCTGTTCCACGGGCCGGACGCGGCGCTGACCGCGTTCGAACCGCTGCTCGCCGACGAAGATCCGTGGGCCCGCGCGGTCGCCCGGCTCCAGCTCGGCAAGATGCGGATCCAGTTCGGCCACGGCGACGAGGAGGCGGACGCGCACCTCGAAACGGCGCTGGCCGAGTTCCGCGCGACCGGCGAGCGGTGGGGCACGTCGTTCGCGCTGACCGAGCTGGCCGATCGCCTCGCCGTGCGCGGCGAGTTCGGCCGGGCCTGCGAGTACTACGAGGAAGCGGCCGAGGTCGTCACCGAGGTCGGGGCCATCGAGGACGTCGTGCGGATGCGGATGCGCCAAGCCCAGCTGTACTGGCTCCTCGGCGACGAAGACGCGAGTGCGGCCGCCCTGGCCGAAGCACAGCGGGCCGCGGAACGGGTCGCCTGGCCGAACGCACTGGCCGAACTCGCGCTGTCGAAGGCGGAACTCGCCCGCTGGCGCGGCGACGCGGAGCAGGCCCGCCGCCAGCTCGACGTCGCGCTCGCGCTGCTCGGCGACGACGCCAAGGCGGCGAACGTCCGCGCGGTGGCCGAAGACCTGCTCGGCTACCTCGCCGAAGACTTCGACGAGTCCCGCGGCCACCGCCTCGCGGCGTTCCGCGCGGCGGCCGAGTCGGGCTACCCGCTCATGCTCGCCCAGGTCGTGGTCGGCGTCGCGGATCTCGCACTGCGCCGGGAAAACGACGGACAGGCCGCCCGGCTGCTCGCGGCGAGCGCCGGCCTGCGCGGCCTGCCGGACCGCTCGCACCCGGACGCGACCCGGATCGGGGAAACCGCACGACGTCGCCTCGGTGACACGCGGTTCACCGAGGCGACGCGGGAAGGTGCGGAGGGGAACTGGCAGGAGCTGGTCGAGGTCACGCTCGCTTCGTGAACTTCGCCCGCGCCCACACGTACCCGATCACCGCGATCCCGGCGCACCAGGCGATCGCGGCGATCGCGTAGCCGGTGGACGGAGTGCCGGTGAGCAGCCCGCGCACGGTTTCGATGATCGGCGTGAACGGCTGGTATTCGGCGAATTCCCGGATGCCGGGCCCCATCTTTTCGGCGGGCACGATCGCGCTGCTGAAGAACGGCAGCATCACCAGCGGCACCGCACCCATCCCGGCCGTTTCCGGCGATTTCGCGGCCAGGCCCAGCGCAACGGTGAACCAGCCGGCCGCGAACGCCAGCAGCAGGATCATGCCGACGACACCGAGCCAGTCGAGAAAACCCGCCGACGGGCTGAAGCCGAGCAGGAAAGCCACCCCGACGAGCGCGGCGATGGCGATCACGTTGGTCAGCACGCTCGCGACGACGTGCCCGGTGAGGACCGCGCCGCGCGAAACGTCCATGACCTTGAAGCGGTTGATGATTCCCTTTGTCATGTCGGAGTTCACCGACGTCGCGGTGCCGCCGAGGCCGTAGCAGACGGCCAGCAGCATCAGGCCCGGCGTCGCGTAGTCGACGTAATCGACTCCGACGTCGAATGCGTCTCCGAGCATGTACACGAACATCAGCATGATCACGATCGGCATCAGGACCGCGTTGAAGACCGACGTCGGGTTGCGCGCGATGTGCTTGAAGTTGCGGCGCAGCATGACGGTCGCGTGGGATTTGGTGCTCATTTCGCAGCCACCTCCGTGGTGTGGCCCGTGAGGGCGAAGAAGACGTCGTCGAGGTCGGGGGTGTGGACGGAAAGCTCTTCGGCGCCGAGCGCGTATTCGTCGAGCCGGTCGAGCAGCACCCGCAGGGATTTCGAGCCGCCGTCACCGGGAACGCGCAGCGTCAGCGCTTCTTCGTCCCGCGTGGAATCGGTGAGGACCCGCGCGGCGGCGTCGAGTTCGGCGACCGTCGCGAACCGGAGCCGGACGTGGGTGCCGGGAATCCGGCGCTTGAGCTCGTCCGCGGTGCCCTGGGCGACCAGGCGCCCCTGGTCGAGCACCGCGATCCGGTCGGCGAGCTGGTCGGCTTCCTCGAGGTACTGGGTGGTGAGGAAGATGGTCACGCCGTCGGCGACCAGGTCCCGGATGATCGCCCACATCGTCCGGCGGCTGCGCGGGTCCAGGCCCGTCGTCGGCTCGTCCAGGAAGATGATCCGCGGGTGGCCGACGAGCGTCATCGCCAGATCGAGCTTCCGGCGCATGCCCCCGGAGTAGGTGGAGGCCGGCTTCTTCGCCGAACCGGTCAGCTCGAACCGTTCCAGCAGGTCGGCGACGACCCGCTTGCCGTCCTTCGCGCCGCTGAGGTCCACCATCAGCTGGAGGTTCTCTTCGCCGGTCAGCAGCTCGTCCACGGCCGCGAACTGGCCGGTGACGCCGATCGCGGACCGTACCCGTTTGGTTTCGGTCGCGATGTCGTACCCGGCGACGCGGACCGTGCCGCCGTCGGCCTTGAGCAGCGTGGTCAGGACGTTGACCACCGTGGTCTTGCCGGCCCCGTTCGGGCCGAGCAGGGAGAAGATCGTCCCCGCGGGGACCTGCAGGTCGATGCCGTCCAGCACGACTTTGTCCTGGTAGGCCTTCCGGAGCCCGGAAGCCGTGATCGCCATTTCCGTCATGCCCACACTGTCATCGGGCGGCCTGACACCAACCTGACCCCGACCTGACACGGCCGCTGACAGCGAAAACCCCCTCGCTCGGGTCCCGAGCGAGGGGGTTGCGTGTGGAGCTGAGGGGAATCGAACCCCTGACCCCCGCCTTGCAAAGGCGGTGCTCTACCAATTGAGCTACAGCCCCGGGACGCGGGCGGCGCGCCGCCCGCGGGAAACTCAGTTGTGGGAAGCGCCCGCCGGCTTGGCCGGGGTCGTGCCGTTGGCGGGGGTGACCGGTGCGGTCGCCTCGCGCCAGAGGTCGGCTTCGGCCTTGGCCGCCTTGTTGCGCTTGACGACGAACAGGACGCCGCCCGCGATGACGGCGAGTGCCAGCAGCTTCTTCACCGAAGCCCCCTTCTCAGCTTGCTTCCCTTACCCCGTGATGTTACTGCACCGGTGGCGGGCGGTGTCGGGTGCCGGTGGTTCCACGTGGAACCACGATCAACGCAGGTAACCGGCGTCACATCCACAGGGAAATACGGGGTGGGGGTGTCACGTTGTACGGAGTGGCCGGTGGACGCACCGGCCGTGACTGCTCAGCCCTGCCGGCCTTCTCTTCCCGGCAGGGCTGACTCGTTCCCGGCCACGGTCCACGAGGTGAGGATCCGCAGGGCGTCGTGCGACGGGCTGCCGGCTTCGGCGGTCAGCACCATCAGGCGCTGGCCGGAGCCGTCGGGGCTGGCCCAGGTGTCGCAGTCGAGGGTGAGGTCGCCCGCGAGGGCGTGCCGGTAGTGCTTCGTGCCGTAGCCGGCGTTGCTGACGCGGTGCTCGGCCCACCAGGTCCGGAAGTCCGTGTCCTGAACGGACAGTTCCCCGACGAGCCGCGCCAGTCCCGGATCATCGGGATCGGCGCCGGCCTCCATCCGCAGCGCGGCAACCGCTTCCCGGGCGTCGTGCCGCCAGTTCCGGTGCAGCTCGCGGAAAACCCGGTTCGTGAAGAGAAGGTGCACGTAGTTGCGGTGCGCGAGCGTCGAGAAGTCGACGTAGAGGGCAACCGCGGCCGGGTTCCAGTCGAGGACGTCCAGGCGTTTGCCGAGAACCAGCGCGGGCGTCTCGAGCTGGTCCAGCAGACGACGCATGGCAGGCCGCACGCGCTGGGGCGCCCGGCGCCGGCGCGGCCGGTCGTCGCTGCGGCCCGCGAGCTCGTACAGGTAGCTCTCCTGGTCTTCGTCCAGGCGCAGGGCGCGGGCCAGAGTGGCGAGCACGGGCGCGGAAGCCCGGACGCGGCCCTGCTCGAGCCGGGTGTAGTAGTCCACGCTGATCGCGGCGAGCTGGGCCACCTCCTCGCGACGCAACCCCGCGACCCGGCGCGCCGAATCCGTGACGGGCAGCCCGCAGTCCCCCGGAGCCAGCTGCGCCCGGCGGGCCTTCAGGAACGCCCCGAGGTGGGCAGGGGTCGCTGAGTTCATGGCTCCAGTGTGCGGTTTCCGCGGCGGTGGTGCGGGGCAGGTTCTTTCCCAGGCAAGGACTTTCCCTTTTACCCCCGGGCGAGCCGCGGCGATGGTGGAGGCATGACCAGGACCAGCATCACATTCAACAGCGCGGGCATCGAGATCGCCGCCCACCTCTACGTCCCCACCGATCCGGCCGGCCCGCTCCCGGCACTGGTCGTGGGTCACCCCGGCACGGGGGTGAAGGAGCAGACGTCGGGCACCTACGCGCGGTTGATGGCGGAGCGCGGGTTCGTGACGTTGGCCTTCGACGCGGCGTACCAGGGCGAGTCCGGCGGCCTGCCGCGAGGTTTGGAGGACCCGGCCCAGCGAGTGGAGGACTTCAAGGCCGCGGTTTCGTACCTGACCACCCGCCAGGAGGCCGACGCCGGCCGGATCGGCCTCCTGGGCGTGTGCGCTTCCGGCGGCTACTCCCTGGCCGCAACCGCAGGGGACCACCGCGTCAAGGCGGTGGCCACGGTGTCCACGGCCGAGCCGGCCCGCCAGTTCCGCTACGGCGCCGACGGCACCCAGGACCCGGCGGTTTTCCAGGCCCTTTTGGAGGCAGCCGCACAGGCCCGCACGACGGCCGCCCGCGGCGAAGACCCCGGCGTCCTGACGATGTTTCCGGACACCGCCGCGGAAGCCGCCGCCATCGGCGGTCGGCACGGCCTCGAGGGCTGGGAGTACTACTGCGGGCCGCGCGGGTATCACGAGCGCTCGGCGAAGTACCTGACCTGGGACAGCGTGGACAGGATGGCGTCGAGCGACGTGTTTCACGCGGTGCCCTTGATCGGGCCGCGCCCGATGTTGCAGATCCTCGGCGAGCACGCGGTCACGTCCTGGATGGGCTTGGAGGCCCACCGGCGCGCCACCGGTCCGGCGGAGCTCCGCTGGATCCCGGGGGCGAGCCACGTGGACCTGTACGACAAGCGCGAGTACATCGACCAGGCGATCGACCGGCTCGCCGACTACTTCGCGGTCAACTTGGACAAGTGATCGCCCGGTGGGCCCTCAGACCCCCTTGATCCGTTCGGCGAGCTCATCGCGGTACTCCTGCACCGCCTGAAACTCCGGTTCGTCGCCGGTCGCCCGCTTCAGCGCGCCTTCCAGGATCTTCAGCCCCTGGCGTTCGTCGCCGCGCGCGTCCGCCTGCCTCGCGGCGTTCTCCATGGCTTTGGCGAGCTTCGTCCGCGCCTCGGGTTCCGCGGCGGCCTTGTTGATCCGGATCCAGTTGCCGCCCGGATCGACGACGGTGAACCCGGTGTACCGGTCGTTGCGCAGCCGCGGCCGGGTCATGCGCGGGATGCCGGAGACGAGCAGTTTTCCGTGCACGGACCGCATCCCCGCCGCGAAGGCCTCGAACAGCTCACCGGTGTCCGCCACGATGACCAGGCAAGTGCTGTACGACTGCGCCGGGTCGTAGCCGTCCATCCCGAAGAAGTGCAGGTTGATGTCTTCCCGCCGCACGGCGACGTGCGGGTTCGGCCGCGTCTGCCGATAGGTGATCTCGAAGCCGAGCATCTCGTAGAACGACGCGATCTCGTCGATGGAAGGACAGGGCAGGAGTGGAATGGTCAGTTCGTTCGCCATTGCCCGAAGCTAAGCCCGAAACCGCCGAAACGACACGGAGCTATTTGCTTGTGCGAACAGCGGCTCGGCACCGGGGGTCACGCTGGGTTGGAACGATCCGCACCGTGGGGGTTGAACCTGGGGTCTCCTCGTTATCGCGCTCCCACCAGCGGGCACGCAGTCCGCAGTCTGTCGCCTCGATTGTCCGCTCAGTGATGGCGATCGCGGGCGAACTGGGCCGGCGTCTGGCCGTAGTAGCGACGAAACATCCGGATGAAATGGCTGCTGTCGGCGAACTGCCAGTGTGCCGCGATCTCCGAAACCGTGGGGTGGGACGGCGAGAGGAGCGCGCGGCGCGCCTGCTCGAGGCGACGTCGGCGGATGTACGCCGCGACGGGCTCGCCGGTTGACGCGAAGGCCCGGTGCAACGTTCGCACCGAGACCTTGAGGTGGCGCGCCAGCAGCGCTGGTGTCAGGTCCGGGTCGGTGAGCAGTTGATCGGCGAGGTTGCCCGCCGCGTGGACCAGCGGGCCGGCAAGGCCGGGTTCGGTGCCGTCGGGACACCCGTGCAAAACCCCGCGGACCAGCTCCACCAATGCGTTGCGGCTGGCGTGGACGCCGCCATCGCTGAGGTCGCCGAGTGTCGCGTGGACAACACTCGTGTGTGCCAGCAGCATTTGAACCTCCGCGGCGGCGGCCGGGCCGGTCGCTCGCGTGCCGTCGGCGAACAAGCCCAGCGCCTCGGCGGGCAGCCCGATCACCTGGGCGGTGGTGCCCGCGGCGACGTCGTAGCCGGTGACCCCGGTCGAGCGGCTCAGCAGGAACTGGCCGGCGTCGACAGCTATCGTGTCGCGTTCACGTCTGAGGACGTAGGCGCCACGATGCACCACGTAGAGCCGCAGTTCGCCACTGTCGGGAAGCGCGGAATCGACTCGTACACGCGTGGCGGTTTCGAAGTTTGTGATGACTGAGTCCCCGACGCGGGAGGCAAGACCACGAACGACGGCTCCAGCTGTGGCTTCGTGGTGGAACGCGGGCAACGTGAAACCGTCGCCGACCTGCGCTTCCCAGCCGTCGCGGAAGGCGTCGACACCGAACCGTTCGGTGTCCAGCCGAACCGAGCCCCGCCCCGAGTCCATCTGGCCATCCAACCACGTGGCACGCATCGTCGATCGAGACGGCACGCGTGTCCAAGACCGCGGCGGTACCGGATTTCTAGGGTCGGGACGTGGATCCGAAAATCTATCTGCACCTGTACTTGCAGCAGGTGCGCGACGTCCTGGTGTGGAAACTCGACGGCCTGTCCGAGTACGACGCGCGCCGGCCGCTCACCCCGACCGGAACCAATCTGCTCGGACTGGTGAAACACCTGACGGGCAACGAGTTCGGCTACTTCGGCGAAGTGTTCGATCGACCCGCCCACGCGGGCGAGTGGCTGGTCGACCGCACTCAATCAGAGGACTTCCTCGCCCGGCCCGAGGAGACACGCGAGGACGTCATCGCGCAGTACAAGCGGTCATGGGAGCACGCTGACGCCACCATCGCGGCACTCGATCTCGACTCACCCGGCAAGGTGCCCCACTTTCCCGAAGGCATGCGCGACGTGACCTTGCAGTGGATGCTCGTCCACATGATCACCGAGACCTGTCGGCACGCCGGTCACGCCGACATCGTCCGCGAGCTCATCGATGGCCGCGCCGGCTACCACCCAACGGTCAGCAACCTTCCCGACGGGTGGTCCGAGTTCCACGATCGTGTCGAGAGCGCGGCACGTGAGGCCGCCCGTATCACCGGCGACCGCACGCGGGACGCATAGTTCGGAACTCCAAGATAGTCAGGCAAGCAGCAAAAAGCCCGGTTCACCAGTGCGGTGAACCGGGCTTTGACCTGCGTGGGACCACCAGGACTTGAACCTGGGACTTCTTCGTTATCAGGGCAAGATCACGGCTTCCTGATCAAGGCGAGAGATCCACGACCTCGGAGCTCAAATTCCGTGGACGTCCGCCGACTACCACCGTCGGTCTCTGCGAATGTCACCACGCCAGGTAGCGCAGCGAGATCGAGGCCAGAAGCTCGGTGTACCGACCGTCGACGTACGCCCGCCAGGCCGCGTGCGCACTGGCTGTGAGTTCCGGGAGCGGCAGCAGCTCGCGGGTGTCGGCCAGGTCCTCAAGGCCGGGGATGGATGCGTCCGCGGGCATCGACCGACACGCCGACTGAGGCGGCCTCGGCGAGCCCTTCCTGTGAGAAGTCGCGGGCCTTGCGGATGCGCGTCAGGTTCTCGGCGAGCGGGTTGTGAGCGGTCATCCCCCAAATCGACACGAATGACGGGTTCGACAACCATCGAAGAGAATCACCCAATCGTTGTTTCACTGACCACCGACGACATGGCGAATAGAAACTCCCCTCCCCAGAGTCGAAGAAAAATCAACGACACCAGTCTCACCCTGATCAACTCGACAACCCTCCGAACCGGAGTATCGCGCCGACCTCGATCCCGACAGGGGTTCAACTGGCCCAGCGCGTGAAACACGGTGGGACGCCGAAGCGCCCCACCGCCGCCTTATCACTTAGGCCAATAATTGAACCTGTAGCCGCTGTAGCAGATACCTGCACAACTGGGGTCACGAGGAAAGTACTCGAGCGGCCCAACCTTGTAGTATCGGGCGAATTCGCTCCGCTCACGGATACAGTTATTGTAGTTTTCGCCGCACCAATTGCTATTGACATCCGCTACGCCGACACCGGTAGACGGCGCCGCGGCGCCGCCCTGAGCAGCCATCGCGACACTCGGAACAGCCAACGCCGCCACTGCGGCACCGGCCACGATGAACGTCTTTACAAGATTCTTCATAATTCCCCTTGAAAATTGCAGCTGGAATTCGGATTCTGCTTGTTCAAGCAGATAACGCATGAGTTATCGAGTTCAATGCATGGCGAAACGCGAAATAGAATCCAACCTTCCCCCAGTCAGGTTCGAATACACCTAGGAGGCTAGCATCATGTTGATCATGCCGCCAGGCCAACCCCGGACTCTCGCGCCGGACGTGGTCCAATGAGCCACGACGACGTCCATGAACAACAGCTCGGCGCCGCGCCTCCCACCGGCCGGACGTTCCCGGGTCCAGCGCGCACTGCAGGCCCTACGAGTGGCGCTCCTCAGCAAGTACAGCTTGTAGCCTTGCCAGCGAGCCAACCAACGAGATCGAGCGTAAGGCCGACGTCGCGTTGGGCTGGATCGAACGCGCCATTTTCACGGATGGTCCGCTGGTGGCGCTGCTCTACCGGTTCTTCGCGCTCGAAGCGCTGCTGGGCGATAAGTCGAGCGGGCTGAAGGGCGAGCAACTCGCGTTCCGCCGAGCGACATTCAGCCATGCGGTGACAGGAGGATTCCGACACCCTGAAACCGCTTTGTGGCTGTACGAAGAAGTTCGGAACAACGCGGTTCACGGTGAGAGCATGCCTGACGTGGACGAGGAAGCTGCCGATCGCTTCGCATCGGACGTTCACGTCGACTGGCTACGCCACAGCGGTGGGCCGCGTCGGGAGCGGTTCGTTGCCAAGCAGACGACGGCTGGTGCGGCCGAGGCTCCGCCGGACTGAAGTTCCGCTCCGTATGTCACTCAGGTCATGAAAGAAGCCGGTCCGCGAAGTGCGAACCGGCCTCTGACCTGCGTGGGCCTACCAGGACTTGAACCTGGGACCTCTTCGTTATCAGAGAAGGTCTACCGTCACCAGTTGCGACCAGTAATCCAGCACGGCGCTGAAGCGATGGACCGAATTTTCAACAGCATGTGAACCACGGACATCCCTCGTGTCGGCCCGGCCCTGCTGGCCGGGCCGACAGGCTTGGGCTCGGGCCGCACCGAGGATCCTTCCCAGGTCGGCGATTGCACGCGTGGCGTGCAACATTGTGACCGGGTTCGACGACGTTGATGGACATGACCGACGATGCCGCACCGCCCTCGTCTTCCCCAGCTGTTCCTGCCCCGTCATCGCCCATCACGCCGGTGCATGCAGTGCGGTTACGAGAGCTGTCGCCGAAGACGATGTGGTGGACCGCAGTCGTAATCATCGTGCTGACCGCAGGATCGGTGCTGGTTCTGTGGTGGCCGGCGACCGCCGGGTTGACCGGAGCTGAGCTGGTGACTGCGAGGCTGGACGCTTTGAAAATCGGTCTGAGTATCGGGGTAGGCAGCGGCGGCGTGATCGCCCTGTATTTGGCCTGGCGGCGGCAGCACTCCACCGAAGCCGACCTCGACAACCGCGAGCGCGCTCTCGCCCACCAGCAGGAAG
>Ga0207678_10000539_pt1 | contig 34560 bp, 37 predicted proteins | sample KBSC63metaG_FD_184319 | JGI IMG/M metagenome (GOLD analysis project Ga0207678, IMG submission 184319) | Corn rhizosphere microbial communities from Kellogg Biological Station, Michigan, USA - KBS C6-3 metaG (SPAdes) (version 2) | ecosystem: Host-associated > Plants > Roots > Rhizosphere > Soil ... | reverse complement strand
CGCGTAGGGGCCGACGCCGCCGGACGCGCCGACCACCAGCACCGACTGACCGGCCTGCACGCGCCCGGCGTCGACGAGCGCCTGCAGCGCGGTGCCTGCCGACACGGGGATCGCCGCGGCCTGGGCGAAGGACAGGTTCTCGGGCTTGCGGGCGAGCTTGTCCTCTCGCGCTACGGCGTACTCGGCGAAGGACCCGGGGGCCACCCCGTACACCTCGTCGCCGATCGCGAACCGGCTCACCGACGACCCCACTGCCGCCACCGTGCCTGCCGCGTCACGCCCGGGAATCGGGTTCTTCGGCTTGCGCAGCCCCACGAACAGGCGCGCCACGTAGGGCTTGCCGGTCATCAGGTGCTCGGTGCCGCGGTCGAGCCCGGCCGCGTTCACGTGCAGGAGCACCTGGTTGTCGCCGAGCACGGGACGGGCCACCCGGGCAAGCCGCAGGACCTCCGAGCTGCCGTAGCGGTCGTGGACGACCGCCCTCATCGTCGCCGTCGTTGTCTCGGTCGTCGGGTCGGTCATCATGATCGCATCCTGGCTCGAGGTTGTCGTACTTAGTACGAACGACGGTACCGTACAGTGTACGAAAACGTCCAGGGGTGAGGACGGATCAGGGAGGATTCGTGGCCGAGGTGGTCAGCGAGAACGGCGGCGGGCGAGCGCGGCTGACCCGCGAGCGCGTGATCCAGGCCGCGCTCGCGGTCGCCGACTCCGGCGGTCTGGGGTCGCTCACCATCCGCTCGCTGGCGAAAGAGCTCGGCACCAAGCCGATGTCGGTCTACTACCACGTCGCCAACAAGGACGAGATCCTCACCGCGCTCGTCGACATCGTCTTCAGCGAGATCCAGCTCCCGGTGCCCGGTGGGAACTGGCGGTCGGAGATGCGCAAGCGGGCTTGTTCGGCACGCGAGGTCCTCGGCCGACACCGCTGGGCCATCGGGCTCCTGGAGTCGCGCACCGATCCCGGCCCGGCCAACCTGCGTCACCACGACACGGTCATCGCAACCTTGCAGGCAGCCGGGTTCTCGGCCGAGCTGACGGCGCACGCCTATGCGCTCATCGACAGTCACGTCTACGGCTCTGCGCTGCAGGAGGCCGCTCTCCCGTTCCAGGGCCCGGACCACGACGGCGACGTCGTGGAATCAATCGTGAAGCGGATGACCGAGGGCGAGTACCCGCATCTCGTCCACATGGCGACGTCGTACTACCTGCAACCCGGTTACGACTTCGGCGACGAGTTCGGCTTCGGTCTCGACCTGATCCTCGACGGGATCGAGCGGATGCTCGCCCGGGGCTGAGCCGCGACCGGCGCGACGGAGCACATGGCCATACGCCACGCGCATGACCACACACAAATCTCGTCTTACCGTCGGGCCGGAATTCCGCGCTAACGTCATTACCAGTTAATACGGCCCAATTCCGCCGCAATTCACGGCACCAATTGACCTGGCACCCGCGCCGAACATCGGAGACCGTCGTGACCAGCATGAACACCCTCAGCGGACGCGACCGGGCAATTCTGCGCGCGGTCGCCGCAGGCGGAGCCGAGCTTCGGCTTGGCGCCGAGCCCGACCTGTTCCTCGACGGCCGCTGTTGCTGTGACCAGTCCGCCGCCCATCACCTGGTCCACGCCGGTCTGATCGCTGCCACGACGCTGAAGCTGGTCAGTCAACGCGTCACCGCCGCTCTCACCCCCGCAGGCAGGCAAGCCCTCGACATGCTCGTGCCCTAGGAACGCCTGCACCAGGTCGGCGAAGATCACTAGTCCAGGAATGCCGCCAGCAGTGGGACCAGCAGGTCGATCCGCTTGGTGGCGGTCATGTGCGTGGTCCCCGGCAACACGGCGAGCTGCGCGCCGGGGATCAGCCCCTTCATCAGGGCGCCGTGCTCGACGGTCACGAAGTCGTGGTCGCCGATGACCACCAGCACCGGCGCGGTGATCCCCGCCAACTGCTCGTCGCTCCAGCCCGTCAGCTCGGCGGCGTTCTGCGCCTGCGCGGCCATGAACTCCGTGAAGTGCTCGGGGTGCGGGGAGAGCCGGGCGTAGGTCTCCTGCATGTCGGCGAAGTCCTGCGCCGTGGGCATGCGCGTGGAGGTGGCGTGCAGGGCAGGGTCACGCAGCTCCTCGTGCATGCCGTCCGGCCGCACCGGCTCGGAGATCGGCACGACCGAGCGCACCCGGTCGGGGTGCGAGACCGCCAGCTCCAGGGCGACCGCGGCGCCCAAGCTGAACCCGAGCACGTGCGCCCGGTCCACGCCCAGGTGGTCGAGCAGCGCGACCACATCGCCTGCCAGCGCGGTCGAGGTGCTCTTCCGGTCGATGTCGGCGGTGCGGCCGTGGCCCTGCAGCTCGACGCCGATCACCCGGTGCCTGCCGACCAGCTGCGGGATCAGCCCGGCGAAGCTGAGGTCGATGCTCTGGACACCGCCGTGCAGCAGCACCAGCGGCGAGCCCTCGCCCTGCACCTCGTAGTACATGTGCAGGCCGTTGACGTCCGCGTAGCCGCTCGTCGCGTCCATCCCCCTCAGACCGCCCTCGCGACGGGAACTCATCGCTCGACCGGCAGCCAGTCGAATGCAACGATCTGGCGGTGTCCGCCGCAAGCCATCAGACGCTTCGGGTGCTCGACGGTTCTTACGTCCTCGATCGTCGGGCAGACGTTGCCGACGTCGATCTGCGGGACGCGCTCGCCGTCGTGTTCGGTCCGGACGGATCCACGGTGATGCGGCGCGACGTCCGGCGATAACCGGGCCGTCGCCTTACCGTCGGCCTCGGCTGCGGGGCACACTCGGGTCGTGGACGGTATGCGCGCTCTGCTCGGGGCCGCCCTCGCCGCGGCGGCGCTCGCGACGGGCTGCGCAGCGCCCGCACCGTCCTCGAACCCGGCACAACCCGACCCCGGGCTGCCCGCAGGCCTCGTCGCCGCCACCACCGGCGACGGGGCGTACCGCCACCTCGAAGAACTCCAGCGGATCGCCGACGCGCACGGCGGCAACCGGGCCGTCGGCAGCCCCGGGTTCGACGCGAGCGCCGACTACGTAGCCGGGGCGCTGCGAGCGGCGGGGTTCGACGTGAGCGTGCCCGAGGTCGTCGTCCGCACCTACACGGCGGGCAACGAGCGGCTGGCGGTCGGGGGTACCCCCGTGGTCGCCCGGGCGCTCGGGCTCTCCCCTGCCGCACCCGACGGGGTCAGCGGGCCGCTCGTCGTCCTCGACCAGGACGCGACCTCCGGCTGCGAGCCTGCCGACCACACCGACCGTTCGCGGGCTGCCGTGGTGCTGGTCCGCCGCGGGACGTGCCCCTTCGGGCAGAAGGTGCAGGTCGCGGCCGACGCAGGCGCGGTGGCGGTGGTGGTCGCGAACTCCGAGGACGGCCCGCTGACGAGGGCCACCCTGGGCGCGCCGGGCGCCGTGCCCGCGCTCGGGGTCAGCCGGGCCGACGGCGACCTGCTGGCCACGCGCGCGGGAGCGCCCGCCACCGTCGCGCTCACCGCCCGCACCGAGGAGGTCCGCACGCACAACGTGGTGGCGCAGACCCGCACCGGCAACCCCGGCAGCGTCGTCGTCGCGGGCGCGCACCTGGATTCGGTTCCCGAAGGGCCGGGGATCAACGACAACGGCTCGGGCTCGGCGGCCCTGCTGGAGATCGCGGTACGGCTGGGCGGCTCCCCACCCGTCGCGAACGCGGTCCGGCTGGCCTGGTGGGGCGCGGAGGAGACGGGCCTGAACGGATCGACGGCCTACGTCACGGGGCTGCCCGAGCCCGAGCGCCGCGCCCTGGCGCTGTACCTCAACGCCGACATGATCGCCTCCCCGAACGCGGGCTACTTCGTGCACGACGGCGACGACTCCGACCGGGTGGGCGCGGGTCCCGGTCCCGCGGGATCTGCGGCGATCGAGCAGAAGTTGGTCGGGTCCCTGGCGTCCGTGGGCGTTGCGGCGCAGGGCACCGACCTCGATGGGCGCTCGGACTACGCGGCCTTCCTCGCCGCCGGTATCCCGGTGGGCGGCATCTTCACCGGAGCCGAGGAGCGCAAGTCGGCCGAACAGGCCCGCGCGTGGGGCGGTCAGGCCGATGCCTCGTTCGACCCCTGCTACCACCAGGCCTGCGACCGGATCGACCGGATCGACCGGGTCGCGCTCGACCGCAACACCGACGCCCTCGCCGACACCCTCGCGACCTACGCCCTGTCGACCGCGGGCCTGAAATCGTGAGCCGTCAGCGCGGGGCCGCCGCCCTCGACCACACCGGCCCAGCCACGCACCTCAGGCAGCAGCGGCGCGCCAATTAACGCCGACGACCGCTCGGCTCGCTGACCGAGATTGGCGCCTACGCGCCCTTGTCGTCCTCCTGGCGACCCCCGCAGGCCTACAACCCGGCGGAGGCGGGGTGCCGCACCCCAGGTGCAACCGGATCCGGGGTGGTGCGTCGCCACCCGGCTCGACACGACCGTCACCGCATCACCCGACGAGAGGACGACGAGTCATGGATGCACCGGACAGGGCCGAGGTCGTGGTTGTGGGAGCCGGGCCGACCGGGCTGATGCTCGCCTGCGAGCTGGCACTGGCCGGAGTGCGCTGCCGCGTGCTGGAGCGCCGCCAAGGACAGTCCAACATCACCCGCGCCTTCGCCGTGGACGCGCGCACCCTCGTGATCACCGAGCGGATCGACCGGGAGACGAGCACCGGCGCTCCCGCGACCTTCGCTCCCCGCTTCGCCGCCCTGCTACCCGCAGGTGCCCGTCCCCTGCTGACCTTCCGCGTGGGCTACCCGGCCCGCGCGGGCCGACCGACCCCACGCCGCTCCGCCGCGATGGTGCTGCGATGAGCCCGACCGCGAACCGTGCTCGGAAGGCCGCCCTTCGCCGCTGTCGGCCTGGACACCCCGGAAACGGTGGCTGACACCCCGAAGCGCTCCACCACGATCGGCAACAGGAACGTGCCCAGACCCGCGCCCACGCGGCTGACCGCGGCGGCGAACCCGGTGCCGATCCCGCGGACCTCGGTGGGGAACACCTCGCCCGGGTAGCGGACGACGCCGCGTTCGCCGAGAAGCAGGAGGCCGCCCGGCCGATGGCCGCCTGATCGGGCTGGGCATCTGCGCCTACCCCCTCCACTGTGTGGGAACTCATCACGCACCGCAGGGCTGAAGGGAGGCGTCAACCGCAGGCGGCAGGTGCCTCGGGCCAATCGGTGGTGCGAATCGGTATCCGAGACCCGGGCGGGCCCCTCTTCCTACGACCCACGCCGAACTGGAGGAGCCCGCGATGACCACGCCCACCGCCCCTGCCGCCCGCCCGCAGCCCGACACGTACCTCGACACGCCCCACCAGCACACCCGCAGCTGCTTCTGGGACTACCTCGAATGCCGCTGGCAGTGCCCCCGGGCGACCCCCGCCACCCCCCACGACCCGACGCGGGAAGCGGACTGACTCAGAAGCCGACGGCTTCGCGCAGCAGCAAGACGACGCCCCGCCCGGGGTGGGGCTCGGCGTTGAGGACGAGGAGGCGGTTGACGGCGCTCGGCATCCCGTAGGCCACCTGCGCGCGGGCGCTCTCCAAGGGGAGGGCGTGGTCTTCGACGCGGCGCATCGCGGTGCTCAGGTCCGGCACCACCTTCTGCGCTCCGACGATCCAGATGGCGAGCGCCGCGCCGCCCGCGTAGGCGGGTAGCTGGCTCCCGCTGGCCGAGGCGGCCACGAGGGAGCCGGTTTCGGTGAGCGCTGCGACGCTGCCGACGACGACGTCGGGGCAGGCCAGCTGCCGCCGGATGTCGTCGGCGCGAGCGACGCGGTCCATGGCCAGTACGCGCGGCTTGACGGCCGCGTACCGGCCGCTCGTGTTGATGTCCGCGTCGATCCCGGACAGGCGCAGGGTTTCGCTGGCCGCGGTGAACACGCCCGCCCCCGCCGGGATGAGGTCCTTGACGCGCCGCCGCGCGGCGGCGACGTCGTCGAGGACGTCCACGGTGAAGCCGTTCGCCCGCAGCGCTTCGGCCGCCCGCTCGAGGCGCTCGGCGGGCGCGGGATCGGTGAACGAGGTGGGCCCGCCCGACGCATCGGGGGCCACCCCCGCGAGCGGCGTGGTGTCGAGGTATCGGACCTCGTAGACGCGTTCGGTGAACTTCCAGCCGTCGCCGGTGCGCCGGTAGCGGTCGTGGTAAACGGCGAAGTTCAGGCCTTGACGACCGTCTCGCGTGCGGGCGAGCTCCTGGATGTAGGCGCGCCCGATCGCGGTGTCGCCGTCGATCTCGATCGTGCCCGGGTGCGTGGTCTGCACGAAGAAGTCCCACTGGGCCTGCAACCGCTCGCCGCCGACCCGTATCTCGTCGCGGCCGAACATCTCCGCGGGGACGTTGGGCATCCGCAGCACGCCGTCGGGGGTGAACAGCGACGCGAGGCGAGCGCGGTCGCGCATCATGGCCGCGTCGGTGAACTCGCCGCGCAGCGCTTCGATCTCGACGCGGTCGGCGATGGCCCGGAAGTCGTCAAGCGGGTCCGCGGCGGACCTGTTCTGGGACGGTGTTGGAATGAGGTTCATACCGCTTCGACGACGTGATCGCCCGAAGTGTGAGGCCCGGTCAGGCCGTCCTCCACGGGTGGAGCTTGTCGGGGTTGCGCATCGCCCAGATGCGCTTGATCCGCTCGCCTTCGATCTCGAACGCCCAGACGGTGATCGTGACGCCGTCCAACTGGGCGACCAGGCCGGGCAGGCCGTTGACGGTGCGTTCCAAGATCGTCCGAACCGGTGCCGCGCTGGCGAAGGCGAGGTAGGCGCGCGCGACCCGTTCGCCACCGTGGATCGGGTGCGGGTAGGCGCTGGCGAGGCCGCCGCCGTCGGCGACCGCCGTGGCGTCGGGGTCGAGGAGTCCGATCAGGGCGTTGATGTCCTTCGACTCCCACGCCCGCTTGAAGTCCCTGACGATGCGGGCCTGCCGAGCTGTCGCGGCGGCGGGCGCTCGCGCTTCGCGAGTGCGCCGACGCGCCGTCGAAGCCAGTTGGCGACAGGCCGCAGGCGTCCGGCCGACGATCTCGGCCACTTCGGAGAACGAGTAGCGGAACACGTCGTGCAGGATGAACGCGACGCGCTCGGCCGGGGTCATGGCGTCGAGCACCACGAGCAGGGCCATGTTGATCGACTCGTCGAGGGTGATCCGGTCGGCCGGATCGACCGTGCTCGGGTCTCGACGTTCGCCCACCCACTCCGCGGGTTCGGGCAGCGGCTCCGGTAGCCATTCGCCGACGTAGCGCTCCCGCCGGACGCGGGCCGACCCGAGCATGTCGAGGCAGATGCGGCTGGCGACCTTCGTCAGCCACGCGGCCGGTGTTGCGATGGCTTGCTGTTGTTCCCGGGTCATCGCGTGCCAGCGGGCGTACGTCTCCTGGACGGCGTCCTCCGCCTCGACCACGGAGCCGAGGAGCCGGTAGGCGACGTTGATCAGCTGAGTGCGCTCGCGCACTCCCGCGCGTGGCTCGCATTCGTTGATCATGCGAAGGCGCCTCCCGGTCGCAGGTCCCGGTTGTCTGACGGAACAGCCCGCCGGATTGTGAGCCTCACATCCGGGCGGACTGCGTCGTCGAAGAGACCATGACTACTCCGGTGGAGCTTGGCAACGACACCGCAAAGCCGCCCCTGGGCATCCGGCTGCTGGCTGCCCTCGGGAGCGAGCCTGCCTGGTCGACGATGACGGCCGAGGATCTCCGTGCGTTCCGCGAGGCGGAGAACCGCAAACGGATGTCCCGCGTCGCGCGGGTGATCACCGGGCTTCCGGATCGCCGCACGGTGATCCGGTGGCAGGAGATCGCGCTGACGGACCGTGTGGTGCGCGTCCGGGTGCACCGACCCTCGGCCGCCCGGCGAGACGACCTTCCGCTGGTCCTCCACGTGCACGGCGGCGGGTTCGTGGGCACCGCGGTGCAGTGCGACTGGGTGAACAGCCACCTCGCCGCGCGCCTGCCCGCGGTGGTCGTCTCCGTGGAGCACCGCCTGCTCGCCCCGGGGACTCCCTTGACCGCAGCGGTCGACGACGGCTGGGACGTGCTCGACGACGTCGTGCGGCACGCCAACCCGGTACGCCGACAGCCCGACCCTCACGAGAGCGCAGATGGAACTGTTCTTGCGGCTCGCCGTCCCGGAGGGAACCGACCCCCGGCCGCTGTCCCCGCTGTACGCCGACGACCTGGGCGCGCTGGCCCCCGCGCTCGTTGTCGTGCCGACCTTCGACCCGATGGCCGACCACGGTCGCTCGTACGCACAACGCCTGCAGGAGGCCGGGACGCCTGCCCGTCTGACCGAGCACCCCGGAGCCACGCACGCGTTCCTCAGCATGCCGGGGGTGGTGCCGCAGGCCAGGCCCGCACGTGCGGAGATCCTCGGGTTCCTCCAGCGCCACCTCGCGCGATGAGCTCTGCGCCCCCGGACAGGGGGGACGTCCGGGGGCGCAGCACCACATCCGAACCGACCCGCGGTCAGCCCTTGTTCAGCTCTTCGGTGAACATCACGATGATGCCGCTGGGGCCGCGGACGTAGGTGAGCTTGTACATGTCGCCGTAGGTCGCCACCCCGCGCAGCGGGTGGCAGCCGTGCCTCGCGGCGATCGCGAGGGCCTCGTCGATGTCGTCGACCACGAAGGCCACGCGGTGCATGCCGATCTCATTCGGCCGGGTGGGCTGCGTCTCGATCGCGTCGGGGTGGATGTACTCGAAGAGCTCGAGGCGACCGTTGCCGTCCGCCGTCTGGAGCATGGCGATCTTGGCGTGGTTGCCGTCGAGGCCGACGGCGGTGTCGGCCCACTCCCCGCTGACCGCATCCCGGCCGAGGACGGTCAGCCCGAGGTCGCTGAAGAAGGCGATCGCCGCTTCGAGGTCGCGCACGGTGATGCCGACGTTCTCGAGTTTGATGGGCATGCGTTGGACGCTAAACCCTGTCCTACTCCGGGTCGGACACCGTCGCGGCCGTCCTGAGCAGTTCGGCGAGCGCCACGGCGTCCCGCGCCGTGAGCAGCTCGGCCGAGGCGCCGGGGATCTGCAGTTCCACGGTGAGCGGTCCCCCGACCTCCTGCCAGACCTCCACCCGGAACCGGCCCGCGCCGCCCAACCGGGCCTGGTGCAGGTCCGCACCGCCGTTCGCGCGGTCGTCGAGATGATCGTTGCACCATCCCGGACATCCCGTCCGCGCACCTCGGGTCGGCGTCGACGCGGTCGGCAGATCGGACACGTCCACACCGCTGCCCTCGTTCCCCGGTCAGTGGAGACCATCGCTCACCGTGGCATTCGACGCCGCGCGCCCGATGGTTCGGGTTCTGCACGACGTTAGTCTCCGCGGCATGCAGGTGGCTGCCGACCTGGCGCTGTTGCGGGCCCACGAGCCGGTCATCCGCTACACCCACGGCGAGCTGTTCCTGCCGACCGCGGTCGGCCCGTACGTGCAGCGCTGCAGCCTGTGGATCCACGAGCCGGGCACCCCGCCCGACTCGGCCGAGCTGTTGGTCCCGCCCGGCGAGTTGAGCCTCGACGCGCTGGCGGCGCTCGGACGGGATCGGCGCGACCGCTCGCTGGAGCTGCGCTTCGTCGAGCAACGGCTCCGCGGCGCGGCGATGCGCGCGTGGCGCCGCGCGGACCGGCCCCGGCTGCGCGGTGCCGCCCGGCTCGCGAGCGTGGGGGTGTTGGCGCGCACGGTCGACTCGTTCCTGCGGCTGTCGTTGTTGCTGCGGGGCCGCACGCCGGGCGGCACCGCCGCGGCCGCGGAGGTGGCCGCGCGCGAGCACCTGGACCTGCAGCGCTGCGCCTACTACGGACGGGTGGTGCGCGACGGCGACTACGTCGTGCTGCAGTACTGGCTGTTCCACGTGTTCAACGACTGGCGTTCGACGTTCGCGGGCGTCAACGACCACGAGGCCGACTGGGAGCTCGTCGCGGTCTACCTCACCGACCAGGGCGAGGGCCTGCAGCCGCGATGGGTGGCCGCGTCGTGCCACGACCACGCCGGCGACGAACTGCGACGGCGGTGGGACGATCCGCGCCTGCTCCGCGAGGGCGACCACCCGGTGATCTTCGCCGGGGCGGGTTCGCACGCGGGTGGGTTCGAGGCGGGCGACGTCGTCGTGTCGGTCGCGCTGCCGGTGTTGCGCCGCGTCGTCGAAGGGGCGGCCCGAGCCTGGCGGCGGCTGGCCCCGTGGTCGAGCTGGTCACCGCCCGCCGGGGCGTTCGGGCTGCCGTTCGTGGACTACCTGCGCGGCGACGGCACCGTGGTCGGGCCGGGGCAGGCCCAGGCCTGGGAGGCCTGCGTCGTCTCCGACGCGACCCCGTGGGTGCGCGACTACCGCGGGCTCTGGGGGCTGGACACCCATGACGTGTTCGGCGGCGAGCGCGCGCCCGCGGGCCCCCGCTACGAGCGCGGCGGCGCCGTGCGCGCCTCGTGGGCCGATCCGCTGGGGTGGGCCGGGCTGCAGAAGGAGCCGCCGAGCGAGTCGGCCGCGGCCGAGGACCTGCGGGAGCGGGTGCGCGCCCTGGACGCGCGGGTCGAGCAGCTCGACCAGGTGATCGACGTCGAGCGGACGGCGCTGCGCGGGACCGCCGCCGAGCTGCGCGCGCTCGAGGAGCACGCGGGCCTGCAACCCCACGCGAGCGTCCTTCGGGCCGAGGTGCGCCGGGCCGAACGCGACCTCGCGGCCCGCTACGTGGAACGGGCCCGGCTTGCCGACGCGGCCGCCGTGAACCGGGAGCACCTCGACCGCCCGCCGCGGCCCCTCGCCCCCGACGCCCACCTCCGCCCGTCGCCTGCCGCGGCCGACCACCGGAAACGGCCCAGGATGCTGCGCGTCTGGGGTGCGCTCAGCACCCCGCTGCTCGTCGGCACCATCGTGGTGCTCCTGCTCGGCCCGCCGCTGGCCTTCCTCTCCAGCCTCGTGCTGTTCGTGGTGCTGTTCCTCGGCATCGAGGCCGCCGCCCGCGCACGGTTGCTGTCCTTCCTGGTCGGCGTGGCGCTGACCGCGCTCACCCTCGCGCTCGCCGTCGTGCTGGTCACCGGGCTCCTGCAGAACTGGCGGGTGGTGCTCGCCGCCCTGCTCGGCCTCGTGGCCCTGGTGCTGCTCGTGGTGAACGTCCGGGAGCTGCGCCGCTGATCGCCTTGTCAGAGTGCGGCGAGCCGGGCGGTGTTCAGGAAGCTTCTCCGAGGACCTCAGCCATGCGCGAGATCCCCGTCCGCAGGTCGTCGTCGCCCAAGGCGTAGGACAGCCGGACGAACCCCGGCGTGCCGAACGCCTCCCCCGGCACGACCGCGACCTCGGCGAGCTCCAGCACCGCCGCGGCGAGCTCCAGGCTGCTGCCCAGCCTCCGTCCCCGGATCTGCTTGCCGAGCAGCCCCCCGACCGCGGGGTACACGTAGAACGCGCCTTGCGGCACCGGGCACAGCACGCCGGGGATCTCCGAGAGCAGCCCGACGATCGTGCGCCGCCGACGGTCGAACGCGGCCCGCATCGCGTGGACGGCGTCGAGCGGACCGGACAGCGCGGCGATCGCGGCGCGCTGCGACACGTTCGCCACGTTGGACGACAGGTGGCTCTGCAGGTTCGTCGCCGCCTTCACCACGTCGGGCGGCGCGGCCATCCAGCCGACCCGCCAACCCGTCATGGCGTAGGTCTTCGCGACGCCGTTGAGGACCACGCAGGTGTCGGCGAGCTCGGGCACCGCCACGGGCATCGACACGGCCTCGGCCCCGTCGTAGACGAGGTGCTCGTAGATCTCGTCGGTCACGACCCAGATGCCGTTGGCCACCGCCCACCGGCCGACCGCCTCGGTCAGCTCGCGCGGGGCGACGGCGCCGGTCGGGTTGGAGGGCGAGCACCACAGCAGGACCTTGGTCGCGGGCGTGCGGGCGGCCTCGAGCTGCTCGACCGACGGCAGGTAGCCGCTCTCCGGCCCGGTCACGACGACCCTGGTGACCCCACCGGCCAGCGCGATGGCCTCCGGGTAGGTCGTCCAGTAGGGCGCCGGGAGGATCACCTCGTCGCCGGGGTCGAGCAGCGTCGCGAACGCCTGGTAGACCGCCTGCTTGCCGCCGTTGGTGACCAGCACCTGGTTCTCGGCGATGGCGTAGCCGGAGTCGCGCTTCGTCTTCTCGACGATCGCCGCCTTCAGCTCCGGCAGACCGCCCGCGGGGGTGTAGCGGTGGTTGCGGGGGTCGGCGCACGCCTCCTGGGCCGCTGCGACGATCGCCCCGGGGGTGGGGAAGTCCGGCTCACCCGCGCCGAACCCGATGACCGGACGTCCGGCGGCCTTGAGCGCCTTGGCCTTGGCGTCGACGGCCAGGGTCGCGGACTCGGCGATCCCGCCGATCCGCGCCGAGACGCGCGAACGGCCCTTGTCGGGGCTCACCGCCATCACCTCCTGGTGCATCAGGCCTCATGCCCTCGGGGAAGACCGTCGTTCGGCCCGGCCTCAGCGGGGTCCTCCTCGACGGGTGGGTCGGCCCGGTGCACCTGGACGACGCCGCGGTCGAGATCGATCGGGCCCAGTCGCCACGGCTGGGCGTCACCGTCCTCGCCCGCCTCGTCGGTGATCTTTCGGCCGGGGAACATCGCGCCGAACACGCCCATGCTCCAGAAGCTACCCCCGCGCCGGGCGGTGGCGGCACGGTTGCGCTCCCGCCTGGCGGGTAGCCACCGGCGTGCAGCGACACCCGACCACCTACTTCGACGACCAACTCCCGCCGCCGGTCCCCCCGGGTATCGCGGGCCTCCAACACAGCACGATCAGCCTCCCCACCGGCCACCTCGACCTCACCCACCCCCGCGACGCCATGCACCTGATCTACGAGCAGAACTTCGGGGCCGACGGGACGGACCCGCCCTATTGGGCCCAACCCTGGCCCTGCGGCCTCGAGCTCGCCCGCGCCGTCGCCGCTGCCGTAACCCCCGGCACACGGGTGCTCGAACTCGGGTGCGGACTGGCCCTGCCCAGCCTGGCCGCCGCCCGCGCGGGCGGGCACGTGCTGGCCACCGACCAAGCGGAAGGCGCCCTGGCCTTCGTGGCCTACAACGCCCGCCGCAACCACGTCTCCCTCACGGTCGAGACCTGTTCATGGGCGGACCCGACGGCCGCGATCGCCGGGGCCCCGTGGGACATCGTGCTGGCCGCCGACGTGCTCTACCGACACTCCGGGCTCGACGCGCTCCACGCGCTGCTCCCCCGGCTCGTCGACCACACGGGCCGGATCTGGATCGCCGACCAGGCACGACCGCCTGCCCGCGACTTCCTCACCGCGTGCGGCCGCTGGGCCACCATCACCACGGCCCGCACCGCCGACCCGGACATCACCATCCACCAACTCCGCCCGCGCCCTGCAGCGGCCGCCCTCACCAACCCCAGGTGCCTGGTTCGCCCTTGAACGGCCCGACGACCTCCGCGGTGATCCATCCGCCGTAGAAGCCGCCGGGCTGCGGCAGCACCTGTTCGCCGTCCAACGTGACCGACTCGAAGGGGCCCGGGTAGACGGCCACGCGGTCGTTCAGCGACGGGTAGCGCGGATGGGGCCTCGGGTACCACCAGCCGACCTCGCGCAAGGGAGGCGCATCGGCCACGACGACGTCGACGTAGCGGGCCACGCCCTTCCACTCGCACACCGTGGTGCGCTCGCCGGGCACCAGGTGCTCCCCGAACGCCTGCCGCGGCAGGTAGTACGTGGGCGGATGGCTGGTCTCCAGCACGCGAACGAGGTCATCGGTGTCGGCGACGACCACGCCGCCGTAGCACAACACGGCCCGCCGCCGCACCCGCTCGGCACGTGGCGGCCGCGGGTAGTCCCACACCGACTCCTGCCCGGGGCCGGGCGCTTGCGGACGGGGACGGGGCACGCCACCCATTCTCACCGCCGCCGCCGCTCGCCGCGCGATGATCACTGGCGACCCGGTCAGTCGTCGATGTTGGTGCTGCGGGACGTCCCTTCCCACGCCACCAGCTCCGTGCGGACCGCGTCGAGCGGCCGAGGATGCCTTCCACGGCGTCGTCGCCCAGCGGTAGCCGCAGCGGGGTCCGCGGATCGGCCAGTGCCGAACGGATCGCGGCGCCGGCCTTGGCCGGCTCGCCGGGCTGGGTTCCGTCCCCGCCTTCGACGATGCGCCGGGTCGCGCCCGCGGTGTCGGCGTAGGCCGGTTCTCCGCACTCATCACGGGAGAGTGTTCTCGCAGATGCGGATCGATTCGCGACTCTGTGCCGCATATGCCAGAAGCCTCGCCGGGTTCATCGCATTCGCACCCTGCCGGCGAGGCTCGTAGCCTGGCGACCATGGGCATTCGGCGCGGCTACCAGATCCCGAACTTCACCTACGGCGGCCCCGTCGCCGACCTGTTCCCCACCGTGATCGCCCAAGCACGTGAAGCGGAAGCGGTCGGGTTCGACGCCGTGCTCGTGATGGACCACTTCTACCAACTGCCCGGCATCGGCACCCCCGACGAACCGATGCTGGAGGCCTACACCACCCTCGGCGCGCTGGCCACGGCCACCGAGCGCGTCCAGCTGTCCACCCTGGTCACCGGCAACACCTACCGCCAGCCCACGCACCTGGCCAAGGCCGTCACCGCGCTCGACGTCGTGAGCGGCGGCCGCGCCGTGCTGGGTATCGGCGCCGGGTGGTTCGAGCTGGAGCACCGCGAACTCGGCTTCGAGTTCGGCACCTTCACCGAGCGGTTCGAGCGGCTCGACGAGGCCCTGCAGATCATCGCCCCGATGCTGCGCGGCCGCCGCCCCAGCGTCGACGGCAAGTGGTACCGCACCGAGAACGCCATGAACGAGCCGCGCATCCGCGACGATCTGCCGATCATGCTCGGCGGCGGTGGGGAGCGGAAGACGTTCGGCCTCGCGGCCCGCTACGCCGACCACCTCAACATCATCTGCGACCCCGCCGACCTCCCCCGCAAGCTGGACGCGCTCGACCAGCGCTGCGCCGAGGCAGGGCGCGACCGAGCCACGCTGGAGACCACCTCGCTGGTGTTCGGCATGGTCGACGAGAACGGCGACAACGCCCGCCGCATGCAGCGCGACTACCTGCGCAAGCTCGGCGCCGATCCGGACACGATGTCCGAGGAGCAGTTCCGCGCCGCGACCGGAAGGCATTTCGTCGGCACCCCCGACGACGTCGCCGCCGACCTGCAACGCCGCATCCTCGACCCCGGCGTCGACGGCGTGATCATCAACCTCGTCCTCAACGGCCACCAGCCCGGCGTCGTGACGATGGTCGGGGAGATGCTGCACAAGCTCCTCCCCTGACGCTGCAACTCCACACCTCCCCCGGTCGGCCGATTGCGCGCGTGTGACATCATTGTCCATAGTTCGACAACAGTGTTGGACGACGGAGGCGATGATGACGACGGTGTCGACGCTCGAGATCACGGTCGCCGGTCAGCGGTCGAGCGGCCGGGCCGCCGAACCGGACGGCGCGCCACGGGCGGTCGTGTTCGCGCTGCACGGCGGCTCGTACTCCACGCGACCGTGATGGTCCAGCGCGCCGCCGGCCACTGCCTCGACGCCCACCGTGCCTGCTACGCGCACCACCTGGCCACCGCGGCGTTCTTCGAGACCTGCCTCGCCGCCCACTGACAACCCGACTGGAGCTGACGATGACGATGTCCACCCATCCCCGCGCCGTCGCCGCGGTCGCCCTCTGCTTCGGGGCGATCGTGTTCGACGGTTACGACCTGATCGTTTACGGCTCGGCCGTGCCCGCCCTGCTGCAGTACCAGCCCTGGGGCCTCACCCCCGCCCAGGCGGGCGTGATCGGCAGCTACGCCCTGTTCGGCATGTTCCTCGGGGCGATCGCCTCGGGGACGCTGACCGACCTGATCGGGCGCCGTCGCCTGTTCATCGCGTCGCTGACGTGGTTCTCGCTGATGATGGTGCTCGTCGCGACGGCGCCCGACCCGTGGTCGCTCGGGCTGTTCCGGTTCCTGGCAGGCCTGGGCTTCGGCGGCATCCCGCCGACGGCCATCGCGCTGGTCGTCGAGATCGCGCCGGCCGCGCGACGCCACCTGATCAACGGGCTGATGCTCTGCGGGTTCCCGATCGGCGGGGTGCTGGCCGCGCTGCTGGCGATCCTGCTGCTCGAACCCGCCGGGTTCCGCACGCTGTTCGCCGTCGGCGCCTTGCCCCTGGTCACGCTGGTTCCGCTGGCGATCTGGCTGCTGCCGGAGTCGCCGAGCTTCGAGCGACGTCGAGGCGCCGGGCGCACCCGCGGCGGGGTGGCCCAACTGGTGAAGGGCCGCGCGGCGGCGGCGACCGCGCTGTTCGTGGTCGCGAACTTCTGCGGGTTCCTGCTGGTCTTCGGGTTGAACACCTGGCTGCCGCAGCTGATGCGCGGAGCGGGGTACGAGCTGGGATCCGCGCTGGCCTTCCTGCTGGTGCTCAACGTGGGAGCAATCGCGGGTGGGCTGGGCGGTTCGGCGCTGGCCGACCGCTACGGGAGCCGCTGGGTGGCGACGGTGCTGTTCGCGGCGGCGGTGCTGGCGCTGGCCCTGATCGCCGTGCCGCTCCCGACCGTGGTGCTGTACCTGCTGGTGTTCGTCGCAGGCGCGGCCACCACCGGCAACCAGATCGTGGTCTACGGCTACGTGGCGGCGCACTACCCGCCCGCGCGCCGGGCCACCGCCCTCGGGTTGAGCAGCGGCATCGGCAGGCTCGGCGCGGTCACCGGTCCCCTGCTGGGCGGTTCGCTGCTCGCGGCCGGTTTCGGCCTGGGGTGGAACGTCGGCGTGTTCGCCCTCGTCGCCGTCGTCGGCGCGGTCGCCTGCGCGCTCGTCCCCCGTCCCGTCGAGCCGCAGGCCACGACCGACGTGCCGATCGCACCGGCCGCCGTCGAGACCGCGTCGTGAACCCGTCGTGAACCCGCAGGCCCTCCGCCCGGAGCGGCAGGCCGCGGTGCGGCAGGATGTGACCCACTTCGGGTCGGGCGAGCAGGGTGGGGCATCGATGGCGCGGCAGCAGAACCGCCGGCGACTGGTGTCCAACGAACTGCTCGAGCACTCGGCCCGGCTGTTCGCCACCCAGGGCTACGCCAACACCTCCTTCCAGGACATCGCCGACTCCATGGGCATCAGCCGCCCGGCGCTGTACCACTACGTCAGCAACAAGGAGGAGATCCTCGCGGCGCTGGTGCGCGACGTCCTCGAGCGCGTCGTCGAGATCCTCGAGCAGGTCCGCGACCGCGCCGACCTCACCGAGGACGCCCGCGTCGAGGAGGCGCTGCGGCAGATCGTGGTCAACAACGCGCGCAACACCACCCGGTTCCGCCTGCTCGACCGCAGCGAACCGGACCTGCCCGCGGAGATCGCCGAGATGCACCGCCACGCCCGCCGCCGGGTCCTGGAGCTGCTCACGGGCCTGATCGAGGACGCCACGAGCGCCGGGCGGTTCCGGCCCCTCCCGGCCCGGACCGTCGCGCTGGGGATGCTCGGCATGGCCAACTGGGTCGCCTGGTGGTACCGCGTCGGCACGGACGGCGACGCCGATTCCGTCGCCGACGTGCTCGTCGACCTCGCCATGTCCGGCGTGCGCCGGGACGACGACCGCCAGGTCGCGCCCGGTCCGTGGGCCGCGCTCGCGCTGATCAAGGAAGACCTCACGCACCTCGAGAGCGCGCTGTCCACCGCTCTCGACCCCGCCCGGCCCGAGAGCCCGGCGCAGGACTGATCCCCGAACGACCACCCGACGCCCGTCGGGTGTGACGGCGCTCGCCCGCTATTGACACTCATGTCGATACTTCTACAATCGTGTTAGAGCCAAGGAGCCACCATGTCAGAAGACGTTCCCTTCCCGCCCGAGCGGATCGAGCAGTACCGGCGGGACGGCCTCTGGACCGGCGAGACGCTCGGTGACGCGCTGCGCCGCGCCGCCCGCGCGCATCCCGACCGAGCCGCACTGATCACCGTCGATACCCGGCTGACCCACGCCGAGCTCGACGAGCTGAGCGAGAGCTTCGCCGCCGGGCTGCTGGCCACCACGCCGCTGCGCACAGGCGACCGCGTGATGTTCCAGCTCGGCAACGAGGCCGAGACCGTCGTCGCCTACTACGGCTGCGTCAAGGCCGGGATCGTCCCGGTCTGCACCCTGCCCCAGCACGGCGAGCGCGAGATCGGCCAGCTCGCCGAGCACACCGGCGCGCGCGGTCACCTCGTGCAGGCCGATTTCCGCCACCGCGACCTGGTCGGCCTCGGGACCCGGCTCCAGCGCGCAGTCGCGGGTTTGGAGACGCTGATCGTCGTGCGCGGTAGCGCGCCCGGCGCCGCGCACGCTTACGACGCGATCCTCGCCGCCGGGCGGTCACCGCAGGCCCGCGCGGCGCTCGCCGCCGTGACCGTCGATCCGCGCGCCCTCGTCGTGCTCCAGCTGTCCGGCGGCACGACGGGCCTGCCCAAGGTCGCACCCCGCCGACACGAGGAGTACGTCTACAACGCACGGGTCTGGGCGCAGGCGCTGGACCTGACCGAGCAGACCGTCCTCCTGCACCCCCTTCCGATCATGCACAACGCGGGGATCGCCGCCGCGCTGCAGCCCGCGCACCTCGTCGGCGGCGCCTGCGTGATCGCGCCGAGCGGCGATCCCGGTCCGGTGCTGGAGCTGATCGCCCGCGAGCGGGTCAGCGTCCTGCCGGTCGTCCCGCCCGCGGTGGCGATCCGCATGCTGGAGCACCCGCAAGCCCGGCACACCGACCTGAGCAGCGTGGCGCGGTTCGTCATCGGCGGGCAGCGGCCGAGCGTGGACCTCATCGAACGGCTCGAGCGCGAGCTCGGGATCCGGGCGCTGCAGATGTTCGGGATGGCCGAGGGCATGTTCCTCTACACCCCGCCGGACGCCCCGGAGCGCGCCCGCCTGCACACGGTCGGCACGCCGGTCTCGCCCGCCGACGAGGTCCGCGTCCTCGACGTCGCAGGCGAGGACGAGGTGCCCGACGGGACGATCGGCGAGCTGGCCTGCCGCGGCCCGTACACCATCCCCGGCTACTACCGGGCCGCCCAGCACAACGCCGCGACGTTCACCGCGGACGGCTTCTACCGCACCGGCGACCTCGTCACCCGGCACGTGCTCGACGGCCGTCCGTACTACGCGATCGACGGCCGCATCAAGGACGTCATCAACCGCGGCGCCGAGAAGATCCACGCGGAGGAGGTCGAGGAGCTGCTCGTCCGCCACCCCGACGTGCGCAACGCCGCGCTCGTCGCCATGCCGGACCCGGTGCTCGGCGAGCGGATCTGCGCCTACCTGGTGCTCGCCGACGACGCCGCCACCCCGACCGTGGCCTCGACCAGCGCCTTCCTGCTCGACCAGGGCCTGGCGAAGTTCAAGCTGCCGGAGCGGATCGAGGTCGTGGCGGCCTTCCCGCTCACCAACGTCGGCAAGGTCTCGAAGAAGGACCTCCGCGCCGACGTCCACAAGAAGATCGAGATGGAGGGGGTCGGCTCATGAGGCTCGACAGCATCGCCGTCCTGGGCGGCGGGCCCGGCGGCCTCTACGCCGCACGGCTGTTCAAGCTCGCGTATCCCGACGCCGTCGTGCGGGTGCACGAGCAGGGCACGCCCGCGACGACGTTCGGCTTCGGGGTCGCGGTCGCCGGGCGCACCCAGCGCAACCTGGAGGACGCCGACCGCGCCACCCAGGCCGACATCCTCGCCGCCGGGCGCCCGCACGACATGCGGATGGTCGTCGACGGGCACTCCGCGCGGGTGCACAACGGGCCGCTGATCGGCATCGCCCGCACCGAGCTGCTGGCCGTCCTCGACCGGCACGCCCGCGCGGCGGGCGTGGAGCTGCACTACGGCGAGCGGCGCAGGCAGGCCGATCTCGACGCCGACCTGGTGATCGTGGCCGACGGGGTGAACAGCCAGACCCGGACCGAGCACGCCGCCGCCTTCGGGGCGGAGGTCGACGTCGCGGACGGCCTCTACCTGTGGGCGGGCGCGGACTTCGCCCTGGACACGGCGATCTTCGCCCCGGTGACGACGGCGCACGGCACCTTCGTCACCCACGCCTACCCGTACTCCCCCGACCGCAGCACCTTCCTCATCGAGACCGACGAGGCCACCTGGCGCGCGGCGGGCTTCGACACCACCACCGACGCCACCGCGCCGAACGATTCCGACACGGCATCTCTGGCCTACCTGCAGGAAGCGTTCGCCGAACACCTCCAGGGGCACCGCCTGATCGGCAACCGCACCCGCTGGATGCGGTTCCGCACCGTGCACTGCCGTCATTGGACCCACGGCAACGCGGTGCTGCTCGGCGACGCCGCGCACACCGCGCACTACTCGGTCGGCTCCGGCACGAAGCTCGCGATGGAGGACGCGATCGCCCTGCGCGACGCCGTCGCCGCCGCGCCCGACCTGCCGAGCGCCTTCGCGACCTACGAGCGGGAGCGCCGCCCGCAGGTCGAGCGGATCCAGGACCTGGCCCGGCGCAGCAGGCGGTGGTGGGACTCGTTCCCGCGCCGCACCGACCTGCCCGTCGACCAGCTGATGCTCGCCTACATGACGCGCACCGGGAACGTCGGGCTCGAGCGCTTCGCGAGCACCAACCCCGATACCGTGCGCCGCGGCCTCGCCCAGTTCGCCGAAGTGCCGCCCGCGCAGGTACCCGTCGACGGCCTGGTCGACTGGATCCTCGACCGGCCACTGGGGCGCGGCACCCGGATCCTGCCGCCCGCCGAGCGCGACCGGCTCAGCGCGCCCGCGCCCGAGCTCGCCGAGCCGCCCACGGGTGCCGACCTGGCCCGCGTCACCGTGACCGTCGACGACCCGTGGAGCACCGACGGCGACCACCTCGTCAAGCAGCTGCACGACCTCGCCCTCGCGGGCTGGCGGGGGTTCTGGCTCACCGGGCCCTGCGACCGCGCGAGCGTGCTCGACCGCCTCGACCTCGGCGAACGGCTCCGCTGCGAAACGGCCGGGCTCGTCGTCGTCGACGGACCACCCACCTGCCTCGACGACCTCGCCGCAGGCGTCGCCGCGGGCCGCACCGACCTCGTATCCACACAGGAGGACCGCTCATGAACGACCACCGCGTCAAGGGCGTCGACCACGCCGCCTTCCCGACCTTCGACCCGGCCGCGACCGTCCGCTTCTACCGCGACACCCTGAAGTTCCCGGTGGTGCACTCCATCTGCGCGGCGGGCTGGGGCCCGGACGACCACCCCGACTTCATCCACTTCTTCTTCGACATCGGCAACGACGACCGGATCGCGTTCTTCTACTACTTCGGGCTCGAGCCCGTGCACGCCCACGGACGCGGAGACGTCTACGCCGGGTTCGGCCCGGACGTGCCGGACTTCTTCGTGAACTCCCGCCACCTCGCCATCCACGTCGACTCCGAGGAGGACCTGCTGGAGTACCGCCGCCGCCTCGACGCGAGCGACTGGCCGTGCGAGATGCAGGTGATGCACGAGACCATCGAATCGATCTACACCCACGATCCCAACGGCTACATGGTCGAGCTCACCCGCGCGCTGCGCCCGGTCACGCCGCAGGAAGACCTCGACGCCGAGCTGACCATCGACGCGCTGTGCGAGGTCGCCGCGGAGCCGGACCCGTCGTTGGAGAAGCTGCTCACCCGCAAGGCCGAGCTGATCGTCGAGCGGGCCGCGACGTGGGAACCGGCGGTGTCGCGATGACCGCGATCTTCGTGCTCGACGTGCCGGAGAACGAGGGCGTCGTGCGCGTCGCCGAGCAGGACGCGCAGCTGCAGGTGGAGAAGGTGGGGCCCTACTTCCGCATCGACGCCGGTGGCGGCGAGATCGTGATCGACCGCCGGGCGACCGGCTGCCGCCACGCCGTCTGGTACTCCGCGCTCGCCGGGCTGCAGGACGCGCGGGTGGCCCAGCACGACAAGGACGCGTTGCGGGTGGTCCGGCGATGAACGCCTACCGGATCGGGCTGGTCGTGCCCAGCTCCAACGTCACCGTCGAGACGGAGATGCCCGCGCTGCTGCAGCGCCACCGCTCCGCGCGCTTCTCCTTCCACTCCACCCGGATGCGCATGCACACCGTCTCGCCGGAGGAGCTGCGCGCGATGAACGCCCAGCGCGGGCGCTGCATCGACGAGATCGGCGACGCGGGCGTCGACGCCGTCCTGTACGCCTGCCTGGTCGCGCTCATGGCGCAGGGCGCCGGAGAGCACCAGCGCACCGAGAGCGCCGTCGTCGACCAGCTCGCCGAACGCGGGCTCACCCCGCGGGTCACGTCCAGCGCGGGCGCCCTGGTGCACGCGCTGCGGGCGACCGGGGCCGAGCGGGTCGCCCTCGTGATGCCCTACCTGCGCCCGGTCGCCGAGCTCGTCGTCGCCTACGTCGAGGCCGAGGGCTTCACGGTCACCGGCTGGCGGGCGCTCGAGGTCGCCGACAACGCCGAGGTCGGCTGCATCCCAGGCGACCGCGTCCTCGACGCCGCCCGCTCGCTCGACCTCGCAGGCACGGACGCGCTCGTGGTCTCGGCCTGCGTGCAGATGCCGTCGCTCCCGCTCGTGCAACAGGCCGAAGACGAGTTCGGGCTGCCCGTCCTCTCGGCCGCGACGGCGGGCGCGTTCACCCTGCTCGACCGGCTCGGGCTGCCCGTCGACCTGCCCGGCGCGGGACGGCTGCTGGCCCGCGACGCGAAGGTCGGTGCCTGATGGCCGCCAACCCCGGGCTCAACGTCGACTGGTACCCGGCCGCGCTGCCCACCGGCACCGGTGTCCACCTGCAGACCAGCGCCACGGTCGACGGCAACGCCGCGAAGGGCACGCTCTACAGCCCGCCGGGTCGGGAACCGCGCACGACCACGGTCGTCGTGCTGATGCACCCGCGCGTGGACTTCTCGCGCCACTACCTGATCCCGGCCCTCCTCGAGGCAGGCCACGCCGTCTACGTGCAGCAGGCCCGCGACGCGGGCAGCGACCTCCGCCTCGTCCACGAGCAGGCCCTGCTCGACCTCGGCGCGGGTCTCGCCTGGCTGCACGGCGTGGGTTTCCGGCGCACGGTCGGGCTGGGCAACTCCGGCGGCGGTGGGCTGCTCACGTACTACGTCCAGCAGTCGACGAAGGCGCCTGCGGACCGGATCGCCCGCACGCCCGCGGGCCGTCCCAGCTCGCTGGACAGGGCGACCCTCCCGACCCTCGACGCGCTGGCCTACCTCGCCCCGCACCCCGGGCAGGCCACGTTGCTCAGTCGGTGCATCGACCCGTCCGTCGTCGACGAGGACGACGCCTTCTCCGTCGATCCCGCTCTCGACCCGTTCGCCGAGCACAACGGCTACCGCCCGGCCCCGGAGAGCGCCACCTACGACGACGGGTTCGTCGAGCGGTACCGCACGGCCCAGGTGGAGCGGATCGCCCGCATCGACGAGCGCGCCCGCGCCCACGTCGCCGCGGCCCTCGACGCCCGCACGAAGATCAAGGCCGGCACCGCCACCGTCGCGGAGCGGCACCGCGCCGGAACCGCCCGCCTCATCACCGTGTGGCGCACCGACGCCGACCTGCGGGCCATGGACCTCGCACTCGACAAGTCCGACCGCGGCTACGGATCGGTCTTCGGGCCGTCACCGGTCACCACGAACTACGGCATCGTCGGCTTCGGGCGCCTCAGCACACCCGACGCCTGGCTCTCGACCTGGTCCGCGCACAGCTCCAACGCCACGATCGCCAAGACGGGGCCGGACATGCACCTGCCCACGCTGCTGATCAGCTACACCGCCGACAACTGCGTCTTCCCCGGCGACTTCGACGCCATCTGCGACGCCGTCGCCAGCCCGGACCGGGAGATCCACCGGGTCGCCGCCGACCACTACGGCAACCCCGCTTCCGCCACGGAACTGCGCAGGGACCACGTGGCCCCGCTCATCTCCCGGTGGCTGCGCGAGCTCAGGTAGAACGTGCGCTCCGCTAACATCATCCGCATGCCGGAAGCGGCGCACACGGTGGCGGGTCGGATCGGGCCGATCGTCGACAGCAACGTCCACCTCTGGGAGCAGCCGCGCAACCCGGTCTTCTGGCTCGAAGACCGGACGATGCTGCGGGCCATGATCGGCGACTACGACTCCCTCCCCGACACCTACACGCTGGCCGACTACGAGGACGCGACCTCGCCGTTCGACGTTCGGGGTGTCGTCTGGTCGGACGCCGGAGCGGCGGACCCGGTGGCGGCGTGCGAACAGGTCGCCGCCCAGAACACCGACGGGCAGGTGGTCGGGCTCGTCGCCCTCGCCGACCCCACCGACCCGGGTTTCGAACGGCTCGTGTCGGCCTTCGGCGCCACCACGTTGGTGACGAGCGTGCGGGTCCGGCTCGTCCCGGGGTTCCAACCGGGCTCGTCCACCACGACGGCCGACCCCGGCGATCGGTTGGTCGACGGCCTCGCGTTGCTGGCCGAACAGGGCCTGGTCGCCACGATCGAGACGGGGGCGAGCGAGCTCGCGCGGGTCGCCGAGCTGGCCCGCCGCTTCCCGCGGCTGTCGGTGGTCCTCGACCACTTCGGCTGGCCCGAGGACCTGTCCGAGCCCGGGCTCCGCGACCACCTCGCCCTGCTCCGCCGGATAGCCGACGAGCCGAACGTGACCACCCGCATCGACGCCATCGGCACGATCTTCCGCGACTGGGACACCGACACCCTCCGCCCCTGGCTGCACGGCGTCGTCAAGGCGTTCGGGCCCGAACGCTGCATGCTCGGCTCGGACCTCCCGATCGAGACGCTGCACGCGAGCTTCACCGACCTGTACACCGCCTACGACACCATCTTCGCCGCGTTCTCCGCCGACGACCGCCGCCTGCTGTTCAGCGACACCACCCGGCGCGTCTACGGCGGCGGCACCCCGGCCTGAACCAGGTGCAGTCGAACAGGCGAGGGCGACACCCGACGCGATCGCGGGCCACGGCATCGACGACGTCGTCGACCACTACGACCAACGGCCACCGCGCGATCTCGTTGATCGACCACGGCCGGCCGGAGCTCGCCGACACCGCGCTGCGGTGGTTCGCCGAGAAGGGCCTCGGCCCCGTCAGACGGTGGTGATCATGCCGCGCCGTCCGGCGGCCGCCGCGTTGTCCCGGCTCTCCGCCGCGCTGACCGCCGCGGTCACCGCACCGCCGCGGGTCAACCGGTGAGACCGGCGCGGCCGAGTGCGGTGTGCAGCTCGGCGGGTGCGCCACGCCAGGCGACGTGGGCGTCCGGGCGGACCAGCGTCCAAGGGGTTGTGGCATCAGCCGGGGTCGCGAGCACGACCCGGCCGAGCGTCTCGCGCAGCTGCGGCTCGGCCGCGGCGGGCGCCAGCAGGACGTGCTTGCCGTCGCGCAGCACCTCGTACAGCCGCCGCGAGTCGAGCAGCGGGACGTCGGCGGCCCGGGGTGCGTGCGGGTAGTCGATCCCGATCCCGGACAGGGTGCCCGCAGCCTTGTGCGCGACCGGCGGGAGGCGCAGAGCGACGCCGCCGAGGACGTTGCGGGCCAGCCGCCCGGCCCGGGACCGGACCATCGCCATGCGGATGATCGCGCCGCTGCTGCGGAGCACGAGCTTGCCGACCGGGTGCCGCTCGCCCTCGTACGTGTCCAGTAGGTCGTCCGGCGCCCAGCCCTGCACGGCGGCGGCGAGCTTCCAGCCGAGGTTGGCCGCGTCCTGCAGGCCGGTGTTCATGCCCTGACCGCCCGCCGGGGAGTGCACGTGCGCCGCGTCCCCCGCGAGGAAGACGCGCCCGACCCGGTAGTGCGGTGCCTGGCGCTCGTCGCTGTGGAACCGGGACATCCAGCGCGCCTCCTGGAGACCGAAGTCGGTGCCGAGCGAGCGCCGGGTGACCTCGCGGATGTCCTCGAGCGTCACCGGTGCGGTGTCGGGCATCGGGTGGCGGCGGTCCCAGGCGAAGATGCGGTGCCACCCGTCGCCGAAGGGTGCGACGAACGCGAAGGCGTCGCCGACCGCGTTGACGGCGAGCACGTCCGGCGGGGGCTGGGCGAGCCGCACGTCGGCGAGCATGATCGACGTGAGCACCGACTTCCCGGGGAACGGCAGCCCCAACGCCTCCCGCACCGCGCTGTGCACACCGTCGGCGCCGACGGCGTAGTCCGCGCGCACGGTGGCGCCGTCGACGGTCAGCTCGACACCGTCCGCGTCCTGGCGCAGCGCCGTCACCCCGGCGCCGCGCACGATGCGCGCACCGGCCGCCGACGCCCGCTTCTCGAGCAGCTGCTCGACGTTGTACTGCGGGGTGATCAGGAGGAACGGGAAGCGCGTCGGCATCGTGGACAGGTCGATCCGGATGTGGTCGAAGAGGCTCAGCCGGGCGACCCGGGCCCCCTCGCCGAGCAGCTCGTCGGCCAGGCCCCTGGCGTCGAGGTGCTCCAGAGTGCGGGCGTGGACGCCGAACGCCCGGGTCAGGTTGGACTCGGTGTCGCGCCGCTCCAGCACGGTCACGTCCACGCCCGCCTGCGCGAGATCACCCGCGAGCAGCAGGCCGGTCGGCCCGGCGCCCACGATGGCGACGGAGGTCGTCGAGTTCTGCATGGTCATACACCCTTTCCGGTGTTCGAGACGGTTGCTGTGGGCCGGGATCGCAAGACCACGGCGGCGATGGGCAGCGCGACGACGGCGACCAGCGGCGGGACCAGCGCGAACCAGCCCACGATCGCGAGCGGCGCCGTGCCGAGCAGCACGAGCGCGACCAGTACGCCGGTGCGCGCGGGCAGCCAGGCGGCGAGGACGAGCGCCACGCCGCTGACGGCCCCGATCGCGGTGAGCCACGGCGGCGCCGCGGCCGCCATGAGCAGCTGGCAGAGGCCGAGCGCGCTGAGCAGGACCCGCGGCCACTGCGCGGCGACCGCGCGCGCCGATTCGCGCGCGCCACCTGCGACGGTCAGCGCGGCCGCCGCCACGAGCAGGGCGGCCGGGACCCACGCCAGGACACCGACCGTCGAGAGGCACAGGAGGCCCGGCCCGGCGAGCCCCAGCGCCCACGCGGCCCGCCTGCCCGGCGGCAGCCCCGGCGGGCGGACCCGACGGGCCGCCACCAGGGCGAGCCCGGCCAGGCCGACGGTCAGCAGGCCCAGCCCGACCGGGGCGAGCTTGTCCCCCGTCCAGTCGGGGATGACGGCGCCCAGCGTGGCCTGGACGAGGCCCGCCACGCCGAGCAGCAGCGCGCCCGCCGTGCCGAGCCCGGCCGCGACCCGCCCGCGCGTCACCGCGTCACCATCGCGATCGAGCGGCGCGGCGTCGGACGGCCATCGCGCACCGGATGCCCGACCCGGAAGGTGAGCAACGGGCGTGCCCCGGTGGGCAGGAGGGCGGCGAACCGCGGCGCGAACGTCGCCGCAGCGCCCGTCGCGGCTTCGCGGTCGATCCGTTCGGTGATCTGGTTCATGTGGTGCAGTGCGATGCCTGCCGCGGTCGCGCGCAGGTGGATGCGCTGCACCAGCCGCCCGGCGTCCAGCTGCACGCGCCGATCGTCCGGGGCGGACGTCGTGACGACGCCGTACGCGGCGGCGGTCGCGGTGTGCACATCGCGGGTCGCGTTCACCCAGAAGCGGTCGCCTGCGGTCCGCGACGACGGCGGCAGCAGCTTCGCGACCGCGAGCTGCACCGGGCTGAACCCTTGCCCGTCGAGCACGAGGCCGTCGCGGTGGCGTTGCTCGGCGTCGTTGTCGGGCCGGAACCAGGCGAAGTTGTCGAGCGACTGCTGCTCGTCGGCGACCAGCGCCTCGGCCGCGTCGACGAGCAGCCCGCCCAGCTCCGCGCGCGGCCGCGGATCCGCGATCCAGTGCAGCGACAGGCCCTCGGGTGGTTCGAGGTCGCCGAGCGCCGCGAGCGCGGCGGGGGGAACCGGTGAGGGCGCGTAGGGCCCGCGGTTGGTGTGCCGCCGGTCGATCGCCGCGTACAACGGGTCGGTGCGCGGCGCGACGGCCGTCAGCTCGACGTGGGCGATCCGCTGCCCGGCGGGCCCGTCCGGCAGGAGGGTGACCGTCGGCGCCAGTCCCCCCGGCGGGCAGCCCAGCACGAGGTTCTCCAACGCGCACCCCATCCCCGCGTAGCGCTCCCGACCGAACGGGTCGACGGATCCGGTGTGCCGCAACGGATCGGTGAACACGTCGATCGACCGGTCGGTGACGGCGAACTCCCACGGCTGCGTGTTGTGCGGGCTCGCGGCCAGGATCGCCGCCGCGACGGCGCCCCGCGGCCCGGGCAGATCGCGCCAGTGCCGCCACGGCGCGTGGGCGGGCCCGCCGCCCGGATCGAGCACGGCCGTGTCGTAGGCCCGGTAGCTCAGCACGCCCGTGGCCGCGACGAGCGCGGTCGCGCCGCCCCAACCCAGGACGCGACGCCGGGAGACCCGGGTCGGTGCGGCCGGGGTGTCCACCCGGTGCGCGGTCGACGTCATGGTTCGCGAACCTCCTCGACCTGCGCGACGACCAGGCCGCAGTCCGCGATCCGCCCGAGCAGGTCCTCGAGTTGGGTCGGGTCGCGGAAGTCGCCCACCAGCACGGTGTCGCGGTCGCCGCCTTCGCGGTCGAGCCCGACGAACCGCGTCGCGAACCGCTCGCTGAGCCTGCCGTGCACGGTGATGCGGAAACGCTGCGCCACGGTCTTGTCCTCCGCTCCGGTCGGATCGCCCGACCGCACCGCGGAGTCTCCGGTCCGTCTGGGTGAGCCGTCTTCACCCAGCGCCCGTTTCACCCTGGGTGAGCGGCGGACCGGCCGATAGCGTGATCGCATGGTGGTGGGGCAGGGGCCGCGGCGCGTGATGTCGTCGAAGGTGCAGCCGCCGGTCCACCGCCGTCAGGTGTCCCGGCCCCGGCTGCTCGCCCTCTGCGCGGGCGCGCCGCGCAAGCTCACCGTGGTCCGCGCACCGGCCGGGTGGGGGAAGTCGACCCTGCTGGCCGAGTGGCACGCCGCCGAAGCCGAGTCCCGCCGCTTCGCCTGGCTGACCCTCGACCGCGGCGACAACGACCCCGCGCGCTTCTGGACCTACCTCATCGAGGCGCTGCGCACCCAGCACCCCGACGCGGGCGCGACCTCCCTGCCCACCCTCGAAGCGCCGCGGGTCGACATCGTCGAGGACGTCCTCCCGGCGCTCGGCGACGAGCTGGCCACGTCGGAGCACGGGATCGTGCTGGTCCTCGACGACTACCACCTGATCACCAACCCGCAGATCCAGGAGAGCGTCGCCGCCTTCGTCGACCACCTCCCCCGCGTGCTGGAGCTCGCGATCGCGACGCGGTCGACGCCCGCGCTGCCGCTCGCGCGGCTCCGGGCCCGGGGCCAGCTCGTCGAGATCGACGCCGCGGACCTCAGCTTCTCGCTCGAGGACGCGGAGTCGCTGCTGAACGACCTGCACGGGCTCGGGTTGGGGCACGACGCCGTCGGACGGCTCCAGGAACGCACCGAGGGCTGGGCGGCAGGCCTCTACCTCGCCTCGCTCACCCTCCGGGGTCGCGGAGCCGCCTACGCCGAGGAGTTCGTCCGCGAGTTCGCGGGCGACGACCGGCACGTCGTGGACTACCTCAGCGCCGAGGTGCTCAGCGGCCAGACCGCGGAGGTCCGCGCCTTCCTCCTGCAGACCTCGCTGCTCGACCGCTTCTGCGCGCCCCTGTGCGACGCGGTCACCGGGGGCGAGGACGCGCGCCGGATCCTGCGCGAGATGGAGTCGGCCAACTTCTTCCTCATCCCGCTCGACAGCAAGCGCGTCTGGTACCGCTACCACCACCTGTTCGCGGAGCTGCTCCGGCAGGAGCTGGCGCTCACCGAGCCCGCGAGCATCGGTGCGCTGCACCGCCGGGCGTCCGCCTGGCACCGCGATCACGGCACGGCGTCGGAGGCCATCCGCCACGCCACGGCCGCGGGCGACATCGCGGACGCGGCGACGCTGATCCTGGACCACTGGATCGTCGCCAGGGACCGCGCCCGCATGGAGACGATCCTGGCGTGGCTGGCGGGCCTGCCAACGGAGGCGGTAACCGAAGATCCACGGCTCGCCCTGGTCAAGGCCACCACCCTGCAGGAGATCGGGCGGACCACCGAGGCCGACCACTGGTTGGAGGCCGCCGAGCGCCTGCCCGTCCCACCGGAGCTCCGGGCGGGCCCCGACGCCGTCGCCACCGGGATCGCCGCCTGCCGGGCCATCAACCAGTACTTCCACGGGGACGCGGGCGGGATCCGGCGGACCGCCGCAGTGGCGCTGGGCGGGGGCAGCGACAGCGGCAGCGGGTACTGGCACAGTGCCCTGCTCACCACCCTCGGCACCGCCCAGTTCGCGACCGGGCAGGTCGAGGCGGCCGCGGCCACCCTGGAGCGGGCCGTCGACGCAGGCGTCGCGTCGGGCCACACCCTGGCGCTCGCCCACGCGCTGGGGTGGGCCGTGGTCGCGCACGTCGAGAACGGACGGCCCGAGCGCGCCCGGCGCCTCGTGCGACAGATCGACGACTACCTGGTCGCGCACCCGGGCCTGAACGCCTACTACGGCGCCGCCATGCCGCACATCGCCCGGGGTGTCGTGCTCCACCACGACGGGATGCTCGCCGAAGCCGACCGCGAGCTGGCCCGGGGATCCGAGCTCGCCCGCCGCGGCGCCGCGCGGTTCGAGGTCGTCTACGGGCTGGTCGCCCGCGCCCGGCTCACCACCAGCCTCGGCGGCAAGGACGCCGCGACGGCCATGCTGCGGGACGCCCGGCTCGCGCTGACCCGCTGCCAGGACCCCGGCACGCTCGCCGATCTCTTGACCAGGGCCGAGCGCGCGGCGCGGCCCGGCCCCGACGCGAGTGCTCCGGTCCTCGAGGCGCTCAGCGATCGCGAGCTCGCCGTGCTGCGACTGCTGCAGACCGACCTCTCCCAGCGCGAGATCGCCGCCCGCCTCTTCGTCTCGTTCAACACGGTCAAGACCCACACGCGCGGCATCTTCCGGAAGCTCGACGTGTCGACCCGACCCGAGGCCGTCCGCCGGGGCCGCGAGCTCGGGTTGACCTAGCGGCGCTGCCTGCCCGGGCAGGCGCTGAGGCCGTCATGGATCGGTAAGGCGCGAAGCACTGCCGTCGAACCGGCGACCTGCCGATGATCGAGGTGTGGAACGCGTACTGATCGTGCTGGCGAAGGCGCCGGTGCCGGGCCGGGTGAAGACCCGGCTGTGCCCTCCCGCGACACCGGAGCAGGCGGCGGGCCTGGCCGCCGCCGCGCTGGCCGACACCTTGGCGGCGGCGCTCCGGGTGCCCGCCGCGCAGGTCGTCGTCGCGCTCGATGGCGAGCCCGACCCGGCGCTGGCCGCCGCTCTGGAGGGGGCGACGGTCATCGCGCAGCGCGGCGGCGAGTTGGGCGAGCGGATCGCGGGCGCCCACGCCGACGTGGCCCGGCTCGCGCCGGGCGCGTGCACCGTGCTGATCGGCATGGACACCCCCCAGCTCGACCCGGCCGTCCTCGGCGGTTGCCTCGATGCGGTGTCCGATCCGGACGGCCCGGACGCGCTGCTCGGACCGGCCGTGGACGGCGGCTGGTGGGCGCTGGCGCTGCGCAACCCGCACGACGCCGAGCTGGTGCGGCACGTTCCGGCCTCGCGCTCCGACACGGGCGCCCGCACGCTCGCCGCGCTGGAAGCGGCCGGGCTGCGGGTGGCGGCGATGCCGGAGCTGACCGACGTGGACACCATGGTCGACGCCCACGCCGTGGCGCGCGCCTGCCCGGGCTCGCGGTTCGCGACGCTGCTCGTGGCCGTGGGCGCATGACGGGGCAGGCGCTGCCGGTCGACGGCCCCGCGTTCGACGCCGCGCTGGCCGCCTCGGACGCGACGTTGCTGGACAGCGACGGCGGCCAGGCCGTCCTGCCCGTGCGGCGCTGGAGCGAGCCCGCCGACGCCGACGACGCCTGGCTGCTCGACCGCTGCACCGGTCCGACCGTCGACCTGGGCTGCGGCCCCGGACGGCTCCTGGCGGCTCTGGCGCGTCGCGGCGTGCAGGCGTTGGGCGTGGACCACTCCCCCGTCGCGCAGGAGCAGTGCCGGGCGCGCGGCGTGGTGATGCTGCGCCGCGACGTGTTCGCCCGCGTCCCCGGCGAGGGCCGGTGGTCGCACGTGCTGCTCGCGGACGGGAACATCGGGATCGGTGGGGACCCGCTGCGGCTGCTGGAGCGGGCCGCCGGGCTGCTCGCAGTCGGCGGGACGGTGCTCGTGGAGACCGATCCCGAGGCCGCGCGGCACTGGCGGGGTTCGGTCCGGGTGCGCACCGAGCGGGGGACGGGACCGTCGATCCCCTGGGCGCGGGTGGGCACGGACGCGCTGCGCAGGCTCGCGCCGCCGCTGGGCCTCGCCGTGGTCGCCGAACGGCCGGGTCCGCGGGCCTTCGTCGCGTTGCGCCGGTGAGGTCAGGTGGTCACGCGGGCGACGGGTGCTGCGACGGCGAGCGTGATCTCCACCCGGCAGCCCTCGCCGTGGTTGACCAGGGAGATCCCGCCGCCCTGGGCGGCCATCAGGCCGTGCGCGATCGACAGGCCGAGGCCCGCCCCGCTGTGCTCGGAGGGCGTGCGCGCGCCGCTGCCGCGGTAGCCGACGTCGAAGAGGAACGGCAGATCGGCCTCGGGGACGCCGCCGCAGCCGTCGTCGACGTGCAGCCACGCCTCCCCACCCCGCGCGCCCGCGGACAGGCGGACGGTGCCGCCCGCCGGGGTGTGCCGCACGGCGTTGGCGAGCACGTTGCGCAGCACGCGGGTGAGGTCGGTGTCGCTGGCCAGCACGGTGGGCCAGGTCTCGGGGGCCGCCGCCGTCACCGCGACGTCGGGGTGCGACTCGGCGGCGACGGCGTCGGAGGCGACCTCGGCCAACGCCAGCGGCTCCAACGTGAGCTGCAGCGTGCCGGAGGTGGCCCGGGAGAGCTGGAAGAGGTCCTCGACCATCGCGGTCATGCGGGTGGCCTCACGGCGGATCCGGCCGAGGTAGTCGCGGACCTCGGCAGGCTCGCGCACCACCCCGTCGACCAGTGCGTCGGCCATCCCGGAGATCCCGGCGAGCGGGGAGCGCAGGTCGTGGCTCATCCCCGCGACGAGCCTGCGCCGTGACTCCTCCGAGCGCCGCTCGGCGGCCGCGGCCTCGCGCTGCCACATCGCCTCGCGCGCCACGCGCCTGCCGAGCAGGAGCCCGGCGGGCACGGTGACCGCGGCGACGACCAGGCACACCACGACGGTGTCGGCGAGCTGCGGCGTGTACATGAAGCCGCTCACGCCGAGCACCCCGACCAGCGCGGCGGCCAGCGGCACGAGCACGAGGGCGACCATCGTGGCGGTGAGCGAACGCCGTCGGATCCGCAGCAGCACCACGCCGCCCACCACGGCGACGGGCAGGGAGAACAGCAGCGCCAACGGCGCCGCCTCCAGCAGCCCGTCGATCACGCCGTGACCCGCTCGGGCACCGCGCGGTCGTAGCGGTACCCGGTGCCCCACACGGTGGCGATCCGGCGCGGGTGGGTGGGGTCGGGCTCGATCTTCTCGCGCAGCCTGCGCACGTGGACGGTGACCGTCGACTGGTCGCCGAACTCCCAGCCCCACACCTCGGCCAGCAGCTCGGCGCGGTTGAAGGCCCGGCCGGGGTTGGCGAGCAGGAACGCGAGCAGGTCGAACTCCCGCCCGGTGAGCGACAGCACCTCGGCGCCACGGCGGGCTGTCCGTGCGGCGGGGTCGACGACCAGGTCGTCGTCGGTGAGCACGGGGGCGGCGGCGGCCGGGGTCGCCCGGCGCAGCACCGCGGCGACCCGCAGCACCAGCTCGCGGGCGCTGAACGGCTTGGTGACGTAGTCGTCGGCCCCGAACTCCAGGCCCGCCACGCGGTCGCCCTCCTCGCCGAGCGCGGACAGCATCACGATCGGCAGCGCCGGGTGCAGCTCCCGCAGCGCCCGGCACACCTCCAGGCCGGAGAGGCCGGGCAGCATCACGTCCAGCACGACGGCGTCCGGGGCCGCGGCGCGGGCGGAGCGCAGGGCCGCCGGGCCGTCGGCCGCCTCGTCGACCGCGTAGCCCGCGTCACCGAGGTAGCGGCGGGTGATCTCGCGGACGGTCGGGTCGTCCTCGACGACCAGTACCCGGGGTGTCACGCCGATCAGGCTAGATCCCCTGGCCCTCCAGGGTCTTAGAGCTTTCTTACCGCTCATGCCGATTGCCCTCCACCGCCGGGATTCGCTCCTAGCGTCTCTGTGCATGAAGTTCCGCAGCCCGTTACGCGGGCCGTGGCTCACCTCCGTGCTCGGCGTCGTCCTGCTCGCCGCGCTGCCGGTGGTGATCGTCACGGGCCTGCTCGACTACGTCGCCTACGGACCGGGCCAGTCGATCCCCGGTGACGTCGGGCTGTTGCACCTGCCCGCCTTCGACTGGCCGACCCGGCCGTCCTGGCTCTTCCGGCTCACCCAGGGCCTGCACGTCGGGCTGGGGCTGGTCCTCGTGCCCGTCGTGCTGGCCAAGCTCTGGTCGGTGATCCCGCGCCTGTTCGTGTGGCCGCCCGCGAAGTCGATCGGGCACGCGCTCGAGCGGGCGACGCTGCTGATGCTCGTCGGCGGGATCCTGTTCGAGATCGTCACCGGGCTGATGAACATCCAGTACGACTACGCGT
>Ga0207678_10000538_pt1 | contig 34565 bp, 30 predicted proteins | sample KBSC63metaG_FD_184319 | JGI IMG/M metagenome (GOLD analysis project Ga0207678, IMG submission 184319) | Corn rhizosphere microbial communities from Kellogg Biological Station, Michigan, USA - KBS C6-3 metaG (SPAdes) (version 2) | ecosystem: Host-associated > Plants > Roots > Rhizosphere > Soil ... | reverse complement strand
TGACCCCATTTATGGTTCAACAAATTGGTGAAATTCTCGACATCCGCAAATAACGAGAAGCGCGTACCAAGCGGCAGAGGCACCTCCTGCTCCAGATGCAGGTCAACGCGCGTGAAGGCCTTCGACCGGAAAGCGTTGCGCGGCGCGATCTGCCCCCGATAGTTCTTCAGGCCGGAGTTTTCGATGATCGCGTTGATACGGTCGCGCGTTGCCTCGCTGTCATAGATGACCTTCGGATCGTTCACCGTGGGCACATAGAATAGATAGCGCAGCGCGCTGCCGGCCGTGCCGAACACGCCGGAACGCTGCCCCGACAGATCCTGCATGGTGTAGCTGTAGGGCGCGCCCGCCCGCGTTGTCCCGAAAATGTCTATCCGCGTCTTATAGTCCCCGAAGAACGCCCTTTCGAAAGAGGCGTTGTAGCGGAAGGCCCAACGCACCTCATCGTTCGAATGCCCTCGACCGCCGAAGTTGGCGTCATAGTTCGCGCCGTTGCCATAGATCGAACCGGCCTGAGAGGAAGTCAGCGCCCCTGCGTCGCGCACATCCTGATAGGTGTAGGCACCACCAAGGGTCAGACCCCAATCCCAGCTCTTTTCCGCGCGCAGCACGCCGATCCAGCCACGACCATATTTGGTGTTGGTCAGCAGCAGGTCCTGACCCGTGTCATTCAGCGGCTGGCCATTGGCTGCGAGAATGAGGTTCCGGTAGCGCTGGCGCCCGTCCGGCGTGAGCGAACCCGGGATGGGCACAGACCGCAAGTCGACAACCATTACTTGACTGCGCACCTTCGAATAAAGCAGGTCTGCGCCAAACCGCCAGCCGTCTCCCAGAGCGCCAAGATTGGCTTCATAATCGACGGAAAGGGTTCCGCGATATTGATTGGGCGCCTTGAAGTTTGGATCTATCGCATTGAGCGAGGTGGTTGCGTTTGGATTGGTTGAAAGCCCTGCCGCTGCAGCCTGAACCGCCACGTCGGCCGCAGCCGGAACGGTCGTGAAGGACGGGCTGGTCAGGATCGATGCCGCGGATGGATTGGTTGCGCTGTTCAGTTGGTAGACACCGCCATCTGTCTGGCGAGCCTGGATCGAGGTGTTGATGACGCCGGTGTTGGAAAAGCTGTTCCCGATATAGACGTCCGGCGATCCACCACCAAAGATGCCGCCGCCTCCACGGACGGTCAGGCGCTGCGTTGGCTTGTAAGTGAAACCGAAGCGGGGCTGGAGCAAACCGATGCCGCCAATGTTGCTCGCGTTGGTGAAGCCATAGCGACGCGAGAAGTTCGGATTCACCGCCGGCTTGCTGTCCATGCCGAACAGGTCATAACGCAAGCCCAGCCCGACCGTCAGTTGGCTGTTCACCCGCCAATCATCCTGCAACCCGAAGGTGTAGGCGTCATAGGAAAAGCTGGCGGCGGCATCTGAGGGATTGAGGGATCCGGCATTGTTGTAGCTGAACGACTGCGCCGTGCCGTTGGCGAAATCCTGGATGCTGTCGAAATAATAGGTGCCCGCCGAGGGGTTCACGAACAGGTTGAACGACTTGGTGTGGTTCCATTCCGCCAGCAGGCGGAAATTGTGGTCGCCGGCCTTCAGCTTGGCCGAGACCGATCCACCCCAGGTGCGGATTTTGAGGATGTTTGACTGGCTCGGACCTCCCGCGCCCAAAACAAACTGCGGCGTGCCGGTGGGGCAGACCGTGCTGACATTGGTCGTGACCGCCCCGCTGGTGCTGCGATCCGACGTCGGCGCCGCGCAGATCGACATCTGCGCGCTCCTGCCCATCAGCGGAAACTGGCCGCTGTCATAGGTCTTGTAAAGCGCACGCGCCTCAGTTGAAAAGCGATCGGTCCAGTCGGCATTCCAGTTGACGATGCCCGCCTTCATCTTGTTCGGCTTCTTGTAGGCGTTGGACTCCAGCCCCAGGTCGCGCGTTCCGGTCGTCGTGCTGACGTTCAGTTCGTCCTTTGTGTACAGACCGGTCAGCGAGACACGCTGCGTATCTGAAAGATTGGCATCGATCTTCGCAACGATACGGTCATCCTTGTCGCCATCCGACCGCAGGATACCACCAGGATCATAGCCATATCTGTCCTTGGCGATCTGGGTAATCCTCGCCAGATCGGCATCACTGGCGCCGATCACGGGCGTGCCCGCATTGTCCTCCTGCGTGCCGAAGGCGACGGGCCGGGCGGCGCGCACGCGCTCCGCCGCGATCATGAAAAACAGCTTGTCCGTAATGATCGGGCCGGAAATCTCGGCACCGAAATCCTTGCTCGTGAAGTCGGGCTGAGCGATCCGTCCCGTCGGATTGAGAATATAGGATTTGGTCTTCTTTCCTGTCAGTTCATCCGAACTGAAGGTGTAGAAGGCCGTACCGTGGAATTCGTTGGTGCCCGACTTCAGGATCGCGTTGGACACGCCGCCCTGGAAAAAGCCCTCGCGAATATCGTAGGGTGCGACCTTCGTCTCGAATTGGGCGATGGAGTCTAGCGGCACCGGACCGCGGCGGGAGGGCAGTGCATCTGGATTGAGGCCGAAGCTGTCGGTGATCGGCACGCCATCGACGGTGAAGCGATTGAACCGGGGGTTCTGGCCGGCAAACGACACCTGCCGGCCTGTAGTCTGGCTGGTATCCAGCGTTGCGAACGGATCTCGTGCGGCGATATCGCGAATGTCGCGATTGACCGATGCAATCCTGCTGATTTGCTCGGCCGTCATGACATTTGCCGGACCTGCTGAAATGTTGCCGGCGCCCCGCACTCGCGCGGCGGTCACCACGATCGCTTCCCCATCCTGCGCCAGTTCGATCGGCAAGGCGAAAGTCTGACCGACAGCGGTCTGAATATCCGTGACCGTGGAGTTGGTGTAACCAGATGCGATCACTTCAACCGTGTAGGGACCACCGACGCGCAACCCCGCGGCCGTGAAACCGCCGGACGAGTCGGTAACAGCGTTGGAAACCGTTCCGGTCGGTAGATGCGTCACCTGGACCTGCGCACCTGCAACCGGCTGGCCAGCACTGGTCACATTGCCACGGATGGTTGAAGTCGTTTCCTGCGCAGAAGCCGGCACCGCCAGAGCACCTGCAACACCGATAGCCGCAACAGACGCGGCGAGAAAAATCTTCAGATCCCTCATCAATATTCCCCTTTGGGACCCCGGCCACCCCGACCTGACAAGCCCTTAAGTTACTCACATCATTGAGTGCGCCATCACGTAGCGACGCACGGCGACGACCCTGTGATGTTCCCATTACAGTTTTACGACAATATAATAACGTGGGAATGACGCGAACGCTCGCTGGCGTAAATCCGCTTGGGACGACCAATGGACCTTCTGGTAACCCATTGATATTAGATATTTTTCTGGATATTGGTCGCCCAATCAGGCGCCGGTGCAATTTTGCAACGCAACAAAAATTTCAATGCGCTTGCGACATTAAAAAAGGACCGGCGAATTTTCGCCGGTCCTTTTCATTTCATCCTGTGAGCAAGGTTATTCAGGCCGCGTCTTCGGCCCTTTTGTCCTTCTCGCTGAATACGCGAATCGGTTCCTTGTTGCCGGCGACCACATCCTTGTCGACCACCACTTCGCCCACGCCTTCCATCGAGGGCAGGTCGAACATCGTGTCGAGCAGGATCGCCTCAAGAATGGACCGCAGTCCGCGCGCACCGGTCTTCCGCTCGATCGCCTTTCTGGCGATCGCGGTCAAAGCATCGTCGGTGAAGCTGAGCTCGACATTCTCCATGTCGAAAAGCTTGGCATATTGCTTCACCAAAGCATTTTTCGGCTCGACCAGGATCTTGACCAGCGCGGCCACATCCAGATCCTCCAGCGTCGCGATCACAGGCAGACGGCCGACAAACTCCGGGATGAGGCCGAATTTCAGCAAATCTTCTGGTTCGCTCTGACGCAGCAATTCGCCGGTCTTGCGTTCTTCGGGAGCAGCGACATGGGCACCGAAGCCGATCGACTTGGCCTCCAGACGGTCGCCGATGATCTTTTCCAGGCCTGCGAACGCCCCGCCGCAGATGAACAGGATGTTCGTCGTGTCGACCTGCAGGAATTCCTGCTGCGGATGCTTGCGGCCGCCCTGCGGCGGAACCGAGGCAGTCGTGCCTTCCATCAGCTTCAACAGCGCCTGCTGCACACCTTCGCCCGACACGTCGCGCGTGATCGAGGGGTTTTCCGCCTTCCGGCTGATCTTGTCGATCTCGTCGATATAGACGATACCCCGCTGCGCCTTCTCGACATTATAGTCGGATGCCTGGAGCAGCTTGAGGATGATGTTCTCCACATCCTCGCCCACATAGCCGGCTTCGGTCAGTGTGGTGGCGTCAGCCATGGTGAAGGGCACGTCAAATGTCTTGGCCAGGGTCTGGGCCAGCAGCGTCTTGCCGCAGCCGGTAGGGCCGACAAGCAGGATATTCGACTTGGCCAGTTCCACCTCACCCGGCTTCGTGCCGTGGTTGAGGCGCTTGTAATGATTGTGAACAGCGACGGAGAGGACGCGTTTCGCCCGGTTCTGGCCGATCACATAATCGTCCAGCACATCGCAGATTTCCTGCGGGGTCGGCACGCCGCCATCCTTCTTGCCGACGAGACCGCCCTTGGTTTCCTCGCGGATGATGTCGTTGCACAGTTCCACGCACTCATCGCAGATGAACACGGTCGGCCCCGCAATCAGCTTACGCACCTCATGCTGCGACTTGCCGCAGAAGGAGCAGTAAAGCGTGCTTTTAGAATCGGAGCCCGTAAGCTTAGTCATTCGCCATTCTCTCTTCCCTCTGCCAGGCGAACTGCCGCCTGTGGTGAGGGATATGGTGGTCCTAGGATCATCCTAGACCGCGACGCGCCCGTTTCACAAGGGGAGAAAAGGGCGCGTGCGGCAAATATGGGTTTAGCCCTCGGCAGTTTCCGCCAACGCCGGGCGGCGGTCGAACACCTCGTCCACGAGCCCGAACGCCTTGGCCTCTTCTGCCTCCAGGAAGGTGTCACGGTCCATGGCGCGCTCCACTTCCTCCAGCGAACGCCCCGTATATTGGACGTAGAGGTTGTTGAGACGGCTGCGGATGCGCAGGATTTCCTTTGCCTGAATCTCGATGTCGGACGCCATGCCCTGGGCGCCGCCCGATGGCTGGTGCACCATGATGCGGGCGTTGCTGAGCGCGATGCGCTTGCCCGGCTCGCCAGCGGCAAGCAGGAAACTGCCCATGGAGGCCGCCTGGCCGATGCAGACGGTACCGACCTGGGGACGGATATATTTCATCGTGTCGTGGATCGCCATGCCGGACGTCACCACGCCGCCGGGCGAGTTGATGTACATCCAGATGTCCTTCTTCGGATTTTCCGACTCAAGGAACAGCAACTGAGCGACGATCAGCGAGGCCATATGATCCTCGACCTGCCCGGTCACGAAGATGATCCGCTCGCGGAGGAGGCGCGAATAGATGTCGAAGCTGCGCTCGCCCCGGTTCGATTGTTCGATGACGATGGGGACCAGAGCGGCCATGGGATCGGACATGATATCGGTCATTTTGCTCTTTCAGGGTGTGTTGCTTTTGCCCGTGCTCTACATCGGCACAAAAGACGGACTGTTCAAGGGGTCGCGTGAAACGCGGTCGGATTGCTTGGCTGAACGGGGCGCAATCAGTCGCGCCGGGCGAAGTCGGAAGGCGCCTTGAAGGCGAGATAGGCAAGCCGGCGAATCTCTCGACGGCCGCGCACCACCGTATCCAATATGAGGCCGCACATGCCCGAAAGCGTGGCGAGGATCATGAGGCCCGTCACCAATATGGCGGTCGGGAAGCGCGGCACAAGCCCCGTCTTCATATAGGTGACGATCAGCGGGGCCGCGAGGACCAGCCCTGTCAATGCCAGCAGCGCGGCGATGATGCCAAAGAAGAGGATTGGCCGTTCGATGCGATAGAGCGTGATGATCGTCCGCAAAATGCGCCAGCCGTCCCGATATGTACTGAGCTTGCTCACCGATCCTTCCGGCCGTGCGCCATAGGCCGTGACCACCTCCGACACCGGCATGGCGAGTTCCAGCGCGTGCACGCTGATCTCCGTCTCGATCTCGAAACCGGCGGAAAGGACAGGAAAGCTCTTGACGAACCGCCGGGAAAAGACGCGATATCCGGACAATATGTCGGTAAAACTCCGCCCGAACAGCCGCTTGAGCAGGCTGGTGAGCGCCCAGTTGCCGAAGCGGTGCCCGCGCCGATAGGCCTCCTCAATCTCGCTGCGCCTTGCTCCCACGACCATGTCGAGATTGTCTTCGAGCATTGCCGCCACCATCTTCGGCGCGGCAGCCGCTTCATAGGTCGCGTCGCCATCAGCCATGATGTAGATGTCGGCGTCCACATCCGCGAACATGCGCCGGACCACATGGCCCTTGCCCTGCTGCGCCACGCGCCGGACGATCGCCCCTGCCCCGGCCGCCAGTTCGCGGCTGCCGTCCGTACTGTTGTTGTCGAAGACATAAACCTCGGCAGAAGGGAGCGCCTGGCGGAAATCCTCCACCGTCCGAACAATGGCGCCGGCCTCGTTATAACAGGGCAGGATAACCGCGACCCGCGGCATGGCTACGCCCGCTTCGCTTCCTGCTGCCGGAAATTCCTTCATCGCCCCACAAACCTTCTTGCCCCGCACATTGCCCAGAGACGATCCATGCTCTCGCAAAGGCGACTTGCCCCATCTTCGCGGAGATGGCGGAACCGCTTGGGATTTCCTCTGCCATGCCGCGTCCGAAATGAAAAGCGCCCGGGCTTCCTTGCGAAGCCGGGCGCTTGTCCATCCATATCGGCAGAGCTCACTCAGCCTTGGCGGCGGCCTTCTTGGCAGGAGCCTTCTTGGCCTTGGGCTTTTCCTCGGCTGCGGCCTCTTCAGCGACGGCCTCATCCTTCTTGGCAGCGGCCTTCTTCGCCGGCGCCTTCTTGGCGGGAGCCTCTTCGGCAGCAGCCTCTACGGGCGCCGCGGCCTCGGCATCGGCCGCCTTCTTCTTCGGCGCAGCCTTCTTCGCCTTGGGCTTCTCGTCATGATCGTGATCATGGCCGCAGTCCGGACCATGAACATGCGGCTTCAGATCGCCATCCTCCGCCTCGATCGCTGCTTCCAGTTCCTCGCGGCTGACGGCACGATCAGTGATTTCAGCCTTTTCGAAGAGGAAATCGACGACCTTGTCCTCATAGAGCGGCGCGCGAAGCTGCGCGGCCGCCATGGGGTCCTGACGGACATATTGGACAAAACGCTCGCGATCCTGCGGGCCATACTGCTGCGCCGCCTGCATGATCAGGCGATTCATTTCCTGCTCGCTGACGACCACGCCATTGGCCTGGCCGATTTCCGAAAGAAGCAGGCCGAGGCGGACGCGACGCACCGCGATGGCGCGATAGTCTTCCTTCTCCGCTTCCATTTCCTTGAGGGCCGCTTCGGGATCTTCCTCATGGCTCGCTTCATGCTGAAGCTGGGCCCAGATCTGGTTGAATTCGGCCTCGACCATGCTGGGCGGCACGTCGAAATCATGCGAAGCGGCCAACTGGTCGAGCAACTTGCGCTTCATATAGGTACGGGTCAGGCCGTTATGTTCCTGCTCGATCTGGCCCTTCAGCAGCTCCTTGAGCTTGTCCAGACCTTCCAGTCCCAGCGACTTGGCGAAATCATCGTCCAGCTTGGGTTTGTCAGCGTTCAGGATCGCCTTGACGGTGATGTCGAAGGTCGCTTCCTTGCCCGCAAGGTGCGCAGCGCCATAATCTTCGGGGAAGGTGACGGTGATGGTCTTCTCGTCGCCCTTCTTGACGCCGGTCAGCTGCTCCTCGAAGCCCGGGATGAACTGGCCCGAACCGATCTTCAGCTTCACATCCTCGGCCGAACCGCCTTCAAAGGCTTCGTCGCCGATCTTGCCGACGAAATCGATGGTCAGCGTGTCGCCATCCTTGGCCTTGTGGCTGGCGGAATGCTCTTCCAGAGCGCCCTGCTGGGTCGCGATGCGGCCGGCGGCCTCATCGACCTGCGCGTCGGCGACTTCGGCGGTCAGACGCTCCAGCTTCAGACCTTCGATGCTCGGCGCGGTAATTTCAGGCAGCACTTCCAGAGCGACCTTGACCTCGGCGTCCTTGCCGAACTCGAAATTCTCGTCCAGCTCGACCGAAGGCTGCATCGCGGGGCGCAGCTTCTGGTCAGCGATCAGCTTCTGGATGCTGTCCTGGATGGAGCTGTTGAGCGCGTCACGCTGCAACGACTCGCCGTGCATCTTCTTGACGAGATTGGCGGGCACCTTGCCGGGGCGGAAGCCGGGCATGCGCACCTGCGGCGCGATGGCGGCCACTTCCTTTTCCACGCGGGCGTCGATATCCTTCGACGTGATGGTCACGGTGTAGGCGCGCTTCAGGCCCTCGTTCAACGTCTCGACAGTCTGCATCTCTTCTCTCAAACGCTTTCTTCAGCTGAATTTCGTTGGCGCCTGCGCATCCATGAGTCTGGCGCACTGGTGCGGGCGAAGGGACTCGAACCCCCACATCTTGCGATACCAGAACCTAAATCTGGCGCGTCTACCAATTTCGCCACGCCCGCATCGGTCGCCGGTCGGCGCGGCATAGAGAAAAGCTGCCCATGAAGCAAGGGCAAGCGGTCCAGCCTGTGGATAACCGGTGGATAAGTCCAAACGGAACCCATTTGCACGCCCGCGCGTAGCCATGCCAAAGGAGAAAAACGATGGCCACCAGACCCGATACTGCGCCGGACATATTGCCGCCCCCCGACCGGATCAACCCCCAATCGCCGCCCGAAGCCCCCGCCCCCGACGCGCCGCAAGAGACGCCGGCCGGCCAGCCGCCCGAAATCCTGCCCGATAGTCCCGATTTCGACCAGCCTGACCGGACGCCCCCCGAACTTCCTCCCGGCTGACCGATATTTTGGCCACAGCGGGCGGGTTTTCCACAGACAAGGGAAATAATGGTTGCGCAGGCGCTGGACAGGCCCCTGCATCCATGATTGAACTATGACAAACAGATGAATGCGGGAGAGGCGCGGCTGACAACAAGGGGGTCATCGTGCAAGGGGTTCGCGCTAAGCTGGAATGGTTCAAGGCAGTGATCCTGCCACAGGAAGCTGCTCTCAGGGGGCGTCTCCGGAGGATCCTGCCCGCCAATCAGGAACTGGAGGATATGGTCGCGGAGGTTCTTGCCCGCGCCTACGCTACCGACAACTGGGAAAATGTGACCACGGGTCGCGCCTATCTTTTCACCATTGCCCGAAATCTGGTGATCGATACGGCCCGGCGGAACAAGGTGGTGAGTTTCGAAACCATCGCCGATCTGGAGCTGCTGCAGGGCCAAAATGATGTGGAAGCACAACTCCACGCCCGTGAAGCCCTGCGCCAGATCGAGGCGATGGTCGACGCGCTTCCCCCGCAATGCCGCCGGGTCTTCATTCTCCGCCGCATCCACGAAAAATCGATGCTGGAAATAGCGGGCGAAATGTCCCTGTCCGTTTCTACTGTTGAAAAACATCTGGCCAAAGCGATCACAATAGTTATGCGGGCCTGGGCGGAACGTGAGGAAACGGATTTCGAACGTGCGGGCGTCGGGACCAGAATCGGGCTGCGAAAGCAGGGACGAGATCGAGGCGGAAGCCGCGCGCCTGCTGGCAAGGCTTAACAGCGCCCACGGAACCGAAACCGAAATTGAAGTCTGCCGCTGGATCGCAGCCGATGCCCGCCACGCCGTGGCATTCGCCCGCGCCGAAGCCGCCTGGGAGGCGGCCGAGCGACTGAAGAGCGCCGCCGCCGAAGTCAACCTGCCCCCGCTGGAGGCCATTGTCAGCGAGGAGCAGCAGCGCCGCCTCTCGCGCAACATCATGGTCGCCGCCGCCATTGCGGTGATGCTGTTCATCATTGCCGCCATCGTCACTATTCGCACATTCAGCGGCGTGGACCATTATGAAACACGGATAGGGCAGATCAGCGACATCGCGCTCAACGATGGCTCTACCCTGCACCTCAACAGCGACAGCGCCGCCGAAGTGCGTTTCACCGACCGTGGTCGCAAGGTCCGCATATTGAAAGGCGAAGCTTCTTTCGACGTCTCACACGACCGTTCCCGTCCCTTCGACGTGGAGGTCCGTTCCGCCGTCATCAGAGCCGTGGGCACGGCCTTCAACGTGCGGCTTCGTCCGGCGGTGGTGGAACTGACAGTCACGCAAGGCACTGTCACGGCCTATACGGGCAACACGCCGGGCCAGCAGATCAGCGCCGGAAGCGGCGCCGTGATCCAGCCGCGCAGCGTATCGCTCACCCATCTGCATCCGCGTCTGATCGATCAGCGCACTGCCTGGCGCGAGCATATGGTGGAACTGGACGGAGAGACGATCGAACAGGCGGCCAACGAATTCAACCGCTACCGCGTGGCGCCGATCCTGATAGGCGACACGCGGGTTTCCTCTCTCCGCGTCGGCGGACGCTTCCGCATCACCGACAGCAAGGCATTCCTCTCGGCACTCCGATCGAGCCTGCCGATCCGCGTGGTCGACGGTCAGGACGGCTCCGTCATGCTGCTGTATCAGGACGAGGAAGACATTGCGGCGGATGGCGCCAACAAATAAGGGCGCGAATCTTCGGACCATGCGCGGCGGCCCAATCGCTCCGGATCAAGCCAGCAGTTCGCGCACCAGCGCAGGCACCAGGACGCTCGCAGCGCCCATCCGGCTTTCCTCGAAATAAAAGCTGCCGGCCGACGGCTCCAGGTTCAACTCGAGCGTCCGGGCGCCCACATGGCGCGCGGTCTGCACGAATCCGGCAGCCGGATAGACTGCTCCGGAAGTGCCGACCGAAACGAACAGGTCGGCTTGTCGCAGTGCGTCGTCGATCAGATCCATTTGGTACGGCATTTCTCCGAAGAACACGATATCGGGCCGCAACGCTCGACTGCTGCACCCATCACAAATCGATCCCGGCGGCAAGGAATGTGTCCATCGCATGGCCTTGCCACAAGCCGCGCAAAGGGCGGACAGCAACTCCCCATGCATGTGGACCAGCCGCTGCGCCCCTGCCCGCTCGTGCAGATCGTCGACATTCTGGGTAACGATCAGCAACTCGCCCGGCCATTCCGCATCAAGCGCCGCCAGCGCCTCATGCGCGGCGTTGGGCTCCACCTCGGCCAGCCTGGCTCGCCGCTCATCATAGAAGCGATGCACCAGGGCGGCGTTCCGCTCAAGGGCTTCAGGGGTGCAGACGTCCTCGACCCGATGCCCTTCCCACAATCCGTCGGGTCCGCGAAAGGTGGCAAGGCCGCTTTCGGCCGAAATCCCCGCTCCAGTCAGGATCACGATGTTGCGAATGTCGTCCATGTCATGGTCCCGTGCGATGGCGGCGTGAAGGGCCTATGCCTCATGGAGCGCTGTTCCGGCAATATTTCGCGAGCCCAGTCTGTCCGCCACTACAAAGCATTCGCCGATTTCCATGGAGCCGCTTTTGCGGCACGGGGATGACAAGGCCACCCCGTTCTGGCATCGGCCGTGCGACCAGATTGGGGATGAGACTGATGACACGGATCGGCATTTACGGAGCGGCAGGGCGCATGGGCCGCGCCATCGCGCAGATCGCGCTGGAGTCCGGCCTGGAAGTTGCAGGGGGCACGGACCGCGAAGGCGAAGGTGAACTGGCTCCCGGTATCCCCATCGGCACCGATCCGATCGCGCTGGCTGAAAAAAGCGACGTGCTGATCGACTTTTCGGTGCCCGCCGCGCTTTCGGCCCATCTGAATGCCTGCATCGCGGCGAAGAAGCCGATCCTAATCGGTACCACCGGGCTGGAACCTGCGCATCATGCGCTGATCGACGACGCATCGGCACAGATTCCGATCCTCCAGACCGGCAATACCTCGCTGGGCGTCAATCTGCTGGCGGCGCTGGTGGAACAGGCGGCGACGCGCCTGGGCGACGATTGGGACATAGAAATTGTGGAAATGCATCACCGCCACAAGGTCGACGCACCGTCCGGCACTGCCCTGCTTCTGGGCGAGGCTGCGGCGCGAGGGCGCGGCATTGCTCTGGCGGATCATAGCGAGCGCGGTCGTGACGGCATCACGGGAGCACGGGCAAAGGGTGCGATCGGCTTTGCCGCGTTACGCGGCGGTTCGGTGGCGGGTGATCATCAGGTCATCCTGGCGACAGAGGGCGAGCGGATCGAAATCGGTCATCGCGCCGAAAGCCGCACCATCTTCGCCAGGGGCGCGGTGAAGGGCGCGCAATGGCTGATAGGCCGGCCCACGGGACGCTATGACATGAAGGGCGTGCTGGGTTTGTAAGCGCTGATGAAGAAGGAGCAGATCTTCGATTTTTTCAGCCGCCTCGCTGAAGCCAATCCAGCGCCCAGAACGGAGCTGGAATATGGCAATGACTATCAGTTGCTGGTCGCTGTCGTCCTTTCCGCGCAGGCGACGGACGTGGGCGTCAACAAGGCGACGCGGGCACTCTTCCGCCAGGTCCACACGCCGCAGGAGATGGTGGACCTGGGCGAGGAGGGCCTGAAGCAGCATATCAAGACGATCGGCCTGTTCAACGCCAAGGCGAAGAACGTCATCGCCCTGTCCGAAATCCTGGTGCGCGATTTCGGGGGAGAGGTGCCGCACGACCGCGACGTCCTGACCACCCTGCCCGGCGTCGGGCGCAAGACCGCCAATGTCGTGGTCAACACCGCCTTCGGGCAGGAGGCGTTCGCGGTCGACACCCATATCTTCCGCGTCGGCAACCGCACTGGCCTGGCACCGGGCAAGACGCCGCTCGCCGTCGAGCTGAAGCTCGACAAGCGGGTTCCCGGCCCCTTCCGCCGCGATGCCCACCACTGGTTGATCCTGCACGGCCGCTATGTCTGCAAGGCTCGGAAACCCGAATGCTGGCGCTGCATCGTGGCCGATCTCTGCCGTTTCAAGCCCAAGACGCCCGCGCCCGACGCCAATCCTTGATTATTGTGCGGTTCAGGCGCCGCGCGGTAGAAGGAGCCACAGGACGGATGATGCGTTTCCGCGACGTCATCCAGACAGTCAACAGGAGAGACGATATGTCTGCCCCCCTCATCCGCAAACTCGCCCTGGCGGCGGCGCTTGTCTGCGTCGCAGGCCCTGCACTCGCCCGCAAAGCTCCCGACAACCTGGTTCCTGCAGGAAAGGCGGTCGACTGCGTCCAACTGACCGCGATCCGCTCCACCGAGGTTCGCGACGACCGGACCATCGACTTCATCATGAACGGCAACAAGGTCTATCGAAACACCCTGCCCATGAGCTGCCCAAGCCTGGGTTCCGAGAAACGGTTCATGTACAAGACCAGCCTGTCCCAGCTCTGCTCGGTGGACATCATCACCGTGCTCTATCAGACTGGCGGCCTTCAGCGGGGACCAAGCTGCGGCCTGGGAAAATTCCAGCCAATGGAGAAAATGGCGAAATAACTTTGGCCTGAGGCGATTTAGATGCTGGCGTGAGCGATTGGGCTTTGCTAAGCGCCCCTTCGTACCAGCAATACGCACCCATAGCTCAGCTGGATAGAGCGTTGCCCTCCGAAGGCAAAGGCCAGAGGTTCGAATCCTCTTGGGTGCGCCATTTGCGAATGGAAATCAGATAAATTTCCGTTCCAAGCCAAGCAGATGGCTCTTGGCCTTCAAACCACCTGCAAAGCCTGTCAAAGCGCCGTTGGCACCCACCACCCTATGGCACGGGACAATGATGGAAAGCGGGTTACGGCCATTGGCGGCACCCACGGCCCGGCAGGCGGACGGTTTCCCGATCTGGCGGGCAATGTCGGCATAGCTTCGCGTCTCCCCGAAAGGGATTGTCAGCAGCGCAGTCCAAACGCTCTTCTGAAAATCCGTTCCGACGAAATGAAGCGGCAGATCGAACGCTTCCCGCTGCCCGGCGAAATATTCCGCCAGTTGGAGCGCGGCTTCGTCCAACACCGGATGGTCGCGATGCTCGACCCGCTGGCTCAAGCGGACCCTGCGGGGATCATCGTCCTGCCACAGCACCGCCATCAGGCCCGCTTCGTTCGCCACCAGCGTCAATTCGCCGACCGGAGAGGTCATCATGCGACAGGCGTAGGTCATGCCTTCCCTTCCAAATCCTTGCCCGAACCTGCATGGGGCATGACCTGCCGGACTGCCTTCCCGCTGCTTGCGGCCAAAGATTATTTCAGGCCGCCGCCCATGGCGCGATAGAGTTCGATCATGTTCACAGCGCGGGTCAGGCGGGTCGCGAGCAGGCTCTGTTCGGCATTATAGAGCGTGCGCTGAGCGTCCAATGTGGTCAGGAACGGGTCAACGCCCGCCCGAAAGCGCGCTTCGGACAGGCGATAGCCTACCCGCGCCGCGTCCCGCAACGAACTCTGCGCCTCCAGCTGCTCGGTCATCGTGCCGCGGCGCGCCAGCGCATCGGCCACTTCCCGAAAGCCGGTCTGCACGCTCTTCTCATAGGTCGCGACCATGGCGTCATAGGTTGCTCGCGCATAGCGCAGATTGCCCCGGTTACGGCCGAAATCGAAGATCGGCAGGCTGGCGGAAGGGACCACCGACCAGGTCTCGCTGCCCGACTTGAACAGGTTGGAGAGACCAAGGCTCAACGTGCCGAAGGCGGCGGTGAGCGAGATGTTCGGGAAGAAGGCCGCGCGTGCCGCGCCGATATTGGCGTTCGCCGCCAACAATTGATGCTCTGCTGCCATGATATCCGGGCGGCGGAGCAAGGCTGCGGAAGGCAAGTCGGCGGGCAGGTTGGAAAGAGTGACGTCGCCTTCAGGCATCGCCGCCGGCAAATCCCCTTCTGCGACCGTCGTACCGGCCAGCAGGTTCAGCGCGTTCTGATCCTGCGCGACAAATGTGGTCGCCTGGGCGATGTCGGATCGCGCCTGATCATGGCTGGTCTGTGCCTGCCGCACCTCCAGTTCGGACGCTATGCCCTTGGCAAAGCGCGCCCGGGTCAGGTCCAGCGTCTGACCGAACGCCTTCTCCAGATCGCGCGCGATCCTCAACCGCTCCTGATCAGCCGCCATGGTAAGCCAAGCGTTCGCAACCTCCGCGATCAGTGCCGTCTGCGCGGCATTGCGGTTTTCCACCGACGCGAAATATTGCTCCTGCGCCGCCTTGCTGAGATTGCGCAGTCGTCCGAACAGGTCGATTTCCCATGCCGAAACACCGACGGACGCCGAATAAATGTCCATTCGGCCCGTCCCGACCTGAGAGAAGGGCGTGTCCTGATAGGTCGCGCTGCCGTTGGCGGTCACCCTGGGGAATATATTTGCGCGCTGTACCCGATATTGCGCCCGCGCCTGCTCGACATTGGCCAGGGCAATGCGCAGGTCGCGATTATTGGCCAGCGACGTCTCGATGACCCGTGTCAGCCGCGGATCGACGAAGAAATCCTTCCAGGCCGTATCCGCCGGGACGATCGCCTGCCCCGGCCCGGCCGGATAGGCCGACCCCTGCGGGCTTTCCTGCGGCACAGGCAAGGCGGGACGCACATATTTGGGCGCCATGTCGCAAGCCACCAGCGTCAGCACCAGCACAGCCGCCGAGAACGGCTTGATCTTGTTCATCGTCATGGTGCCTCCTGCGAGCCGGGCAGAGCGTTGCCCGCTTGCCCTTCCCCGTCCTTGCCATGATGTTCGCGGAACAGCCGCTTCACGACCGTGAAGAAGACCGGCACAAAGAATATCGCCAATATCGTGGCGGCCAGCATACCCCCGACCACCGCCCAGCCGATGGCGTTCTGACCACCGGCGCCCGCGCCCTTCGCCACCGCCAGCGGCAGCACGCCGAAGACGAAGGCAAAGCTGGTCATCAGGATCGGCCGCAGGCGCAGCTTGCCGGCTTCCAGCGCCGCCTGCGCGGGTGATAGCCCCTCACGCATCTTTTCCTCGGCAAACTCGACGATCAGGATGGCATTCTTGGCCGACACGCCAATGGTCGTGATCAGACCCACCTGCAGATAGATGTCGTTGTTGAGGCCCACCAGGGTCGCCGCGACAACCGCCCCGAACACGCCAAGCGGCACCACCAGCATCACTGCGATCGGCACCGACCAGCTTTCATAGAGAGCGGCGAGGCACAGGAAGACGATCAGCATGGACAGCGCATAGAGCGCCGGCGCCTGCCCGCCCGATGTCTTTTCCTCATAGGAAATCCCGTTCCATTCATAGCCCACGCCAGCCGGCAGCTTTGCTGCCATCTCCTCCATCGCCCTCATGGCCTCGCCGGTGGAAACGCCGGGTGCCGGCGCCCCCATGATCTGCATCGACGGCACGCCGTTGTAACGTTCCAGCTTGGCGGGACCATGGGTCCATTCGGTGGTCGCGAAGGCAGAAATCGGCGCCATCACGCCGCTGCTGCCGCGCACGTGCAGCACGCCGATCGCATCCGGCGTGGTGCGGAAGGGTGCGTCGGCCTGCACATAAACGCGTTTCACCCGGTTGCGGTCGATGAAGTCGTTGACGTAGCTGCTGCCCATCGCCGTGCTGATGGTGTCGTTGACGTCGGACTGCGCAATGCCCAACGCGCCGGCCGCCGCCTGATCGACATTCAGCTTGAGCTGCGGTGTATCCTCCAGTCCATTTGGCCGGACCTGCGCCAGCCGCTTGTCCGCCATCGCCATGCCCAACAGCTGGTTGCGTGCCTCCAGCATCTTCTCATGGCCGAGTTCGGCCCGATCGACGAGCTGGAAGTCGAAGCCGGTGGCATTGCCCAGTTCCTGAACGGCGGGCGGTACGAAGGCGATCACCATGCCGGCGGTCAACTTGCGGAAGGCGGCATTGGCGCGCAGAGCGATGGCGGACACCTTGTTATCGGCGCCCTTCCGCTTCGACCAATCCTTCATCCGGACGAAGGCGAGCCCGACATTCTGTCCCTGCCCCACAAAGCCAAAGCCGGAAATGGTGAACACGGCCGCGACATTATTCCCCTCGGCTTTTACGAAATGATCGCGCACCTTCAGCAGGGTTCTTTCGGTTTCCCCCAGCGTGGACCCGGCCGGCAGCGATACCTGGGTAATGATGATCCCCTGATCCTCGTCCGGCAGAAAGCCGCCGGGCAGACGCAGGAAGATGATCCCCATGCCGACGACGATCAACGCATAGACCAGCATCGTCCGGCCCCAGCGCCGTTCGACCTTTTGCACGGCGGCGCCATAGCGCACGACATTGCGGTCGAAGCTACCGTTGAACCAGTCGAAAAACCGGCCGAACCGCGATCCCAAAGGGCCCGTCCAGATATGGCTGTGTCCCTTGGGCCGCAGGATCGTCGCGCAAAGCGCAGGCGTCAGTATCAGCGCGACCAACACCGACAATACCATCGCCGACACGATGGTGATGGAGAACTGGCGGAAGATCACCCCCGTCGAGCCGCCAAAAAACGCCATGGGGAGGAATACCGCCGACAACACCAGGCCAATACCGATCAGCGCGCCGCTGATCTCATCCATGGATTTCTTGGCGGCTTCCCTTGGGCTCAGCCCCTCCTCCTGGATGATGCGCTCCACATTCTCGACCACGACGATCGCATCATCCACCAGCAGCCCGATCGCCAGTACCATGCCAAACAGCGTCAGGGTGTTGATGGTGAAGCCTGCCGCATAGAGGACCGCCAGCGATCCCAGCAGTACGACCGGGACGGCGATGGTGGGGATCAGCGTGGCACGCCAGTTCTGCAGGAACAGGAACATCACCACGAAGACAAGCAGCGTGGCTTCAAACAGCGTATGGATGACCTGCTCCACCGACAGCTTCACGAAGGTGGAATTGTCGACCGGGAAGTCATATTTGACCCAGCTTGGGAAGGTCTTGGACAATTCCTTGACCCGGCTCTTCACGCCTTCGACGGTATCGAGCGCATTGGCACCCGGCGCCAATCTCACGCCAAAGCCGGCGGCGGGATGCCCGTTGAACTTCGCGCTGAAGCTGTAGCTTTCCGCACCCAGTTCGACCCTGGCGACATCCGCCAGATAGACGACCGATCCGTTGCTGTTGCTGCGCAGCCGGATTTGCCGGAATTCTTCGGGCGTTCTGAGCCGCGACTGCGCGGTGACGGTCGCGTTCAGCGCCTGCCCCCTGGGCGATGGCGTGCCGCCGATCTGACCAGCCGAAACCTGGGCGTTCTGGGCCCTGATGGCCGATTTGACGTCGCCGGTGGTGACGCCCAGATTGGCCATCTTATAAGGGTCCAGCCAGATACGCATGGCATATTGCGCACCGATCAACTGAGTGTCGCCCACGCCGGGAACGCGGCTGATGGGGTCCTGCAACGTGGAGGCGATGAAGTCACCAGCATCCTGCTGGTCGTGAATGCCGTCATCGGAATAGACGGCCATGATCGTCAGGAAGGTCGAGGCGGACTTGGTCACGCGCAATCCCTGCTGCTGCACTTCCTGGGGCAGCAGGGGCGTGGCTTGGGCCAATTTGTTCTGCACCTGGACCTGCGCGATGTCGGCATCGGTCCCCTGCTCGAAGGTCAGGGTGATGTTCAGATTGCCTGCGGAATCGCTGCTCGACGAAAAATAGCGAAGGTTATCGATGCCCTTCAGCTGCTGCTCGATGATCTGGGTGGTCGTGCTTTCCAGCGTTTCGGCATTCGCGCCCGGATAGCTGGTGGCGATCGTCACCGCGGGCGGCGCGATCTGCGGAAATTGCGCCACGGCCAGCGAGCGTATGGCCAGCATGCCGGCCAGCATGATGACGATGGCGATGACCCAGGCGAAAATGGGCCTGTCGATGAAATAGCGGGACATGGGTCAGTTCGCCCCGCCGGCGTTGGCCTGCTTCTGGGCGACGGTGACCTGCTGAGCCGGGCCCGGTTTCACGACCGTTCCGGGCCGCAGGTTGACCAGGCCTTCCACGATCAGCCTGTCTCCAGCCTTCAGGCCTTTGGTGACGATCCATTTGTCGCCCACGGCCCGGTCGGTTTCGACCTGACGCAGTTCAGCCTTGTTGTTCGTGCCCACGACCATGGCGGTCGCCCGGCCCCGCGCGTCGCGGGAAATGCCCTGCTGCGGCGCCAGGACCACTTGGCTCCGCTCTCCTTCGACCAGCCGGGCGCGGACATACATGCCCGGCAACAACAGCCCGTCCGGATTGGCGAAGGTCGCACGCAACGTCACGGCGCCCGAGCTGGGATCGACCGTCACCTCGGAAAATTGCAGACGCCCCTCGATCGGATAAGTGCTGCCATTGGGCAGCAGCAATTGCACGCGCGCGCCAGCGGCAACGCCGACTCCACCGGCCTTCATCGCCTGCTTGAGGTCGATGATCTGCGCGGCCGATTGCGTGACGTCGACATAGACGATGTCGGTGCGCTGGATCGTGGCCAGGGGATCGGCCTGCCCCGCCTGCACCAGGGCGCCAGGCGTGAAAAGGGAGCGCCCGATACGTCCCGATATCGGAGCCCTGATGCGCGTGAAATCCTGGTTCACCCGCGCTGCCTGGACAGCCGCCTGCTGCGCCGCAACATCGGCGCGGGCCTGCTGAGCGGATGCCGCGGCATTGTCGGCCTCCTGCCTGCTGACCGCGTTGATGCCGACAAGATCCCGGTAGCGCTGCGCCTGAAGGGCGGTTGCGCGAATGGATGCCTGCGCCCGCGCCAGCGCGCCCTGAGCCTGACCCAGAGCGGCTCGATAGGGCGCATCCTCGATCTCGTAAAGCATCTGGCCGGCGCGCACCTGTGCGCCCTCCGCGAACAACCGACGGCGGATTATACCATTGATTTGCGGGCGAACTTCGGCCGTCTCCAGCGCGGCGATACGGCCAGGAAGTTCGGTCATCAGGGGCGCGTTCTGCACCGTGAGTTCCACAATGCCCACGGAGGGAGGCGGCGGTGCAGGCGGTGACTGTTCCCCGCAACCACCCAAAGCCAGAGCGGATGCACAGGCCAGCAATCCGACGAATATCCCCTTTTGCATCGGCCGTGCTCCGTCTTCAACAATGGCATTCTACCGGAATGAACGTTCATTCCGGTTGCGGCGCAGGTAGGAACATGCCACAATTTGTTCAAGAGTAAAAAAGCCTGGGGGAAAGTTTTTGGTTGCGCCGCAACATGAACAGAATGCGAGAAACCGCATATTGGGCGCGGCTCGAAACCTGTTCGCCGCCAATGGTTTTCACCAGACCGCCATGGCCGAACTGGCCGCCGCGGCCCAAGTGTCGGTCGGCCAGATCTACCGCCTGTTCAAAGGCAAGGAAGATATAATCGAGGCGATCGTCCAAGCTGACGCGCAAGAGCGGGAAAGGACGATCCAACACCTCCAGGATCGGCTTGATGCAGGCGATATCAGCGTGGAGCAGACATTCGAACTGCTGATGCTGGATGTCATGGACAACCCGCACGAAGCCCTGTCCTTCGACATTCTGGCTGAAGGTTTTCGCAACGGGCGGGTCGCAGACATGATAGCCGACATGTGCAACGGCTTGCGCAAATCCCTCAGCGATTTTGCCTGCCTGGCCAATCCCGGCCTGTCAGGGGAAGCGTTGAAGAGCGCCGAGGAAATGATCCTTGCCTGTCTTTTCGGCCTTGGTCATCGCAGCCTGTCGAGACCCTCGATCAACGACGAACGCACGGCGCGATGCGCGGCATTCATGATCGTCGCTGCCCTGCGAGCCATGAAGTAGAAGGATTTCCAAACGACCGGACCGATCGCTGGTCGAGAAATCGCGGGCTATAGGATTTCAGGAAGGCCATCTGGCTCAACCAGGTCGATGTCCGCGCCAGCACCGACGACCAATCGACCCGCCCTCGGTTCCCCTCCTTCTACCGCATTGCAGCAGATAGCTGCACGCGAAGCGGCAACTTTGTCAGCCCATGAACATTCTCGCCTCGAAATCGTTCCGGGAGGCATGAGATGAACATGGATATGACGTTCAACCGCAGCTATTTCGAAGCGCGGCTGGATCGCAACCGACGGCTGGCCGCCGGCTCGCGCAATCCGGAAATTCGCGCGATCCACATGGAATATGTCCGGCTCTACAGCCAGTTGCTGGAACAGGGTCGCCCGCCGGCCTGATCCATCATCTGGCGGCAACACCTTCGGGCAACACGACCGCAGACCAGCTTCTGGCGGGTACCAGATATTTGGCAGCAAGGGCCCGAATGTCGGCCGGAGTGACCGTCAGCATGTCCTGCGCCATGGTCTGCATGGCCTGGACATAACGCGGATCATGGGTCGCCCCCTCCATCTGGTTCATCCAGAAGGCATTGCCCGTCCCGGCCCGCATCAGCAGTTGCCGCATCGGCGCGACCGCCCGTTGCAATTCATCATCGCTTACCGGATTCTTGGCCAGATCCGCCGCCGTATCCTTCACCACGCCGTAGAAATAATTGACCCGATCCGGGCGGACCTGGCTCGTCACCAGAATATAGCCGCCGCTTTCATAGGAAAATGGCCAGTTGTTCTGGACGCTGGGTGAATAGGCCGCCCCTTCGGTAGAGCGCAGCTTGTCGAACAGCCGATCATTGAAAATCTGGGTCAGGATTTCCAGCTGCCGCGCTTCCTTGGTCAGCGCGAAACCGCCTGCGGTCGGCCAGGCCATGACAGCCGCCGCCTGCTCCTTGTCACCCTTGTGGCGCAGGACCACCGGCGCCTCGACATGCGCGGGAAAGCGCATGACCTTGTTCGCGGCGGGAACAGGAACATCGGTCCGCTGCGGCAAGGCACCAAAGGTCGCGGCTACGGCCGCAATGGCGTCATCGGCCTTCACCTGTCCGAATATCTGAATCTCGATGGGCCCGGAAGCCAGCAGCGGCTCCCAGGTGGCACGAAAGGCCTGCGGCGTCAGTGCATCGATCTCATTGCGTGATGGCGTGCGGAACCGCACATCCTTGTCGTGCAGCAACCAGTTGAGGTCACGCGCCAAAACCGAATCCGGTGCCCGTTCCATCGCATCATAGGCAACCCCGGCCCCCGTCTTCACGCGCGCGATGGGCGCCGGATCCCATCCCGGCGCGAACAATTTGGTCGCGAACAGCAGCAACTGGTCCTTATAGTCCGCCGGCCGCGTCACCGCCTGCATTTCAAAGGCATCGTCGTCGATGGAGAAGTCCATGCCCATGCGGCGCCCGTTGGTCAGATCGTCCAGTTCCCGTTGACCTAGCTTTCCGATCCCGCTCGCCACCAGCGCATAGTCGGCTGCCCAGCCCGGCACTGGCCTGGTAGGAGAAAAGGCCTGCTGGCCATGGCCGAAGCGGACGTTGATCCGCACCTTCTCCGTCTCCGCATCATTGGCGAACAGGGTCAGCTTGACGCCGTTGGAAAAGGTGATGCTCTCCATTCCCGGCAGACCGATGGGCGTGCGAGAGACGACTCTGCCCGGCGCGCCAAGCTTGGGCAGGTCCGCCATGGTCACGACCTTGTCCGCCAGCCTGGCGTTGGTCGCAGCCTTGACCGGCGCGGCGACGGCGGCCGCCAGGCGGGCGTCGACCCCCGGCTGCACCTTGCCGGTGATCAACTGCGCGCGAAAAACGCCTGCGGAAAACAGCCGCCGGGTGGAATCCAATATCTTCTGCGGCGTCATGCCCGCTTTGCCGGAACGGAAGATTTCCAGTGCCGCCTGCGGGCTGACGGTGGTTTCGCGGATGTCGACCGCGCTTACCAGGTCGCTCGCCTGCTTGGCACCGGCCTCCGTATCCGCATTTTCGACCTGAATGGCGAGCGCGGTGTCCATCTGGGCATATTCGCGGTCGATTTCGATCTGGCTCGGCGGGGTGTCCTTCGCATCCTCTATGATCGCGCGGACATCGCCCAGCGCCTTTTCCCAATTCTCTCCCGCCGGCACGATGGTGACGAAGGTGCCGTCGGCGGAACGGCTGATATCCTGCTGATCCACACTCGCCTGAAGAAAGCTGCCACCACTGCGCGCAGCCTGTTCCAGACGGCGGCTGATGATCTGCAGCGCCAGCATGTCGGTCAGCTTGTCCTGATTGTAGACGATGGTGTCGGCATGCGGCTTCCAGGGACGCAGCCAGGCCATGGTCAGGCCCGTCGGCGCGCCCGGCTCCACCGTCACCCGGGTCGCAGGCGCCTTGGGATCGGGTTCCCCGAAATCGGGTAGCGGTGCCCCCTTGCCCGGGACGGTCCAGGGACCGAAATTATCCTTGATCAATTGCTCCGCCACGGCCGGATCAATATCGCCGGCAATCGAGATCACGGCATTTTCCGGTCGGTACCAACGCTGGTGGAAAGCCTCCATCTTCGCGGCCGTGACAGCATTCAGCGTCGCGACCGTGCCGATCGGGCTATGATCGGCCAGCGGCTGGCCAGCGAAGAAATGCCGCCGGGTGGCGTCGGAAATCCGCATCTGCGGCCCGTCGCTTTCCCGCTTTTCCGCCAGCACGACGGCCCGCTCTGCATCAACGGCGCTGTCGACGATATTGGGATCGGTCATCATGCCGGCCAGGATCTTCATGCTTTCGCCGAGGCTGGCCGGGGTCGTCTGCGGCAGGTCGAGCGCATAGGTCGTTCCCGTGGCGGTCGTCTGCGCATTGCTGTCGCTGCCGAAGGTGACGCCCAGCCGCTGCCAGATGCGCTTGGATTCGCCGTCCGGCACATGGCGGGAACCGCGGAAGGTCAGATGCTCCATGAAATGGGCGTATCCCAGTTCATCGGGATGCTCCATCAGAGAGCCGGCGTCGATCCGCAGCCTGACCGACACCTGCCCCGGCGGCACGCCGTTGCGGCGGACAGCGTAGCGCAAGCCGTTGGACAATGTGCCAAAGCGCCACGCCGGATCGATGGGCACGTCGCTGTTCTCATAGAGCCATGGCCTGACCTGTGCATGGCTGGAACCCGGCGCGACCGGCGTGGCGGCTGGATCGCTTTTCGCCGAGAGAGGCGCGGTAATGCCCGAAAGCAGAAGGGCAAGGACGGACAGCGAAGCGGCAGAACGCCGGAAAGGAAAGCTCATGGCCGCGCAGCCTAAAGAGATTTTCCTGAATGGCCACTGACAAAGCACGAAGCGCGCCGACTGCTGCGCAAAATCCCTCCGGATTGGGCATCCGGAGGTTCTGCGGCGGCGAGCACCTGGTCCCCCGCCGCCGATCTGCAATCCTATCGCGCGAACCGGGCTCCTACCTGGGCAGGAGCACATCGGATATCATTAAACCCGCAGTCGGGCCGCCATTCACCGCCCGCCGGTCTTCTGAACCGCACCCTTATGGGTGCCGACACCGCCGCCCCCGCGACGCCGCCGGAAATTCTTCTTTGCCGGGTTCGCGGCTTCGCCGTCCGGCCGATGCGCCCGCTCGGCATTGCCGCGCTGCTGCTTCTGCTGGTCCTGATAACGGCGCTGGCCGTCGGCGCGGCGCACTTTCTGCTCCGGCGTCTGCTCGCGCCCCTTGCGCTGCGGCGCGGCCTTGGGAAGATTGCGCACCGCCTCGACGAAATTCTCCGGCAGCGGCACAACGTCCAGCTTCACCTTGGTCGTGCGCTCGATGGCCTTCAGATAAGGCCGCTCGTCGTCCGCCACGAAGCTGATTGCGACGCCATCCGCGCCCGCCCGCGCCGTGCGGCCGATACGGTGGACATATTGCTCCGGCACATTGGGCAGCTCGAAATTGATGACATGGCTGACGCCCGACACGTCGATGCCGCGCGCCGCGATATCGGTCGCTACCAGCAGCTTCACATGGCCATGGCGGAAGGCCTGGAGCGCGGTGGTGCGCTGCGCCTGGCTCTTGTTGCCATGGATCGCGACCGCCTGAATGCCTGCGCCTTCCAGAAAGCGCACGACCCGGTCGGCGCCATGCTTGGTCCGGGTGAAGATGAGCGCGCGATCAATATCCTCATTCTGGATCGTCAGGTTGAGCAGCGCCTGCTTCTCCACCTGATTGACGAAGGTCGCCTGCTGCCGGACCCGCTCGGCCGTCGTTGATTGCGGGGCAACGCTGACCTTCACCGGATCGTGCAGGAACTGACTGGCCAGCGCCTCGATCTCACCCGGCATGGTGGCGGAGAAGAACAGGTTCTGCCGCTCCTTCGGCAGCAGTTTGGCGATGCGCTTCAACGGGTGGATGAAGCCCATGTCCATCATCTGGTCGGCTTCATCGAGGACGAAAATCTCGGTATCCTTGATCGTGAAGGCGCGCTGGTCGATCAGATCGAGCAAACGGCCCGGCGTCGCGACGACGATATCGACGCCCCGTCCCAACGCCCGGATCTGCCGGTTGATCGGCACGCCGCCAAACACGACCTCCACGGACAGCTTCAGGAAGCGGCCATAGTCACGGAAACTCTGCGCGATCTGCGCCGCCAGTTCACGCGTCGGCGACAATACGAGCATGCGGCAACCCTGCAGCGGTGTCGGCTTGGGATTGCGGGCGAAGTGATCAAGGCTGGGCAGCGCGAAGGCGGCGGTCTTGCCGGTGCCGGTCTGCGCGATGCCGCACAGATCCTTGCCCTTGAGCAACACGGGAATGGCTTGCGCCTGGATGGGCGTTGGCGAACCATATTTCTTGGCGGCGAGCGCCTTCAGGATCGGCTCGGCAAGGCCAAGGTCGGTAAATTGCATGAATGATAACTCACAAATGGGCCCCGGCGCCTGCCGGCAGGGCCGGGACGCAAGGCGGGTTACGAAACGACCCGCGTGAAAAGGGAAGCCTCAAAGCTTGGCGCAGACTTTCATTGGCCGGCCCCGATACCCGTCCGGGCCGAAGCGATCACGCTGCCAATCGCTGATGGGGGCATGAAGCCCGCTGCTGCGTTGCAGCGCATATGGCGGGAATGTCGGGAAAAAGCAAGCGGCGCCTTTCGCCTCCCCTAAAGCGTCACCTCGACATGCTTGCTTCGCATCTCCTCGCGCACGTCTCCGCCGAACATCTGCCGGAACATGCCGCCCAACGACATGTCCGCTCGCCAGATTTCCGCGCGGCCAAGATCGAAGCGCAGCATCATCAGATGCGGGTCCTGCCTCCCGCCGGGATACCAGCTCGCGACATCATTGGTCCAATAGCGATCAATTACCGCCGGGTCCGCCTCCTCAACCAGGGTGCCGTCGACGCAGGCGAACAGGAAATGCCCCTTGCCCGCGAACTGCGCCATGGCCGGCCCGCCCTTGGCCAACCGGTTCTCCCGCGTCGTATAGAACCAGAAGCAATGATTTGCGCCGGGATCGAGCTGCGCCGTCATGGGCATGCTGTGATCCGGTGATCCTCTCAGGCCGACCATCAGGAACGGGCTTTGCGACAATTCCGTCCAGAAGCGGTGGCGGATATCGGTCTCGTTGCTCATCTTCTCTCTCCCTTCGACATCAGGCGGGGCTCAATCGACGGCGCCAAGCGTTTTGCGAGACGCAATTTAGCACGAAAGCTTGATCTTGCGCAGTCTTCTCTCCACATAGCGGGCATGTTGATCGAGACAGAAGCGACGCCCAATCCGGCCACCGTCAAGTTCATTCCCGGCCGCGTGGTCATGGGCATGGGCACCCGTGATTTCGCCACACCGGAAGAGGCGGAGGCATCGCCGCTGGCCGACGCGCTGTTCGGGCTGGGCGACGTGACAGGCGTCTTCTTCGGGGGAGACTTCATTTCCGTCACCATCGCGCCCGGCGCGCAGTGGAGCGACGTGAAACCCGACATTCTTTCCGTCCTGCTCGAACATTTCACTGCCAACATGCCACTGTTCGCGCCCGGCTCCGCCGGCGAGATTTTCGTGCCGGAAGAAGAAGAATTCGCCGACGATCCGGAAGATGAGGAGATCATCGCGCAGATTCGCGAGTTGATCGACACGCGCGTTCGTCCAGCAGTGGCCAATGACGGCGGTGACATCATCTATCGCGGGTTCGACAAGGGCACCGTCTATCTGCGCATGCAGGGTGCCTGTTCGGGCTGCCCTTCCTCCACAGCGACGTTGAAGAACGGCATCGAACAGCTGCTCAAGCATTATGTGCCCGAAGTGACGGAAGTTCGCGCTGTCTGAGCGAAAAAACAGTTTGCCGGGAATGATTGGCAAAGCCGCGCCGATCGATTAACCGCATAGCCGGGCATCGCATCAGGCGAGCGGTCTACAGGGGTTTTCTTTGCGCATATTGGTCATCGACACCGCGACACAGGCGCTGTCCGTGGCGTTGCTCGATGATGATGTGCCCCTCGGTCATTTTCATGAGATCGTCGGACGCGGGCACGCGGAGGCCCTGCTGCCCGCCATTGCCGCCTTGCCAGACGGCGGCCGTGCCGATGCGATCGCCGTCGATGTCGGCCCCGGCAGCTTTACGGGTGTGCGGATCGGCGTCGCCGCGGCGCGGGCGCTGGCGCTGGCCTGGGGCATTCCGCTGCATGGCTACAGCGCTCTCGGGATCATCGCTGCGAAGGCCGCCGCGGCATATCATCAAAGCGGACCTGTGGCCGTCACCATCACGGGCGGCCATGGCGAATTGTTCTGGCAGACCTTTTCCGCAGATGGGCTTGAACCGCTCGGCAAGGCGGCTTCCACGCCCATTGCCGAACTGGCGCACCAACTGGAGCATTCCACCGTCTACGGCACCGGCGCCGAAACATTGGTGACCGCGCGCGGCCATGGCATGGCGGTCAGCCTTTATCCCGATGCCGCCGACTATCCATTGGTGGCAGGATTGGCACCCCTGCCGCCCTCCCCCATTTACTGCCGCGGGGCCGATGCACGGCCTATGGCGGAACGGGCCGCACCATGACCCCAGGCCTGACGCTCCATTCCTATGAGGATGGCGAACGGAACGCCATGAGCGACGCCATGGAAATCATGGCGCGCGCCTTCGACCCGGCTTTTGGCGAAGCATGGACGCTGCCGCAACTCGCCGGGGTGATGACGATGCCCGGAACATGGCTCACCATCGCCCGGATCGATGCCGCGCCGGTCGGCTTTGCCCTCGTGCGCTCGGTGCTCGACGAATGCGAATTATTGTTGCTGGCCGTCAGCCCGCTCTGGCGCGGAAGAGGCATTGGCGAGGCACTGCTGCGCGATAGCCTCAGAACGGCGCGCAAGCGGGGCATTACGTCGATGAATCTGGAAGTGCGCGCGTCGAATACGGCAATAAGCCTGTATGAAAAAGCCGGATTTGAATATGTACATCGCCGCCCCGGTTACTATCGCGGCAACGATGGACAACTTCATGATGCACTGAGCTTTCGTATCGATATGCTCAGGTGATTTTCATCCGCCCTTGCAAAACGTAAATCATCGGTATAGCTGACCCATACCGCTCCTGAAATGATTTTCCTCGGGCGGGTCGCGCAACCAATAGCCTTCGCAGGGAAAAGAAATGGAAATCGAATCAGCGCAGAGCGAACTGCTCATTACTTTGACGTCGGATATTGTCGCGGCCCATGTCTCGAACAACAGCGTCGCCGTCTCCGACGTATCTACCCTGATCCAGAATGTGCATGCCGCGCTTTCCGGCCTTGCTTCGCCGGCTGCGGTGCCTGAAGTGAAGCCGGAACCGGCGGTGTCGGTCCGATCTTCGATCAAGCCCGACTACATCATCTGCCTGGAAGACGGCAAGAAGCTCAAGATGCTGAAGCGCCACCTGATGACTCATTATCAAATGACGCCGGAAGATTATCGCGCGAAATGGAGCCTGCCGGCGGACTATCCGATGGTCGCTCCCAACTATGCCGAACAGCGCCGCAGCCTTGCCAAGAAAATCGGCCTCGGCACCAAGCGCCGTCGCGTCCGCGCACCCAAATAAGCGCGCAAACACAGGTAAAGCCCAAGGAAAAAGGGGAGCGCCCGATGGCGCGCCCCTTTTATAGTGGGAGGAAAGCCGCTAGGCTCTTTCCGGTCCACGTGAATTCCAGCCAAGTGAGCCTGCATGAACCGCAAGATCGACGTCGAAGCCCTTTGCCATGAAAAGGGCCTGCGCATCACCGAACAGCGCCGCGTCATTGCCCAGGTGCTGAGCGACGCGAGCGATCATCCGGATGTGGAGGAGTTGCACAGGCGCTCCGCAGCGATCGATCCGGGCATCTCCATCGCGACCGTCTATCGCACCGTCCGCCTGTTCGAGGAAGCGGGCATATTGGACCGGCACGATTTCGGGGATGGCCGCGCCCGCTATGAGGCTGCGCCCGAATCCCACCACGACCATCTGATCGATGTCGAAACCGGCAATGTCATCGAATTCGTCGATCCTGAACTGGAGCAGCTTCAGAAGCAGATCGCGGAAAAGCTCGGCTTTCGCCTGGTCGACCATCGGATGGAACTGTACGGCGTCGCGCTCGACCGCAAGAGCTGAGGCAGCTTGGCTGCATTCCGCCGCATCATGCGCCTGGCGGCCCTGACCGCGAGCCTGCTGCTCTGCCTGATCCCACATCTGTTCTGGCGCGCGATCGGACGCCGGTCACCCTGGCCGCCGCGCTTTCTGGCGTTGGCGGGCCGCGCCGTCGGAGCCCGCGTGCGGATCGATGGTCATCCCTTCCAGGGCGACAGCTTCATCATCGCCAATCATGTGAGTTGGGTGGACATATTGGTCCTGGGCGGCGCCACGGGCGCCGCCTTCGTCGCGCATGACGGCATAGCAGGCTGGCCGATCATCGGTTGGTTGGCAGCGCAGAACAATACGCTTTTTGTCGCCCGCGACAGGCGGGGAGCGCTTTCCTCCCAGCTCGACACCCTGCGGGCGGCCTTGGCCGGGCATCAACCGGTTGCGCTTTTCCCGGAAGGCACGACCAGCAACGGCAGCGGCCTCCTGCCGTTCAAGCCCGCCCTGCTGGCTGTACTCCTTCCCCCTCCGCGATCAGTCCGGATTCAGCCGGTCCATATCGACTATGGCCCGGCGACCGCCGAGATCAGCTGGCATGGCAACGAGCCGGCCGGGGCGAACGTCAAGAGACTGCTGGAACGCAGCGGCAAGCTTGACGTCACACTGCGCTTCCTGGAGCCGTTCGATCCGGCAATCTGCCCCGATCGCAAGGCCTTGGCCGCCATGGCACAGGAAAGAATAGCCACCAGCATCATCGCGCACCTGGCGCCTTTTACTTGAGCCGCACCCCTTGTATAGCTGGATCGCATGAATCGGTACGACGCCCAAAAGACTCCAGCGACATTCCACGTCAAATCCTTCGGCTGCCAGATGAACGTCTATGATGGCGAGCGCATGGCAGAAATGCTGGGAGAGCGCGGCATGACCGCAGCAGCCGAAGGCGTCGAAGCGGATCTGGTCATCCTCAACACCTGCCACATCCGCGAAAAGGCGGTGGACAAGGTCTATTCCGATATCGGCCGCATGACCCGCGAGGACGGCAGCCGCCCAATGATCGCCGTCGCCGGCTGCGTCGCGCAGGCGGAGGGCGGCGAAATCCAGCGTCGTGCCCGCAATGTCGACATCGTCGTCGGCCCCCAGGCCTATCATCGGCTGCCAGACCTGATCGACCAGGCGCGGCGCGGCGAGCAGGCCGTTGACACGGACATGCCGCTGGCGTCCAAGTTCGGCGCCCTCCCCGCGCGCACCAAACAGGCGCGGCCCACCGCCTTCCTGACGATCATGGAGGGCTGCGACAAATTCTGCACCTATTGCGTGGTACCCTATACGCGTGGCGCGGAGATAAGCCGAAGCTGGTCGGCGATCCTGGACGAGGCGAAGGCGCTGGTTGACGGCGGCGTGCGGGAGATCACCTTGCTCGGCCAGAACGTCAACGCCTGGACCGGCGAGGACGACAAGGGACGGGCCCAGGGCATGGACGGCCTCGTCCGCGAACTGGCCAGGATCGATGCGCTGAAACGGATCCGCTACACCACCAGCCATCCCAACGACATGAGCGACGGACTGATCGCTGCCCATGGCGACGAACCCAAGCTGATGCCCTTTCTCCACCTGCCCGTGCAGTCGGGCAACGACCGCGTGCTGAAGGCGATGAACCGCAGCCATAGCGCAGACAGCTATCTGCGCATCATCGATCGCGTGCGGGCGGCACGACCGGACATAGCGCTTTCCGGCGACTTCATCGTCGGCTTCCCCGGCGAGACCGAGGCCGAGTTCGAGGATACGCTGAGGATCGTGGAACAGGTCCGCTATGCGCAATGCTACAGCTTCAAATATAGTTCGCGCCCCGGTACGCCTGCCGCCGACATGGACGGGCAGATCCCGGCGGAGGTAATGGATGAACGGCTTGCCCGCCTTCAGGCGCTGATCAACCGTCATCAGGTCGAGTTCAACGCGGCCACGGTCGGCCGCCGCACCGACATCTTGCTGGAGCGCAAGGGCCGTCATCCGGGCCAGCTTATCGGCAAGACGCCCTGGCTTCAGTCCGTCCACGTCACCGCGCCGGAACTTTCCATCGGCGACATGGCGGAAGTCGATATCATCAGCGCCGGCCCGAACAGTCTGGCCGGACAACCCAGCAGGAGGAAGGCCGCTTGAACCTACTTACAGTCGTTCCCGTGACAACGGGAACCCATCTCCAGCCCTGTCCACCAGGCTTAGCCGACGGGAGATGGATACTCGCCTACGCGAGTGTGACTGATGAAAAGGGAGGCTGCTGAATGTCGAAAAAACCCAATCATACCCACCGGGCCGAAGTCGCCGAGCGCGCACGACTTGAAGTCACTTTCGACCGGCCGCACCTGCTGGGTGCTCTTTTCGGCCAATATGACCAGAATCTGGTAGCCATCGAAAACCGCCTGGGCGTCTACATCGCGGCCCGCGGCAACAAGCTCCAGATCGAGGGAGACGCCGAGGCTGCCGCGCGCGCGCGCGACGTGATGACCGGCCTGTACAACCGCATCGTCGCCGGCCAGGAAATCGATGCCGGTGCGGTGGAAGCCGTGATCGCCATGTCCGCCGAACCGACGCTGGACGGCATCATTCGGCATGACGTGGCCGAACCGCCCAAGGTCATGATCCGGACGCGCAAGAAGACCATCGTCCCGCGTTCCGCGACGCAGGTGACCTATATGGAAGCGCTCACCCGCAACGACATCATCTTCGCGCTGGGCCCGGCAGGCACGGGCAAGACCTATCTCGCGGTCGCGCAGGCGGTGAGCCAGCTCATTACCGGCAGCGTCGATCGCCTGATCCTCTCCCGCCCGGCCGTTGAAGCGGGTGAACGGCTCGGCTTCCTGCCTGGCGACATGAAGGAGAAGGTCGACCCCTATCTTCGCCCCATCTATGATGCTCTCTATGACACGCTGCCGGCCGAGCAGGTCGAACGCCGCATTGCATCGGGCGAGATCGAGATCGCGCCTCTCGCCTTCATGCGTGGCCGCACCCTGTCCAATGCATTCATTGTGCTGGACGAAGCGCAGAACACCACCGTCGCCCAGATGAAGATGTTCCTGACGCGTTTTGGCGAAGGAAGCCGCATGGTCATTTGCGGCGACCCCCGTCAGGTCGATCTGCCGCAGCCCGGCATTTCCGGCCTGGCGGACGCCGTTGCGCGACTGGAGGGGGTGGATGGCATCTCCGTCGTGCCTTTCGGCATCAGCGACGTGGTGCGCCACCCGGTCGTCGGCCGCATTGTCCAGGCCTATGAGGGCCCCGATGCCTGAAATCCGCATGGCGTGGAGTGCCCGAAATGATTGAAGTCGCCGTCCTGCACGAAGAGGGCTGGCCCGATACCGACTGGGAAATCCTGGCCCAGCGCGCTGTGACGGCTGCGATCGTCCACAGCCCCTATGCGTCCTTCGCGACGGACGAGGCCTTTTACGAGGTCGCGGTAAAGCTGACCGATGATGAAGAGGTGCATGGTCTCAATCGCGCCTATCGGGACAAGGACCGGCCGACCAACGTCCTGTCTTTCCCCATGGTTCAGGCCGACCTGCTGGAGGGCACGGCCAACACTGACGATGGCGAGGTGCTGCTGGGCGATATCGTGCTGGCGGAAGGAGTCTGCGCCAGGGAAGCCGCCGAGAAAGGCATCTCCATCGCCGATCATGCCGCGCATCTGATCGTCCATGGGACTTTTCATTTGCTGGGATATGATCATATGGAGGATGCCGAGGCCGAAGCGATGGAAGCGCTGGAAACCCAGTCGCTGATCAGTCTGGGCATTTCCGATCCCTATGGGGACCGTTGATATTGCACGGCATCGGCTTTAGCGGAAGGCCGTCTGCCCTTTGAGGGTCAGGGCAAGGTCTTTACACGCGATGCTTTGAACAAGGGAACAGGAAGTACAATGGCGGAAGGCGGTCCCAAGGACGGCAACGGTTCGAAGGAATCGGACAGTAGCAGCCACGAGGGCGGTTTATGGAGCGGCCTGAAGTCGCTGCTCTTTGGCGATGAGGAAAGCCACAGCCTCCGCCGCGAGCTGGAGGATGCGCTCGACGAATATGATGAGGAGGAGCAGGAGGAAGGCGCCGCCCCTCCTGCCAAGGGCGACCTGTCCGCCATCGAACGCCAGATGGTCCGCAACCTCCTGCATTTTTCCGAACATACGGTCGATGACGTGGCTGTCCCCCGCGCCGACATCGTCGCGATCGAGGAAAAGGCCAGTTTCACCGATCTCGCCGCGCTGTTCGCTGAAGCGGGACACAGCCGCATTCCGGTCTATCGCGAAAATCTGGACACCATCGTCGGCATGATCCACATTCGCGACGCCTTCGCCATATTGGCGGGCAAGGCGCCGGTGCCCGACACGCTCGAGCCGCTGATCCGCCAGCCGCTTTATGTCCCGGAAAGCATGGGCGCGCTCGATCTGCTCGCGGAAATGCGGGCCAAGCGCACCCATCTCGCCATCGTGCTCGACGAATATTCCGGCACGGAAGGGCTGCTCACCTTCGAGGATCTGGTCGAGGAAATCGTCGGCGAGGTGGAGGACGAGCATGATGAGGAACCCGAAGCGATGCTGGTTCCGCTGGAAGGCGGCCTCTGGGAAGCCGATGCGCGCGCCGAGCTGGAGGATGTCGCGAAGGAAATCGACGAAAGGCTGGCGGACATCGAGGAGGATGTCGATACGCTGGGCGGCCTTGCCTTCGTGATCGCCGGTCGCGTTCCCGAGCCGGGCGAAATCATCGAGCATGACCAAAGCGGCTGGAAGCTCGAAATCCTGGACAGCGACGGACGCCGCGTCAGTCGTCTGCGACTGCACCCGCCCGCAAAACGGGAAATCCGCGAAGAGGACTGATCCCGCCCTGACGCAGGCCCTGCTCAAATTGTCGATGCAGATCAGCCATCGGCGCGAAATATTAAGGGCTTGCCGCTAGGCCACCCCGGGGCGAGGGGGCAATCGATGCGACGGGACGGACGAATATCCAGCTTGGCAGGTCCGGTGACGGTGGACCACGCGCCATGGACCGGCCTGGAAAAGCGGCTCTATGCGTTGATCTGCATCTCGACGCTCTTCTTTGCCTGCGTCACGCCGCCCTTTCAGGCTCCTGATGAGAACCAGCATTATGTGAAGGCGCTGTTCCTTTCCGAGGGCGGCATACGGGCCCAAAGGCGTGGCGAGATGATCGGCGCGGACCTTCCTCGCTCGGCCATCGATCTGCACGATGTCCATTTTACGGCGCAAGCCTCCTCCGGTGTCCGCCTGTTCCACCCTTCGATGCTGAAAACGGCATGGAATGAGGGGAAAACCCGTAGCGACGAGCGCAGCTTTGCCGATTTCCCCAATGTGGCAAATTATGCGCCCACCCTCTATCTGCCGGG
>Ga0207678_10000537_pt1 | contig 34608 bp, 27 predicted proteins | sample KBSC63metaG_FD_184319 | JGI IMG/M metagenome (GOLD analysis project Ga0207678, IMG submission 184319) | Corn rhizosphere microbial communities from Kellogg Biological Station, Michigan, USA - KBS C6-3 metaG (SPAdes) (version 2) | ecosystem: Host-associated > Plants > Roots > Rhizosphere > Soil ... | reverse complement strand
CGTCGGTTCGTGCGGGCGGGTCGCCGACCGGCCGCGGTGCGGGGTCGTCGGCGACGCGCGCCGCGGAGGCCCGGGCGGTGACACCGACCCGACCCTCGGGAGGCGCCGGCCGCACCATGCGCCCACCGGTGCGCCGGAGCTGGCTTCGTGACCTGGTCGAGAGCCCCGGCGCCGACAGCCGGGGGCACCGCTCCACCCGGACGGCCGGGAGCGTCGGCGAACCGCGGATCGGCAAGAAGGACACGGCGACCCAGCGCCCGTCCCGTGAGCGGACCACCGGCGGCGGAACGTCGGCCGCCCGTCGCGCCGGCTCGGCGAATCGGCCTGCCACTGGTGCGTCAGGGCGCCGGGCAGCGGTCGGCTCGGCGCCGGGTCGGGCCCGCACAGCGTCCACATCTCCTCCCCGTCCGGGGTCGAGTGCGGCGCCGAAGCGGAACAGTGGGTCGGCGGGCCGCCCGGCGGGCGCGGCGTCGGCCGGCGGCGGTGCGAGAAAAGGTGCGGCGGGGCGGAAGGGCGGTGGTGCCCGACCGGAGACCGCACGGCGGACCGCCCCGGTGTTGCAGCTGGTCGCCGGGCACGCTCCGGAAGCGCCGAAGACCCCGTTCGTGCTGCTGGTGCTCGCGCTGCTCGGTGGCGGCCTGGTCAGCCTGCTCCTGGTCAGCTCCGCCTCCAGTGCGGACGCGTTCACCCTGCGGACCCTGCAGCAGGACAACCGCGCGCTGTCGATCCGCGAGCAGGGGCTGGCCCGGGACGTCGCCGCCTCCGAGGCGCCCGGCGAGCTGGCCAAGCGCGCCCGCCAACTCGGCCTGGTGCAGGGCGCCGAGCCCGGCTTCCTCGTCGTCGAGCCCGGCGGCACCGCGAAGGTGCAGGGCTCGCCGGTGCCGGCGACGTCACCGCCTCCGCCGCCGAAACCGACTCCGACGCCGACGGCAAGCCCGTCCGGCGCGCGGCCGGGTGTGACGCCGACACCCGGCGGCAGCCCACCGGCAGGCGCCGCGCCGACGGCGCGGGCCACGCCGGGACCCGGGGCGAGCTCTGCTCCCCGGACGGCCCCGAGACCGACACCCACCCCGCGGACCACGTCCCGCACCAGCCCGAAGCCCACGCCGACGCCAGGAGGGACCCGGTGAGCCAGTTCGACCCGTACGCCGGTGCCACCGGTGGGGCGTGGGCCGGTGGTCCAGGCTCCCGCCCGGCCGGTCGCCCCCCGACCGGCGCCGGCCGCGCCGCTGCGCCCCACCCCTCAGGCGGCAGCGGCGCGGCCGGCAACACCTCGTCCGGGTTCGGCTTCGGTCGGACCCGCCCCGGCCCGACCGCCGGCGGCAGAGCCGCCGCCGGCGGTCGGGCAGCCAACCCGCGCCCGGCCGCCCCCACCGCCCGCGCGGCCACGCCGGCCCGCCCGCGCCCGGCCGCCCCCACCGCCCGCGCGGCCACGCCGGCCCGCCCGCGGCCGGCCGTCGGCGGCGCGACCTCCCTCGGCGTCGGCACGCGGGCCGCCCCCGGGCAGACCGCCCGACCCCGCAGCACCGCCGCCCGCTCGGCTCCCGCATCGAGCCCGAGCGCAGGTCGACCCACCAACGCCCGCCACGCCTCCACCGGCACCGCCGCCCGCACCAGCTCCGCGCCCCGCACGGGCTCGGCTGGCCGCACGGGCTCGGCGGCCAGCACCGGCTCGGCCGCGGGCACCGGCACCGCGACCCGGACCGGCACCGCGACCCGCACCAGCTCGGCGACCCGCACCAGCTCGGCGACCCGCAGCGGTTCGGCCGCCGGGACTGGCACCGCGACCCGGCCCGGCACCGCGACCCGGACCGGCACAGCTGCCCGGACCGGCTCGGCTGCCCCTACCAGCGCGGCTCGGACCGGCTCAGAGGGCCGCACCAGCGCGGCGCGCCGTGCCACCACCGCGGGCCGCGGCGGCACCGCGGGCCGCGGCGGCACCGCGAGCCGCGGCGGATCGTCCAGCCGCACCGCATCCGCGGCGTCGGGCGCGACTCGTGCCGCGACCGGCCGGGTCAGCGCGGCCCTGCGCAGCGAGGGCCGGACGACCGCGTCGACGCGGGCGGGCCGCGGCGGGGCGACCCGGGTCGGGAAGCCGGGGCGGAACGGCGGCGGGCGACCGCCGCGCCGGCCCGGGCGGTCCCGACTGCTGCGGCTCGGCGACCCCGGCCGCCGGCTGGGCGTCGGCTTCGCCGCGGTCTGCACCCTGCTGGTGATGCTCGGCGGCCGGCTGGTCCAGCTGCAGGGCTTCGACAGCGAGCACTTCGCCGCCCGCACCGAGCAGCGGCTGCTCTACCCGACGACGATCCCGGCCACCCGTGGCTCGATCATCGACCGCGACGGCCAGCCGCTGGCATACTCCGTCGCCGCCCGGACGATCTTCGCCGACCCGACCGAGGTGACCGACCGGATCGGCACCGCCACCGCGCTCGCGACGAAGCTGAAGACGACGGTGGCGACGCTGCTCCCGCTGCTGTCCAAGCCGCACACCCGGTACGTCCCGCTGGCCCGCAACCTGTCCCCGGCCGAGGCCGCCGACGTGCTGGCGCTCAACCTGCGCGGGATCGGTGCCGAGGACACCTCGCAGCGCATCTACCCGGGCCACGACCTGGCCGCCGCCGTGGTCGGCTACACCAACGAGGAGGGCGGCCTCGGCGGCGTCGAGTCCAAGTACGACGACGTGCTCAGGGGCACCGACGGCCGGCTCGAGGTGGAGCGCGGCAGCAACGGCCTGCAGATCCCGGGCGGGCTGCGGCAGGAGACCGCCGCCGTCCCCGGCTCCACCGTGCAGCTGACGCTGGACCAGGACCTGCAATACCAGCTGCAGAACGGGCTGGTCGCCGCCGTACGGAAGGCCAAGGCATCCAGCGGCCAGGCCGTGATCCTCGACGCGCACACCGGCGAGGTGCTCGCGATGGCGACCGCGCCGACGTACGACGCGCAGAACCCGTCGAAGTCGCCGCCGGCGAACCGGACGAACCCGGTCGTGCAGGCGCCGGTCGAGCCTGGCTCGGCCAACAAGGTGGTCACGTTCTCCGCCGCGGTCGAGCACAAGAAGATCACCCCGACCACGCCGATGCTGGTGCCGGACTCCATCCGGGTGTCCGACCACGTCGTGCACGACGCCTGGTACCACGCGCCGGAGCACTGGACCGCGACCGGCGTGCTGGCGAAGTCGAGCAACGTCGGCACGCTGATGATCGCCAAGAACCTGGTCGGCCCGGCGCAGTTCTACGACACCGAGCGCAAGTTCGGGATCGGCCAGCGGACCGGCATCGAGCTGCCGGGGGAGAGCCCCGGGATCCTGCCGTCGCCGGACACCTGGTCCGGCACGACGTTCGGCAACCTGCCGATCGGGCAGGGGCTGTCGATGACCCCGCTGCAGCTGGCCGGGATGTACCAGACCATCGCCAACGACGGCGTGCGGGTGCAGCCGCGGATCGTCAAGGCGGTCATCGGCCCGGATGGCAAGGCGACGCCGACGAGCGCGCCGCAGCGGACCACCGTCGTCTCGGCGCAGGCGGCGAGGACGGTACGGACGATGCTCGAGGCCGTGGTGGCCAAGGGCGGGACGGCGCCGAAGGCGGCCATCGACGAGTACCGGGTGGCCGGCAAGACCGGCACGGCGCAGCGTCCGAACCCGGCATGCAAGTGCTACTCGGGCGGCGGATACTGGGCGACGTTCGCCGGCATGGCACCGGCGGACAAGCCGGAGCTGGTGATGTCCGTGGTGATCACCGAGCCGCCGGGCGGCGGCGAGGGCGGGTCGGTCGCCGCCCCGCTCTTCCACGACGTGATGTCGTACGCGCTGACCGCCCGCAAGGTCCCGCCGACGGGCACGCCCGTCCCGAACCTGAAGTTGTCTGTGGACTAGGGTTGCCCCCCGTGTCCGGCACCACGCCGCTGCGGCCACTCCGGCCGCGGCCGCACCACCTCGCCGAGCTCGCGACCGGACTCGGCCTGCCGGTTCCGGACCGCGATGCTGTCGTCACCGGCATCACGCACGACTCGTCCGCGGTGCGCCCCGGTGACCTTCTCGCGGCGCTTCCGGGCTCCCGCACGCACGGCGCCCGGTTCGCCGGGGTGGCCGCGGCGGCCGGCGCCAGCGCGATCTACACCGACCGCGCCGGGGCGGAGCTTGCCGCCCCGACCGGGCTTCCGGTGCTGGTCGCCGACCAGCCGCGGGTGCTGCTCGGCGCGCTGTCCGCGGCCGTCTGGGGCGACCCGACCGCCGACATGCTCGTGCTGGGCGTCACCGGCACCAACGGCAAGACGACCACCGCATACCTGCTGGAGGAGGGGTTGCGGGCGGCCGGCCACCGCACCGGGCTGGTCGGCACGATCGAGACCAGGGTGGCCGGCGAGTCGGTGCCGAGCATCCGCACCACGCCGGAGGCGACCGACCTGCAGGCGGCCTTCGCGGCGATGGCCGAACGGGGCGTGACCGCGGTCGCGATCGAGGTGTCCAGCCACGCGCTGGCGCTCGGCCGGGTGGACGGCACCCGGTTCACCGCCGGCGCGTTCACCAACCTGTCCCAGGACCACCTGGACTTCCACCACGACATGGACAGCTACTTCGCGGCCAAGGCGCTGCTGTTCGACGGCCGCTGCGAGCACGAGGTCGTCACCGTCGACGAGCCGTACGGGCGGCGGCTGGTGAAGTCGGGCACGGTGACCGTGTCGGCGGCCGGTGACCCGACCGCCGACTGGCGCGCGGTGGAGGTGGGTCCGGCCGCCGGCGGGTCCACCGGCTTCCGGGTGCTCGGTCCGGGCGTCGACCTGCCGGCGCTGGTCCGGATGCCCGGCACGTTCAACGTGGCCAACGGGCTGCTGGCGATCGCGACGCTGGCCACCGTCGGGGTGCCGGCGCTGACCGCCGCGGCCGGCGTGGCGACCCGCGGCGTCCCGGGCCGGATGGAGAAGATCGACTTCGGCCAGGGCTACGTCGCGGTGGTCGACTACGCGCACAGCCCGGACGCGGTGACGCGGCTGCTCGACGCGCTCCGGCCCGGGGTGACCGGCCGGATCATCCTGGTGCTCGGTGCCGGCGGCGACCGGGACCGGGAGAAGCGGCCGCTGATGGGCGCGGCCGGCGCGGCCGGCGCCGACGTGCTGCTGGTCACCGACGACAACCCGCGCTCGGAGGACCCGGCGGCGATCCGCGCCGCGGTGCTGGCCGGCGCGCTGGGCGTGCCGGACCGCGGCGAGGTGGTCGAGGTCGAGGGCCGGCGGCCGGCGATCGTCGAGGCGGTCCGCCGGGCCCGGGCCGGGGACGCGGTCGTGGTCGCCGGCAAAGGGCACGAGCAGGGGCAGGAGATCGGCGGCGTGGTGCACCCGTTCGACGACCGGACCGTGCTGCGGGCGGCGCTGGAGGAGCTGACCGGGAGCGTCGGCCGGTGATCCCGCTGACCCTGGCGGAGGTCGCCGGCGCCGTCGGTGGCGAGCTGCACGACGTGCCCGACCCCGGCGCCCGGGTGACCGGCGACGTCGAGCTCGACTCGCGCCGGATCCGGCCCGGTGGGCTGTTCGTGGCGCTGGCCGGCGAGCGGGTCGACGGGCACGAGCACGCCGCCGGCGCGGTCGGGGCCGGCGCGGTCGGCGTGCTCGCCGCCCGGCCGGTCGGGGTGCCGGCGGTCGTGGTGCCGGACGTGCCGGCGGCGCTGGCCGACCTGGCCCGCGCCGTGCTGGGCCGGCTGCCGGACGTCACGGTCGTCGGGGTGACCGGATCGAGTGGCAAGACCTCGACCAAGGACCTGCTGGCCCAGCTGCTGGCCGAGCTCGGGCCGACGGTGGCGCCGCCGGGGTCGTTCAACAACGAGCTCGGGCACCCGTACACCGTCTTGCGGTCCACTGTGGACACCCGCTACCTGGTGCTGGAGAAGTCGGCCCGCGGGATCGGGCACGTCGCCTGGCTGACCCGGATCGCCCGGCCCCGGATCGGCGTGGTGCTCAACGTCGGCACCGCGCACCTGGGCGAGTTCGGCAGCCGGGAGAACATCGCGCTGGCCAAGGGCGAGCTGGTGGAGGCGCTGCCGGCGGACGGCGTCGCGGTGCTCAACGCCGACGACCCGCTGGTGCTGGCGATGGCCGGCCGGACCGCCGCCCGGGTGGTCACCGTCGGGCTGGCGCCGACCGCCGACGTGCGCGCGGTCGGCGTGACGCTGGACGAGCGGGGCACGCCCTCGTACGAGCTGGTGACCGCGGCCGGGTCGGTGCCGGTCACGCTGGCCGTGCACGGCGAGCACCAGGTCGGCAACTCGCTGGCCGCCGCCGCGGTCGCGCTCGAGCTCGGCATGCCGCTGCCCGCGGTGGCCGGCGCGCTGGGCCGGGCCCGGGCGCTGTCCCGGTGGCGGATGGAGGTCACCGAGCGGCCGGACGGGGTGCTGGTCGTCAACGACGCGTACAACGCCAACCCCGAGTCGATGGCCGCCGCGCTGCGGGCGCTGACCACGATGGCCCGGGGCCGGCGGTCCTGGGCGGTGCTCGGCGAGATGGGCGAGCTCGGGCCGGCCGCGGCCGACGAGCACCGGCGCATCGGCGAGCTCACCGCCGAGCTCGGCGTCGACCGGGTCGTGGTCGTCGGGCCCGGGGCGCAACCGATGCACGCCGCCGCGCGTGAAGGAGCTGTGCACGTCGACGACGCGGACGCGGCCATCGCGCTGCTGCGGGCGCAGCTGCGCCCGGAGGACGTCGTGCTGGTGAAGGCGAGCCGGGCCGCCGGCCTGGAACGGGTCGCGCTCGCGCTGGCCGAGCCGGTCGGGGCGGCTTCGTGAGGTCCGTCCTCGTCGCAGCGCTGGTGTCGCTGCTGGTCTCGATCCTCTGCACGCCGCTGGCGATCCGGCTGTTCCGCCGGGAGGGCTTCGGGCAGGCGATCCGGGACGACGGCCCGCAGTCGCACATGGCGAAGCGGGGCACTCCCACCATGGGCGGCACGGTGATCATCATCGCGACCCTGGTCGGCTACTTCGCCTCGCACCTGTTCTCCTCCGGCTCCGGGCCGAGCGCCACCGGTCTGCTGCTGCTCTACCTGTTCACCGGCATGGGCGTGGTCGGCTTCCTGGACGACTTCATCAAGGTCCGCAAGCAGCGCAGCCTCGGGCTGTCGGCGACGGCCAAGCTGATCGGGCAGCTCACCATCGGGATCTCGTTCGCGGTGCTGGCGCTGCGGTTCAAGGACTCGTCCGGGCTGACCCCGGCGTCGGTGCACCTGTCGTACGTCCGGGACATCCCGCAGATCAGCCTCGGCGCGGTCCTGTTCGTCGCCTTCGCATACCTGGTGATCAGCGGTACGTCCAACGCGGTCAACCTGACCGACGGGCTGGACGGGCTGTGCGCGGGCGCCTCCGCGATGGTCTTCGGCGCGTACACCGCGATCTCCTTCTACCAGTTCCGCAACGCGTGCGAGACGTTCGCCCGGGCCGGCTGCTACGAGGCCCGCGACCCGCTGGACACCGCGCTCATCGCGGCCTCGGCGATGGCCGCGTGCTTCGGCTTCCTGTGGTGGAACGCGGCTCCGGCCCGGATCTTCATGGGCGACACCGGGTCGCTGGCGCTCGGCGCCCTGCTCGCCGGCATCGCCATCGTGTCCCGCACCGAGCTGCTGCTCGTCGTGCTCGGTGGCCTGTTCGTCGTCGAGACGCTGTCGGTGATCCTGCAGGTCGCGGTGTTCAAGACGCGGCGGAAACGGTTGTTCAAGATGGCGCCGATCCACCACCACTTCGAGCTGGCCGGGTGGGCCGAGACCACGGTGATCGTCCGGTTCTGGATCATCGCCGGCCTCGCCGTCGCCTTCGGGCTCGGCCTGTTCTACGCCGAGTTCATCTCGTACGGGCTGCCCGGATGAGCTCCCCTACCCGCCCACGGACAGCCCCTGAGCCCCCGCGCGCGGTCCCCGCCCGGCCAGGGACCGCCGGCCCGGGCCGCGGCGCGGTGCCGGTGCGGCAAGCCGGAGGGGTCCGACCGTGACCGGCTGGCGTGGGCTGCGGGTGGTGGTGGCGGGGGCCGGCGCGTCGGGGGAGGCGGCGGCCCGGGTGCTGCTGCGGCTGGGGGCGACCGTGACGGTGGTGGACCGGGCGGCGTCGACGCGGACCGGGGCGCTGGCGGCCGGGGGAGCGACGATCGCGCTCGGCGCGCAGGCCCCGCCGGCCGGGACCGACCTGCTCGTCGTCTCGCCGGGCTGGCGGCCGGACGCGCCGCTGCTGACCGCCGCCGCCGCGGCGGGGGTCGAGGTGATCGGCGAGGTGGAGCTGGCCTGGCGGCTGCGCGGGCCGAACCCGCCGCCCTGGCTGGCGCTGACCGGCACCAACGGCAAGACCACGACCGTACGGATGCTGGAGTCGATGCTGCGCGCCGCCGGCGGGCGGGCCGTCGCCACCGGCAACGTCGGCCTGCCGGTGGTCGACGCCGTCACCGCCGACCCGCCGTACGACGTGCTCGCCGTCGAGCTGTCCAGCTTCCAGCTGCACTCGGCCCCGTCGGTGCGCCCGGCCGCGGCGGCGATCCTCAACCTCGCCCCGGACCACCTCGACTGGCACGGCGACTTCGCGGCGTACGCGGCGGCCAAGGAGCTGATCTGGGCCGGCGAGAAGACGGTGGCCATCGGCAACGCCGACGATCCCGAGGTGGCCCGCCGACTGGCCGCCGCCCCGGGCCGGCAGGTCTCGTTCACGCTGGCCGAGCCCGGACCGGACCAGCTCGGCGTGCGCGGTGGCCGGCTGGTCGACCGGGCGTTCGGCGGCGGTGAGCTCGCCGGGGCCGGCGAGGTCCGCCCGGCCGGACCGCACAACGTCGCCAACGCGCTGGCCGCCGCGGCGCTCGCCCGGGCGCACGGCCTCGACCCGGCCGCCGTCGCGCAGGGCCTGCGCGCGTTCGTCCCGGACCCGCACCGCAACGAGCCGGTCGGCGACGTGGCCGGCGTCCGCTACGTCGACGACAGCAAGGCGACCAACCCGCACGCCGCGCTGGCCTCGCTCGCCTCGTACGACAAGGTTGTCTGGGTCGCCGGTGGCCTGCTCAAGGGTGCGCCGGTGGACGAGCTGGTCGCGCGGGTGGCCGGCCGGCTCGCCGGCGCCGTGCTGCTCGGCGCCGACCGAGCCGCGCTGGTCACGGCGATAGCGCGACACGCCCCCGACCTCCCCGTGGTGACCGTCTCCAGGACCGACGATGGGGCAATGTCCGAGGTGGTGGAGGCGGCCGCGGCTCTCGCCCGGCCCGGCGACACGGTGCTGCTGGCGCCGGCCGCCGCCTCGATGGACATGTTCCGGGACTACAAGGCCCGCGGCGACGCGTTCGTCGCGGCGGTGCGCGCGCTGGCGGACCCGTGACCGCGACCGCGACCGCCCGGACCGAGCCGGCCGACGACTCGTCCTCCTTGCTGGACCGCCCGCTCACCTCGCTGCACCTGATCCTGGTCAGCACCGGGCTGCTGCTCGGGCTCGGCCTGGTGATGGTGCTCTCGGCCTCGATGGTGAAGTCCTACCAGGAGACCGGCAGTGCCTACTCGGTGTTCACCGGCCAGGCGGTCTGGGTCGCGCTGGCCGTGCCGGCGTTCTGGCTCGGGGTCCGGCTGCCGCCGCGGGTCTACCGGCGGCTGGCCTACCCGGCGCTGCTGCTGAGCCTGGTGCTGCTGGCCGCGGTGCTGGTCCCCGGGGTGGGCATCGCGGTCAACGGCGCCCAGCGCTGGCTGGACATCGGCCCGCTCCAGATGCAGCCGGCCGAGCTGGCCAAGCTCGCGCTGGCGCTGTGGGGCGCCGACCTGCTGGTGCGCAAGCAGCGGCTGCTCGGCCGGGCCAGGCACCTGCTCATGCCGCTGGTGCCGGTCGCCGCGCTGATGGCCGCGCTGGTCGTGCTGGAGCCCGACCTCGGCACCTCGCTGTGCTTCGCGATGGTGCTGTTCGGTCTGCTGTGGACGGTCGGCGCGCCGGGCCGGATCTTCGGCGGGCTGCTCGGCCTGGCGGCGGTCGCGGCGGCCGCGCTGGCCCTGGTCGAGCCCTACCGGCTCGCCCGGGTGGCGCACTTCCTCGACCCGACCGCGGACCCCACCGGCACCGGGTTCCAGCCGCTGCTCGGGCTGTCGTCGCTGTCGTCCGGCGGGCTGTTCGGGGTCGGGCTCGGCCAGGGCCGGGCGAAGTGGCTCAACCTGCCGGAGGCGCACACCGACTACATCTTCGCGGTGATCGGCGAGGAGCTCGGGCTGATCGGCAGCCTGGTCGTGCTGCTGCTGTACGCGGCGCTGGCGTACGCGGGGCTGCGGGTCGCCCGCCGCTCGGCCGACCCGTTCGGCCGGCTCGTCGCGGCGGCGGTGACGGTCTGGGTCGTCGGGCAGGCCGTGCTCAACATCGGCTACGTCAGCGGCATGCTGCCGGTCACCGGCGTGCCGCTGCCGCTGATCTCGGCCGGCGGCACGTCGCTGCTGGTGACGGTCTTCGCGCTGGGCATGCTCACCTCGTTCGCCCGGTACGAACCGGACGCCGCGGCACAGCTGGCGCAGCGCGGCCGAATGGCCAAGCTGCTGCGGATGCCGGCGCCGCGGGTGCCGCGGGAGCGCCGCCGACGGCGGGTCGACCGATCGGGTGACCGGGCGGGGAGGCGGGTGACCGTCCCGCCGGCGAAGACGGCAGGATCGGGCCGACCGTCCCGCCAGCCCGGTCCACGACGGGAGGCCCGCCACCGATGACCCGACACGTCTCCGTCGTGCTCGCCGGCGGCGGCTCGGCCGGGCACGTCACCCCGCTGCTGGCCACCGCCGACGCGCTGCGCCGGCTGGCCCCGGACACGGTCGTCACCGCGCTGGGCACGTCCCGCGGGCTGGAGGCGAGCCTGGTGCCGGCCCGCGGCTACCCGCTGGAGCTGGTGCCGCGGGTTCGGGTGCCGCGCAAGCCCAGCACCGAGTGGCTGGCGATGCCCACCCGGCTGCGGTCCGCGGTGAAGGCGGCCGGGGCGGTGCTCGACCGGGTGCGGGCGGACGCCGTCGTCGGCTTCGGCGGGTACGTGTCGGCGCCGGCCTACCTGGCGGCTCACCGGCGCAGGATCCCGATCGTCGTGCACGAGGCGAACCCGCGGGCGGGGCTGGCCAACCGGCTCGGCGCGCGGTACGCGGCCAGCGTGGTCGTCGCGACCGAGGGCACCACCGGCCTGCGCAACAGCGTGACCCTGGGCCTGCCGATGCGCACCGAGATCGCGACCCTGGACCGGGCCGCCCGCCGGGACGAGGGCAGGGCCGCCTTCGGCCTGCGCGACGACCTGCCGACGTTGCTGGTGACCGGCGGCTCGCAGGGCGCGCGGACGCTCAACACCGCGGCGATCGGTGCGGCCGGCGCGCTGGCCCGGGCGGGCGTCCAGGTGCTGCACGCGGCCGGCCCGCGCAACCAGCTGGCCGCGCCCACCGTCGCCCCCGGCGACCCGCCGTACGTGCTGGTGTCCTACCTGGACCGGATGGAGCTCGCCTACGCGGCCGCCGACCTGGTGCTGTGCCGGTCCGGGGCGAACACCTGCGCCGAGCTGACCGCGGTCGGCCTGCCCGCCGCGTACGTGCCGCTGCCGCACGGGAACGGCGAGCAGCGCCTGCTGGCCGAGCCGATCGTCGCCGCCGGCGGCGGGCTGATGGTGACCGACGCGGAGTGCACGCCCGAGTGGCTGGCCGCGACGCTGCCGCCGATCCTGGCCGACCCGGCCCGGCTGGAGGCGATGAGCAAGGCCGCGAGCGCGCTGGGCCACCGGGACGCGGACGTGGCGCTGGCCCGGCTGGTGCTCGATCTGGCCGGCGCGCCGGCCGAGTCCGGCGCCGGGACCGGGTCGGCCGGATGAACAGGACCGCGGGGGCCGAGCTCGGCAAGGTGCACCTCGTCGGCATCGGCGGCGCCGGGATGAGCGGCATCGCCCGGATCCTGCTCGCCCGCGGCGTGCCGGTCTCCGGCAGCGACGCCCGCGAGTCGGCCACCTCGGCGGCGCTCCGCGGCGCCGGCGCCACCGTCCACATCGGACACGACGCGGCGAACGTCGCCGGCGTCGACACGGTGGTCGTCTCGACGGCGATCCGGGACGTCAACCCGGAGGTGGTCGAGGCGCACCGGCTCGGGCTGCGGGTGCTGCGCCGGGCGGCGGCGCTGGCCGCGGTGATGGCCGGCCGGCGCGGGATCGCGATCGCCGGCACGCACGGCAAGACCTCGACCACCTCGATGCTGGTGACCGCGGCCCAGGCCTGCGGCGCCGACCCGGCGTACGCGATCGGCGGCGAGCTCGCCGGCTCCGGGGTCAACGCCGCCGACGGCACCGGCGAGCTGTTCGTGGCCGAGGCCGACGAGAGCGACGGCTCGTTCCTGCTGCTCTCGCCGTACGCGGCGGTGGTCACCAACGTCGAGGCCGACCACCTCGACCAGCACGGCACGGCCGAGCAGGTCGCGGTCGTCTTCGAGCAGTTCGCCCGCCGGATCGACCCGGACGGGTTTCTCGTCTTCTGCGCGGACGACCCCGGTGCCAGGCGTACCGCCCGCGCGGCCGCCGGCACCGGCCTGCGCACCCGGTCGTACGGGGTGGACGCGGGCGACCTGCGGCTGACCGAGCTGGTCGAGGACGCGGCCGGCACCCGCTGGCGGCCGGTGCTCGACGGCACGCCGCTGCCGCCGGTGCGGGTGCCGGTGCCCGGCCGGCACATGGCGCTCAACTCGGCCGCCGCGCTGCTCACCGGCCTCGGGCTCGGGCTGCCGGTCGACTGCCTGGTCGACGGCCTCGGCCGGTACGCCGGGGTGCGGCGCCGGTTCGAGCGCCGTGGCGAGGCGGCCGGCGTGACCGTGTACGACGACTACGCCCATCACCCGACCGAGGTCGCCGCCCAGCTGCGGGCCGCCCGCACGGTCGCCGGACCGGGCCGGGTGCTGGTGGCGTTCCAGCCGCACCTGTTCAGCCGCACGGCGGCGTTCGCCAGGGATTTCGGCACCGCGCTCGGGCTGGCCGACGAGGTCGTCGTGCTGGACGTGTACGCGGCGCGGGAGGACCCGGTGCCCGGCGTCACCGGCGCGCTGGTGGCCGACGCGGTCCCGCTGCCCGCCGACCGGGTGCTGTTCGCGCCGGACCGGTCGGAGGTGGCCGGCGAGCTGGCCCGCCGCGCCCGCCCGGGCGACCTGGTGATCACCATGGGCGCCGGCGACGTGACCGCGCTCGGCCCGGACATCCTCGCCGCGCTGGCCCGGACCGAGGCGCGCCGGTGAAACCGCCGACCCGGCTGGCCGAGCCCCGCAGCGCGCCGGTGAGCCGGCGGACCCGGGTGGCGGGGCCGGCGGTCCCGGGAGGCCGCCGGTGAGCCGGCGGACCGGGGTGGCCGGGTGGCCGGGCCGGCCTGGTCCCGGAGCCCACCGGTGAGCCCGCCGACCCGGGTCGCGCCGCCGCCCGCTCCGGCCCGGCCGGCCCGCTCGTCCCGGCGCCGGCTGCTGCTCGGCATCGTCGCCGCGCTCGTCGCCGTCGTCGCGGTCGCCGTGTACGTGGTCGGCTTCACCGGGGTGCTCGGCGTCCGGCAGGTCACCGTGACCGGCGTGCGGGCGCTGTCCGCCGACCAGGTCCGGGCCGCGGCGGCGGTGCCGGCCGGCCGGCCGCTGGCCCGGGTGGACACCGGCGCGGTCGCCGACCACGTCCGCGCGCTGCCCGGGGTCGAGCGGGTCGCGGTCGCCCGGTCCTGGCCGGGCACGCTGCGGATCACGATCACCGAGCGGCACGGCGTGGCCGTCGTCAAGCGGGCCGGGGCATATTGGCTGGTCGACCCGGACGGGGTCGTCTTCCAGCGGGTGCCGGCCCGGCCGAAGCTGCCGCTGCTCGACCTGCCCGACGTGAGCCCGGGCAGCCCGCCCGCGAGGGCGGCGCTGGCCGCGGTGACCGCGCTGCCGCCGCGGCTGCTGGCCGGCGTCGCTGCGGTGCGGGCGGCGACGCCGGAGCAGGTGACGCTCACCCTGACCGACGGCCGGACCGTGTTCTGGGGCGGCGGCGAGGACTCGGCCGCGAAGGCGTCGGTGCTCGGTGCGCTGCTCAGCCGGCCAGGCCGGCACTACGACGTGAGCACCCCGTCGGTGGTCACCGTCCGCTGACCGGGGCACGAGTGGGGCCGGCCCAGACCCTGCACGTCCTTCGCCGACCGCACGGTGACCACGAGCCGGTCCCTGCCGCCGCGCGGCAGCGGGAACGGATTTGCGCCGACACGCCGCGCAGGTAGTGGACCCTCCCGTACCGGCTGCTTACTGTCCCGGCAGCGGAGAGGTTGACATAACATTAACCGTCGACCTGAGGGTGAGACCTGACGGACGGGCGGCCCGGCGATCACCACCGAGGGAAGGCACTGCCGATGACACCACCGCACAACTACCTGGCGGTCATCAAGGTCGTCGGCATCGGGGGCGGCGGTGTCAACGCCGTCAACCGGATGATCGAGGTCGGTCTCAAGGGCGTCGAGTTCATCGCGATCAACACCGATGCGCAGGCGCTGCTGATGAGCGACGCGGACGTGAAGCTCGACGTCGGCCGCGAGCTCACCCGCGGCCTCGGCGCCGGTGCCAACCCCGACGTCGGCCGGAAGGCGGCGGAGGACCACCGGGAGGAGATCGAGGAGGTCCTCAAGGGAGCCGACATGGTCTTCGTCACCGCCGGCGAGGGCGGCGGCACCGGCACCGGCGGCGCGCCGGTCGTCGCCAGCATCGCCCGCAAGCTCGGCGCGCTCACGATCGGGGTGGTGACTCGGCCGTTCGGGTTCGAGGGCCGGAAGCGGGCCGGGCAGGCCGAGCTCGGCATCGAGCAGCTGCGCAACGAGTGCGACACGCTGATCGTGATCCCGAACGACCGGCTGCTGCAGATCAGCGACCGCAACGTCTCGGTGATGGACGCGTTCAAGAGCGCCGACCAGGTGCTGCTCTCCGGTGTCCAGGGCATCACCGACCTGATCACCACGCCCGGCCTGATCAACCTCGACTTCGCCGACGTGAAGTCGGTGATGAGCGGGGCCGGATCGGCGCTGATGGGCATCGGCAGCGCCCGCGGCGACAACCGGGCGGTGGCGGCGGCCGAGCTGGCGATCGCCTCGCCGCTGCTCGAGGCCTCGATGGAGGGTGCGCACGGCGTGCTGCTGTCCATCTCCGGCGGCTCCGACCTCGGCATCTTCGAGATCAACGAGTCCGCGTCGATGGTCGCCGACGCGGCCCACCCGGAGGCCAACATCATCTTCGGCGCGATCATCGACGACGCGCTCGGCGACGAGGTGCGGGTCACGGTCATCGCGGCCGGCTTCGACGGCGGCGCGCCCAAGCACAAGCCGGCCGAGCAGCAGCGCCGCGAGCAGGGCGGGGAGCGCCCGCCGGCACCGCTCCCACCGGCCGGGTCGACCACCCCGACCGTCACCTCCCGGTACGGCCCGCCGGCCAGCGCCGGCGCCCGCGGCGGCGCCGGCACCACCAACGGCGGCCACGTCCGGCGGACGGTCGAGCTCGACGACGAGCTGGACGTGCCCGACTTCCTCAAGGGGTGACCGCCCGGCGCATCGTCACCTCGCGCTCGGGCGGGGTGAGCACCGGCCCGTACGCGTCGTTCAACCTGGGCGACCACGTCGGCGACGACCCGGCCGCGGTGGCGGCGAACCGGCAGCGGCTGGCCGCCGCGGCCGGGCTCGAGCCGGACCACCTGGTCTGGATGGAGCAGATCCACGGCGCGACCGTGCAGGTCGTCGACGCCGCGCGGACGGCGCCGGTGGAGGCCACGGACGGGCTGGTGACCGCGACGCCCGGGATCGCGGTCGCCGTGCTGGTGGCCGACTGCGTCCCGATCCTGCTGGCGGACCCGGAGCACGGGGTGGTCGCCGCGGTGCACGCCGGCCGGGTCGGCGCCGCGGCCGGGGTGGTGCCGCGGGCGGTCGAGGCGTTCCGGTCCGCGGGCGGCGACCCGGCCAGCAGCGACGCGCTGCTCGGGCCGGCGATCTGCGGCGCCTGCTACGAGGTGCCGGCGGACATGCAGGCCGCGGTCGAGTCCCGGCTGCCCGGCAGCGCGGTGCGGACCCGCGCCGGGACGCCCGGTCTCGACCTGCGCGCCGGGATCGCCCGCCAGCTCGCCGCGCTCGGCGTCGAGCGGATCGTCACCGACCCGCGCTGCACGGCCGAGGACCCCGAGCTCTACAGCCACCGCCGCGACGGCGTCACCGGCCGCCAGGCCGCGCTCGCGTGGATCGAGTGATCCCGCCCGGCGAACAGCGACCGCCGGGCGGAGCGGGGACGAGGCCGCCGGTGGGGACTGGCAGGATCGGGGGGTGAGCGACGACCCGCGCAGCGCGCAGATCGCGGCCAACCTCGCGCAGGTGCGGGACCGGATCGCCGCCGCGGCCAAGGCGGCCGGCCGTGACCCGGCGGAGCTCACGCTGATCGGGATCACCAAGACGTTCCCGGCCGAGGACGCCCGCCGGCTGGTCCGGCTCGGCGTGCCGGACCTGGGGGAGAACCGGGACCAGGACGCCAGGGTCAAGGCCCGCGAGGTGCCCGAGGCCCGCTGGCACTTCGTCGGCCGGCTGCAGCGCAACAAGGCCGCCGCGGTCGCGTCGTACGCGGCGGTGGTGCACTCCCTCGACCGCCCCGAGCTGGTCGGCGCCCTGGCCAACGGGGTGCGCCGGGCCGAGCGGGACCCGCTCGACGTGCTGGTGCAGGTCAGCATCGACGGCGATCCGGACCGCGGCGGCGCCCCGGCCGGCGAGGTGGTCGCGCTGGCCGATGCCGCCGCGGCCACCGGGCTGCTGCGCCCGGTCGGGGTGATGGCGGTCGCGCCCATGGACGCCGACCCGGATCGGGCGTTCGCCGCCCTGCGGGAGACGGCGGCCGCGGTGCGGGCCGCTCATCCCGGTGCGACGGTGATCTCCGCCGGCATGAGCGGCGACCTCGAGGCCGCGGTCAGGAACGGCGCGACACACCTTCGAATCGGTACGGCGTTGCTCGGCGGTCGGCCGCCAGTTCGGAGGTAGTGTCGGCGCGCGGCCGGGTCTGGATCGCCCCGGTACGTGGTCAGTTCCGGCGCGGAGGAGGGTCCTGGTGGCGGGTGCCATGCGCAAGATGGGGGTCTACCTCGGCCTCGTCGAGGACGACGACCGCCGTGAGATCGCAGAATACGAGGAGTACGACGAGTACGCCGAGGCCGAGGTCGTGCCGGTCCGCCGGGTCTCCGCCGGGCGCGGCTGGGAGGACGCCGAGCCCCGCGCCGCGATGCCGGCCCCGCACGAGGGCTACCGCGAGCCGGCCTACCGGGACGTGGTCGAGGAGCCGGTCAGCCAGCGGATCACCACGCTGCACCCGCGTACCTACAACGAGGCCAGGACGATCGGCGAGCACTTCCGCGAGGGTGTGCCGGTCATCATGAACCTCACCGATCTCGACGACACCGACGCCAAGCGCCTGGTCGACTTCGCGGCGGGACTGATCTTCGGCCTGCGCGGTAGCATCGAGCGGGTGACGAACAAGGTGTTCCTGCTCTCTCCGCAGAACGTCCACGTCACCGCGGAAGACAAGGCCCGCATCGCCGAGGGCGGGTTCTTCAACCAGAGCTGATTCGGGAGATCGGTGCGCGTAGTCCTTGAGGTGGCGTCCTTCGTCCTCCTCGTCTTCTTCATCCTGCTCATCGCCAGGCTGGTGTTCGACTACGTCATGATGTTCGCCCGCTCGTGGCGTCCATCCGGCGTAGCGGCGGCTGGGCTGGAGGTCGTCTACTCGGTCACCGATCCGCCACTCAAGGCACTCCGGCGCATCATCCCGCCGCTGCGTCTGGGAAACTTCAGCATCGATCTCGGCTTCATGGTCCTGCTGTTCGTGGTGTACGTGCTGATGCAGGTCGTGCAATCAGCTGCTGCCTGAGCGGGTACCGTCTGCCGAGGCCGTAGTCTGGCCTGTGTCCCATCGACCCGAGGTGATCCGATGCCCCTGACTCCAGCGGACGTGCACAACGTCGCGTTCAAGAAACCGCCGATAGGCAAGCGCGGTTATGACGAAGACGAGGTGGACGCCTTCCTCGACCTGATCGAGGCCGAGCTGGCCCGGCTCATCGAGGAGAACAACGACCTCAAGCAGCAGGTCGACGACATGGCGCGGTCCGGCCCGCACGGCCCCGGTCCGCAGCAGCTGCGCCAGCAGCCCCCGCCGGCCCCCGAGCCGATGCCGATGGTTGCCCCCGGCCCGCCGCAGGCGCCCCGGATCGACGAGAACAGCCAGGTCGTCAAGGTGCTGGCGATGGCCCAGGAGACCGCCGAGAAGTACGTCTCCGACGCCAAGGCCGAGGCCGACCGCATGATCGGCGACGCCCGGTCCACCGCCGACCGCATGATCGGCGAGGCCCGCAGCAAGGCCGACTCGATGGTGGGCGAGGCCCGCACGCAGGCCACCACGGTCGAGCGCGACGCGCGGAGCAAGGCGACGTCGCTCGTGCAGGACGCGGAGCGCCGGCACAACGAGATCATCGGCGGCCTCGAGCAGCGCAAGGGCACGCTCGAGAACGAGATCGAGAAGCTGCGCACGTTCGAGCGCGAATACCGGACGCGGCTGAAGTCCTACCTGGAGTCGCAGCTGCGTGACCTCGATGGTCGCGGTTCGGCCGAACCGGCCACCGTCGCGGCCGGTGCGGGCGCGGGCTACGCCGGTGCCTACGGTGGGCGGGGCGAGGGCGACGGTCGCGGCGGAAACTGACGCTCGCGCCGGCACGCTCACCCGGTCACGGCCGGATCCCGGGTCCCGACCCGGGGATCGCCCGTGATCCTGCTCAGCCTCGCGCTCGTGGTCGCCACCGCGACGACGCTGGCGTGGGGTGTGTTCGCCTCCAGCGACCCGCTGATCTGGGCGTCGCTGGCCGCCGGCCTCGGCGCGGTCGCGTCGGTCGCCGGTTCGGTCGCACGACGCCGCCGGCACCTGGTGCCGGAGGCGATCCCGGACGCCGGTCGGCAGCAGGCCGGCTCCACAGCGGTCGGTGCAGCGTCAGCCGGACTCGACCCGGCCCCTTCCCCGGCGCCGCCGTCCCGACCAGCAGAGTCGGCGCCCGCCCCACCCGCCGCCGATCCCGTGTCCCCGACCGGGACCCGGCCGGAGTACGCGCCGGGCGCCAACCCGGAAACCCGACCCGGCACCGCGCCGGGCAGCCAGTCGTGGCCCTGGTCCACCCCGCCACCCGGAGCGCCCGAGACCGGCGCCCGCCCGGGCTGGACGGGTCCCGTTCCGGTGCCCCCACGATCCGCGGACGACGCGCCCGCGGACGAGGCGTCCGCGCCGGCCGCCGCCGCGCAACCCCAGGCGCCGCCGGCGGCCGGGCCAGCGGAACCGGAGGCGACGCCCATCCCCGAGCCGGCCGGTGAGCCGGCGGTCGAGCAGGTCGCGGTCCGCGACGCGCTGCGGGTGGCTCAGCTCGACGACGAGGTCCTCGTCGTCGACGGCCACCCCCGCTACCACCTCGCCGGCTGCCCGACCCTGACCGGCGGCTCAGCCGGCGGCTCAGCCGGCACCGCAGCCGGCACCGCAGCCGGCCCCGAGGCTGGTGCCGCAGCCGGCCCCGAGGCTGGTGCTGCAGCCGGTGCGGCAGCCGGCACCGCAGCCGGCACCGCAGCCGGTGCCGCAGCCGGCCCCGAGGCTGGTGCTGCAGCCGGTGCCGAAGCCGGTGCCGAAGCCGGCCCCGCGACTGGTGCCGCAGCCGGCGCGGGGACCGTGCCGCTGGCCGTGTCCGCCGCCCGCCGGAGCGGCTTCACACCGTGCGCCGTCTGCGCCCCTGACCGCACGCTGCTAGCCCGTTCGCGGGAGCGGGCGCAGCAGAAGGCGCAGCAGCGGGCGCAGGATCGCGCCATCGAACGGCCTACCGACGACAGTCAGCAACTTTAACGCTGCGTAGCCCGCGGGCGAGCGCGGGCGCACGACCTTGCGCCGATCGGCCGGCCTCAGACCTTGGCGAGCGAGAACTCCAACCCGAGCTCGTCGTCCCGCCGGCTGCCGCTCATGCCGCCCGCGCTGCCGACGCTGCCGACGCTGCCGACGCTGCCCTCGGTGAACGAGGTCGCGAGCACCTCGCCGGCCACCGCGGCCGCGTGCTCGCGCACCGCCTCGGCCACCTCCGGCTCGGACGCCGACCAGGTCAGCGCGATCCGGTCGGTCATCTCCAGGCCGCTGGCCTTGCGCGCGTCCTGCACCAGCCGGACCACCTCGCGGGCGATCCCGGCCCGGCGCAGCTCCGGCGTCACGGTGAGGTCGAGCGCGACGGTCTCGCCGGCGTCCGCCGCCACCGCCCAGCCCGACCGCGGCGTCTCGGTGACGACCAGCTCGTCGCCCGACAGCGCCACCGGCGCGCCGTCCACCGTCACCGTGGTGGAGCCGCCGTCCCGGACGGCGGCGGCCAGCCCGGCCGGGTCGGTGGCCGCGACCGCCGCCGCGACCGCCTTGGTGCCGGCGCCGAACCGCTTGCCCAGCGCGCGGAAGTTCGGCTTCACGGTCACGTCGACCAGCTCGCCGCCGGCCGACCCGAGCGCCGCCACCGACTGCACGTTGAGCTCGTCGGCGACCTGGGCCCGCAGTTCGTCCGGCAGCGAGGCCCAGCCGGGCGCGCCGACCAGGGCCCGGCCCAGCGGCTGCCGGGTGCGCACCTTCGACGCGGTCCGGGCCGACCGGCCGAGCTCGACCAGCCGCCGCACCAGCGCGACCTGCTCGGCCAGGACCGGGTCGTACCGGCCGGCTCCGCCAGCCGCGCCGGCTCCACCCGTTGCGTCGGCTCCGCCGACCGAGGGCCACTCGCACAGGTGCACCGAGTCGGGCAGGTCCGGCCGGACCGAGGTGACCAGCGCCCGGTGCACCGCCTCGGTCACGAACGGCGTGAACGGCGCCAGCAGCCGGGTGAGCACCTCGAGGCACTCGTGCAGGGTGGCGAGCGCCGCCGGGTCGCCGTCCCAGAACCGCCGCCGCGACCGCCGCACGTACCAGTTGGACAGGTCGTCGATGAACGCGGCCAGCCGCTTGCCGGCCCGGGCGGTGTCGAAGCCCTCCATCGCCGCGTCCACCTCGGCCACGGTCCGGTCGAGCTCGGACAGCGCCCAGCGGTCCAGCTGCGGCCGATCGGCGACCTCGGCCACCGGCGCGCCCGGCTCCCAGCCCGCCGCGCCCGCGTACAGGGTGAGGAACGAGGCGGTGTTCCAGTAGGTGAGCAGGACCTTGCGGACGATCTCCGCCAGCGCCGCGTGCCCGATCCGGCGGGCCGACCACGGCGAGCCGGAGCACAGCATGAACCAGCGCAGCGCGTCCGCTCCGTGCCGGTCCATCAGCGGCACCGGCTCGAGGATGTTGCCGAGGTGCTTGCTCATCTTCCGGCCGTCGTCGGCGAGGATGTGCCCGAGGACGAGCACGGTCTCGTACGCCGACCGTCCGAACACGACGGTGCCGACCGCCATCAGCGAGTAGAACCAGCCGCGGGTCTGGTCGATCGCCTCGCAGATGAACTGCGCCGGGTAGGTCCGCTCGAACTCGTCGTTGTGCTGCCAGGGCGCGCCCCACTGCCCGAACGGCATCGAGCCGGAGTCCCACCACGCGTCGATCACCTGCGGCACCCGGCGCGCCTCGGCGCCGCAGGACGGGCAGGTGATCGTCACCTCGTCCACGAACGGCCGGTGCGGGTCCACAGTGGACAGATCGCGACCGGCGAGCGAACCGAGCTCGGCCAGCGATCCGACGCAGGTGTCGTGCTCGTCCGGGCAGCGCCAGACCGGCAGCGGGGTGCCCCAGTAGCGGTCCCGCGACAGCGCCCAGTCGACGTTGTTGTTCAGCCAGTCGCCGTACCGGCCGTGCTTGACCGTCTCGGGATACCAGGTGGTCCGCTCGTTCTCGGCCAGCAGCTGGTCCTTGACCGCGGTGGTGCGGACGTACCAGGACGGCAGCGCGTAGTAGAGCAGGGCGGTGTGGCAACGCCAGCAGTGCGGGTACGCGTGCTCGTACGGCTGCTCGCGGAACAACAGCCCGCGCTCGCGCAGGTCGGCCACCAGCGGCGGGTCGGCGTCCTTGAAGAACAGCCCGCCGACGAGCGGGATCCCGGCCCGGAAGTGCCCGTCCGGCTCGACCGGGTTGACCACCGGCAGCCCGTACGCGCGGGTCGCGGCGAGGTCCTCCGCGCCGAACGCGGGGGACTGGTGCACCAACCCGGTGCCGTCCTCGGTGGTCACGTAGTCGGCCAGGATCACGTAGTGCGCGCCGGGGATCTCGACCAGCTCGAACGGCCGGCGGTAGCCCGAGCGCTCCAGCGCGGTGCCCGGGAACCGGTCGAGCACCTCGACCCGGTCCTCGCCGAGCACCGCGGTCAGCAGCGGCTCGGCCACCACGAAGGTGCCCTGCGGGCTGCGCGCGACGACGTACTCGACCCGAGGGTTGACCGCGACCGCCGTGTTGGACACCAGCGTCCACGGCGTCGTCGTCCAGACCAGGAAGTCCGCGCCGTACCGCGCGGCCGGGCCGGAGGTCACCGGGAACCGCACGTACACCGAGGGGTCGACGACGGTCTCGTAGCCCTGGGCGACCTCGTGGTCGGACAGGCCGGTCCCGCAGCGCGGGCAGTAGGGCGTGACGCGGTGGTCCTCGACCAGCAGGCCCTTGTCGAAGACCTGCTTGAGCGACCACCAGACCGACTCGACGTAGGACGGGTCCATCGTCCAGTACGCGTCGTCGACGTCCACCCAGTAGCCCATCCGCTCGGTCATCACGGTGAACTCGTCGACGTGCCGCAGCACCGACTCCCGGCAGCGGGCGTTGAACTCGGCGATCCCGTACCGCTCGATGTCCGGCTTGCCGCTGAAGCCGAGCTCCTTCTCCACCGCGATCTCGACCGGCAGGCCGTGGCAGTCCCAGCCGGCCTTGCGGGGCACGTGGTAGCCCTTCATGGTCCGGTAGCGCGGGAAGACGTCCTTGAACACCCTGGCCTCGACGTGGTGCACGCCGGGCGTGCCGTTCGCGGTCGGCGGGCCCTCGTAGAACATCCAGGTCGGGTTGCCGGCGCTCTGCTCCAGGGTGCGCTCGAAGACCTTGTCGGCGTGCCAGCGCTCGAGCACCTCGTGCTCCAGTTTCGGCAGGTCCACGTGGGCCGGCAGCGGCGAGAGGGGCACTGTCCTTACCTTTCCTCCATCGGCGTCCGATGGAGGGACGAGCCGTCGCCGGCCCGCGGTACCACCCTCCTTGGGTGCCCGTCGGGGCACCCCGCTCTTGCCGTGCTCGCCGGGTCTACTCCGCGCCGGGCGCGTTTCTTCCGGGGCTCCGGGGTGATCTTCGCACCGGCCAGGCCCCCGGGCTTCCACCGCCCCCGGGTCGCTGCTGGCTGCGTCCGGCGCTACTCGTCCCCATCGACGCCTTCTCGACATCCAGCGTAGCGGCCCTCGCAACCGGCATTCGGGCGGGACCGCCGCGACTGAGATCATGGCCCGATGGCGGGGCTGGCGTTGCAGGGCGCTGAGATAGCCGGCGTCCCGCTCGAGATCGTCGCCCTCGCCGGCGCCGCGGTCGTGCTGCTCGGGGTGGCCGCGGTCCGGGTGTCCAGCCGGCTCGGCCTGCCGAGCATGCTGATCTACCTCGGTATCGGCGTCGCCATCGGCGAGGACGGGCTCGGGCTCCGGTTCGACAACGTCGCCCTCGCCCAGACCCTCGGCCTGGCTGCGCTCGTCGTGATCCTCACCGAGGGCGGCCTGACCACCCGGTGGACCGCTGTCCGCCCGGCCGTCCCGCTCGCCGTCGTGCTGTCCACGCTCGGGGTCGCGGTCAGCGTCGCGGTCACCGCCGGCGCGGCCGTCGTGCTGCTGGACACCGGCTGGCGGACCGGCGTCCTGCTCGGTGCGATCGTCTCCTCCACCGACGCGGCCGCGGTGTTCTCCACCCTCCGGGTGCTCGGGCTGCCGGCGCGGCTGACCGCCACGCTGGAGATGGAGTCCGGCTTCAACGACGCCCCGGTGATCATCCTCGTCATCATGCTGTCCAGCGGCGCGACCGGGTCCCCGGTCGAGCTCGTCGCGTTGATCACCTACCAACTGCTGGCCGGAGCCGTGATCGGGCTGGCCGTCGCGTTCGGCGCCGCCTGGCTCCTTCGGCGCGGGGCACTGCCGGTGGCCGGGCTCTACCCGCTGTCGATCCTCGCCGTCTCGGTCGGCTCGTACGCGGTGGCCACCGTCGCGCACGCCTCCGGTTTCCTCGCCGCGTACCTGACCGGGCTGGTGCTGGGCAACGTGCACCTGCCGCACCGGCACGCGACGGTCGGCTTCGTCGAAGGGCTGGCCTGGCTGGCCCAGATCGGGCTGTTCGTGCTGCTCGGGCTGCTGGTCACGCCGAGCCGGCTCGGGCCGGCCGTGCTGGCGGCGGTCGGCTTCGGCGCGGTGCTGCTGCTGCTGGCCCGGCCGCTGTCGGTGGTCGCGTCCGCGGTCTGGTTCCGGGTGCGCTGGGCCGAGCAGGTCTTCGTGTCCTGGGCCGGGCTGCGCGGGGCGGTGCCGATCGTGCTGACCACGATCCCGCTGACCGCGGGTGCGCCGGAGGCACGCCGGATCTTCGACATCGTGTTCGTGATCGTGCTGGTGTACACGCTGGTGCAGGGCACGACGCTGGCGCCGCTGGCCCGGCTGCTCAGGCTGTCCTCGGCGAGCGAGCCGCGCGACCTCGAGGTCGACTCCGCCCCGCTGAACGACCTGGACGCCGACCTGCTGCAGGTACGGATCCCGACCTCGTCGCGGATGCACGGCGTGCTGGTGCGCGAGCTGCGGCTGCCGGCCGGCGCCGTGCTCTCGCTGCTGGTCCGCGACGGCGACGGGATGGTGCCGGGGCCGGAGACCCGGCTGCGCCGGGGCGACCAGCTCCTGGTCGTCACGACCGCGCCGGCCCGGGCCGCGGCCGAGCGGCGGCTGCGCGCGGTCGGCCGGGCCGGCCGGCTCGCCGGCTGGCTGGAGGGCCCGGGCTCGACCGGGGCCCGACCGCGTGGGACGGGATTGCGGCGCCGTCCGGCATCCGGCGGCAGTGACGCCGAGTGAGCGTGGCGTTGCGTGCCGTCGTTCCGGTCAAACCCGGTCGTACGGGTCGCCAACCTTCCGGTTTCGTCACTCTGCGTCGATAGCTGTTGTCGGGGAGTCTCGCCGAACGTATCCTCTGGACCGCCTCGTGATCCCCGTGATCACGGGCGCTTCTTCTGCGAGGAGCTTCTGCGAGGAGGGGGAGCGCTCCATGACCGAGGCCTGCGGCCCCCGGGTCGCCGGCCAGCTGGCAGTCGACTGAAGGCGGTGTGGACGACCGTGGCGAAGAACGCGACGACCGCGAAGGTGGCCGAGGCCACTCGCGGTCACGTTTCCGAGACGAGCACGACGGCGACCCCGAAGTCGGGGACCCAGCCGGACAAGACACCGGCACGCCGTGCCCGGGGAACGGGGGCGGGCGCGAAGGCCGCCACCGGGCGTTCCACCCGGTCGACCGGCACGTCGACTTCAAGCCGCACCCGCGGCCGGGCTCCCGCGCACACCGCGGTCGCCGACCGGGTGCCGGTGCCCGCCGGCACCGACTGGACCGCCGAGGAGCTCGCCGAGGTCCGCGGTGACCTGCAGCGGGAGATCACCGAGCGGCGCGCCGACTACGACCGTGCGATCGCCGAGCTGACCCGGCTGCAGCAGGCCAGCGGCGACGGCGCGGGCGACGACCAGGCCGACGCCGGCTCGAAGACCTTCGAGCGGGAGCAGGAGCTGTCCATCGCCAACAACCGCCGCGACCTGCTGGTGCAGATGGAGCGCGCGATGGAGCGGCTGGACAAGGGGACGTACGGGCGGTGCGAGAGCTGCCACGAGCCGATCATGAAGGCGCGGCTGCAGGCGTTCCCGAGCGCGACCCTGTGCGTGACGTGCAAGCAGCGGGAGGAGCGCCGCTGACGCGGTCGGCGAGGCCTGGGACGATGGGAGGGTGAGCTCCCACCGTTCCCGGTCCGGCCCGCCCGCGGGATCTCCCGGGTCGCCGGGCGACCCGGCCGCGGGCGCGCCGGCCCGCCGGCGCACCGGTGTGCTCGTCGGCACCGCCGTCCTGGTGCTGGCGCTCGACCTGGTCTCCAAGGTGCTGGTGGTGGCCGAGCTCATGCACCGCCCGCCGGTGAAGCTGCCGGGCGGCTTCCTCTGGCTCGTGCACGCGCGCAATCCCGGGGCGGCGTTCTCCTTCGCGGAGGGCGCCACCGTCGTGTTCACGGCGGTGGCCGCGATCGTGATCGTGGTGATCGTGCGGACGGCCGCCAAGCTGCGGTCGACCGCGTGGGCGATCAGCCTGGGGCTGGTCCTCGGTGGGGCCGCCGGCAACCTGGTCGACCGGCTGTTCCGGTCGCCGGCCCCGCTGCGCGGCTGGGTCGTCGACTGGATCAGCCTGCGCTCGCCGGACGGGCGGATGCTGTTCCCGATCTTCAACCTGGCCGACTCCGGGATCGTCTGCGGCGGCATCCTGGCCGTGCTGCTGGCCCTGCTCGGGGTGGAGATGGACGGCACCCGCGGCACCCGCGGCGGCCGGGACGAGCCGGCCCCGGTCGCACCGCCCGCCGCGGCGCAGCCGCCCACACCGCCCGGTCCGGCCGACCTGAGCCCGCGCGATCCGGGCGCCACCGGCTACGTCCCGTCCTCCGGGCCGACCGCCGGTCCGATCACCGGGCCGACCGCCGGGCCGATCACCGGACCGACCGCCGGGCCGATCACCGGGCCGATCACCGGGCCGACCGGCGGGCCGGCTGCCAGACCGGCCGTTCCACCCTCCGTCGGGTCGGGGTCGGCCGGGGCCGCCGGCGCGGCCGTTCCACCGCCGCGCGGTGCCGAGCCCGAGGCGTGGCGCGGCTGGCGGCCGGCGCCCGAGTGCGGCGGCCCCGGTGGGTGAGCGGCGGACGGTGCCGGTGCCGGACGGGCTCGACGGCCTGCGCCTCGACGCGGCGCTGTCCCGGATCTTCGGCTTCTCCCGCGCCACCGCGGCCACGCTGGTCGATACCGGCGGGGTCACCGTCGACGGCCGCGCCCGGGACCGGTCCGACCGGGTCACCGCCGGCGCCTGGCTCGAGGTGGACATGCCCGAGCCACCGGCCCCGCCGAGCGCGGCGCCCGAGCCGGTCCCCGGCCTCACGGTCGTCTACGCGGACGACGACATCGTCGTGGTCGACAAGCCGGTCGGCGTCGCCGCCCATCCCACCCCCGGCTGGGACGGCCCGACCGTCACCCAGGGCGTCGCCGCGATGGGCCACCGGCTGTCCACGTCGGGGGCGGCCGAACGGCAGGGCGTGGTGCACCGGCTCGACGTCGGCACCACCGGGCTGATGGTGCTGGCCAAGAGCGAGCGGGCATACCGGGTGCTCAAGGACGCGTTCCGGGACCGCACCGTCGACAAGCGGTACGCGGCGCTGGTGCAGGGCCACCCCGACCCGACCCGGGGCACCATCGACGCGCCGATCGACCGGCATCCCGGCAGCGACTGGAAGTTCGCCGTGGTGGCCGGCGGCCGGCCGAGCGTGACCCACTACGACACGATCGAGGCGTTCCGCGCGGCGACGCTGCTCGACGTCAAGCTGGAGACCGGCCGTACCCACCAGATCCGGGTGCACCTGGCCGCGGTCCGCCATCCGCTGGTCGGCGACCTCACCTACGGCGCCGACCCGACGCTCGCCGAGCGGCTCGGGCTGCACCGGCAGTGGCTGCACGCGGCCCGGCTCGGCTTCGAGCACCCGGCGACCGGGACGTGGGTCGAGTTCACCAGCCCGTACCCGGACGACCTGGCGCGGGCGCTCGCGCTCGTCTCCGAGTAGCGGCGGGGCGGCCAGGGTGCCGTGAGGGCGGTCGCGGAGGGCGCTTCGCTGGCCGGCGGCGTGCGGCTGCTGGCCCTGCTGCTGGCCGCGTACCTGGTGGTGGGCCAGCCGGTGGTGGGCTGGTGGAGTGCCCGCCGGCAGCGCCTCGACCGGCGCCCTGGCGCCCGCCGCCGGCGCTACGTCCGGACCACCGTGCTGGAGTGGGTGCTGGCCGCGGCGGCGGTCGCGCTGGTGCTGGCCGCACCCGGGCTCGACCTCGGCGACCTCGGCTTCCACTGGCCGCGGGCCTCGGCGTACACCCTGGTCGGCGCGCTCGGGCTGGTGCTCAGCGTGGCGCTGCTGGCCGGTCTGCGGCGGCGGGTCGACCACGGCGCCCGGGTGGTCGCGGCGGCGGAGGTCGGCGCGCTGCTGCCGCGGACGGCGGCCGAGCGGCGCGGCTTCGCCCGGCTGGCGCTGACCGCGGGGTTCTGCGAGGAGTTGCTCTACCGCGGCTTCCTGCTCGCGGTGGTGGTCGCCGAGGCGCCGGAGCTCGGGCCGTGGCGGCTGGTGCTGGTCAGCGCGCTGGCGTTCGCGGTCGCGCACACCTACCAGGGCGTGACCGGGATGCTCACCGCCGGCGTGCTCGGCGCCGGGTTCGGTGTGCTGTTCCTCGGCACCGGCAGCCTGCTGCTGCCGGTGCTCTACCACGCGCTGATCGACCTGCGGCTGCTGGTGCTGTCGGTCCGCACGCCTCGGCACCGGGCCTCCGGTCCGGCCCGGACGTTCAGCCCGCGACCGCCGCCCGGTGCTCGCGCGGACTCACCCCGCGGACCCGCTTGAACGCGGTGCTCAGCGCGTACGGGCTGCCGTAGCCGACCTGGCGGGCGACCGCGGCCAGCGTGGTCTGCCGGTCGCGCAGCAGGTCGGCGGCCAGCGCCAGCCGCCAGCCGGCGAGGAAGGCCATCGGTGGCTCGCCGACCAGTTCGGTGAACCGGCGGGCGAGCGCGGCCCGGGACACGCCGGTCTCCGCGGCCAGCGCCGCCACCGTCCACGGCCGGGCCGGCTCGTGGTGCAGCAGCCGCAGCGCCGGGCCGACGACCGGGTCGGCGGAGGCCGCATACCAGCCCGGGGCGGTCGCGTCCGGCCGGGCGAACCAGGCCCGCAGCACCGCGATGAGCAGCAGGTCGAGCAGCCGGTCGAGGACCGCCTCCTGGCCCGGCTCGTCCTTGCCGATCTCCGTGCCGAGCAGCGGCACCAGCGGGGAGTCCAGCTGCCCGGCCGGCAGCACCAGCAGCCGGGGCAACGCCCGCAGCAGCCGGCCGCCGACCTCGCCGTCGCCCTCGTACGTCCCGACCAGCAGCGTGGTCGACCCGCCGGCGTCGTTGCCCCAGGTCCGGGTGCCGAGCCAGTCCGGGTGCTCCTCACCGTCCGGGGTCACGCAGACCTGGCCCGGCAGGATCCGCACCTCCGGCGGGGTGCCAGGGTCGTCGGCGACCACGTAGGGGTCGGGGCCGACCGCGACCGCCGTGTCGCCCGGCCCGAGCCGGACCCAGTCACCACCGGCCGGCTGCACCCAGGCCTCGCCGGCGAGCACGGCCATCAGCGTGAGCGGCGCCTCGTCCTCGATCCGCATCGACCAGGGCGGCGCGAACACCGCCCGCAGCAGGAACGCACCGCGGGCCCGCGGTCCGTCCAGCAGGCCACCGAGCGCATCCACAGCCGTAGACGATCGCACATGTTTCCGCGCCTGTGAACGATGGATCGTCTCGCCCCGGCCGGATGGACTGGAGCCATGACACACACGGACCTGACCCTGGTTCTCGGCGGGAACGGCAAGACCGGCCGGCGGGTGGCGCACCGGCTGCGCCCACTCGACCGCCCGGTGCGGTGCCTGCCGGTCGCGGCGACCGAGTGGCGGTCACGGTGACGGCGTTGCGCGCGAGGAGGGAGACGGCAGTGGGTTTCTGGACGAGCGCGACGCTGGTGGCCGCGACGCTGACCACCGGGCTGATGGCGGGCCTGTTCGCGGCGTTCTGGTACGCGATCATGCCCGGGCTCGCGCGGGCGAGCGACCTCGCCTTCGTCGAGGGCATGCAGCGGATCAACGTGGCGATCCTCAACGGCTGGTTCGGGCTGTGCTTCGCCGGCGCGCTGGTGTTCTCGGTCGTCGCGGCGATCCTGCACGCCGGCGCCGAGCGGCGGGCGGTGCTGCCGTGGATCGTCGCCGGTGCGGTGCTGTACCTGGTCGTGCTGGTGGTGACCGTCGCGGCCAACGTGCCGCTCAACGACCGGCTCGACGCGGCCGGCGACCCGGACCGGATCGGCGACCTGCACGCGGTGCGGGCGCAGTTCGAGGCGGCCTGGGTGCGCTGGAACGCGGTCCGGACGCTCGCCTGCACGGTGTCGTTCGGGTGCCTGACCTGGGCCCTGGTCCTGCACGGCCGCCTGGCCCGCTGACGGCACCGGCCGACCGTGGCGACGGCAACGGCGCGATCTTCGTGCGCCGTCCCGGAGGTCCTCCGGCTCAGCTGACCGGCTCGGCCGGAGGGCGGTCACGAAGCCGGCAAGGGCGGCGTCCCGACGGTCTCGACGCGCTCGGTGACCAGGGCCGACACGCCCTGTGGCAGCGGCATTCGGACACCTGGAGGCCGACACGCCCGGGGTTCCTGCGGGTCTGTCCGGCCGCCGGATTCTGTCGGTGCGGCGGCCTAAACTCGCGCCGTGTCCCGGGCCTCCAGCGATTCCTTCGTGCACCTGCACGTGCACACCGAATACTCGATGCTGGACGGCGCGGCCCGGCTGAAGGACCTGTTCGCCGAGACGGCCCGGATGGGCATGCCGGCGCTGGCGATGACCGACCACGGCAACGTCTTCGGGGCGTACGACTTCGTCAAGCAGGCGACCGCGGCCGGCGTGAAGCCGATCATCGGCATGGAGGCCTACGTCACACCCGGCACGTCCCGGTTCGACCGGACCAGGGTGCGCTGGGCCGAGGGCGGCGAGGCCGACGTGTCCGGCGGCGGTGCCTACACGCACATGACGCTGCTGGCGGTCGACGAGGTGGGCCTGCACAACCTGTTCCGGCTGGCCAGCCTGGCCTCGATGGAGGGCTTCTTCTACAAGCCGCGCATCGACCGGGAGCTGCTCTCGCGGTACGCGACCGGCCTGGTCGGCACCACCGGCTGCCCCGGCGGCGAGGTGCCGACCTGGCTGCGGATCGGCGACTACCAGCGGGCCCGCGCGTCGGCGGCCGAGTTCCGGGACATCTTCGGGCCGGACAACTTCTACCTCGAGCTGATGGACCACGGGCTCGAGGTCGAGCGGACCTACCGCGAGCAGCTGCTGCGGCTGCGCGACGACCTGCGGCTGCCGCCGCTGGCCACCAACGACCTGCACTACACCTACGCGGAGGACGCGGCCGCCCACGAGGTGCTGCTGTGCGTGCAGTCCGGCAAGACGATGGCCGACCCCAAGCGGTTCAAGCTCGACGGCCACGACTACTTCCTCAAGTCCCCGGACGAGATGCGCCGGGTCTGGCAGGAGCTGCCGGAGGCCTGCGACAACACGCTGGCCCTCGCCGAGCGGGTGACCGGCTACGGCGGCGCGCTCGCCTTCCAGGACCTGATGCCGCGCTTCGAGGTCCCGGACGGGATGACCGAGGCGAGCTTCCTGACCCAGGAGGTCGAGCGCGGCCTCGCCCGCCGGTTCCCGGGCGGAGTGCCGGACACCCACCGCAAGCAGGCGGAGTACGAGCTGGGCGTCATCATCCAGATGGGCTTCCCGGGCTACTTCCTGGTCGTCGGCGACCTCTGCCGGCACGCGCGGGAGGCCGGCATCCGGGTCGGTCCCGGTCGTGGCTCGGCCGCCGGCTCGCTGGTGGCCTACGCGTTGGGCATCACCGAGCTCGACCCGGTCGAGCACCGGCTGCTGTTCGAGCGCTTCCTCAACCCGGAGCGCGTCTCGATGCCCGACATCGACCTGGACTTCGACGAGCGCCGGCGCGGCGACATGATCCGCTACGCGACGGAGAAATACGGCGAGGACCGCGTCTCGCAGATCATCACGTACGGCACGATCAAGGCCAAGCAGGCGGTCAAGGACTCGTCCCGGGTGCTCGGCTACCCGTTCTCCACCGGTGACCGGATCACCAAGGTGATGCCACCGCCGGTGATGGGCAAGGACATCCCGCTGGCCGGGATCTTCGACCCCGAGCACGCCCGCTACAAGGAAGCGACCGAGTTCCGCGCTCTCTACGAGGCCGACGCCGAGGTCAAGCGGGTCGTCGACACCGCCCGCGGGCTGGAGGGGCTCAAGCGGCAGTGGGGCGTGCACGCCGCCGGCGTGATCCTGTCCCGGGAGCCGCTGCTCGACGTCATCCCGATCCAGCGCCGGGAACAGGACGGCGCCATCATCACGCAGTTCGACATGGGCGCCTGCGAGTCGCTCGGCCTGCTGAAGATGGACTTCCTCGGCCTGCGCAACCTGACGATCCTCGACGACTGCCTGGCCAACATCAGCGCCAGCCGGGGCGAGGACGTCGTGCTGGAGCGGGTGCCACTCGACGACCCGTCGGCGTACGAGCTGCTGGCCCGCGGCGACACGCTCGGGGTGTTCCAGCTCGACGGCGGGCCGATGCGGGCGCTGCTGCGCTCGATGCGGCCGACCTCGTTCGAGGACATCTCCGCCGTGCTCGCGCTCTACCGGCCCGGGCCGATGGGCGCCAACGCCCACAACGAATACGCGGACCGCAAGAACGGTCGCAAGCCGGTCGTGCCGATCCACCCCGAGCTGGCCGAGCCGCTGGCCGAGATCCTGGACGAGACCTTCGGACTGATCGTCTACCAGGAGCAGGTCATGGCGATCGCGCAGAAGGTCGCGGGCTACTCGCTCGGCAAGGCCGACCTGCTGCGCCGGGCGATGGGCAAGAAGAAGAAGGAGATCCTCGACAAGGAATACGTGCCGTTCTCCGAAGGCATGAAGGAGAACGGCTACTCCGACGGCGCGATCAAGACGCTGTGGGACATCCTCGTCCCGTTCTCCGACTACGCGTTCAACCGGGCGCACACCGCGGGCTACGGCCTGGTGGCCTACTGGACGGCATACCTCAAGGCCAACTACCCGGCCGAATACATGGCCGCGCTGCTCACCTCGGTCAAGGACGACAAGGACAAGAGCGCGGTCTACCTGAACGAGTGCCGGAAGATGGGGATCAAGGTCCTCCCGCCGGACGTCAACTCCTCCGACGCCAACTTCACCACCGTCGGCACCGACATCCGGTTCGGGCTCACCGCGGTCCGCAACGTCGGGGCCAACGTGGTCGCCTCGATCGTCGCCACCCGCAAGGCCAAGGGCGCGTTCGCGGACTTCTCCGACTTCCTCAAGAAGGTCGACCCGGTCGCCTGCAACAAGAAGGTCGTCGAGTCGCTGATCAAGGCCGGCGCGTTCGACTCGCTCGGGCACACCCGGCGCGGGCTCATGGCCGTGTTCGACCAGGCCGTCGAGAGCTTCCTGGCCGCGAAGAAGGTCGAGGCGACCGGGCAGTTCGACCTGTTCGGCGACTCCTCGTCCGGCGGGGACGAGGTGCTCGACGCCGTGTTCGCGGTGGCCGTGCCGGACGGCGAGTGGGACAAGATGGGCAAGCTCGCCTTCGAGCGGGAGATGCTCGGGCTCTACGTGTCCGACCACCCGCTGCTCGGCGTCGAGCACGTGCTGGCCGCGCACGCGGAGAGCACCGTCGGCGCGTTGCACACCGAGCAGGTTGGCGACGGGCAGCAGATCGTGCTGGCCGGGATCCTGTCCTCGGTGCTGCGCCGGGTCAACAAGGCCGGCGTGCCGTGGGCGTCCGCGGTGCTGGAAGACCTCGAAGGCTCGGTCGAGGTGCTGTTCTTCCCGCAGACCTACGCGCAGGTGGCGGTCAACGTCGCCGAGGACGCGATCGTCGTGGTCAAGGGGCGGGTCGACCGGCGGGAGGACGTGGCCAAGCTGATCGCGTCCGACCTGTCGGTGCCGGACCTGTCCGAGGGGCCGCGCGGGCCGGTCGTGGTGTCGCTGCAGGCGGCCCGGTGCACGCCGCCGGTGGTGGAGCGGCTCAAGGAGGTGCTGGCCACCCATCCCGGGACGACCGAGGTGCAGCTGCAACTGGTCAACGGCGACCGGCGGACCGCGCTTCGGGTGGCGGACGGCTTCCGGGTCGCCGCGACACCGGCCCTGATGGGCGATTTGAAGGCGCTGCTGGGGCCCACCTGCCTGGCCGGTTGATGATCGCCCGGCAGACAGGGGAATGATGCGTCCGTGACGACGCGGCGCGACGAGGACCCGGCGACCGGGCGGCCCGACCACCCCCGGTGGTCGCCCGACGGCGAGGGCGACGACGCTCCGCAGCCGCTGCCGCCGGCGCCCGGCGCGACCCGGGCCGAGCGGAGGCGGGCGCAGGAGGCGGCCGAGGCGGCCGCCCGCCGGCCGTTCGCCGACGCGTTCACCGAGTCCCCGTCCGGCACCAGCTGGCCGCGCCCGTCCTTCGACGGTCCGCCGCCCACGACGCACGGCCAGGATCCCGACTCCGCCCGGCCCGGCGCCACCCGTCCAGACACCGACGGACCCGCTCCCGCCGGGGGCGTCGGCGGCGACTCGGACGGGCCGCGGACCGATGCGTACGGGATCCGGATCGACGCGTACGGAGCGGGGACCGGCGCGGGCGGGCCGACGGGCGCCCGCGCGCCGGGTGAGCCGGGTGAGCCGGGTGAGCCGGAGCGTGGTCCGGTGCCGCCACCGCGGGACGGGTGGGTGCCCCTTCCGGATCGGCAGCCGGGCGAGCCGGTGCCGCCGCGGGACGGGCGGGTGCCCCTTCCG
>Ga0207678_10000536_pt1 | contig 34629 bp, 34 predicted proteins | sample KBSC63metaG_FD_184319 | JGI IMG/M metagenome (GOLD analysis project Ga0207678, IMG submission 184319) | Corn rhizosphere microbial communities from Kellogg Biological Station, Michigan, USA - KBS C6-3 metaG (SPAdes) (version 2) | ecosystem: Host-associated > Plants > Roots > Rhizosphere > Soil ... | reverse complement strand
GTCTACCAGGAAAACCTGAGCGCTTCGGAAAGCCGGATCCGCGACGTGGACATGGCCTCCGAAATGGTCGAATTCACCAAGCTGCAGATCCTGCAGCAGGCCGGCACCTCGATGCTGGCGCAGGCCCAGCAGTCCGGGTCGGCGGTGCTGAAGCTCCTCGGCTAGGAGTCGGGTCCGAGGCGGGCGGTCGGCCGGGAGCCGGCCGACCGCCTCGATGTCCCGTCCACGCGCCGTCCATGTCCGTCCAGCGACCGCTGCGCCTCCTTGTGACGAGGTCGATCCACTTTTGGGTAAGTCCTCCGATCCAGTTAAAGGCGCCCCGGGCGGGGTCGATCAAATGAGAGATGAGCCTCGAATCGACGCTCGCCCGAATCTCGGCGATCGAAGCAGCACTGACCCCTCCCCGGCCGACGACCGGCGGCGGCGCCTCCGCAGCGACCGGTTCGACCTCCTCCGCCGGCTCCCCCGCCACCTCCTCCGCCACCTTCTCGCAGCTGCTGAACCAGGCCGCTTCCGCCAGCTCCGCGCCGATGCCGGCAGGCACCGCCGGCCTCGCCGCGGTGGCCGCCGCCCGCACCCAGGTGGGCCAGGCCGAGATGCCGCCCGGCTCCAACGAATCGCCGCGGATCAGCGAATACCGCAGCGCCGTCCAGGGCGCGGTGGTCGGCCCCTGGTGCGCCGACTTCGCCTCCTGGTGCGCCGCCCGGGCGGGCATCCCGCTGGGCGAAAACGGCGAAGGCTTCCAGTCGGTCGGCGCGCTCTGGGAATGGGCCGAGCGCACCGGCCGTGCGATCCCCGCGAGCGAAGGGTCCCCGCAACCCGGCGACCTGATCGTCTGGGGCTCCGACCACGTCGGCATCGTCGAAGCGGTCGACCCCGACGGGACCATCCACACGATCGAGGGCAACTCCTCCGACGAAGTGGCCCAACGCAGCTACGCCCCGGGCGGGGGCGGTGCGACCGGATACGTCCGGCTCGGATGAGTTTCCCGACCCCCACCGGCACCGCCGCGGGCCCCGCGGCCACCCCGCTTGGCGGCGCGGCGCGCTCCGCCTTCCGGCGATCGCCGTTGCCGATCCGCCTGCCGCTGGTCGCGGTCTACGCGGAACGGGCGATCGCGCGCGCCGGCCTCTCCGCCCTGCTGCGCTCGCAGATGATCGAGGTCGTCCTTCCCGAAGAGGCGGGCCGCGAAATCGGGCTGCGTCCCGACGTCGTCCTGATCGCCGGCTTCGCGCCGGAGCCCCGCCTCGCGGAAAGCCTCGCCAGGCGCCACGGCGCCCCGACGATGCTGATGGTCGACGGCGCGCTCGGCGCCGAGTCGCTCGAGGAGCTCGGCGTCCATGGCGCGGTCTGCCGCGAGTGCCCGCCGGAGCGCCTGATCGCCGGCCTCTATGCCGTGGCCGCCGGCGAGACCTTCTTCGAGTGCCACACCCACCCTTCGGCCCCCACCCCGACCGACTCGCTGCTCTCGCCGCGCGAGCGCCGCGTCACCGCCGAGCTCGCCCGCGGCGCCGGCGTCGAGGAGATCGCCACGGCGCTCTGCATCAGCCCCCACACCGCCCGCACCCACGTGCGGAACGTCCGTCGCAAACTCGGCGCCCGCACCTCGGCCGAGGCGGTGGCGCGGGCCCTCACGCTGGGTCTGGTGGCCCTGCCGGCGCGCTGAAGTCGCCGCGCGCCGCCGCTTCGTTCTCCTGCTTGACCCGCTCCCAGAGCTCCTCGCGGTAGATCCGCTGCTCACGCGGCGCGGTGATCCCGAGCCGCACCGAGCCGCCGCTCACCTCGACGACCTCGACCACGATCCCGTCGCCGATCAGGATGCGCTCGCCCTGGCGGCGACTGATCGTCAGCATCGGCGCAGTGTAGTGGCGGGTCCGGGGGCCGGGCGGCGGTCCGGGGGAGTCGGGGTCCGGGAAGGGATGCCGACCTTGACGGCGGGCGGCCGGGGAAGGGATGGAGACCTTTGAGACCGGCGCCCGGAAAGACCGGAGCCCTTTGAAGCTGTCGCCCGGAACGGTCCATGCCCCGCAAGCTGTCGCCCGGGAAGGGACGCGCCCCTCTCGCCACGGCCCGGGCAGGCTGTGGCCGTGGCGAGAGGGGCGGGTATGAAAGGCGTGGAGGATCCGTCACGGGAGTGCGCCGAGAGTGCCCCCGACGGGCGCTGGCGGCCGGTCCGCGAACGGTCAGGAATCTGCCGGGTTATTTACTTCGACACAGCCGAAGTCTCCAACCCCGCAGATTCTTGAACGGTCTTCCCTGGTTCGAAATGCACCTCATACGTGCATTTCGAACCACGCAAGCTTTCCGACCGACCGGATCCCCCCTCTCACACTGATCCGTCATCGGGGTGGCACGGGAGTGCGCCGGATCCGTCACCGATATCCATCCTCGCCACGAAGACGTCGGGAACTCCACGCTTCCTCCCGTGTTGTCCAACTGTGACGGACGCGCTGCGTGGATTGGCCCCCTTATAGGGGCCCTAAAACACGCAGCGCGTTCTCGGCCCCTCGATCCCGGCCCGAAAAGGGCCTTCCGAGGCCGGAAAGTGTGACGTTCCCGGCATCTTCGTCACCGATCGGGCCGAGGTGTGGGATCTCCCGGACACGATCGTCACGGAAGTCCGACCTCCTCCCGTTCCTGTGACGCCTCCGTCACGGAAGCCTCACGTCCCGGGCGCCTCATGGGGGTCACAGCCTGCCAGGACCCCCATGAGGCGCCCGGGACACCCAGGACGCACCTCGGACGGCCGCCAGGGCCTCGAACTCCGGCCGTCCCTCCCGAGCCCCCGGCCGTCCCCCAGTGAACGACCTAAGCCGCGACCGGACGCCGGCCGCCGGAGAGGAGCGGCTCGCGAAGGGGCGCCCAGGAGGCCTCGTTCATCACCTGGTGGCCGATTCCGGCCGCGATCAGGATCGGGGCCAGGAGGTTGGCGCTGATCTGGCCCGGGTCCTCGTCGGCGCGGACCACCACGAGCACCTGTGCGGCGGCCGGGTCGGTGATGCCGATCCGAGCGGCCTCCTCGTCGGCGAGGACGACCTCGAAGTCGGGGAAGAACGGGAAGGGGTCGGTCACCGGCAGGGCAAGGTCGGGCTCGGCGGTCTCCTGCAGCCACTTGAAGGCGCCGCTCTCCTCGCGCTCGAGCAGCGCGAAGCGGCGGCCGCCGACGCCGATCATCCCCTCGGGGAAGTCGACCAGCGCCTCAGTGGGAACGTTGAGCTCCCCGAACCGCGTGCTGTTGACGATCTCCGACAAGTTCTCTCCTCGCACCCGTGCCTACTTTAGGAAATCCATCAGCGACGGCTGGATCAGCTTGGCGCCGGAGCGCAGCGCGGTTTCGTAGGCGGCCTGTTCGGAGGAGTAGTTGACCAGCGCTTCGGCCATGTCGACGTCGTAGACCTGGGAGAGCTGCTTCAGGCTCGCTTCCTGCAGCTGTTCGAGCCGCGTCCCGGCCGTCTCGAGGCGGTTGGTGGTGGCGCCGACGACGGCTCGCACGCGGGTCAGTTCGTCGAGGTTGGCGCTCAGCCGTTCGAGGTCGGAACCGCGCAGCGCTTCCGCGCTCGCGGCGGTGCCGCCGCGCAGGTCTTTGGCGATGTCACGGAGCACGTCGAGGAGCTTGTCGTCTTCGGCGGCGGCACCGTTGCCGAGGACCGTCTGGATGTCGACGTTGACGCCGATCGAGACGCCCTTGCCGATCACCCGCTGGATCGTCCCTTCGTCGCCCGCGTATTCGTCCCCCGCGCCGAGTTCGTAGGGCGCCGTTTCGGTCGCCGTGCCGGAGAAGATGTAGCGGTCGTCGTAGGTGACGTTGGCTTCCTGCTTGACCGCTTCGGTCAGCGCTTCGATCTCCGCCGCGATCCCTTCGCGGGCAACCTGGCCGTTGGAGTCGTTGCCGCCCTGGACCAGCAGTTCGCGGGCGCGCTGCACCGTGTCGGTGATCCGCGCGAGCGCCGTTTCCGTCGCCGCCACCCAGCCCACCCCGTCGTCGACGTTCGACTTGTACTGCTTGAAGCCTTCGAGCTCGCCGCTCAACTGCAGCGTGCGGCCGGCGCCGAACGGGTCGTCGGCGGGGCGGGTGATCCGGTGGCCGGAGGAGATTTCGCGCTGCAGCTGGGTGAGGCGGGACTTGGTCGCGCCCAGATCCTGAAGGACCGTGCGCCGGGTCATCCCCTCGGTGATCCGCATCGTCATCGCGCGCCCCTCCCCCGCGCCGTCACAGGCCGACCCGGCCGGTGCGGTTGATCAGCACGTCGAGCGCTTCGTCGAGCGCGGTCATCGCCCGCGCCGAGGCTTCGTAGCCGCGCTGGAAGCGCTGCAGGTTCGTCATTTCTTCGTCGAGGGAGACGCCGGAGGTCGATTCGCGCCGTTCGGAGACCGCGTTCAGGAGCGCCTGGGCGTTGGTTTCGCCGTTGCGCGCTTCGTTCATTTCGGTGCCGACCCTGGTGACGAAGGCAGCGTAGGAGCGGTCGACGGCGCCGCCCCGCAGCGCCCCGATCGCGGTCGCGATGTCGTTGCCGCCGACCGAGCCGTCGCTTGCCGTCTGCACTTCGGCGGCGGTGACCGCGACGCCCAACGTGGCCGCGCCTTTGCCCGCTTCGTAGGTGAAGAAGGCCGGGCCGCCGCCTTCGGTGTGGACCGCGTTGACCGCGTCGGCGAGGCCTTCGGCGAAGGCGTTCAGTTCCCCGCGGAAGGATTCGATCGTCCCCCCCGGCTCGACCAGTTCGAGCAGCGCGCCGAGCTTCCCTTTCGGTTCGGTCAGTTCCTGCGGCCAGGTGACTTCGGTGCCGGAGACGAGCGGCGCGGCGGCGTCGCCGAAGCCGACTTCGACCGTCCCGTCGGCGGCTTCGGTGACCGACACCTGGCCGAGCTTCGAGAGTTCGTCGAGCAGCAGATCACGGCGGTCGAGCAGGTCGTTCGGTTCGGCGCCCTCGGTCATCGAGCTGCGGATCACCCCGTTCAAGAGCGCAAGTTCCTTCGCCTTCGCTTCGACTTCGCCGCCTTTGCCGGTGATCGAGGCGTATTCGCCTTCCGCCACTTCGGCAGCGTTGGTCAGCTGCTGGTTCAGTTCGGCGAGGCTGATGCCGAGCGCCTTGCCGGCTTCGATCGCGGCCTGGCGGGCGCCGGAGTCTTCGGGGCTGTTGGCGAGCCCTTCCCAGTCGGTCCAGAAGGTCTGCAGCTCCTGTGAGATCCCGGTTTCGCTTGGCTCGGCAAGCGCCCCTTCGATCGTTTCCATCCCCTGCACGCGCGCGGCGAGCCCGCCGAGGCGCATCGCCTGGGCACGGTACTGGAGGTCGAGGAAGCGGTCGCGGGCGCGGGTCACGCCGGTGACGTCGACCCCGGTCCCGAGTTCGGCCTTGCCGTTGCCGGCGCTCGAGCCGGTGTTGATCCGCAGCGCCCGGCTGGCGCTGGTCGTCACCTCCTGGCGCGAGTAGCCGAGCGTGTTCGCGTTGGCGATGTTGTGGCCGGTGATGTCGAGCGCCTCCTGCTGGGCGATCAGCCCGCGCAGCGCGGTCTGCAGTCCCATGAAGGTCGAGACGGCCACCCCGTTACGCCTCCACGTCCATCAGCCGGCGGCCGCCGGGCTGGGATTCTTCGCCGCTGACCCGCAGCAGGTGGTCGAGGAAGGTCAGTTCCTGGCGCATCAGGGCGCGGTTGATGCCGTGCTCGCGGGCGATCTCGGCGAGCAGGCCGCGGAGTTCCGCGGAGCGGGCGAGGAGGCGCTCCTGCTCGGCCGGGGCGGCGAGCCCGGCGAGGCCCGGCAGCCCCACTTCGACCGGCTGCACGCCGAGGCGCACGGCGGCGCAGCGGATCAGCTCGGTGCGTTCGCGCTCCAGCGATTCGCGCGCCGCCATCTCGACCTGGATGTCGGCGAGCCGCGCCAGCACCGCCTCGACATCGCGCTCGCGGATCGCCGCGCCCTGGCGCAGCACGAGGTCGAGCAGCCGCTGCGCGGAGGCGATCTGCAGCTCCAGGTGGCGGGCCACCGCGGCGGGCAGGACCTGGTCCTGCACCAACATCTCGGCGCTCACCCCCCGACCCCCGCGAAGTTCGGGTACATCTCGGTGGCGAGCCCGAGGCCGCCCGCGCCGGCCACCGCTTCGGCGACCGTTTCGGGGAGGCTCACGGCGGTCGGCATCGCGGTGAAGGCGCTCCCTTCTTCGCCGCCGCCGGACCCTTCTTCGCCGCCGGCGCCGGTCGGCGATTCGGGCAGCGCCTCGGCGAGCATCTGCTTCAGCAGCATCGATTCGAAGGAGAGCGCGGCGCGGAAGCCCTGCACCGCGTCGGCCCCTTCGTCGCGGATCGCCTTCGGGACGCTCGCCCCCGCCACCGCCGCCGAGATCCCCGTCGCGCCGCTCATCGGATCAGCCCGTTGGCGACGGCGAGGACTTCGTCCTGGGTGGTCACGGCTTTGCCCGACAGCGCATAGCCCTGCTGGGCTTCGGTCATCGCGGTCATCACGCTCGCCATGTCGACGTTGGAGGCCTCCAGGGCGCCCTGCTGAACGCGCGCGCCGCGCGCCGCCCGGACCGGACCGCTGGCGGCGGTCGGCAGGAAGCCGTTTTCGCCGTCGGCCTGCAGCCCGTCGGGATTGGTGACTTCGACCAGCGCGATCCGGCCGAGCGTCCGTTTGCCGGCGCTGACGGTGCCGTCGGGGGCGATCGAGATGTCTTCCGGGTCGACGCCCTTGGGGATCCGCACCGGCGGCTGGAGCGCCTGGCCAGTCGCCGTGCGCAGCTGCCCGTCGGGGCCGATCTGCAGGTTGCCGTCGCGGGTCAGGGCGACGCCGCCGCCGGCCGCCCGCACCTTGATGTAGCCGGGCGTGGTGAGGGCGACGTCGAGCGGCCGTTCGGTCGCTTCCAGCGTCCCCTGTTCGAGGTTTTGGCCGATCACCTCGGCGGCCGCCCCCGAGCCGGTCGTCGTCCCCGCCGCCCCGCCGCGCCCGGGCGACTGGTAGAGCAGATCGCGGAAGCCGACCCGCTGGCTCTTGTAGCCGGTGGTCGAGACGTTGGCGATGTCGCCGGAGAGGGCGTCCATCCAGGCCTGCTGGGCTTCCATCCCGGCGGCGGCCGTGGTCAGCGCGGTGTCCATCAGGAGATCGCCCCCACCTGGCCCGCCGACTCGCTGAGCGTTTCGTCGATCGTCTGGATCGATTTCTGGTCGGCTTCGAGCGAGCGGAACGAGGAGATCAGCTGCACCATCGTCTGCGACGGGTTCACCGCTGATTCCTCCAGGAACCCGGCCCGCACCTTGCCGGTCGCCGCCCCGGTGGCGTTGCCCGTGTAGAGATTGTCGCCCTGCTTCTGCGCGCCTTCGACCTGGAAGACTCCGATGTCGCCGGGCGCGACGGTGCCGTCGCCGCGCAGCCGCACCGGCGCCCCGCCCGCGCCGAGCACGGAGTCGCCAAGCTGGTCGGTGAGGTTGCCTTCGGCGTCGGTCGAGAACTGACCGTTGCGCGTATAACGCACTCCCGCCGCGGTCCGCACGGCGAAGAACCCTTCGCCTTCGACGGCGAAGTCGAGCGGTTCGCCGGTTTCATGGATCCCCGCCGGAGCGAGGTCGGTCGACGTTTCCGCGATCTCGACCCCGAGGCTCAGCCGTCCCACCGAAGCGCCGGTCCGCGTGTTCTGCAGCAGCAGTTCGCCGAACCCGGCCTGCGTCGCCCGATCCGCCTTGTACCCCGGCGTGTTGACGTTCGCCAGCTGGTTGGAGATCTGTTCCTGCCGCACCATCTCGGCGAGCATCCCGGAGGCGGCGATGTAGAGACCGGAGTCCATCCAGCCGAGGTATTCGACCGCGGGGCGGGGGACTTGAGGCGATTGCGAGGTGCAGCGGGGGACGGGGCCCGGCCGACCACACCACTTCGGGGGGCGCCCAGGACGTGGGGCTCTCGGGGGAGGGGCGGCACAGGGTCGTGAGGAAGTCCGGACTTTCGTGAGCGTTCCTCCGTCGAGGCGTGAGGATTCGAACGGTCAGGAATCAGCGTGGTTCGAAATGGTCGCCAACGACCATTTCGAACCACGCAAGATTCACGACTGCCCGGGCGCTGGCCTGTCGGGCCTGCACGCCGACGCGCGTCGACGACTTTCGGTCGCCATGCGACCGAAAGTCCACACGGAGACTCCCGACCGACGGGGCGGCCGGACTCACGTCACGCTCCCGCGCGGGAGACGCCACACCTCGGCCCCGTCCGTGACGAGGATGCCGGGGACGTCACTCGCCCTCGCGACTTCCGTCGCTCCTCGGGGCGGGACCGCGGCGCCACGAGAGGTGCGGTCGACCTAACGTCCGGCAGCTGTCAAGTGGTCGTCCTTACGTCCGGTAGACGGACGTCAGGTCGACCGCGCCTCCGAGACCGGACGTTAGGACGACCGCGTGCCCGGATATCGGACGTAAGGACGACTGCGCCTGCGTGCGTGTCCCGCTCCCGTCGCACCCCCGTGACGCTCCCGTCCCGACGCCCTCTCCCCGCACACCCGGCCCTCTCGGCCACGGCCACAGCCCGCCCGGGTCGTGGCCGAGAGGGCCCCGTCCCTCGGCGACCTCTTACCGAGGCCCCCGTGTCACCCCAGCCTCAAACAACTTCAGCCCGCGGCGGTGAAAAGCTCGGCGTCGCGGCGCAGGGAGGAGCGGAGGCGTTTTTTCAGTTCGCCGTGGATCTGGCAGACGCGGCTCTCCGAGACGCCGATCACCTCGCCGATCTCCGCGAGGGTGCGGCCCTGGGTGTAGAGCATCACGGCGACGCGGCGCTCGCGTTCGGAGAGGTGGGAGAAGGCGCGGCGGAAGCGCTCGCGGGCGATCGACTTGGTCGCCTCGCCCTCCGGGTCGGCGCGGCCTTCGAGGTCGGGGATCGTCTGCGAGAGGGCGACGCCGTCTTCTCCCTCGCCGGCGGAGGTGACGCTGTCGAGGGAGGTCAGCTCGGCGGTGGCGAGATCGCGCAGTCGCGCCGCCAGCTCGTCCTCGTCGATGCCCATCTTCCCGGCCAGCTCGGAGTCGTTCGGCCGGCGGCCGTGCTCGCGGAAGAAGTCCTCGCCCGCCCGCTCCGCGTCGCGCTCCCAACGGCGCAGGCTGCGCGGCGCCCAGTCGAGGCGGCGGAGGCTGTCCAGCACCGCGCCCTGGATCCGGGTCCAGACGAACTGTTCGAGGCTCGCGCCCTTGGCCGGGTCGTAGCGGTCGAGCGCGCCGATCAGGCCCTCGACCCCGTTGGAGACCAGGTCGTCGACCTCGCACCAGGCGGGCAGCTCGCGCACCTTGCGGTAGGCGAGGTGACGGACGAGCGGCACGTAGGTGAGGACGAGCTGGTCGCGCAATCGGCGGTCACCGGTCTCGCGGTAACGCTGCCAAAGCTTCTCGGTCTCTACTTGGCCTCGACCGGCCGGGCTTGCCATCGAGCTGGTCCTCCCCCTGCGACTGGGATTGCGGGTCTGCGGAGAAGTTCTCGGCCGCCCACGCCCTCGACTAGATCGCCGCTTTGGGGTAAATCCGCCTACCTTCGACCGAACGAACGTCCAGTTACTGCGTCCCGCCGGGCAGCGGTCGATGAACTGGGCGATGGCCCTTCGTCTCGACCAGAACGCGACCTCGCCGCGCCCCGGCGATGGCGCCTCGCCTGCACCGCAAGAGAGCGCGCCGCTCCCGCGGGCCGAATCCGCCGCGGACCGCCGCGAAGCTCCCTACCGTGCCCGGCGCGCCGCGGTCGAGGAGCGCCTCGCCGCCGCCGCGAGCGCCGCGCCGCGCGAGCTCCCGGGCCTCTACCTGGCGATCGCCCGCGAGGCGCTCGACGGGCTCGCCGCCGAGCCGCGCGAGCCGGTGCTCCTCAACTACGCCGGGGTCGGCCTGAACGAACTCGGGGCGCGCGAGGGCGCCGCACAGCTCTTCGAGGCGGCGCTGCGGCTCGACCCGCAGCTCCCCCACGCCGCCCGGAACCTGGACTCGGCGCTCGCCCGCAAGGGCTCGCGGCCAACTCTCCCCGCCGCCGTCGCCGCCCGGCTGCGCGGCCTCGAGGCCGAGGCGCGCCGCGTCGCCGCCGCCGCCCGCCCCGCCCCCGGCCTGCGACTCAGCCTCTGCATGATCGTCCGCGACGAGGAGGAGATGCTGCCGCGCTCGCTGGCCGCGGCCGGCGACGCGGTCGACGAGATCGTCGTCGTCGACACCGGCTCCCGCGACCGCACCGTCGAGATCGCCCGCTCCTTCGGCGCGACCGTGGTCGAGCGCGAGTGGACGGGCTCCTTCGCCGCGGCCCGCAACGCCTCGATCGAGGCGGCAAGCGGCGACTGGCTCCTCTTCCTCGACGCCGACGAGGTGCTCGACCCGGCCGACGCGCCGCTGCTGCGCGACCTGACCGGCCGCACCTGGCGCGAGGCCTTCTACCTGGTGGAGACCAACCACACCGGCGAGCTCGGCGACGGCACCGCGGTCACCCATAACGCCCTGCGCCTCTTCCGCAACCGCCCCGAGTACCGCTTCGAGGGCCGCGTCCACGAGCAGATCGCGCAGAACCTGCCGTCGGGCCTGCCGGAGCGGATCGAGCCGACCCGGATCCGCGTCGACCACTACGGGTACCTCGGCGCCGTCCGTGATGCGAAGGAGAAGTCCCGCCGCAACATCGAGCTGCTGCGCCGCCAGCTGTCCGAGGCGGGCGCCAACCCCTTCTTCCACTTCAACCTCGGCTCCGAGCTTGCCGCGGCGGGCGACGCGGCGGGCGCCTGCGAGCAGTTCGAGCGCGCCTGGGCGCTCCTCGCCCAGGATCCGGCGCGGCGCGAGCGTCCCTTCACCCCCTCGCTGACCGTGCGCTCGGTCAAGGCGCTGCGCTTCCGCGGCCGGCTCACCGAGGCCGAGGCCCGCGCGATCGAGGGGCTCGCGATGTTCGGCGACCTCACCGACCTGGTCTTCGAGCGGGCGCTGATCGCCGCCGCCGAGGGCGACACCGAGCGCGCCGCGACGCTGCTCGAAGAGTGCCTCGAGCGCGGCGACGCGCCGAGCCGCTACTCGCCGACCGTCGGCAGCGGCAGCTTCCTGGCGCTGATGCGGCTGGCGGAGCTGGAGCGGACGCGGGACCCGGCGCGCGCCGAGGGCCTCCTGCGCCGTTGCCTTCGCGAGCACCCTGCCTACCTGGGGAGCGTCCTCCCCTTCGCCGCGGCGATGATCGCCCGCGGCGCCCCCGCCGGCCAGGTCGTCGCCGACATCGAAGGCGCGGTCGCCGAGCCGACCCCGTCGGTCCGCTTCATGCTCGCCACGGCGCTGTACGAGGCGGGCGAGGCGGAGGCGGCCGAACCGCTCTACGCCGCGGTGGTCGAGGCCCAGCCGGGCAACGGCGGCGCCCGCCTGGCGCTGGCCGAGACGCTGCTCTCGACCCGCCGCTACGCGGAGGCCGCGGAGGCCTGCGCGGCGGTGGCCGACGACGACGCGTTCGCCGTCGCGGCCGCGCGCAGCGAGCTCTTCGCCCGCGCGCTGGCGGGGAGGGAAAGCGACGACGCGAAGCCGAGCGAGACGACGCCCGCGAACGACGGGGCCGTGCCCGGCGGCGACGCGACTGCCGACGACGCCACGACCCGCGCCGCCCGTCGCGGCCTCCCCGCCGCCGAGCTCGACCTCTTCGCCGCCTGGTCCGCGTCGACTCCGTTCCCCGCGCTCGACCCTTCCGTCGTCGACTCCCTGGCGACGATGCTCGAGGCGCTCCTCCGGGTCGAGGAGTTCGAGGCCTTCGAAGCGCTCCTCCCCGCCCTCGCCGCGACCGGCCTGCCCGCCCGCCGCCGCCGCTCGATCCTCGCCGAGATCTACCTGCGCCGCGGCTTCCTCGAATCGGCCGCCGACGAGTGGGCCGCCGGCTGTGAGGAGGAGGGACCCGACGCCGAGGCGCTCGACGGCCTCGCCCGCGTCGCCGCCGCCCGGGGCCTCACCGAGGACGCCGAAATCTTCGAAAAAGGCGCACAGGAACTTGCCTCAAGTTCCATTTGACCCGGCCGATTACCCAGTATGAATGAGCGTCAACTTCGACAAGATCGACGGGCCCTGGCCGGTGCGACCGGTGCCTGAGCCCCCCCGCAACGGCAACGGCGCGCACGGCCCCAAGGGCGCCGACTTCGCGCGCGACCTGAGCGTCGCCTCCGCCCTTCCCTCGCCGCCGCCCGAGGTGAGCGCCGAGGTCCAGGGCGCCGCCCGCGCCGCCGCCCGCCTCCATGAGCTGGGCCGCGAACTGCGCTTCGAGCAAGGCGACGACGGCCGCCTGCGGGTCGAGCTGCGCGATCACGACGGCAACGTCCTGCGCCAGGTCCCGACCCCTGAAATCTTCGACTTCGCCGAAGGCAAGGTCACGACATGAGCCCGATCACGATCACCGGGCTCGGCACCAGCCTCGACACCGAATCGATCATCGAAAACCTGATGAGGGTGGAACGCCTTCCGCATTCTCGACTGGAAGAGAGACAGGGGCAGGTGAAGGCGCGCGAATCCGCGCTGCAGGGGATCCTGGGCAAGCTGAACGAAGTCGGCTCGGCGCTGCAGGCGCTGCGCTCGCCGACCCTCTGGTCCGACGTCCAGAAGGTCACCTCCTCCTCGACCGCGATCACCGCCGAAATGGCGGGCGGCGCCGGGCCGGGCGGATACCAGGTCGAAGTCACCCAGCTCGCCCACGCCGCCCAGCGCACCTACGAATTCACCACGAGCGAAGCCGCCTCCCAGCTCACGGTCGGTGGCCAGACGATCGAATTGAAAGCGGGCGCGACGCTCGCCGACGCGGTCGCGGCAATCAACTCCGACCACGAAACCGGGGTCTCCGCCGTCGCCGTCGGCGGCAAGCTGGTGCTCTCCTCGCGGACCACCGGGGCCGAATCGACGGTCAGCGCCGCGGGCGCCGGGCTCACCGAAGAAGCGTCAAAGGCCCGCGCCGGCCAGGACACGCTCTACACGATCGACGGCGTCGCCGGCAGCTCCTCCACCAACGTCATCGCCGAAGCGATCCCCGGCGTCACCCTCACCGCGACCGCCCTCACCACCGGCCCGGTGACGATCGGCGTCACCGAACCCGCCCCGGACACCGCCTCGATCGCGGCCAAGGTCAAGACCTTCGTCAGCGCCTACAACGCCGCGGTCGAACTGATCCAGGCCAAGGTGACCGAGGAAACGGTGAAAGCGCCGAAGACCCAGGAAGAAGCCAACAAGGGCGTCCTCTTCGGCGACGGCGCGCTGAACAGCCTGCTCATGGGAATGCGCCAGACGCTCTCGGAATCGGGCCTCGGCGCGCTCGGCGTCAGCACCGGCGCCCCCAGCGCGGCGGTCACCGCCACCTCGTCCTCCGTCCGCGGCCTCCTCACCTTCGAAGAATCGAAATTGACCGCACTGCTGAAGGAAGACCCGGCCGGGGCGAAGGAAGCGATCAGCGGCTCGAACGGCTTCGTCACCGATCTCGAACCGCTGGTCGAAGCCGCCACCAAACCCGGCGGCGGCATCTCCGAACGGATCAGCGCCGCGACCAAGGAGGCGGCCGGGCTGCGCGAACAGATGACCAAGCTGGAAGAACGGCTGACGCTGCGCGAAGAGCGACTCCACGCGCAGTTCTCGGCGATGGAAGTCGCGCTCGCCAAGTCGAAGTCCGAATCGGAATGGCTGGCCGGGCAGCTCGCGGGCCTCTCCAGCAACCAGCCCTGACCCACCCTCCCAAGGTCTGAGCAATGAACCCCTACCGCAGCGCCAGCCAGGCCTACGCCTCCGACAGCGTCCTCACCGCAGCGCCGGAGAGGCTGGTGGTGATGCTCTACGACGGCCTCGGCCGCTTCCTCGCCCGCGGCGCCGCCGCGCTCCGCGCCGAGGACATCGCCGCCGCGGGCAAGGCGCTGAACCGGGCCGGGGCGATCCTCGACGAGCTGCTGGCGACCCTCGACCCCGCGGCCGGCGAGATCGCCAAGCGCCTCGCCGAGATCTACATGTTCTGCAAGCGCGAGCTGCTCGCCGCGCAGCTGAAGCGCGACCCGGCGCGGATCGAGCGGGTGGCGAAGCTGCTCGCCGAGCTGCGCGAGGCCTGGGCGACGATCGCCGAGGCGCCGCCGGCCGCGGCGGTGGGACGGCCGACCCTGGGCGCAGCGGGAGCGAAAGCGTGAACGCCGCGGCCGACGAGAGCGGCGAGATCGCGCCGGCCGAGGATCCGCAGGCGAACGTGGCGCCGTACGAGCGCCTGGCGGAGCTCGCCGAGGCCGAGCTCGCGGCCTGCGAAGTCGAGGGTCCCGAGGATCTCGCCGACCTCTACGCGGAGGCAACCGAGATCCGCGCGTCCCTGCCCGGACGCCCACCCGCCGAGGCCGAGCCGGCCCTCCGCCGCGCCGCCGCCACCCAAGGGCGGATCGGCGAACTGCTCGGCGGCCGCCTCGCGGAGCGCGGCGACGACCTCGAGCGCGTGCACCGCGCCCGCGAGGCCGCCCGCGCCTATGCGACGACGGCGAACGCACGGGCGAGCGCGTAGCTGGCGATTCCGCCCGAGCGGGCGGACGCGAAGCTGGCGCCTCGGGGCCGTGCGCAGGGTTAGGTGTCGCCTCGCGGCTGATTGGCGGCCCCGGCAGGCTAAGACCGCCGATCAGCCGCCGGGCCGGGAGGTTTCGAGGGGACGAGGTTCCGAGACGAAGCCGCGCGCTCGGTCCCCGACGCGCAAGCGTTCCGTGACGAAACCGTGCGCTTCAGCGCGGAAAACGCGAGGGTTCTGTTCCCCCAGCCCACCGCGCGAGGCAACCCTTAGCCCTTTGTAACCCTGTGGGTGACAAAGGGCTAAGGGTTGCGGGGCGGAGCTTGCCGGTCAACCGGCGGGTCTGAGGCGGGCGGTGGCCGGAACTTCGTCCGGCCCCTACGTGGCCCAACTCACCGCTCGTGCACTTGGGGGCGTCCTGGCGCCCTCAAGTGCACGAGCGGGCGTCCCGGACGTGTTCGCAGAAATGGTCGGATAGCGACCAGAAGTGCGAACGCCGGGCTCGGTCAGGCCGCCAGCGGCAGGCGGGGGCCCTCGGAGACCATGCGGTGGAGGCCTGCGAGGGTCAGCGAGCCGACCAGGCCGCGGTAGGGCTCGTAGGGCGCGTAGAACGCTTCGACCTCGGGGACCGTGGCGCGGCGACCGAGGTTGGCGAGGTGGCCGACCAGCTTGATGTAGCCGAGGTCCCCGGCGGGGAGGGCGTCCATGTCGCCGCGGCCGAAGAGGGCGAGGCACCGGATCGTCCAGGGGCCGATCTGGGGGACCGAGAGGAGGCGCGCGTCGGAGTCGGGCGAGCCGAGGTCGCAGCGGCCGCGCGCCACTTCCACGGCGAGCTTGCGCAGCGCCACCGCGCGGCCGCCGGAGAGGTCCATCGACGCCAGTTCGGCCGGCGCCCGGCCGGCGATCAGCGCCGCGGGCGGGGTGTCGCGTAGCTGTCCCCTCCGCTCGCCCAGGCGCGCGCCCCAGCGGCCGACGAGGCGGCGCTCGATCACCGCCGCGCGGCTCGCCTCGATCAGCTGCCCGCAGACCGCCTGCGCGAGCGCCTCCCAGGGCCAGGGCCGGCGGTGCGGCCGGAAGTCGGGCCGGCGGCGGATGATCGGGCCGACCAGCGGGTCGCGGCGGAAGCGCCGGTGGAAGGCCGACATGTCCACGTCGACGCCGAGCGCGAAGCGCATCCGCTCGATCGCCGTCGCCAGCTCGGCCCGGCCCGCGAGCCGCGGCTCCTCGCAGGGCACCGGGATCGTCAACGCCCGCGGGTCGACCGCCTCGGCGCGGAAGGCCACCCGGCCGGGCCCCCGCATCCAGGCGCGCGCCAGGACCGGCGCGCAGTCGACGGTGAGGAGGCGCGTCGCGATGCCCCCCTGCACGCGCAGCGTGCGGTCGGCGCTGCCGCGGCCGAGCCGGAACGGCGAAGGAGGCCGGACCTCGACCTCGACCGAAGCGCGTGTGGCGCCCACCGGCGCTAGGCGATCGTGCCCGCGGCCGCGTGCGACCGGGCGGGCGGTGACGTGGGCGGAGGCATCTATCGGTCCAGCAGGTGGACGTCGACCAGGAAGGAGCGGCTGGCGATCACCTTGCCGGGACGGCGCCGCCGCGCGAGCCGACGCGAGACACCCCCACGCGAGCCGGCCGCGGAGACGGCGCGAACCGCGGCGACGGTCGCGGCGCCGGCCAGCACCCCGCCCGCGGCGGCGAGCGCGGCGCTCTTCACCTCGCCGCGCAGCGCCAGGGCCCCCGCCTCGGGCACCGCCGTGGGAAGCCTGCGGACCGGGTCGACGGCGTCCTCCGCGGACGCGTCTTCCTCGGCGACGATCTCCCCGTCAAGGTGGTGGTCACTCACCGAACCCAAGATAACGAGGGGTGGGGTCGCCTCCGCTCCGACCGCCCCGCAACCCCGCAAACTGCGGGTTTGCCCGCTTTCCACCGCGCTCCTACCTAGACTCTGACCAATGAGTGAGACCGCCAAGGCGCCGGTCGACGTCTTCGCCAAGGCGCGCGAACACGACCGGCTCGAGCAGCTTGAAGCAGCCAAAGAGCACGACCTTCTCCCCTACTTCCGCCTGCTCACCTCGCAGGCCGGCCCCGTGGTCGAGATGGAAGGCCGGGAGACGATCATGCTCGGCTCCAACAACTACCTCGGCCTGACCGGGGACCCACGGGTCAAGGAGGCGGCCCGCGAGGCGCTCGAGACCTACGGCACCGGGGTGACCGGCTCGCGCCTCCTCAACGGCACCACGCCGCTCCACCTCGACCTCGAGCGGGAGCTGGCCGAATGGATGGGGACCGACGACGCGATCGTCTTCACCACCGGCTACCAGGCGAACGTCGGCGCGATCGGGACGATCCTCGGCCCCGCCGACACGGTGATCTGTGACTCCGGCGACCACGCCTCGATCCTCGACGGCGTCCGCATCTCCGGCGCCAAACTGCGCCCCTTCCGTCACAACAGGATGGACAAACTGGAGCGGATGCTGGGACGGGCCGCCGAGGACGGCGGCGGCGTCCTCGTCGTGGTCGACGGCGTCTTCTCGATGGAGGGCGACGTCTGCGACCTGCCGGCGATCGTCGAGCTCTGCCGTACCTACGGTGCGCGGCTGATGGTCGACGAGGCGCACGGGGCCGGAGTCCTCGGTGCCCGCGGCGCCGGCGCCGCCGAGCTCTTCGGCCTCGAGGACGAGGTCGACCTGCGGATGGGCACCTTCTCCAAGAGCCTTGCCTCCTGCGGCGGCTTCATCGCCGGCCCCGCCGACGTGGTTGAGTACCTGCGGATCTCCTCGCGCGCCTTCATCTTCAGCGCCTCGGCCGTGCCCGCCGCGGTCGGCGCGGCGCTGGCGGCGCTGCGGGTGATCCGCGCCGAGGGCCCCGAGCTCTTCGAGCGCCTGCTCGGCAACGCCTCCTACCTGCGCGAGGGTCTGCGCTCCCTCGGCCTCCAGGTGGTCGAGCCGGGGACGCTCCCCGACGGCCGCGTCGCGACCACCCCGGTGGTGCCGGTCGTGGTCGGCGACGACTGGCAGGCGGTGCTCCTCTGGAAGGCGCTCTTCGACGCCGGCGTCTACACCAACGTGGCGATCCACCCGGCCGTCCCGCCGGGGGGCGCGCTCCTGCGGACGAGCCTCATGGCGACCCACACGCGGGAGAACCTGGACGCCGCCCTGGCGACGATCGAGCGGACGATCGCGGACTTCCCAGACCTGCCGAGACTGTAACGGCTGGTTAACCGCCAGTTGACATCCCCCACCGGGGGTAAGTTCAGACTTGTGCGGATAGAGACCCTCACGGGACTCGCGCGAAATTGTTGCTCTTAGCGACCGGGTCGGACGCCATTCCGCCGAACGCGGGTTGACGACGCCCACCCCGAAGACGTAGCTTCGTCTCCTCGCCGACGCCACCCCAAGGGAACGCCGGGCCGCATTCATCTGGTCCGACAATGGCAGGGAACTGACGGTGGACCACCGGCGAAGACCACCCAGTTAACGATTCCTTTTGAAGGGAGGAGTCCAGTGGACGCTGCCATGACGGCACCCGCAACGACGATCGCATCGCCAGAACCGCCTCAACACATGAGGGCCCTCGAACGCGCCAACTCCGTGCGGCTCGCTCGCGCCGAGCTGAAGCGCGCGGTGGCGCGGGGTGACCTCGATCCCGCCGAGGTCGTCCGCGACTGTCCCTGGCAGACCCAGAGCATGACGATCTCCGAGCTCCTCACCAGCCAGCGGCGCTGGGGTCGCACCCGTGCCCGCAAGTTCCTGATGCCGCTCTCGATGAGCGAGAACAAGCAGCTGGGCACGCTCACCCCGCGCCAGCGCGCGATGCTCGCCACCGAGCTCGCCGCCCGCACTTCCGGCGCCCCGCACGCCACCGCCTGAGCTACGCGATATTGAAGAGCCCGACGTTGACGGGCCGAAAACCGCTGATATAGAGCGGTTTTCGGCCCATCAACATGGGCGCTAGCCGCGCATCCCGCCGATCCGGAAGCTGAGGCCTCCGGAGGCGCGCTGGAAGGCGCGGCGGGCGAGGTAGAACGCCACCGCGAAGCAGACGGCGCCGATCGGCAGGGCGTAGGCCAGGACCAGGCCGGCCGCGTAGAAGAGGACGCCGACCACCACGACGAAGACGAAGCCGGCCAGCAGGGTCGTGTGGGAGCGGTAGCCGGCGAAGTGCTCGCGGATCGCCACCTCCATGCCGCCCACCGCGGCGAGGCCGACGCCGACGCCGATCAGCGTCTCGTGCGAGCCGAAGATCCCGATCGCGAGGCAGATGATCCCGGCGAGGATCGCCAGCTCGGCAAGTGGCGCGTTGCCCCACGGCGCCGGGGGGCGCTCGTCGGGTTTGGAGATGTGCGGGGAGCGGCCGCCAGCCGCGCGCCTCTCGGACATCCGGAGGAGACCTTGACCCGCCACCAGCCCATCAGCATCCCGAGCGGGCCGAGGACGGGGCGCGAGTGCCAGTGGCCGCAGCCCGGCTCGCCGACGTCGGCGCGGCTGATCCGCAGCCAGCGATAGGCGGCGGGGTCGGCCAGCATCGCGGCGAGGAGCGCGCGGTTGGCCTCCTCCACGTCGGCGCGCTCGGCAAGCGCGCGGCGCGCGTCGGCGGTGCGGCCGGCAAGCGCATCACGAACCTCCTCGAGCTCACCGAGGTCGAGCACCCGCGGCGGACCCGCGGCGGCGACCCGGTGCGGCACGTCGACGCGCCCGAAACCCTCCGCGACCAGCCCGGCAAGCTCGCGCTCGAGCCGCCCGATCTGCCTCCGCAGCTCGGCCCGCGCACGGGCCTCGCCAAGCAACCCGTTGTCCTTGGTAACCCTCTGGGTGACAAAGGACAACCGGTTGAGCTCCGGTCGCGCTCCCCTGTCGAGAAGATCCGGCATAGCCAGATTCTAAGCGGCCTCGAGGGTCGCTGCAGCAATCCATAACGCCTCTTCAACAGAGATCGCGGGGACCGCGCCGACGCCGACCGCGGCGATCGCGATGCGGCGGCTGTCGCGTTCGACGCCGCGGCCCGCCGCGGTCTCGCCGAAGAGGAGGCCGACCGGGCCAGCTTCGTCGGCGATCGTCAGCGTCCCGGTCGCCAGGTCGCTCCTCCGCCCCGGCAGCCGCTCGCCCGGCGCCGCGTCGCGGATGCAGAGCTCGCCCTCCAGCCGGTCGGCGTCGAAGCAGCGCAGGGCGACGCCGGTCTCGATCGTGGCGATCGTCAGCGCGTCGGCGGGCAGGCCGCGGCTGCGGAAGCCGCCGTCCTGGAGGCGGTCGAGGACGAGCTGCTCGACCGGGGTCCGGTCGCGGTCGGGGTCGAGGCCGATCTGGCGGTAGAAGACCCGGTAGGCCCAGGGGATCGGCCGGCCGCGCAGGCGGATCGCCTCAGCCCCGAAGAGGCGGTCGGAAAGATCGCGGAGGCGGCGCCGGACCGGCTCCGGGCTGCGCCCGGGGCGCCCGTCGACCTCGACCGTAGCCAGCGAGAGCCCCGGGAACTCAGCCTCCAGATGCGGTGCCACCCAGCCCGGCCTCGGCGCCGGCTCCCACCCGATCGCTGCCCGTGCACCTTCGGTCGCCATCTCTAGCCCCCTTCAGCCACCCGCGTCGCGTTCAGCAGTTCCCGTACATGTTGGCCGAGGGCGCCGACGCCAAGTTCGCCGATCGAGGCGCTCTGCAGCGTGCCGCCGGGATAGGCGTAGGCGAAGGTCGGGCAGCCGCCGACCCGGTAGAGCGCGGCCACGGCGCCGTCCCGGTCGAATCCGACCGGCATCTCCCACCCCCGTTCACGAACCAATTCGCGAACGGACCCGCGCGAATCGCGGACGTCCAGCGAAAGGAAGTTCACCTCTCCACGGTAGCGCGCCGCGACGGTGCTGACGACGTTCTGCTGCGCCTCGCACGTGCCGGTGGTCCCGAACCAGAACGAGATCACCAGCGGGCGGTCGAAGAGATCACAGACGCGGATCGCGCCGGGGGTGGTGATCTGGCAGGCCGGGACGCGCTTGGAGCCATCCGGGCAGGGCAGCGAGGAGCTTTCGCAGTCGTCCTGGTAGACGTTGGCGTCGCCTTCGAGCCGGCCCGCGGCGGCGGGGACGGCGAACTCGGGGAGCGGCCAGCGCGCCGGCTGCTTGTCGAGCCCGAGCGTGTCTTCACCGCCCCCGTTCAGCGTGTGGATCGTGGCGACGACGACCAGCGCCAGGAAGAGCAGCCCGACCGCGAGCGAGTAGCGGTTGGCGACGCCTTTCACGGCCGCGACACTCCGGGATCGGATGAGCGCCGCCTCTCGAGCAGGACGAGCGTCGCCGGGAGGATCACGATCACGCCGAGGAGCGCGGCGGCGAGGTCGATCACGGTGACGGCGCCGAAGTCGCGCAGCATGCGGATGTCGGAGGCGACGAGGACGGCGAAGCCGGCGATCGCGGTGAGCCCGGAGGCGACGACGGCGGCGCCGGTGCGGGCGTAGGCGCGACGGAGTGCGGCGGTGACGTCAAGCCCGACCGAGCGCTCCTGCTCGAAGCGGCCGGCGAGGATCACCGCGAACTCGGTCGCGATCGCGATCGTCAGCGCCCCCAGCGCCGCCGACATCGGGTTGAGCGGGATCCCGGTGAGCCAGATCAGGAGCGACGCCCATCCGGTGGCGAGCACCGTCGGCAACAGCGGGACCAGCGCGCGGCGGAACGAACGCAGCAGCACGAGGAGGACGAGGGCGACGGCGCCGAGGCCGGCGAGGGCAAGCCAGTAGCGGCTCGAGGAGAGCTCGGAGCCCGCTTCGGTGGCGATCACCGGCAGGCCGGTGAGGTGGACCTCCACCCCGGCGGGCGGGGTGCCGACCTGCTCGCGCACGCTGTCGAGCAGCCGTTCCTGTTCGGCGAGCGTCTGCGATCTGATCCCGAAGCCGATCAGCGCCAGGTGGCCGACCTTGCCGGTGTCCGGGTCGAGCGGCGCGACCTGGCGCAGCGAGTACGTCGACATCGCCGCGAGCGTCGCTTCGATCCCGGACCTGGTCACCTTGCCGCCGCGGGTGAGGAAGTCGGACAGCGCCGGGCCCGCGGTCACGTCGTCTTCCTTCAGCACGCGGCGCTTGAAGCCCGCCATCCATTCGATCGTCGCCGGGTCGGTGAGGTCGGGGGCTTCGACCAGGACTTCGAGGTCGCCGGTGGTCCCGGTCGCTTCCTCGAAGGTGTCGAGGTCTTCGACCTGGCGCAGGTTGTGGGGGGCGAGCTGGCGGACTTCACTGACGGTGTCGATCTGGGTGCCAAGGGCCCATCCGGCGGCGGCAAGAACTACGCCAACGGCCAGGATGGTGGCCGGCCGAGCTATCGCGAGCGAGACAAGCCTCTGCAACGGGCGGGTCCTGTCGGCGTAGGGCCCCACCATCCCTCCGGTAGCTAAAGCTTCCTCGGGATGGTTCCCCCCACGCCGCCACCCGCCCGATGGATTGCTTTGTCCAGACGGGGTGCGACGCAGGCCTAGGGCGGCGAAGCCCGCGGTCATCACCAGGATGAAGGCGAGGAGGACGCCGGCGAAGAGGAGGACGCCGAAGTCGCGGACCATCGGGGTCGGCGAGAGCAGGAGGACGAGGAAGCCGGCGGCCGTCGCCAGGCAGGCGGTGGCGATCGTGGGACCCGAGAGGTTGGCGGCAGTCCTTGCTGCCGCGGCACCTGAGGCGCCCGTTGCCTCCACCTCGTCAAGGCGTGCCTGGAACTGGATCGCGTAGTCGACCGCGAGGCCGATCAGGATTGGCAAGACCGCCACCGAGGCCATCGTCAGCGAGCCGCCGACCAGGTCGAGGAGGCCGAAGACGAGCGCCGCCGAGGCGAGGGCGAGCGCCAGGGGCAAGAGGCGCAGGCGACTGCGGAAGGCGAGCAGCAGGACGATCGCCATCACCACGATCGCGACGCCGAAGAGCAGGAGCAGCGCGTCCTTCAGCGCGCGGGCGATCGCGTCCACGACGACCGGGGCGCCGGTGACGACGTATTCGCCGCCCTGGAGGACGAAGCACGGTTCGGCCTTCCCTTCGGTGCCGCACGCCTTGCGCGGCGTCGTTTCGGCGACCGCGTCTTCGATCAGGCCGATCGCGCGGCGGCGCTCGGCTTCGGAGAGGTCCGGCTTCAGGCGGATCACGATCTGCGCCGAGTGGGAGTTCGGGAAGAGGTAGGCGAGCCGCGCCTTCGGCGTGCCGCGCGCCTTGGCGAGGTCGAAGACGACGGTGGCGACGAATTCTTCGTTGTCGATGCTCGGCAGCGAGGTGATCCCGTATTTCGACGCGATCGCGAGCAGGTATTCGTTGAACCGTTCCGGCGGCAGGTTCCTGGAGAGGCGTTCGAGCTGTTCCTCGATCTGCACCACCGCCTCGTTCAGGAAGGTCGCCGGGCCGGCGAGGAAGGAGACCGGTTCCATCGCGGCGATCTCTGCGCAGGCGCCGGGCAGCGGCTTCGCCCCCTTCGGCACCTTGCCCGACAGGCACCCCTCGAGCCGCAGCAGCTTGTAGATGTCCTTGCCGAGCAGCAGCTTCGGCAGGCTGCCCTTGACCAGGACGACGACGGGTTCTTCGCCGAACTCGGCGCGCACCCGCTGGGTCGCTTCGTAGGTCGGGTCACCCTTACCGGCCAGGGTGGAGAGGCCGGCGTCGGTGTCGACCTGCGTCGCGGCGACGGCGGCCGCGATCGCAACGACGCCGGCGACGACCAGCAGCGCGCGGGCATGGCGCACCGACCACGCGGCGATCGCCCCGAACGGGCGGCGGCGCCCCACTACCGTCAGCGCCGCGCCGAGTGCCGCGCGTCCGGCACCGCGTCAGTCCATCGACAGCGGGCCGCTGACGTCCGCGTGGAGGAACTGGCTGACGAACGGGTTGGACGAGTCGAAGACTTCTTCTTTCGGCCCCGACTCGACGATCTTGCCGCTCCACAGCACCGCGATGAAGTCGGCGATCCGCCGCGCGGTGTTGAGGTCGTGGCTGATCACCAGGTAACAGCCGCCGTTCTCGGCGTGGATCTCGCGGATCAGCTCGCAAAGGAGCGCCGTGCGGACCGGGTCGAGGCCGGAGTCGGGCTCGTCGAACATCACGATCGCAGGTTCGAGCACCAGCGCCCGGGCGAAGCCGGCGCGCTTGCGCATCCCGCCGGAGAGCTCGTTCGGCATCTTGTAGGTCGCCTCGGAGAGGCCCACCTCTTTGAGCCGGCGGTTGACGATCTCGCCGATCTCCTCCTCGCCTTTGTCGGTGTGCTGGCGCAGCGGGAAGGCGACGTTGTCGTAGATGTTCATCGAGCCGAAGAGCGCCCCGTCCTGGAACAGCAGGCCGAACTTTTTGCGCGTCTCGAAGAGTTCGTCGTCGGTCATGTTCGGGATCGATTCGCCGTGCACGAGCACGTCGCCCGAGTCGGGGTAGAGCAGCCCGACGATGTGCTTGATCAGCACGCTCTTGCCGGTGCCCGACGGGCCGAGCACCATCGAGACCTGGTTCTCGGGCAGGCCGAGGTTCAGGCCGTTGAGGATGCGCGCGCGGCCGAACTGTTTGACCAGGTCGATGATCTCGATCGCGTCGGTGCCGCCGTGGTCGCGCTTGCGGCCGGTGTGGAAGCGGTAGGGGTCATGCTCGCGCGGGTCGACGCCGGGGATGACGAAGTCGCGGCCCATCATCGCCCCGTCCTCGCTCACGTAAGGGCCGTCGGCGGTGGCGCTTTCCGGATGCCCCGCGGTCGCGGGCACCGCGGTCGCGGGCACGCCGACCGGGTCCTCCGAGGCCAGTTCGGCGCTCGTCTCCGCCTCGGCCTCGTACTGCTCCTCCTCGATCTCGTTGAAGCGCTCTTCCTCGTCGCGTGCCATCGCGTTCACCCTCCTATTGGAGCACGGGGATTCGCTCCCCAGAAGACCAGGGTCCCGAGCATGCCGATGATGTGGACTAAGACGATGTTCAAGACCATCGACTTCGCCGTCGCGGTCCCCACCCCCACAGGACCTCCCGAAGCCGTATAGCCGTAGTAACACCCGACCAGGACGATCGCGGTCGCCATCACCATGCCCTTGATCAGGCTGAAGATCACGTCGGGCGGGTTCTGGAACTGCCAGAAGATCAGCAGGTAGCCGCCCGAGGATGCATCGCCGATCTGCTTGACGACGGCGATGTAGGAGGCCAGGTACATGACGCCGATCGCCACCAGGTACATGAACGGGAAGGCGATCCAGGCGGCGAGCAGGCGGGTGGCGCAGAGGAAGGTGACCGGCGGCACGCCCATCACCTCGAGCGCGTCGATCTCGTCGGAGATCCGCATCGCGCCGAGCTCGGCGACGATCCCGGTCCCGACCTTCGCCGAGAGCATGTAGCCGAACGCGTACGGAAGGATCTCGCGCAGGTCACACCAGGCGGAGAAGACGCCCGCGTAGGCCGGCGCGCCGTTCGCGCGCAAGAGGTAGGCGCCCTCGATCCCGCACTGCAGGCCGAGCACGAAGACGAGGCCCCAGATCACCAGCGCCGAGCCGAGGATCAGGATCCCGGCCTGGCGCAGGGCCTCGCCGAAGAAGCGCAGCACCCGGCCCGAGTAGACGAGCATCGCGACGCGTCCGCCGAAGCGGGCGATCTCGCCGAGCGAGTCGAGCCAGCCGCGCGGGACTTCGAGCCAGGCGTTCACCAGGCACCGCCCCCCTGGGCGGTCGCGCACCGCGTCTGCTCCGCCCGTCCCCTCATCGGATCGTCTGCAGTTCCGGGTTGGTCGCCAGCAGCGTCTGGGTGAAGACGTAGTTGAAGGCGAAGAAGGCGAGGAACGAGATCACGACCGCCTCGTTGACCGCCCGGCCGACGCCCGCGGCGCCGCCGGAGGCCGTCATGCCTTTGTAACAGCAGACGATCGCGATGATCGCGCCGAAGAGCGTGCACTTGATCACCGATCCCCACAGATCCGTGACGGAAGCCTGCTCGAAGAGCGTCGCGAAGAAGCCGCCGAGCGACTGGTGGTAGAGGATCTCGGTGAAGATGCCGCCGGTGAGGCCGGCGACGATGGCGAAGATGTCGAGCAGCCCGGTCACCAGCATCAGGGCGAGGAAGCGGGGCACGACCAGGTTCTTGATCGGGTCGACGCCAAGCACCTGCAGGGCATCGAGCTCCTCGCGGATCTTGCGGGCGCCGAGGTCGGCGGTGATCGCGGTGCCGGCGATCCCGGCCACGCAGACGCCGGTCACGAAGGGGCCGATTTCTCGGATCGCGGCGAGGACGAAGAAGCCGCCGAGCCGGTCGAGCGCGCCGAAGAGCGTGAGGAAGTTGGCGGCCTGCAGGCCGGGGGCGCCGAAGTTGATCGCCACGGTGGAGATCAGCAGCGGGAACCAGCAGAGCTGCAGGGCGAAGAGGAACTGGCCGATGAACTCCTCGCCGTATGGATAGGGCGGGCGGACCGCCGAAGAGATCGTGCGGCCGGTCAGGAGAACGAGCTCCCCCACCTGTTCGAACACCGACTTGGCGGGCAGGAAAGCCCTGTTCACTGCGGATCCGACCATCTGCTCCTCCAGCAGGCCGCGCCTTCACGGCCGCGGCAGCCCCACTCGTCGCGCCGCAGTCTATGTGATCGGTCGGCCCGCTCCGTTAGCCGCATATTGAGATCGCGCTAACCAGGCCTCCGTCCCGAAAATGGCTCCGTTGCGGGGATTCCCCGTGCTAAATTCGCCACGCTTTGCGGGGAGCCGGAACACTACGCCGGGGTGCCCGCCTTCGAGCCGCCGCGGCGGGGTCCGCGGTCCTGGCCATGGCGGTGCTGATCGCTGCCTGCGGTTCTTCGACCTCCTCGGACTCCAACGAGAAGGCCGGCACCTACAAGGTGGCGGTGACCGACGCCAGCTTCCCGACGAAGCAGTTCATCGGCCAGACGTCGCTGATGCAGATCGACGTCAAGAACACCGGCGACAAGACGGTCCCCACCCTCATCGTGACCGTCGACGTCGAGGGGGAGGAGGGCAAGGAGGCGCGCATCCCGTTCGCCATCCACGATCCGCAGGCCGGCCTCGCCGGCCCCGACCGCCCGGTCTGGGTCCTCGCCGCGACCTACCCGCGCCTGGTCGGCTCAGCGGAACCCGGCGGCGCCGAGACCTCCAACGCGAAGACCTACTCCTTCGGCCCCCTCGAGCCAGGCAAGTCGGTCGAAGCCGTCTGGAAGCTCTCCGCCGTCCGCGCCGGCAAATACACCATCGGCTACGAAGTCGGCGCCGGCCTGAACAGCGAAGCGAAAGCAAAGACCTCCTCCGGCGTCCCCCCCGGCGGCACCTTCGTCGCCGACATCACCACCAAGCTGCCCGATACCGAAGTGAACGCCGCCGGCGAAATCGTCGAAATCAAGCAGGGCGGCAAGTCCGGGCGCTAATCCCCGCCCGACCTGTCGATTTCGTATCTGCCGGGTCTGCCCGCTGAGGGTGGGATCCAAGTGATCCCTCGGAACAACTCGCCGGGCTCGACGCCGAGCGCGCCGGCAATCAGAGCGATAGTCCCGTAGCGGGCTTCCCTGTTTCCACTAAGGATCTCCCTGACCTCCCGCTCGTCGATCTGCGATCGCCTGGCGAGCCCCTCCATCGACAATCCGTGATCTCGACGCAACCGGTCGATATTCGCGGCGAAACGCTCCCGCACTTCTCTTTCCGTATCTGCCATGGGTGTATAAGGGCTGGGCGAGCAAAACTCTCCCCCCTGATCTGCGGCGATTTGTCTGTAGACCTTATGTCTGCGGTCCGTGAACGTGTTTCGCAGTGGCGGAGACCAAGGCAAGCCGGGGGACGCGACCCAAGCCGTCGATCGACCTATCGAGGTCGATCGGCCCAAACTTGAGGCACTGGCGCAGGAAGCGCGGCTATTCACAAGAACGGCTCGGCGATCTCGCCGATGTTCATCGGACTACGGTGGGGCTCGTGGAGAGAGGCGAGCGCGAGCCCGGGGCCGACATCATCGCCAAGTTGTCGGGCGCACTGGAAATCTCGCCGAACGCCCTGTTCGAGGGACTCGAATTCGTCCCCGCCGAGGTCGGACATGGCCACTACAGCTACGAGATACCCGCTCCGGAGAACCGAGAGCGGCAAGGACCGGGCATGCCGGGAAGTTAGCCTGAAGCATGCGCCCGCGCCTCGTCCTCGCGGTCCTCGTAGCCCTCGCGCTCGGCGCGGTGGTGGGCGTCGCGGCCTGCGGCAGCTCGGACGGGAGCGCGGAGCGAACGGCGACGGCGACCGAGACCGCCGCCCAGGCCCCACCTGACGCCGCTCGGCCCGGCGGCAAGCTCGCGCTCAGGCGGGTCGGCGACTTCGACCACCCGACCTACATCGCGGGCGCGCCGGGTTATCCGCGCCTCCTCTTCGTGGTCGAGCAACCCGGCCGGGTGATCGTGCTGAAGGGCGGCAGGCGCGTCGGCCGGCCGTTCCTCGACCTCCGCTCGCGGGTCGATTACGACGGCGCCGAGCGCGGGCTCCTCTCGATCGCCTTCCCGCCCGACTACAAGGCGAGCGGCCGCTTCTACGTCTACTACGTAAACAACGGCGGCTCGATCCAGATCGACGAATACCGCCGCGCGAGCCCCACGCGCGCCGCGCCGAAGTCGCGTCGCACCGTGATCACGATCCCGCACCCGGTCAACGCCAACCACAACGGCGGGCAGATGCAGTTTCTCGGCGAAGACCTCTACTTCGGCACCGGCGACGGCGGCGCGGGCGGCGACCCACCCAACAACGCCCAGAACAAGGACGTGCTGCTCGGCAAGCTGCTGCGGATCGACCCGCTGCCGGCCGAAGGTAGGCCCTACACGGTCCCGGCTTCGAACCCGTTCGTCGGCAGCCCCGGCCGCGCCGAGATCTACAGCTACGGCCTGCGCAACCCGTTCCGCTTCAGCTTCGATTCGGTCACCGATCCGCAGCACCCGCGGATCGTCATCGGCGACGTCGGCCAGAACCGCGTCGAGGAGATCGACTACACGACGGTGGCGGCCGCCCGCGGCGCCAACTTCGGCTGGGATGCCTTCGAGGGCTACGCCCCATATAAGGAAGAAGACTCCGGCACCCCCGATCCCGGCGGCACGACGAAACCGATCTTCGCCTATCCCCACTCGCGCGGCGGCAGCTGCTCGGTGATCGGCGGTTACGTCGTCGCCGACCGCTCCCTCCCTTCTCTCTATAAGCGCTATGCCTACGCGGACTACTGCGAGGGCCAACTCCGCGTCCTCACCCCCCACCTCAGCCGCGCGAGCGGCGACCACAAGCTCGGTCTCGCCGTCCCCTCCCCCACCTCCTTCGGCGAAGACGACGCCCACCACCTCTACGTCGCCTCCCAGGACGGCCCCGTCTACCGCCTCGTCCAACGACGTTGATGGGCCGAAAACTCAACTCAGGGTTGAGTTTTCGGCCCATCAACAGGTGGGCGGCTAGAGTTGGCTGACCAGCCAAACTGGACGGAGGAGGCAGCATGGAGAGCGGGACCGTGGAGACGAAGGTCGGGGCCGACGGCTCGAGCGGCGCGGGGGCGCCGGAGACGCTGGAGGTGCTGAACCCGGCGACCGGGGAGACGATCGCCACGCTGCCGGTCGATCCGCCCGCGGCGGTCGCCGAGACGGTGGCGCGGGTCCGTGCGGTGCAGCCCGACTGGGAGGCGATGGGGATCGAGGGGCGCTATCACTGGCTCGGCAAGCTGCGCGACTGGATCCTCGACAACCAAGACCGGATCCTCGACACGATGCAGCGGGAGACCGGCAAGGTCCGCGCCGACGCGTCCAACGAGCCCACCTACCTCGCCGACACGATCAACTTCTACGGCACCCAGGCGGCCAACTTCATCGGCGAGGAGAGCGTCCGCCCCCACTCCCCCTTGCTCGCCGCGAAGAAGCTCCGCGTCCAGTACCGGCCCCACCCGGTGGTCGGGATCATCAGCCCCTGGAACTTCCCGCTGATCCTCTCGCTCGGGGACGCGATCCCGGCGCTGATGGCGGGCGCCGCGGTGGTGATCAAGCCGTCCGAGTTCACGCCGCTCGGGATCGCCGAGATCGCCGCGGCCTGGAAGAACGAGATCGGCGGCCCCGACGTGTTCGACGTCGTCCAGGGCATCGGCGAGACCGGCGGCGCCCTCGTCGACAGCGTCGACTTCGTCCAGTTCACCGGCTCCGACCGCACCGGCCGCAAGGTGATGGCGCGCGCCGCCGAGACGCTCACCCCGGTCAGCCTCGAGCTCGGCGGCAAGGACCCGATGATCGTGCTACGCGATGCCGACCTCGACCGCGCCGCCAACGCCGCCGCCTGGGGCGGGATGTTCAACTCCGGCCAGGTCTGCATCTCGGTCGAGCGCATCTACGTCGAGGAGCCCGTCTACGACGACTTCGTCGCCAAGCTCACCGCCGAGGTCGGGCGCATCCGCCAGGGTGCCGACGACGCCCGCAACCCGATGGACGTCGGCGCGATGACCTCGCCGAACCAGACCGCGATCGTCGAGGGCCAGGTCGACGACGCGCTCGCGAACGGTGCCCGCGCGCTGACCGGCGGCAAGCGCGTCCCCGGCCCCGGCGACTACTTTGAGCCGACCGTGCTCGTCGACGTCGACCACTCGATGAAGGTGATGCGCGACGAGACCTTCGGCCCGGTGGTCGGGGTGATGAAGGTGCGCGACTCCGAGGAGGCGCTGCGGCTCGCCAACGACACCCGTTATGGGCTCTCCGGCTCGGTCTTCGGCGAGCGCGCCAACGCCGAACGGGTCGCCCGCCGGGTCGAGTGCGGCGCCGTCAACGTCAACGACGTGCTGGTCAACTACTTCGCCTCCGACGTGCCGATGGGCGGCTGGAAGGAGTCGGGGATCGGCTACCGCCACGGCGCCCAGGGCATCCGCAAGTTCTGCCGCACCGAGTCCCTGGTGATCACCCGCTTCGGCGGCCGTCGCGAACCGACCTGGTACCCCTACACCCGCGGCCGCCGCGGCCTGATCGCGCGGATGACGAAGCTGATCAACGGCCGCGACTGGCGCCGCCGCCTCGGGCTCCGTCACTGACTCTGCCCAGCTGTTCCTTATGGCGCTGTGGGCGCCATAAGGAACAGCGCAACGCCGCCGGCCGTTCCTTATGCGCCTCAGGGGCGCATAAGGAACGGCGGAACGCGCTCGATAGCCTCTATGACCAATGGCTGAGCGCGACTACATAGCAACGGTGAACGAGCGCGTCGTCGTCTTCGACGGCGGCATGGGCGCAACCCTCGAGCAGTTCGACCTCTCCCAGGAGGACTACGGCGGGCTCCAGGGCAAATGTCACGAGGCGCTGGTGCTGAACCGGCCCGACGTGATCGAGGGCGTTCACCGGTCGATGCTCGACGCCGGCGCCGACGTGGTCGAGACCGACAGTTTCCAGGGCTCGCGGCTGAAGCTCGAAGAGTGGGGACTCGGCGAGCACACGCTGGAGATCAACACCAAGGCCGCCGAGATCGCCCGCAAGGCGGCCGGCACGGACCGCTTCGTGGCGGGCTCGATCGGCCCGACCGGCTTCCTGCCCGCCTCCACCGACCCGACGCTCGGCAACATCTCCTTCGGCCGCCTGGCGGAGGTCTTCGCCGAGCAGGCGACGGGCCTGGTGAACGGCGGCGCCGACCTGATCATCATCGAGACCGCCCAGGACATCCTCGAGGTGAAGGCGGCGATCTTCGGCGCCCGCCAGGCCTTCAAGGACGCCGGCCGCACGCTGCCGCTGCAGATCAGCGTCTCGCTGCTGCCGAACGGCGGCAAGATGCTGCTCGGCACCGACATCCAGTCGGTCCTCACCACGCTGACCGCGCTCGACGTCGACGTGGTCGGCCTCAACTGCTCGACCGGCCCCGAGGACATGCGCGACGCGATCCGCTTCCTCGGCGAGACCTCTTCGCTGCCGGTCCATTGCATCCCCAACGCGGGCCTGCCGCTGCAGGGACCCGACGGCGAGACGATCTTCCCGGAAAAGCCCGAGCCGCTCGCCGCGACGCTCGGCGAGTACGTCGAGCGCTACGGCGTCGGCGTCGTCGGTGGCTGCTGCGGCACGAATCCGGAACACATCCGTGCGATCCGCGAACGGGTCGGCGAGGCGCGCCCCGCCTCCCCACGCCCCGCCAAGGGCCCGATCGAACTCTCCTCGATGATGACCTCGACCCCGCTCGTGCAGGAGCCGCGCCCGACCCTGGTCGGCGAGCGGGTCAACTCGCAGGGCTCGAAAAAAGCGAAGGAGATGCTGCTCGCCGACGACTACGACGGCCTGGTCCAGGTTGCCGAAGACCAGGTCGAAGGCGGCGCCCACGTGCTCGACGTCTGCGTCGCGCTGACCGAGCGCCAAGACGAGGACGAGCAGATGTCGGCGGTGGTGAAGCGGATCTCGCTGACCCAGCCGGCGCCGATCCAGGTCGACTCGACCGAACCCGAGGTGGTGAAGGCGGCGCTCGAACAGATTCCCGGCCGGGCGATCGTCAACTCGATCAACCTCGAGGCGGGCCGCGCGAAGGCCGACCTGATCGTGCCCCTCGCCAAGGAACACGGCGCGGCGCTGATCGCCCTGACGATCGACGAGGTCGGGATGGGGAAGACCGCCGAGCGCAAGGTCGAGATCGCCAAGCGCCTGAAGGAGATCGCCTGCGACGAGCACGGCCTCGATCCCGAAGCGCTGATCTTCGACGCGCTCACCTTCACCCTGACGACCGGCGACGAGGAGTGGCGGCCCTCGGCGGTGGAGACGATCGAGGGCATCCGCCGCATCAAGGCCGAGATCCCCGGCGTGAAGACCTCGCTCGGCGTCTCCAACGTCTCCTTCGGGGTCAGCCCGCGGCCGCGCGCCGTCCTCAACTCCGTCTTCCTCCACCACTGCGTCGAGGCCGGGCTCGACCTGGCGATGGTCAACCCGAACCACATCACGCCCTACGCGGAGATCCCGGACGAGGAGCGCGAGCTCACCGACGACCTGGTGTTCAACCGCCGCGAGGACGCGCTCGAGCGGTTCATCGCCCACTTCGAGTCGAAAGGCGCCGAGGCCGAGGAGGAGGCTGCCGACCCGACCGCCGGGATGGAGCCCGAGGAGGCCCTCCACTGGCACATCCTGCGCCGCAAGAAGGACGGGGTCGAGGAGTGGATCGACAAATCGGTCGACAAGATCGGCGCCGTCCCGACCCTCAACGACGTGCTGCTGCCGGCGATGAAGGAGGTCGGCGACAAATTCGGCGCGGGCGAACTGATCCTGCCCTTCGTCCTGCAGTCGGCGGAAGTGATGAAGCGCGCCGTCGCCCAGCTGGAGAACTACCTCGACCGGATCGAGGGCCACACCAAGGGCAAGGTGGTGATCGCGACGGTCTTCGGCGACGTCCACGACATCGGCAAGTCACTCGTCAACACGATCCTCACCAACAACGGCTACACCGTGATCGACCTCGGCAAGCAGGTCCCGGTCGACACGATCATCGAGGCCGCGGTGGAGAACGAAGCCGACGCGATCGGCCTCTCGGCGCTGCTTGTCTCCACCTCGAAGCAGATGCCGACCTGCGTCGCCGAACTGCACGAGCGCGGGCTCGGGTTCCCGGTGCTGATCGGCGGCGCCGCGATCAACCGTGACTTCGGCCGCCGCACGCTCTACCCGAAGGGGCGCGAATCCGACGAGGTGTACGAGGGCGGCGTCTTCTACTGCAAGGACGCCTTCCAGGGGCTCGACACGATGGACGCGCTGGTCGACGCCGAGGCGCGTGAGGCCTTGGTCGAGCGGATCCGCGCCGAGGCGAAAGGCCTCCGCGATAAGCCGGTCGTGATCGACGACGCGCCGCCGGTCACCGACTCGAGCGTCCGGTCGGCGGCCGCGACCGACAACCCGATCCCGACGCCGCCGTACCTCGGTGTGCGGGAGATCGACGTCTCCCTCGACGACGTCTTCCCCTATCTCGACCGCCACGTGCTCTTCAAGCTGCACTGGGGCGGCAAAGGCAAAAAGGGTGAGGTCTGGCGCGAACTGGTCGAGGGGACCGACGAATACGAGGGCTTCGTACCGCGCCTGGAACGCATGTGGCACGAGCAGGACTACCTGCACCCGCGGGCGAAGCTCGGCTACTTCCCCTGCAACTCCGACGGCAACGAGCTGATCGTCTTCGACCCGGAGAATCCGGACGTCGAGCTGGAGCGCCTCGTCTTCCCGCGCCAGCCGAAGCACGCCCGGATCTGCCTCGCCGACTTCTACCGGCCGCTCGACTCCGGCGAACGCGACATCGTCGCCCTGCAGGGCGTCACGGTCGGCTCCGAGGTGACCGAACTGCTGGACCGGCTCGGCGCCGAAGGCGAGGTGACCGAGCAGTACTACACGCATGGGCTCGGCGTGCAGTCGGCCGAGGGCCTGGCCGAGTGGATGCACTCGCAGGTGCGCCGCGGCCTCGGCATCCCGCTGGACCAAGGGCGCCGCTACTCCTGGGGCTACCCCGCCTGCCCGGAGCAGTCCGAGCACGAGAAGGTCTGGCGCCTGCTCGGCCTCGAATCGCTCGGCATGACGCTCTCGGGCGGCTACGCGGTGATGCCCGAGCAGTCGACGGTGGCGATCGTCGCCCACCACCCGCAGGCGGTCTACTTCGGGATGAAGTCCGGCTTCATCCCCGACGAGAAGATCTCCGACGAACTGATCGCGGGCACCGAGCGCGGCGGCGACCTCCCGCCGGAGGCGGACCCGGCCGAGGGCGCCGGCGAAGGCCCGGCCAAAGCCGAGTCCGCCGCCGAGACGGTCGGTTAGCCCGCCGCCTCCGCGGGGCGGGCCGGCGACGATGGATGGCCTCGCCGCCGGCCGCTCGCTCCCGGCGGGGCAGGGGGCCGACCTGGGAATGGTGGCAACACCCCCTTCAAAGCTGATCTTAGACCAATACGCGAAAGTTTTTTAACAGTTCAGCGAACTTTGTGTTAATGCGGGGGGAGCGGGACAGCGGCCGGGCGGCGCCGGGGGAAAGGATGTGGCCCTTTGAAGCTGGCGCCCTCGGAAGGGGTGCGGCCCTTCGAAGCTGGCGCCCGGGAAGGGACGCGGCCCTCTCGAGCTGGCGCCCGGGGAAGGGACGGGCCGTCTCGTCCACGGCCCTGGCAGGCTGTGGCCGTGGCCGAGACGGCCGGGTCGCGGGGAAGCGGGGAGACCCGTGGAGCGTCCGTCACGAGGAAGCCACGGATCCCTCACCGGAGGGACACGGATCCGTGACGGGAGTCCGACCCCGTCACGGAGATGTCGGGAACTCCACGCTTCCTCCCGTGTTGTCCAA
>Ga0207678_10000535_pt1 | contig 34675 bp, 34 predicted proteins | sample KBSC63metaG_FD_184319 | JGI IMG/M metagenome (GOLD analysis project Ga0207678, IMG submission 184319) | Corn rhizosphere microbial communities from Kellogg Biological Station, Michigan, USA - KBS C6-3 metaG (SPAdes) (version 2) | ecosystem: Host-associated > Plants > Roots > Rhizosphere > Soil ... | reverse complement strand
TCGCGCTGCTGCCGCTGTTCCCGTGACGGCCGGCGCCGCCGCGGCCGGGGCGTCCCGGTCGCGGCGGCGCGCCGTCGCGGAGGCGGAGGGGAATCGAACCCCCCTGGCCGAGATCCTCGACCACGACGGTGTTGAAGACCGCGGGGGCCACCAGGCGCCCGTACGCCTCCGCAAGGCACGATAGTCCGGTGGACCGGCTGACCTCCTACGCGCACGGCGGTGGCTGTGCCTGCAAGATCCCACCGGGCGAGCTGGAGGAGGCGGTCGCGGCGCTGACCGGCCGCAAGCCGGTCGACCCGCCCGGCGAGCTGCTGGTCGGCCTTGACGGCGGCGACGACGCGGCGGTGGTCCGGATCCCCGGCGGGACGATGCTGGTCTCGACCACGGACTTCTTCACCCCGGTCGTCGACGACCCGTACGACTGGGGCCGGATCGCCGCCGCCAACGCGCTGTCCGACGTGTACGCGATGGGTGGCACCCCGCTGGTGGCGCTGAACCTGCTGTGCTGGCCGCGCGAGGTGCTGCCGTTCTCGGTCGCGGCGGAGGTGCTGCGCGGCGGCCTGGACGTCGCCGGGGCGGCCGGTTGCCACGTCGCCGGCGGGCACAGCGTCGACGACCCGGAGCCGAAGTACGGCATGGCGGTGACCGGGCTGGTCGACGCGTTCGCGCTGATGCGCAACGACGCCGCCCGGCCGGGCGAGCCGCTGACGCTGACCAAGCCGCTCGGGATCGGGGTGCTCAACAGCCGGCACAAGCAGACCGGGGAGGTGTTCCCGGCCGCGGTCGAGGCGATGACCACGCTGAACCGGGACGCGGCGGCGGCCGCGGCGGAGGCGGGGATCCGGGCGGCGACCGACGTGACCGGGTTCGGGCTGCTCGGGCACCTGCTCAAGCTGGCCAGGGCCAGCGACGTGACCGCGGTGGTCGACGCCGCCGCGGTGCCTTATTTGGCCGGCGCGCGGGAGGCGCTGCGGGACGGGTACGTCTCCGGCGGCAGCCGGCGCAACCTCGACTGGGTCCGGCCGCACGCGGACCTGTCGGCGGTGTCCGAGGACGAGGCGCTGCTGCTGGCCGACGCGCAGACCTCCGGCGGCCTGCTGCTCGCCGGCGAGATCCCCGGCCACCCGGTCATCGGGGAGCTGGTTCCCCGCGAGGACGTCCTGCTCAGGGTGCGGTGACGCGGCCTGGCTTCTTGTGACCTGGCTGTGCGGGGGCTATGACTCCCAGGAGGGCAACGATGCCCGGACTGGAGGGCCTTATGCGTACCGGTCGCCGCCTCGTCACGCTGCTCGCCACCGCAGGCTTGGTCTGCGTCGCACTCCCGTCCGCCGCGCAGGCGCACCCGCCCGGCCACGACCGGGGGCTGCAGAAGGTGGACCACATCGTGGTCATCTACGAGGAGAACCACAGCTTCGACAACCTCCTCGGCGGATGGCCGGGGGTCGACGGCCTGGCCCGCGACCCCGCCCGCACGCCCCGCGCGACGCAGGTCGGTCCCGACGCCGCCCGCACTCCGTGGAACTGCCTGCTCCAGCTCGACGTCAACCTGACCTCGCCGCCGCTGTCGCCGGTCTGCTCGGGTACGACGCCTGGCGGCATCGCGTTCGACAGCCACTTCCGCAACCGGCCGTTCCCGATCGACGCGTACATCCGGCCGACCGACACGACCTGCCCGCCGCCCGGTGTCTTCGCGGCGAACGGGATCCTCAAGGGACAGGGGCTGCCCGGCGGCTGCACCCGGGACCTGGTGCACCGCTTCTACAACGAGCAGTACCAGATCGACGGCGGCCGGATGGACCGGTACTCCACCGGCAGCGACGCAGCCGGGCTGACCCAGGGCTTCTACGACACCCGGCAGCTACCGATCTACCAGTACCTGACCGGCAAGCACGCACCGCGCAGCGTCGTGCTCGACCGGTTCTTCCAGAGCGCGTTCGGCGGGTCGTACCTCAACCACCAGTGGCTCGTCGCCGCACGCACGCCGGTCTACCCCAACGCGGTCGCCGACGGCAGCGCCGCCGACCTGCACTCGGTGGTCGGCGCGGACGGGTTCCCGGCCAACACCCTGCTGCACCCGACCACCGGGCTCAAGGACGCCGCGCTGACCCAGGCGGCCAACCCGGACGGCAGCTGCCTGGTCCGGCCCGGACAGCCGACCCCGCCGCCGGGAACCGTCTGCGGCGACTGGTCGGTCAACACGATCCAGCCCTTCTACCAGCCGTTCGCGCCGGGCACCGCGGCCGCCAACCGGCTCCCCCCGCAGACCTACCCGAACATCGGTACGCGGCTGTCGGCCGCCGGCCTGTCCTGGGCCTGGTACTCCGGCGGCTGGGACAACGCCAACGGCAACGTGAACGGGCGCGGCTGGACCAACGGCAACACCCCGGGCACCTGCACCGACCCGCAGCACGCCACCGGCGCGGTCTACCCGAACTGCCCGGACGCGCTGTTCCAGTACCACCACCAGCCGCTGAACTACTTCGCCGAGTTCGCGCCGGGCACCGCGGCCAGGGCCCGGCACCTGCGGGACGAGCAGGACTTCGTGCACCAGGTGAAGACCGGCCGGCTGCCCGCGGTCAGCTTCGTCAAGCCCATCGGCGAGGAGAACGAGCACCCCGGGTACGCCAGTGTGAGCGCGGGACAGCAGCACCTGGTCAACCTGATCAAGACGATCGAGGCCGGCCCGCAGGCCCGGTCGACCGCGATCGTGGTGACGTACGACGAGTTCGGCGGGCAGTGGGACCACGTGCCGCCGCCGACCAAGCCGGGCGTCTCCGACCGGTGGGGTCCGGGCACCCGGATCCCGGCCATCGTGATCTCGCCGTTGCTGCGCGGCCCGAAGGTCAGCTCGCTGCCGACCGACACGACCTCGATCCTGGCCACCATCGAGGCCCGGTTCCACCTGGCCCCGCTCACCAGCCGGGACGCCTCGGTGAACAGCCTGGCGCGGCTGTTCGGCCCGCACTGACGCGGGCACCCGGGCCGGTCGTGGACCGACCGGCCCGGGTGGGCCCAGGATGACCGGATGGCGAAGTACGAGGTGAACCCGGCCGGGGTGGAGCGGGCGCGCAGCCTGATCGAGGCGAAGCAGTACGTGCTCGACAGCGACTGGGGTGAGGTGCAGCCGAGCGCGGCCGACCAGAACGCGTACCTGACCCGGCACGACTGGGACGACTACGCCGGCTGGCACCTCGGGCTCACCGTCGGCGCCACCGACCACACCAAGGCCCGGTATGCGTTCGTGTACGGCGACTTCCGCCGGGTGCACCGGTCCGGCCTGATCGCCTGCGTCTACCGGGCGGCCGAGTGGCGGCACAAGGCGGTCGAGCGGGCCGCGTACGAGCTGCTGCAGCAGCTCGACGCCGGCACCGGGCTCAGCTGAGGCGCACAGTCAGCCGCACAGTCGGCGGCGCCGCCGTCAACCGACCACCTGGAACGACGAGGTGAACGTGTCGTCCGCGACGTCCAGCCGCCACTGGTAACGCCCCGGCGGCAACGGCAACGACGGCACCGTGAACGCGAGCGCCGCGTCGAGCTGACTCCCCGGCGTGACCCCCGGCGGTCGGCCGGCCTCGATGTCCCCACCCATCGTCAGCTCCTGGGTGCCTTCCGAGGTCGCGATCGCCACCGGCCGCCCGTCGTCGTCGACCAGCCGCAGCATCAGCGCCAGCCGCTCGTTGGCCCGGTCCCACGGGATCTTCAGCAGGACGGCCACCGCCTGCGGCGAGGTCGGCGAGCTGGTGATCGACCAGCCCGCGCCGAGCATGTGCAGCTTCCCGCCCTGGTCGGCGACGGCCGCGTCGCACAACAACAACTGCGCCTCGATGCCGGCCACCCCGCGACCCTACGCGCCCCGCCCCGCCTCCCGGGCACCAGTCCGAGCGCGAGACTCCGCGGCTGTGTACGTGGAACAGGTGGACGTCGACACCGGCGTGCTCAGCCCGACGCGGTCGCACTGACGCCGGACGGGGGCGCGTCCCGCCGCCGTGGCCGTCGGGGCTCGAGGGTGGTGGTGACGCGTCCGGTGGCGATGTCGTAGACGTGGCCGGAGACGCTCACCGTCGGAGGGAGTGCGGCGATCAGGCGCTCGACGTCGGTCTTGACGGTGATGTGCGGGTCGACGACGGCGGAGGCCTCCAGTGCCGCCTCGGGCAGGCCGGTCGACGCGGCGGCCTGGTGGCGGAAGCCCGGGTCGGCGAGAAGGCCGGTTCCGCACTGGGTGTGGTGGATGACCGCGACCTCGACGAGCCCGTCCTGCGCGCCCTGCCCGCCGGAGAGCTGCTCGGCGAGGAAGGCGAGGTAGGCGAGGTCGTCGATGACGGCCTGGGTGACGCGCCCGCCCGCGTTGCGGATGACGGGGGCGTCGCCGAGCTGGAGGCCGAGGACGGCCGCGGGGTCGACCCGGTGGTCGAGGCAGGTGACGATGATCACCTGCGCGGCCGGCAGTCCGAGAGCCACCGGGGTGTACGTGCGGGCGAATTGCTCGTTGCGCTGGAGCAGGGGCGTCATCTTGGTCATGGCGATTCCTTTCGCGCAGTCATGTCATCGAAGGGCGGCGGCCGTGGTACCCACCCCGTGGCGGGTCGCGACGTCGCGGATCGCCGCGGCGAGGAGGTCCGGGTGCTCACTGGTGGTCAGGTGGCCGCCGGGGAAGGTCAGGATCTCGGCCTGAGGCACCCGCTGGCGGGTGGCCGTGATCTGCCGGTGCTCGTAGGGGTCTTCGTCGCTGCCGCCGACGCAGAAGGCGACCGAGCTGCCGGCGGCACGGGCGATGTCGGCGAGATCCCAGCGCTCCGCGTGGTGGCGGTGCTCGCTGACGAATCCGGCCGCGTCGTGGAGGAACGCCGCTCCGTCCCGCCGGGTGATCGCCGACCACAGCTCGGCGAGCTCGACCGGGGTGGGATGGTAGTTGCGGGAGTACATGCGGGCCCGCCGCCAGCCCGAGTCGAACCCGCGCGGGGACCGCTGCCACCCTCGCATCGCCAGGGCGCCGAGCGGGCTGCCCAGCAGCGGCGTGCCCTGCCACGGGTGGGTGTGCGCGTCGGCGAACAGGCCGCCGTTCATCATGAACGCAGCCCTGATCACCGGCCCCGAGCTGTCGCCGGAAGCGGTCCGCTCCAGCTGGCGGCGCAGCAGCTCGAGCAGCGCCAGCGAGGTGTAGTCGAAGGTGACCACGACGGTGGCTCGCACGCCGTGGTGCCGCCACAACGCCTCGACCAGATCCGCTCGCTCGACGGTGGAGTAGGGGTAGTCGCCGGGCTTGTCCGAGTCACCCTGGCCGATCGGCTCCACGTACAGGCGCGGGCCGAGGCCGTCGCCGAGGATCCGGTCCACCTGCGCCCAGCCGTAGGAGCCGTCCGGGAACCCGGGCAGCAGCGTGAGCCATACGCGGTCGGGGTCGTGCCCCGCACCCGCGACGCGCTCGAAGACCCGGAGCGCGCCCGGGGTCGCGGCGGCCTGCTCCTCGGTCAGCGTGCGGGCTGAGCCGGGGTCGTACGGGATCCGCTGACCGCCGGCGAACCACTCCGCCGCCGATACCCAGGCCCGATCCTGCCGCGGCGGGCGAGCCGTCTTGTTCCTGTTCATCGAGAGCCTCCCTGGCTTAGTGGACGGTGTCCACAATACTTGAGCATGTGGACGCCGTCCACTAGCCTGTGCTCGTGACGGCGGACCGATCCGTGGGTGAGACGACCGGGACGAGGCGGCGGCGGCCGCGCGGCGCCGTCCGCGACGGCCTGGTCGCCGCCGGGCTCGAGCTGGCCCGGACCGGCGGCCCGGACGCCGTCGTGCTCCGGGAAGCGACCCGCATGGTGGGCGTGGTGCCCAACGCCGCCTACCGATACTTCGCCGACCGCGACGAGCTCCTCGCCGCGGTCTGCGCGGCCGCACTGCGCGAGCTGGCCGACCGGATGGCGGCCGGCATCGCCCGCGTGCGCGGCAAGCACGGCGATCCCGCCGCGGCCCGCCGCCGACTGCACGCGGTCGGCACGGCCTACCTGGCGTTCGCCCGCGAGGAACCGGGGCTGTTCGCATCCGCGTTCGCCCTACCGCAGGGGCACGCGTACGCGGCCCCGGACGATGCGACCGGGGCGCCCCGCACGCCCCTGGGTCACCTTCGAGCCGTGCTCGACGAGCTCGTCGACGCGGGCGTGCTCAGCCCGCGGCGCCGCGACGGCATCGAATACCCGATCTGGTCGACCGTGCACGGGCTTGCCGTACTCACCGGGCAAGGGCCCCTGCGCGACGTCCCCGACACCGGGCGGCGTCGCCTCCAGCAACTAGTCCGCAGCTTCATCGACGGCAGCCTGGCCTGAGTCTGCTCCGCCGGCATCTGGCCCGACCCTGCAGGTGCGGTCGGCCGGGAAATGGGTCGCCGGGGACGACGTCCGGCTGTAACGTGCGTACGCCGTGGCGTCGCGCGAGGAGGTGAGACCCATGATCGCTGTATCGAGGTGGGTGCTCCCTCACTTCGCCACGGTCGGGCGATTGACGTAGGGGTCGCCGGGAGCGCCTCGACAAGGCACTCCCGAAAGGCAAACGACCTATGCATTCTGTGCACTTCACCGCGGAGACGTCGTCCAATGGTGTCGTCGAACGCGACTTCGTCCTGGGCGAGATCCCCGGCGTGCTCTGGTCGCCCGCATCCGGCTCCGATCGCGCCCTGGTGCTGATGGGTCACGGCGGCGGCCAGCACAAGAAGACACCGGCACTCAGGGCCCGCGCGCACGACGCCGTGACCCGCTGGGGCTTCACCGTGGTCGCCCTCGACGCGCCCGGACACGGCGACCGCCCCCGCAGCGCGGCGGACGAGCAGGCCCGTGCCGACCTCCGGCAGGCGATGGCGGCGGGCCAGGCCGAGCGCGTCGCGTCGATCAGCGCCCGCTACGGCGCCGCGGTGGCCGAGCGCGCCGTACCGGAATGGCAGGCGACCCTGGACGCCCTGCAGAAGCTGCCCGAGATCGGTCCCGACGCGCCGATCGGCTACGGCGGTGGCATCACGTTGGGCACCGCGATCGGGATACCGCTGACGGCGATCGAACCCAGGATCACCGCAGCCATCTTCGGTGGCGGGTTCGTCGTGCACCCGGCGCTGATCGAGGCGGCGAGACGGATCACCGTCCCGGTGCAGTTCCTGCTCCCGTGGGACGACGAGCACGTCGACCGCCAGTCCGCGCTCGCACTGTTCGACGCCTTCGCCTCGACGGAGAAGACGTTGCACGCCAACCCAGGCGATCATCGCACCGTGCGCTGGTTCGGGATCGACCACGAGTTCCTGGTCCGGCATCTCCGGCCGGCCGGAGCCTCAGCCGCCTGACCCGACCGCGCTCGTCCGGTCCACCGCTCGGTCAGCGGGAGAACTCCCAGCCGAGTTGGTCGTCGTCCGACAGCACGATGACGGTGCCGGTGCGTGGCGACCAGCCGTCGTGCACCAGGAGCACCTTGCCACCGCTGCGGGCCAGCAGCCGCAGGCCCGTCGTTCGGTAGCGCACTTCCGGGCTTCCCGCTGCACCGATCCGTTCCTCGCGGACACCCGGCGCCTGGATGCCGAGGGGTGTCCGGCTCAGCACGACCGTGCGGGGTAGCCCGCCAACGTGGTCGGCGACCTGCTGCGCGTAGCCGCGACCCACGGCCGACGCGTACTCCTCCAACATCCAGAAGGCGCCGAGCAGGACGATGCCGGCGGTCAACACGGCCAGCAGCAGCGTGCGCCACCACGGCGGCGGATCCGGGGCCGCCGGGATCGGCGCGAGTTGCCGGTGAATCCACCAGGCGTAGCTGGCCGCCACGGTGGCGAGCACGAGCACGAGCGGCATCCCCCAGTGCCGGTCGACCAACGCCCGCTTCAGTGCCATTCCTCAGGAGCCGCCGCATGGACGCACACGAGCACCGCGGGCCGACCGATCCGCGCCTCGGACCTGCGATCGTCTATCTGATCGTCGGCCTTCCCGGCGCGGGAAAGACGTCGCGGGCGAAAGACCTGGAGGTCAGCACGCCGGCTCTGCGGCTGACGCCCGACGAGTGGCAGATCATGCTGTTCGGTGATCAGAACCCACCCGATAAACGTGACCTCGTCGAGGGAAAGTTGATTCAGCTCGGTATGCGGGCCGCGGAGCTTGGCGTCAACGTCGTCTTCGACTTCGGGTTCTGGGGAAAGGACGAACGATCAGCGCTGCGCTGGATCGCCGGCACGGTCGGTGCCCGTAGCCAGGTCGTCTACCTGCCGATCGACCACGAGGAGCAACGCAGGCGGGTCACCGATCGGTTCGCCACGACGCCCGGGGAAACCTTCCACATGAGCGATGTCGAACTCGAGCAGTGGCGGGCCGAGTTCCAAGCGCCGGACGAGGACGAACTGCGAGGTGCTCACGTTCCACCCGTCCCACCGGAGCACGCCACCTGGTCACAGTGGGCCTCGCGGCGCTGGCCGTCCCTGCCTGACCAGTACCGCTCCTGATCGCGACGATCCACGGCCGCCATGATCAACCGCCCGCCGGGCCCCGACCGCGAACTCCTTGCCGCTCCTGCGGCGCGTGAAGGGTGCCCCGGCCTTGGGCCCTGCGGCGGAGCGGCGTGCGAACTGCGCGCCGCTCCGCCTGAGCCGGCAGGTAGGCCGAGCGACGCCCGGACAGCGCCGGGACCGCGCCGCTGGTCAGCCCGCGCCGGGCAGCCTGACCCAGGCGCCGGTCATCGGCGGTCCGATGACACAGCCGTCCTGGGCGAGCGTCTCGGCCAGCAGCCGGTCGGCCAGCGTAGGCGGGTCCACCTCCACCCGGGTGGCGACCCCGACCCGCTCCATCAGCGGCACCGCGGCCGATATCACGTTGGCCCAGCCCCAGGCCGGGGCGTCCGGGCCGCCGGCGGCGAAGGTCTCGACGAGAAGCTGCGGTCCGGGCAGGCCGGCGGCACGGAACGTGCTGAACAACCGGGGCCCGAGCCGGGTCGCGATGCCGGCCTTCTCCAGCGCCTGCACGAAGTACTCGTGGACCTGAGCCCACAGCGGCGTCAGCGGGTCGGCGCACAGGTTGTCCAGGTCGGCCTCGTGCACGCAGACCAGCCCACCGGCGCGCACCCGGCTGGCGGCCCGGCGCAGCGCCGCGGCCGGGTCGGTCAGGTACATCAGGACCAGCCGGCCCACGACCGCGTCGAAGCCGTCCTCGACGTCCTGCAGCGTCTGCACGTCACCGACCCGGAACTCGACGTTCGGCGCGTCGGTCCGCCGGCGGGCCAGTTCGACCGCGACCGGGTCCCGCTCGACGCCGACCACGGCGCCGGCCGGCCCGACCAGCTCGGCCACCAGCCGCGCGACGTTGCCCGCGCCGCTGCCAAGGTCCAGGACCCGCATCCCCGAGGTGATTCCGGCCTGCTGGAACAGCCTGCGGGTGAGCGGGTCGAACAGCGCCCCCTGGGCGACGAGCCGTTCGTCCTCAGCCGCCCGATTGGAAAACGGGTAATCCATGCCGACAGAATCCGGTCTGGGGCCGCACCTGTCGTTGGGTCAGCGCGCAGGGTTCTTCACATCGCGTGCAGACCTGCGGTACTCCGAGGGCGGCAGGCCGTGCGCGGCCCGGAAGGCCCGGCTGAAATCGGCCGCGCCGGAGAAACCCCAGCTGGCGGCGATCGCGGCGATCGGGCGGGCGGCCAACCCCGGATCGGCCAGGTCACGGCGGCAGCGCTCCAGACGCCTCCCGCGGATCCAGCCCGCGACGGTCAGGCCCTCGTCGTGGAAGAGCTGGTGCAGCAAGCGCACCGAGATGTGGTGCGCCGCGGCGATCGTCACCGGCGAGAGTCGAGGATCGCCCAAGTGCTGCAAGACGAAGGACTGCACCGTGGTGAGCAGAGCGTGCCGGTGCGCCTCCCGGGTCGTCCACGCGCAGCCGTCCAGCTCGCGAGCCAGCCGCGTCGCCAGGACCTCGAGCGCGGCCGTGGACAGCCGCGCCGCTTCCGCCTCGCTGTAGTGATCGACGTTGCCGGCCAGCTGAAGGAGGAACTGCGCGGTCAGGTCCCCCAGCCCGGTGGACGCCGGGATCCGCAGAGCGGCCAGCTGGCTGAGCCGGCTTCGCGGGAACGGCAGCAGCGACGGCGGGAACATGAACGTCAGCAACCGCGCCGGGCGCTCCTGACCCACCGCGCAGGCCACCTCGTACGGCCGCCGGGTGTCGTAGAAGGCGAACTCGCCGGGCGAGGACAGCCGAGCCTGGCGGCCACCCTGCTCGACCACCGAGCAGCTGGAGTCGCACACCACCAGCATCTTGAGCATGTCCGGGTCGGCCTGGGAGATCAGCGCGGGAGTGCGGTGGACCGTGATCGGCTCGACGTCCATCACGACGACCTGCATCGGACCAAGGCCACTGGTGCGGAACTGACCCCAGTAGCCGGCCGCGTGCTCGGCGCGGCATTCCATCGGCACCCACGTCGCCGCCGTAAGCTCCCGGACGAAATCGAGACGGTCGGCCGCGGGCACCTCGTCGGCCCGAATCAGCGTGCTCATCGCTCTCCCCGAGCGCAAGCGTAGCTCCCGCCGGCCCGTCCGGATACGGACAAGCGCAGGCCGCCGTCGGATCGAGACGCCGACTTCCGGCACAGCCGCACATCGGGCACTGATCGTGCGGCAGCTGACGCTCGCCTGCTGAACACGCTTTGACGCCGGCGGAGAACCCGACTCGTTTTGCCGTCGTCAATGCCCGACCGTGGCGCCCGCGGGTTTCGCCGGCGCCCCGACCTCGAATAACCCCAGCAGTACACGTTCCACGACGGCCCCGAGTCAGCATCCGAGCGCATCATGCCCACACCAGCCAGCCCGCGGAGAGGACCCAGCGATGACGGACGAAGACCACCGGGAGGGCGTCGCCGGGCTCGTCGAGCTGTGGTCGGCCGCAGCGCGGGCGTACGTGAACGGCGACCTCCCCACCTACGCCGGGCTGGCCCGACACGGCGAGGACTACACGCTCATGCCGCCCTACGGCGGAGAGCCCCGCCGTGGCTTCGACGGATCCGACGAGGCCGCGCAGTGGTTGGCACGGACGTTCCTGGGAGGAGACACCGACGTCGAGGTATTCCAGACGTACGCCTCCGGGGACCTCGCCGTTCTCGTCGCGTTCGAGCGACAGCAAGCGACCGTTGCCCCGCTGCCACGACAGGACTGGTCCTTGCGGGTCACCCTCGTCTTCCGACGAGAGGACGGCGCATGGCGGCTGGTGCACCGGCACGCCGACCCCTTGACCCGACCGATCGGGCCGGCGCTGTTCGCCGAAATCGCGCGCGGTGACCACGCCGCCCCGTAACCCTCTTCGGTCGTTGCTCGGCGCCTGAAGCCTCCCCGTCGCCGGCCTAGCACGCGCTCGCGGCGGCGGTGCGTGCCTGACCCGTCGAATTCGACGGCGCGCCGCGTGTCGAGTGAGCGGGGTCCGCTCCGACCCATGGGTGAGAGGGTGTCCATCCCGGACGGCCGACCCACCGAGAGGAAGGACCGTATCCATGCCGAAGATCGCACCGTGCCTGTGGTTCGACAACCAGGGCGAGGAGGCGGCGACGTTCTACACGTCGGTCTTCCCGAACTCCCGGATCACCGAGGTCCAGCACTACACGAAGACCGGGCCGGGCGAGGAGGGCACGGTGAGCACCGTGAACTTCTCCCTCGACGGCCAGGACTACGTCGCACTCAACGGCGGCCCCGCGTTCACCTTCTCCGAGGCCATCTCGCTGCAGGTCTACTGCCGGTCCCAGGAGGAGGTCGACGACTACTGGGCCAAGCTCAGCGACGGCGGGGAGGAAGGGCCGTGCGGCTGGCTGAAGGACCGCTACGGGCTGTCCTGGCAGATCGTCCCCACCGCGCTGCTCGAACTGACCGCCGACCCGGACCGTGAGCGCGCGGACCGGGCGTTCGCGGCGATGCTGCAGATGAAGAAGATCGACATCGCGCAGCTGTACCGGGCCGCGGACCAGACCTGAGCCGCCCCGGCCCCAGCCCACCGATGCGGAGGCGGCGGCGCGGACGTCGAGCCCGCCTGCCCTGACGACGGCAGGCGGACTCCGCGCCTGCCCCACGGACGATCGCCTCCGCGCCGACCCGGCACCGGCCATCGATCGCCGGGTCCGTTCGCGCAGTGCTCACTGTTCGTGGATGAAGGCGAGGATCTGGTCGGCGAGGTGTTCGGGGAGGCCTGGGGAGAAGTAGGTGTGGCCCAGGCCGGGGACTCGCACTGCCCGGGCGCCCGGGATGCCCTCGGTCAGAGCCTCGGCGTGGGCTGGAGGGAAGATCGGGTCGGCCTCGCCGACGACGACCAACGTCGGGGCCCTGATGGCGGTCAAGGCCGGCGGCTCGTTGCGCTGTTCGCCAATGCGACGATGATTGGCGGACTTCGTCCAGTCGCGGGCCCGAGCGAAATGCCGTCGGGCCAGGTCGCGGGCAGCCTTCTCGTCGAACGGCAGGCGGCCGCCGTTCATCAGTTCGTACACCTGCACGTCGGCCTCGACGCGCTCCTCGCCCGTGCCGCGCGGGAGCGTCGCGATCTCCTCCGAGCGGGCCAGGAATGAGGCGTCCGGGGGCGGCAGGCCGCGGCGGCCCGCCGCGGTGGTCGACATCAGGGTGAGTGTGAGGACGCGGCCGGGGTGGGTCGCGGCCAGCCACTGGGCGATCACGCCGCCCATCGACGCGCCGACCACGTGCGCGGACTCGACGTCCAGGCCGTCAAGTACCGCGACCGCGTCCTCGACCAGGTCCACCATCGCGTACGGGCTCTCGTCGAAATCCACCGAGTCGGACTCGCCGGTGTCGCGGTGGTCGTACCGGATCACCTGGAGGCCGGCCTCGACCAGACGGTCCACCAGCGGCGAGGGCCAGCCGATTCCCTGGGCCTCGGCACCGGCGATGAGCAGCACCGCGGGATCCGCCGGATCCCCGATGCGCTCGACCCACAGCCGCAACTCCCCGGAGGCCACAAACGTCATTCACCGAGGCTAGCCACCGGACGGGACGGCGATCCGGCCCCCGTCAAGGTGCTGTTCCCACTACCTGACGCCGACGGACCGTGGAGGCGGACCACGCGACGAGAGCCACGCTCCGGGCCAAACCTCGCCACACTGGGCGGATCCCCCAGTGGTCACGCCTAGTGACAAGCGGGCCGACCTGATAGCGCCCGCTCGGGCTCGCGACGGCGGACTCTGCCGATGAGCGGTTGAGAGCGATCCTGCGCGTCTTGCGTCCGCCGCGGTGGTCCTGGGACCGTCTCAGCCTTGTCGACAGGTCGTCGCCGGGCGCCCTGCTGAGGGCGGGAGGGGCATGTGGGGAACGTCTTGGTGGTCGACGTTTTCGTCTCGGTGGACGGCTGGGCCGGTTCGGACGGGCTTCCGGGCTACTTCGGCTACCTGGGTCCCGAGCTGGCGGACTGGATCGCGGCTGAGGGGGCGGCACCCCAGGTGGTCCTCATGGGCCGGCGTACCTACCTGATGTTGGCGGACTTGCCGGAGGAGGTGCGGGACGAAGGCTGGCACCGCCTGAGCCGGCTGGAGAAGGTGGTGTTCTCCCGCTCGCTGACGGAGGCGAGCTGGTCGAACACGCGGATCTGCAGCGGCGACCTCGTCGATGAGGTCCGAGGGCTGAAAGCCGGCAGCGAAGTGCCGCTGCGTACTGTGGGCAGTTTGTCCGTGGCTCGCCAGCTGCTCGCCGCTGGCCTGGTCGACCGGCTGCGGCTGATGATCTTCCCCCTCGTCGCCGGACCGCCGGGGCGCGAGGCCGCCTTCAACGGCGCCGATTCCGCCGATCTTGAACTGGTCGACCACAGAGTCCTGGACGGCCGGGTGCTTCTCGTCGAGTACCGACCGACGGGGAACCCGATCCCCCGCGTCTGAGCCGCCGAGCGTCAGGTCATGCTCGGGTTGCCCGGGTTCGTGGTGCTGGCCGTGTCGGAAGTACGCCGGCGAAGTCGAGCAGGCGGTGGCGCCGATGTGAGCGGGTGCCCGGGGCGCGGGGTTCGTGCCCGCGCTGCACGACCGCCGCCCGAGTTGGGTGCGGGATCTGCCCGCGGCGTCGACCGGCCCGAATGGACTGCCCTCGTCGACGGCCAGCCCGCATCAGGCCGGGGGCACCTGCTCGCGGGAGCGGGACTGACACATCAGCACTGGCATCACGCCGCGGCACAGCACATCCCGGGAACTTGGACGCTGCGCAACCTGCGTCATAGTGAGCGGCCGATGTCATCTCTCACCATGAGGAGGCGGTCCTGCCGGGGGGTGCAGGATCGCCTCCTTCGCATCTCCGAACCGCCCTGGGTTCCTTGACGGCTTCGGTGTGCCCTGGATCCTCACCAGCGTTGAGCCGCCCGCTCCCGGCTGACCGTACCGGCGGCTCGCCTGAGGTGCGGTCCTGTCTGGCGCCCGACTACTGCGCCGCGCCTGGGTCGCTGATGTCATGGTCGGTCCAGACTTGCCGGACGGTCCACACGACCGCTCCAGCGCTCAGCACCAACAAGCCGGCCAACAGGCCGACCGTCTTGAGATCGAACTGTCGGTTTCCCATCCGGCGACTTTAGAGGCAGAGCCACGGTCGTCGGCAAGCTCGGCAGCGGGTGATCGGGTTGGTCAGACGACGGGCGGGTTGCCCATGATGGTCGTCGAGATCAGGTGTGTCTCGATGCCGCGGAGGGCTCCGTCTCATCAGCCCGCAACAGTCGGCAGACACGCATCCTCAGCCGCGCGGGCGGACGACGTCGTACACCAGCTTCTGGACGCCGTTGCTGTAGCTGGCCTGCTCGACCAGCTTCAGTCGCTGCGCGTGCATGTCGGCGCTGCTGAACAACGGCTTGCCGGCACCGAACAGGACCGGGAAGAGCAGCAGCTGATAGCGGTCGATGAGGCCGGCTTCCTGCAGCGCGCGGTTCAGCGTGGCGCTGCCGTGCACCAGGATCGGGTCGCCGTCGGTCTCCTTCAGCTTCGCGACATCGTCGAGGGAGCGGAGGATGGTGATCTCGCCCCAGTCGTCCACCAGAGCGTCCTGGCTCAGCGAGGTCGAAACGACGTACTTGGGCAGGACCTTGTATCGGCTGAACTCCTCCATGCCCGGCCACACCGGCGCGAACAGCTCGTAGCTCCTGCGGCCGAGCAGCAGAGCGCCGGCCTCCTCCTGCTCGCGGCCCTTGATCTCGTACACCTCGGGCACGAACTCGACCGTGGCGGCCGTCCATCGGGTGTCGCGCAGCTCCGGTTCACCGCCGGTCGGGTCGAGCTTGCCGTCCAGCGAGACGAACGAGGTCGAGATGAGGGTGCGCATGATCGTTCTCCTTCGGTGGTTGGGTGCCTCTCATCCTGGCTACGAACGGGGACGGCCCCACTCGACCGGCGAGCCGATCCTGTCGGTGGCCAGGGCGACAAACGGCGATGCGTCCGCAGTCGTACGGCCCCTCCGCGTCAGGAGGAGCGGCGACGGTGCCCTGCGCTCGTGGAGTAAGGGTGATCGAAGTCTCGGTCTGACCTGCTCCGGCCGCTAGGGACTCCGGTCGTCGCGGGGCGAGGAGGTCGGTCAGCGACTCGACCCAGCGTTGCCACAGATCCGGGGCGTGCCGCGGTTGCGCTCTTGATGACCCAGTTATCCGTGCTGGCTGGGCGGCCGTGCGCCGACCTCGAAGGTGGCCCCGAACGGGTCGGTGATCGAGGCGATCCGCCCGTAGACGAAGTCCTGGGGGTCGGTAGCAGTGCCACCCGCCGCTCTGGCACTGGCGACCGCTGCGTCGGTGTCTGCCACCTCGAACAGCGTGCCCCAGCGGGAGGAGGACGCGGACGGGTCGCCCATGATCCCGCCGATTTCGTGCCCGTCGGGCCGGCGTAGGAAGGTGAAGTCGAGTCCGGGCAGGTCGGGGTTGGGGTCCAGGGTGAAGTCGAAGACCGCTGCGTAGAACTCGCGGGCCGGGCCCGGCGTCGGGGTGACCAGGTCGTTGCGCAGCAAGGTGCCCGGCTGGTTGACCAATTCCGCGCCGACGAACGAGCGGCCTTCCCACAGGCCGAACTGGGCGCCCACCGGATCGACGGCGATCGCCATCCGGCCCTGGTCCATAACGTCCATGGTCGGCTGGATCAGCCGGCCACCGGCCTGTTCGATCCGCTTCTCGGTCCCGGCGCAATCGTCGGTCGCCAGGTAGACGCTCCACCAGAAGTCGGTGGCGCCCGGGTCCGGGTTGGGCATGATCGCGGCGACGGCACGGCCGTCGGCCCGGCACATGGTGTAGCGACCGGTCTCCTCCGGCCCGACCTCGAAGTCCCAGCCGAAAACCGCGCCGTAGAACGCCATCGCCCGATCCAGGTCCGGGATGCCGAGGTCGATCCAGGTCGGCGTGCCCAGCGGCTGGGTGCTGTCGATCCTCATCGTCGTCCTCCCGCTGCTCGGTGTCCGTCCGGACGCTAGCCGCGGGCACCGACACTTCCGGCCGGTCGTCCGAATACCGGTGGTGGAGTTCCTGGCTGTGTCGCACCTACGCCGCACCCGGCTCGCTCGGCACCCTCGGTCGTTCCGGCTCCGCGGTCCCGGGCCACCTGAGGCGGCGAACGATGGATCAAGGCGTCGGCGTAGGCTGCCGCTCGGCGGGTCCGGGAAGTGACTTGTCCGAAGAGTCAGCTGCCGAGATCGGGCTGGCCGCTGCGGGAGGCGACGACCTCGGCGGCGCAGCCGGTCGACGCGAGGAGCCTGATCTGTCGGCCGGTGGACACGGTGGCCAGCGGCCGATACCGGATCACGAAGACGTATGTCACCGACCCGAACCGGTCGACCGTCCGGACCGGAATCGATGGTATCCACGCGGTGATGTTCAGCGGCGGCGCCAAACTGCGGTGGGTCGCGGCGACTGGGGGCCTAGTTGCCGCGCTCGCCCTCCTCATCGTGGCCGAACTGGTTGCTCCGCCCACGATTGCTGACACGGCAGTCCTCAACATCATGGTCGCGAACCGGACGGCGCGCTGGACCGCGATCGCGACCGCCGTCACCAACAGCGGAGCCAGCCCCTTCACCTATCCGTTGATCGCTCTCACGGCCCTGCTGGTCGGCGTGCGCACCCGACGCTGGCAGCCTGGTGTCGCGGCACTGTGCGTCGTCGCGCTGGGCGTCCTGTCCCGCCTGCTGCTGTCTGTCCTGATCGGCGACGCCCGCCCGTCACCGGAGCAGCGACTTGTGCCGGTGACCGGGTTCAGCTTTCCGTCCGGCCACGCCACCAGCAGTGCGCTGCTCGCCGGCGCTCTCATCTGGCTGATCGGACGCGCGCGGCTTCCGCCCCTGGTTCGGTGGACGACTGCCGCCATCCTTGTCCCGTGGGCCGTCTTGGTCGGAGTGAGCCGGCTCTACCTCGGCGTGCACTGGATCAGCGACGTCGTCGGCAGCTGGCTGCTGGCTGGTGTCTGGTTGTGCCTGCTCCCGCTGCTCGACCGGACACCGCGGATACAGCACGGCACCCCTCCGTCCGCGCCCCGCCGAGGGCCCTGACTGCGGATCACCGGTGCCACTGTCAACACCGACGGACTGCCGTGGGCCTACCGTGCAAGAAGCAGCGGGGGGACGCGACCACGCGCTTCTTCGCTGCGACGACCTTGATCGCCAGCAACGACTCGATCAGCGACGAGTTCATCTGGCGTGGATCAGGGCGACCGTCCGCGCACACGGAGCCAGCCTGTAGTTCCCGATTACGGCGCCATCGCCCGGGATCGAACTCCGGGCGATGGCAGCTCACGTTGCCGGCGCGAGTCAGGCCGTGGCAGCCAGGACTGCTGCAGGAGCTCGCCCGGCACCTGGACTTGATCAGCTGGTCTTCTACCTGCCGAATGCTGCCGCGCGGGAGCACCCGCCGCCGGGCCGGTCCTCGAGGCCACATCACCGCGCGCTGGACGTGAACCGTCCGGCGCTGCCGTCCGTGGTGTAAGGCCAGCCGACGCGCGTGGGGTGTCGTCGGCACGACTGGCGGGAGGCGCAACAATGCGTCGAACACGTCGAGAGCAGTGGCGGCAGTGGGGGCGCGTCGCGGTGGTGGCGGTGGTCGCGGTGCCGGTCCTGGCGACCTCGGGGGTCGGCCCGGCCGCGGCGGATCCAGGCAAGGCGCGGCCGGCGTTCACCGAGGTGGATCTGGTCTCCAACGTCCCCGGGCGGGCCGCGATCACCGACGAGCACGTCCAGAACGCCTGGGGCTTGGCGCTCGGTCCCACGACGCCGCTCTGGGTGGCCAACAACGGCACCAACACCGCGACGCTGTACGCCGGCGGACTCGGTGGAGCCACGCCTACGGTGGTGCCGCTCGTGGTGACGATTCCCGGCGGTGCCCCGACCGGACAGGTCTTCAACGGCACCGATGGCTTCGTCGTCACCGGACCCGGTGGATCCGGGCCGGCCCGGTTCATGTTCGTCAGCGAGGGAGGTGATCTCGTCGGCTGGAACCCGACCTCGGATCCGATCGTCGCCGGGCAGTCCACGGCGAGCTTGGCCAAGCACGTCGACGGCGCGATCTTCAAGGGCCTGACGATGGCGACCACCGCGTTCGGGTCGTTCCTGCTCGCCGCCGACTTCCACAACGCGCGGATCGACGTCTTCGACTCGTCGTTCAACCTGATCCGGCCGGCCGCGCCGTTCTTCACGGACCCGAGGTTGCCGGCCGGGTATGCGCCGTTCGACGTCGCGGTGCTGGGCGGGAAGATCTACGTCTCGTACGCGAAGCAGGACGCCGACGCCGAGGACGAGGTGGCCGGACCGGGCAACGGGTTCGTGGACGTGTACAGCGGATTCGGTCTGCTCGAGCGGCGGTTGGTCAGCCGCGGGCCGCTGAACGCCCCGTGGGGGATGGAGATCGCGCCGGCCAGCTTCGGCAAGTTTGCCGGTGATCTACTGGTGGGCAACTTCGGGGACGGCCGGATCACCGCGGTAGACCGCCGGAGCGGGCATGTGGACGGCCAACTCCGCGATCGGCGCGGAAAGACCATCGTGATCGACGGCCTGTGGGCGTTGCTGCGGGGTACCGCCACGACCGGAGGCACCGACACGGTGTGGTTCAGCGCCGGTCCGGACGACGAGGCGAACGGCCTGGTCGGCCAGATCCGTCCGGCCAGGTGAGCGTGCCGGTCCGAGCAGCCAGCCGCGCCGCCGACTGCCGGCGGCGCGGCACCGCTCGCACCACCTCCGGGAATCGCTGACGCCAGCGCCGGTCAGGTCGCCCAGAGTGGCGCCTGGCCGGACCAGCCGACGATGAGCAGGATGTCGTCGAGCCTGCACGACCAACTGCAGCACCGGTGCGTCGAGGGTCGGCGCGCCGGTTATTCAGGTCGTGAGGAGGTGGACAGGTCATGCACGAGTCAGAACGCGGACTGGTTCTCCGGCTGAGGTCCGTCCTGGCGGCGCCCCGCGCACGGATCTTCCAAGCGCTCACCACGCCGGCCGACCTGGCGGCCTGGTGGGGTCCTGAAGGTTTCAGCACGACGGAGATGGATCTGGACCTTCGCGTCGGCGGCCGCTATCGCTTCACCATGCGGCCGCCCGAGGGGGAGGCATTCCATCTGGCCGGCGAGTTCCTCGAGATCGACGCGCCGAGCCGGCTCGTCTACAGCTTCCGCTGGGAGGAACCCGATGCGGACGACCGGACGACGACCGTCACTCTGTCACTCCGTGACCTTGGAGAAGCCACCGAGGTGTCGCTCACTCAGGGCGAGTTTGCCACCGACGCGCGACTGGAACTGCACAGGAACGGCTGGACCGACTCATTCGACAAGCTGGGCCGGCTCCTGCAGTCGGGCTCCTAGCCGGCGGTTCCAGCCCCGCACAGGAGAATCATGACTGAACTTGCCGCTCCACCGGCGGTCTTGCTTCGTCAGCACCTCATAGTCCATGGACTCTCAACCTCCTCGAGGCGGCCAGCTAACAGCGACTACTACCGTGTTCCCACCGGCGTGCCCGCGATGGTGAACATCGCTAGGCCGAACATCAGCATGGCGTTGCCGCGCGTCGCGCCGGGCGTCTCCTCGATCTTCCATCGCTCGGCGCAGTCAATCCCGCATACCTATGGCGGCGAATTCGCGGCCTTCTTCTCCTTCGGCCTCGCGTGGATCGTCGCCAGTTGGGACCTGCTCAAGGAAACCAAGCTGGTGTCTTCACCCGTCATCACCGTCGGGCGGACTCTCGGTGTCCGGTACTAACCTCGGTCGCGCGTTCGTGGTCGCCTCGTACCGATGCTATGGCGTGGGGCCGGGCCGCCGGCGCCGCCGGTGGCAGCTGAGGGTGATCCGTCAGGAGAAGCGGTAGCGGGTCTGGCTGAACGGTTCGCCCTTGCCGAAGGCGAGGACCTTGGTCGGAGCGACGGCGTACACGTGCGCGGTGCCGCCGGTCTCGGTGCCGGGGTCGTGGAACGCTCCGTCGGACACGTCGAACGCCCATTCGAGTTTCGCAGTCCAGAGTGCGGCTAGCCGCCTCAGCAGGGAGTCGTCCGTGGTTCGGACCGCGCTGCCCTCCACCACCACGTCGAGTCCGGAGCGGAACCGATCGTTGCCGGTGGTGAGCACGCAGTGCGGGTTCGCCTCGATGTTCTTGGCTTTCTGCTCGTCCGGGCCGGTGCAGAAGTACAGCGACCCGTCGAGCCACATCGCTGGCAGTGGTGTCACGTGTGGCCGGCCGTCGCGACGGACGGTGGACAACCAGAAGATCTCCGCGCGCTCCAGCGCGTCGAGCACGTCGGACCAGGGTCGCGCGGTCGCGTTCGGACTGCTGAAACGCGCGTCCAGCTCCGCCGTCGGTGCCGGGACTGACATGGAACCCCCCAGGCCGGGATCAGCGCGACCGACACTAGTGCCGAAGCGACCGGCGGGCTATCGGCGGGACGGTGTGCCGCGGTCGGAGTCGGGACGCGGGGCGGCGCCGTTGCGGTAGGCCGTCGCCAGGCGCCAGACCCGGGCGCCGACTCTCCGGCCGACGGCGCGACCGACAAGGTCGCCTTGCCGGAAGTGGATTCCGCCGTACCGGCGGGACACGCCGGCCTCGTCGGCGGCAGCGGAGAACGTGTCCCAGTGCAGCGTCACGTCTCTGGCCGGCACCCGGCCGGGCTCGATGCGCGACGAGCCGGCCTCGATCGTGGCGGTTGCGCCGAAGGCGTCGCTACCGGTGCAGCGGCGCAGGACCTCCGCGGCCGCGGCGCTGAAGGTGCTGTGACCGGAGGGATACTCGGCGAACGGCGGGGTCACCACCGTCGCCTCCTGGTACGGCTGCCACTGCGCGCCGTCGATGAGCTGATCGTCCCGGCCGGGACCGCCCCACGCCCGGATCCGGCGGCCGGCGAACAGCTCGCGGATCGCGGTGATCGGCCGGACGTAGTCGTACGTGCGCTTGAGATACCAGGTCTCGATCCCGGCGTCGAGCAGCGCGTTGGTGAGTGCGAAGAACAGCACGACGTCGGCGTCCAGGTCATGTCCGTCCCGGCGGGACACGAACCCCGCGAACAGGCACCAGTGGCCGGGCGGGAGTTCCGAGTTGGGTCCGTCGGCCCAGTACTGCGCGATCACCTTCTCGCGGTCCGACAGCCGCGCGCTGATCTCGATCAGCTCCTCGGCCTGCCGCAGGAACCCCCGTGTACCGGCCGGCGCCGGCCCCGGAACCCGGTCCGCCAGCAACGGCGGGGAGGAGAACGGCACCACCAGCCCCCAGTGCGGCACCGCGAATCGCTGCACGACGCTTCCGCCCCGGCCGTCCGGCACGCGCAGCGGCTGCCACCGGTCCGGGACCACGACCAGGTCCGGCGTGTTGACCGGTGCGTACGCCGTCCAGTCGGCGTACGCGCCGGGCACCAGCGTGCCGAGCTGGTTCGCGCCGTCGCCGTGCCGGAAGTCCAGCACCGCACGGGCCGCCGCGGCTCCGACTCCGGCCGGCGTGGCCGGATCCGGCGTCGGGGGCGGTGGAACGAGGCCGACCGCGGCCAAGGTTGCGTCCACAGTGGACTTCTGGTCCGGGAACAGGTCCAGGACGGCGTGGTAAGCGGCATACCCGACCGCATCGCTCGTGGCCGTCGCCTCCCGGCCGGTGGGAGTTGCGACGAAGGCCAGCCGGGTCCCGACCGCCCGCGGGTCGTAGGCAGCCCAGGCCTCGTACATCGCGGTGTGCACGATCGCCAGAGCGCGGGCAGCGACCGGGGGCGAGGGCCGCGTGGTCCGGATGGCCGCCAGCACGGCCTCGTTCCAGGTGAGGACGACCGTGCCGGACCGCACGACAGAGCCCATGATCTAGGGACCGTGCCGCCACGTCCGCATGACGTCCGCACGCCTGATCACACGGGTGGTCGCCGAGCCGCGGGCGCACCACTGCCGGTCCGGCTCGGCGGCCGGCGGGTCTCCCGTCCGGCTAGCGTGAGCGCGTGCTGCAGGAGCTGCCGGTCGCGCGCGTGCTGGCCGAGCGGGTCCGCGCGCAGGTCCTGACCGGGCTGCGGCCCGCTGACCCGGTCGAGGCCGTGCGCCGGGTGGGAGCGTTGCAGGCCCAGGATGCACGCGCGCTGCGGCTCGCGATCAGGGCCCGGACCACCGGCGTGGACGCGCCGGCCGTTCAGCGGGCCCTCGCGGAGCCCGGCCGGCTGGTGGTCACCTGGCTCATGCGAGGCACGCTGCACGCCGTGCCGGCCGGCGACGTGCGCTGGCTGCTCGCCCTGCTCCGACCGGCCCGCAGCAGCGGCCGGACCCGCCGGCTCGCGCTCGGTCTCGACGACCACCTGCTCGACACGGCGCTGCCGATCGCCGTCGAGCTGCTCGCGGCCGGGCCGCTCACCCGCAGCGAGCTGGCCGACCGGCTGCGCGCCGCCGGCGTCCCGCTCGGCCCGGGTCAGGCGCCCGCTCACCTGCTGAGCGTTGCCGCCCGGGAGGGCCTGGTGTGCCGCGGCCCGGACCGGGACGGCGAGCCGACCTACGTCCGGCTCTCCGACTGGCTTGCGGGCGCCGAGCCGGTCGAGCCGGTCGAGCGGGACGACGCGTTGGCCCGGCTCGCCCGCCGCTACCTGACCGGACACGGTCCGGCCGGCGCCGCCGACCTCGCCGCCTGGTCCGGCCTGCCGCTGCGGGACGCCCGGACCGGGCTGGGTGCGCTGGCCGCGGCGGGCGAGGTCGAGGGCGTCCGCATCGGCGGCGCACCGGCGTACCGGCTGCCCGGCGAGCCGTCGCCCGAGGACCGTACGGTGCGGCTGGTGCCGGCGTTCGACGAGTACCTGCTGGGCTACCGGGGACGGGCGCTCGCCCTCGACGCCGCCCACGCACACCGGATCCAGGCCGGCGGCGGGATCGTCCACCCGGCCGTCCTGCTGGGCGGGCGGATCATCGGGACCTGGCGGCAACGGCGCGGCGACGGCGGGCTGATCGTCGCGGTCGAGCCGTTCCGGCGGCTGCCCCGGGGTACCCGCGCCGCGCTGGCGGCCGAGGCCGCAGACATCGGGCGGTTCCTTGGTGTGCAAGCCCGGCTGGAGGTCGGGAACTCGCCCGTTCCCGTCGACGCCTGAGGGCCCGAGACGAACTGCGTACCGGGCGTCGAGGGGGACGCCGGTCCAGGGCAACGGCCGAACGGTGAACCCGGCTGAGGCGGCGTCGGTGGTCACGTTGCTCTGTTGCGATCATGTCGACCAGACCCACCTCGACGGACGAGCCATCCGCGGCGTGCTCCGCCGGACAGGGCTTGTTCGAGATCTAGGTTGACGGGAGACGCAGGTCGATGAATGGATCGCAGGCCCTGATCACCAGCCTGGTGGACGCCGGCGTCGAGGTCTGTTTCATGAACCCCGGCACGTCCGAGATGCACTTCGTGCACGCGCTGGACTCGGTGCCGCGGATGCGCGGCGTGCTGGCGCTGTTCGAAGGCGTCGCCACCGGCGCGGCCGACGGATACGCGCGGGTGGCCGGCCGTCCGGCCGCCGTGCTGCTGCACCTCGGACCCGGCCTGGGCAACGGCTTGGCGAACCTGCACAACGCGCGCCGCGCCCACACGCCACTGCTGTGCGTCGTCGGCGCGCACGCGACCTACCACGCGCGGTACGACGCGCCGCTCGAGTCCGACATCGCGTCCGTGGCCCGCACGGTGTCCGGCTGGGTTCACACCTCGGGCACCACCCGCCGGGTCGCGGCCGACGCGATGCGCGCCCTGGCCGCCGCGCAGGCCGACGGCGGTCAGGTCGCCACGCTGATCCTGCCGGCCGACGTGTCGTGGACCGAGGGTGGGCAGACCGCCGCGCCCTGGCCGCCGCCGCCGCTCGTCCCGGCCGCCGCGTCGGCGATCGCCGCGGCGACCCAGGCGGTCGCGGCCGGCGAGCAGACGATGCTCCTGCTCGGCGGCCGCGGGTTGTCCGCGGCCGGGCTCGAGGCCGCGAGCCGGATCGCCGCCGCGACCGGCGCCCGGGTGCTGGCCGAGACCTTCCCGGCCCGGATGGAAGGCGGTGCCGGCGTCCCGGCGACCAGGCGGCTGGCCTACCTGGCCGAGCAGGCCGAGCAGCAGCTCGACGGGGTCCGCACCCTGGTCCTGGCCGGCGCCGCGGCGCCGGTGTCGTTCTTCGCCTACCCGGGCCGCAGCAGCAGCCTCGTCCCCGACGGGTGCGAGGTCGTGCTTCTCGCCGAGACCGGCCAGGACGTGGCGGCCGCGCTGGAGGCGCTCGCCGACCGGGTGGCGGCGGACACCGCGCCGGAGCTCGCGGCGTACGGGCCAGCGGTGCCCGAACCCGGTCCGCTCAATCTGGCGAACCTGCCCGCGGCGATCGCCAGCACCCTGCCCGACGGCGCGGTCGTCGTCGACGAGGCCAACACGTCCGGGCTTGGCCTGCCCACCGCGCTCGCCCGCGCGGCCCGGCACACCCTGCTCACCTTGACCGGCGGCGCCATCGGCCAGGGGATGCCGGTCGCGACCGGAGCGGCCATCGCGGCCCCGGACCGCGCGGTCCTCAACCTGGAGGCCGACGGCAGCGCGCTCTACACGATCCAGTCGCTGTGGACCCAGGCACGGGAGCGGTCGAACATCACCACCGTCGTCCTCAACAACTCCGCGTACGCCATCCTGCGGATGGAGCTGGCCCGCACCGGCGCCAGCGACACGCCCGGCGCGGCGTCGGCGCGGATGCTCGACCTGTCCGACCCCACGCCCGACTTCGTGCACCTCGCGACCGGACTCGGCGTCAGCGCGAGCCGGGCCACCACCGCCGAGGAGCTGGCCGACCAGCTCACCGCCGCTTACGCCGAACCGGGCCCGCACCTCATCGAGGCGATCGTCCCGCCCATCCTCTGAACCCCCACCACCAGCGGCGCCCTGGGTTCAAGCGGCACGCCGGCCCGAGATTGAACGGTTGCGCTGTGCCTGAGGAGGTGGACGTGGCGGGGTCCTCGGCGACCAACTCAGCCTCCGGCTGGCCACCGCGACGGTAGCCGGTCAGGACGAGGCGCCGGAGTAGCGGCGGAGGGCGTGCCGCCAGCTCCAGCGGGTGACGGCAGCGAGGGCGACGGTGAAGGCGATCGAGCCGGCGACCAGCCAGACCGACGAGTGGTCGGTCAGGGCCGACGCCGGCACGGTGATCGCGAACGCGAGCGGGACCAGGATCGTGAAGCCGATCCGCAGCCAGCCGGGGTAGATCGACACCGGCCACCGCCCGGCCTGGTACATCCCGTCGAACAGCTCGACGATCGGGTCGAGGCGGGTCACCCAGAACGCGAGCATGGTCAGCAGCAACCAGAAGCAGTAGATCGCCACCGATCCCAACGCCAGCGCGAGGACGAACGCGAGTACGTCGAGCGCCGACACCGTGCCCGGCAACCGCGCCGTCGCGATCACGATGAGCACGCCGCCGACGAGGAGGTCGACGCCCTGCCAGAGCTGCACCCGCCGCACGCTGACGAGCAGCTGCACGTCGGCCGGCTTGGTCAGCACGAAGTCGAGCGTCCCCTGCTGCACGTCTTCCATGAGCTGCTGCATGTTGGGCTGCACGATCATCTTGATCAGGCCGCCGACGAGCACGTACACGCCCATGACCACGAGCAGCTCGCCGGCCGTCCAGCCGTGCAGCGAGTCGGTGTTGCCGAACACCAGCGCGAGCACGGCGATGGACGTGCCCACCGAGATCAGCGACTGCACCAGGCTGAACGCGAAGTTCACCCGGTATTGCAGCTCGTTCATGATGCCGATCCGCAGGAACGTCCCGGCCAGCCGGAGCGAGCGCATCGCTACGTTCCCACCGCGCCGTAGCGCCGCACGCCCACCCGCCACACCGCCGCCACCAGGGCCGTGCCGATCGCGATCCAGGCGGCCTGGAACGCCAGCCCGGTGAACAGCTCGGTCGTGGACAGCGACCCGGCCAGCACCTCGATGGGGTAGCCGAACGTGTACTTGAACGGCAGCACGTCGGCGAGCCCAGCCGCCCAGGCCGGCAGCAGTGCCAGCGGCACCAGCCGGCCGGACAGCAGCAGCTCGGCGGTGAAGTAGGTGTCGTAGATCGCGCTGACCCTGGTCGTCCAGAACGTGATCATGCCGAGTACCCAGAGCAGCATCGAGCGGATCAGGTACGCGCCCCAGATCGCGACGAAGAACACCACCACGTGCAGCGGCGTGATGTGGAACGTCGGCCGGAACGCGATCGACAGCACCGCAGCGACCGGGATCCACAGCACCACCGCGACGACCTTCCAGCCGGCGAAGTACGCGAGGTCGTAGTGGATCGGGTGCACCGGCCGCAGCAGCATCCCGGACAGTTCGCCCTGCTGGATCCGGTGCTCCCAGCCGTACGGGGTGAAGACGATGTTCATGTTCCGGACCAGCGTCCAGACGATGTAGTACGCGGCGAACTCTCCCGCCGTGATGCCCTGAACGGACCCACCGCGCGAGGTGGCCACCGCCGACCACACCACCAGGTAGACCACCGGCTCGGCGACCATGCCGAGCAGGTAGGCGTAGTTCGCGGTGCGGTACTGGAACTGCGTCTGCACGGCGGCCTTCATCACCACCGGGTAGAGCCCGGCCAGCCCCTTCGCTCTGGTCACGGTTCGCCCCCGGGCCCGCTCCGCCCGAGGAGCGGCAGCTGGCCGGTGCCGCCGCGGGCGACCCGGCGATGCTCACTCCCCCGCCGGCTCACGGCTGCAGCGCGCCGGAGCTGAAGACCTGCTCGATCACGTCCTCGACCGGCGGGTCCTCGATGGTGAGGTCGGTGACGCCGTGCTCGGCCAGCAGCCGGCCGGCGACCTGCGCCGAGCGGTCCTTGTCCACCCGCAGCGTGACCCGCTCGCCGTCCACGCCGACCAGCTCGCCGTACGACTCGAACAGCGCCGGGTCGGCCGCGCCGACCGTGGCGGTGATCGTCTGGCGCTGCGCGTACCGGGTGGACAGCTCGCGCAGGCCGCCGTCGTACAGGATCCGGCCGGCGTCGATGACGATCACCCGCTTGCACAGCGCCTGCACGTCGGCCATGTAGTGGCTGGTGAGCAGCACGGTGGCGCCGCGGCGGGCGTTGTAGTCGGCCAGGAACGTCCGGATCCGCTTCTGCATCGTCACGTCGAGCCCGATGGTCGGCTCGTCCAGGAACAGCACCTGCGGGCCGTGCAGCAGCGCGCCGGTGATCTCCGCCTTCATCCGCTCGCCGAGGGAGAGCTGGCGCACCGGCTTGCGGACCTCGTCGCCGATGTCCATCAGCTCGATCAGCTCGTCCCGGGTGCGGCGGAACTCGGGCTCGGGGATCCGGTAGATCGCCCGGTTCATCTCGTACGAGTCGAGCGCGGGCAGGTCCCACTGCAGCTGGTTGCGGTTGCCCATGACCAGCGTGATCCGGCGCAGGAAGGCGTGCTCGCGACGGGACGGCACGTGCCCGAGCACCGTGACGTCGCCGGCGGACGGGAACAGCAGCCCGGACAGCATCTTCAGCGTCGTGGTCTTGCCGGCACCGTTGGGGCCGAGGAAGCCGACCACCTCACCGGGCTGCACGGTGAAGCCGATCCCAGCAACCGCGACGACGTCCCGGGTGGTCCGCCGCACCAGGCTGCGCAGCGACGCGCGGAGACCGCCCTCCCGGACGGGCACCCGGAAGGTCTTGGCCAGCCCGGACACGTGGATGTCTGGCTCCACGCCCGAACAGTAACGGTCGCCGACCAGCGATTTAGTGGCCCATGTAGGCCAGGCCCTGCTGGAGCAGCCTGCCCTGGCCGCCGGTCATCTCGGCCAGCAGCCGCTCGTCCCTGGCCTCGTCCGGGGTGAACCAGGTCAGCTCGAGCGCGTCCTGCTGGGGCGCGCAGTCGCCCTCCACCGGCACGACGTAGGCCAGCGAGACCGCGTGCTGGCGCGGGTCGTGGAAGGGGGTCACGCCGGGCGTCGGGAAGTATTCGGCGATCGTGAACGGTTGCGGCGCGAGCGGCACCCGCGGCAGCGCCAGCGGCCCGAGGTCCTTCTCCAGGTGCCGCAGCAGCGCCGAGCGCACCCGCTCGTGGTAGAGCACCCGGCCGGACACGAGGGCCCGGGTGATCCGGCCCTCTCCGGTCACCCGCAGCAGCAGGCCGACCGAGGTGACCACGCCTTGCGCGTCGACCCGGACCGGGATGGCGTCGACGTAGAGGATCGGCAGCCGCGCCCGGGCGGCGTCCAGCTCCTCGCCGCCGAGCCAGCTGCTGTCCGACTGAGGCGTCGTCTGGGTCATGGCGACCTTTCTATCCCGCAGAATGGGGGGCGCGAACGGGCGCCCGGGGCATACTGCCCGACGATGACGAGTCGACGCAGGACGACCTTGCCCGCAATCCTGGTGGCCGGAGCGCTGCTGGCGGGCGGCTGTACGGGGGACACGGGGCCGGCCGGGTCGGCCGAGACGCCGGCGGGCGACGCGCCGGCCGCGGCGCTGGCCAAGCCGCCGACCGCGGCCACCACGGTGGCGGCCGGGCGGACGCCGGGCGAGATCACCGCGGCGGTCAGCCGGAGCCTGTTCGCCTCGGCCCCGGTCGTGGTGGTCGCGCTGGCCGGCGACGCGGGCGCGGTCTCGGCCGGCGCCGCCGAGGCCGAGCGGCGTGGCGTGCCGATGCTCCTCGACGACGGTCCCGCCGCCGCCGGCGACCCGACCACGCCGAGCGCGGCACCCGACGGGACTGCGGCTTCCGGGGAGAGTGCGGCACCTGATGGGAGTGCGGCACCGGGCGGCACCGCCGCACCCGGCGGGACCGACGGGCCCGGCGGGACCGACGGGCCCGGGGCGGCCGGGCCCGGCGGGCCCGCCGCACCCGACCCGACCGATGGGACCGGGGCACCCGGGGCGCCCGACGCGTCCGGGGCGGCCGGCACGGCCGCCGGCGCCGGCGAGGTGGACGGGAACGCGGGATCGGCGGCGACCGGCGTCGCGCCGGAGTCCGATCCGGTGCCGGCCGAGGTGACGCGGCTCAAGCCGGACAGCGTGCTCGCGCTCGGCGCCGGCGTGGCCGACCGGCTCGCGTCCACCGGCGCGAAGGTCGTCACCGACGCGGCCCAGCTGCCCGAGGTCGGCCGGCCGCAGGCCGCCGGTGGGACCACCGTGCTGATCGACCAGACCGCCGAGGCCACCGCCACCGCGGTCACCACCACCGGCAGAGCGGCGGGCGCCCGGGTGGTGCCGATCAGCGGGACCGACCCGCGGGCCGACGGGCGGGCGGTCACCGCGCTGGCCCAGGACAAGCCGCAGCACGTGGTCGCCGCCGGCACCGCGTTCGGCCCGACCGGTCGGCTGGCCGCCCGGGTCGCCACCGCGGCCACCGGCGTCCAGCTGCCCGGCGGCGGCCAGGTCGTGCTGCCGGGCCGCCGGCTGGTCGCCATGTACGGCCACCCCGGCACGGCCGCCCTCGGCGTGCTCGGCGAGCAGCCGCTGCCGCAGGCGATCGCCCGGGCGAAGCGGCTGGCCGCGCCGTACCGGGCGCTGTCCGGGTCGACCCCGGTCGTGCCGACCTTCGAGCTGATCGCGACCGTCGCGCAGGCCAACCCCGGCGTCGGCGGCGACTACTCGTACGAGGCGCCGGTCAGCATGCTGCGGCCCTGGGTGGTCGAGGCCGGCAAGGCCGGCATGTACGTGGTGCTCGACCTGCAGCCGGGCCGGGCCAACTTCCTCGACCAGGCCAAGCTGTACGAACCGCTGCTGCGGCTGCCGTACGTGGGGCTGGCGCTCGACCCGGAGTGGCGGCTGCGGCCCGACCAGCTCCCGCTGACCGAGATCGGCAGCGCCAAGGCGTCCGAGATCAACTCGGTCTACCGCTGGCTGGCCGACCTCACCGACCAGCTCCGGCTGCCGCAGAAGCTGTTCGTCATCCACCAGTTCCGGCTGTCGATGATCGGTGCCGACCAGCCGCTCGAGCACGACCGCGACTCGGTGCAACTGCTCATCCACATGGACGGCCAGGGTCCGACCGGCAACAAGGACGAGACCTGGGCCGCGGTCGTCGGCGCGGCGCCGAAGGGCGTTCCGTTCGGCTGGAAGAACTTCTACGACGAGGACACGCCGATGCTCACGCCGGCGCAGACGATGTCCCGCAAGCCGACCCCGAGCATGATCTCGTACCAGTAGCCGATCCGGACACCGGCCACCGACCGTTGACATCCCGGACCGGGAGCCCGATCCTGGCGCCATCCCTGGGAGCGCTCCGCGACGGTCGCCCGGGGGCGGGCATGGGAGCGCTCACGCCGGCGCGAAGGAGCGTGCACCGTGGGCATACGCACGATCAGGGTCGGGACAGTCCTCGCGACCGTGCTGGCGAGCGGCGCGCTCGGGCTTGCGCCGGCCTCGGCGGCGGCGGCCGCGCCCGCGCCCCCCACGACGTCCGCCCGGACGCTGCCGGCCAGCACGTCGTTCTACGTCGACCTCACCAGCAAGGCGGTCGGGCAGGCGGTCACCGACGCCAGGGCGGGCCGGACCGCGGACGCCCTCCGGATGGCCGAGCTCGCGTCCTGGCCGGTGGCGACCTGGTTCACCGGCGGGACGAGCGCACAGCAGACCCGCCGGGACGTCGCGGCGCTGACGGCCAGCGCCGCGCTGCGCCGGCAGGTGCCGGTGCTCACCGCGTACAACGTGCCCGGCCGGGACTGCTCGCAGTACTCCGCCGGCGGGGCCGCGAACACGGCCGAGTACGAGACCTGGGTCGACGGGTTCGCCGCCGGGCTGGGCCGGACCAGGTCGGTGGTGATCCTCGAGCCGGACGGGCTGGCCCTCTCCCCGGACCAGTGCGGCGGCACGCCGGAGCAGCAGGCCGCCCGGGTCACCGAGATCAACTACGCGGTCGATCGGCTGGAGCGGCAGCCCGGCGCGAACGTCTACCTTGACGCCGGGCACAGCAGCTGGCACGCGGTCGGCGACATGGCGCAGCGGTTGCGGGACGGCGGTGTCGCTCGCGCTCAGGGCTTCTTCCTCAACGTGTCGAACTACCGCACCGATGCCGAGCTGGTCCGGTACGGGACGATGATCGCCGGCTGCATCTGGTACCTGGCCAACGTGTCGGGCTCGACCGGTGACCAGTGCGCGAACCAGTACTGGCCTCCCGCGGACGCCGACGCCTGGTATGCCGGCCACGTCCCGGCCGGCGCCGCGCTGACCCACTTCGTCATCGACTCCAGCCGCAACGGCCAGGGTCCGTGGACGCCGCCGGCCGGGGTCTACTCCGACCCGCAGGACTGGTGCAACCCGCCGGGCCGCGGGATCGGCCGGCCGCCCACGGCGGACACCGGCACGCCCCTGCTCGACGCGTACCTGTGGGTGAAGGTGCCCGGCGAGTCCGACGGCAGCTGCACCCGCGGCACGGCCGGCCCGGTCGACCCGGAGTGGGGCGTCGTCGACCCCGCCGCGGGTGTCTGGTGGCCGGATCAGGTGCATCAGCTCGCCGTGCTGGCCGTTCCGCCGCTGCGGTTCAACCCGCATGCCGTGGTCGGCTGAGAGCCGGCCGCCGGGCCGCAGACTGGGGGCGTGACGACCGTCGAGCTCGATCCCGGCGCCCGGCTGCACCCGGGACCGGGCGGCGCGCTGCTGGTCGGCGGGCAGCCGCTGCGGGTGCTGCGGCTCAACCCGGCGGCCGCCGGGGTGGTGGCGCGCTGGCGCGACGGTGCCGGCGCGCCGGTCGGGCCGGCCGAGGCCGCGCTCGCCGCCCGGCTGCATTCATACGGGCTGGCGGTGGTCCGCGCCGACCGCTCGCCGTACACCGCGGCCGACGTGACGGTCGTGGTCCCGGCGCTGGACCGGCCGCAGTCGCTCGACCGCTGCCTGGCCAGCCTCGACCCGGGCGCGGCCAGGGTGATCGTCGTCGACGACGGGTCCCGGGATCGGGCGGCGGTGGCGGCGGTGGCGGCCCGGCACGGGGCGGAGCTGATCGCGCGCGCCGCCAACGGCGGCCCGGCGGCGGCCCGCAACACCGGGATGGCCGCCGTCCGGACGCCGCTGGTCGCGTTCGTGGACTCCGACTGCCGGCTGCCGGCCGGCTGGCTGGCCGACCTGCTGCCGGTGCTCGCCGACGGCACCGCGATCGTGGGCCCGCGGATCTTCGGTACCGGCGGCACCGGCGCGCTGGCCCGGTTCGAGGCCGGCTCCGGGCCGCTGGACCTGGGCGGGACCGCGAGCCCGGTCGGCCCCGGCGCCCGGGTCGGCTACCTGCCGGCGGCCGTGCTGCTGTGCCGGCGGGACGCCCTCGGCGCCGGCTTCGACGAGTCCATGCGGGTCGGCGAGGACGTCGACCTGGTGTGGCGGGTCGCCGAGGCCGGCCACCCGGTCCGGTACGAGCCGCGGGTCGTCGTCGAGCACGAGACCAGGCCGGGGTTCGCCCGGTGGCTCGCGCAGCGGTTCGGCTACGGCCGCAGCGGGGCGGTGCTCGCCGCCCGGCACCCGGACCGGCTCGCCCCGGTCGTGATCAGCCGGTGGTCGGCGCCCGCGCTGCTCTGCGTGGCCGCGCGCCGGCCGGTGCGAGCGGCCGCCTGGACGGCGCTGACCGCGGTCGGCCTCTGGACCCGGCTGCCGGCCGGCCCGGGGCGGACCGACGAGTCGGTCCGGCTCACCGCCGCCGGCCTCGGCTGGACGCTGCTCGGGCTGGCCGAGGCGGCGGCCCGGCCGTGGCTGCCGGCGATGCTCGCGGCGGCCACGGTGAGCCGGACCGCGCGCCGGGCCACCGTGCTGGCGGTCGCGGTCCGGCTGGTGCGCACCCGGCACGGGCGATCGCCGGACCAGCACCCGCTCGCCTGGGCGGCGCTGCGGGTCGCCGACGACCTCGCCTACGGCGCCGGCGTCTGGGCCGGTGCCCTGCGCGACCGCCGGCCCGCCCCCCTCCTCCCCAAGATCACCTGACCTCGGGGGCTAGCGTGGGCCCGGTGACGAGCCTGTGGTCGGACCTGGGCCGGCCGCCGCTGTCGGAGCGGGCGCTGCGGGCGGCGCTGGTCCGGCCGGGCGGCTTCGTGCGCGAGGTGCACGTCGTCGCCGAGACCGGGTCGACCAACGCCGACCTGGCCGAGGTCGCCCGCCGCGGCGGTCCCGAGGGCGTCGTGCTGGTCGCCGAGGCGCAGACCGGCGGCCGCGGCCGGCTCGACCGGACCTGGACCTCGCCGCCGCGGGCCGGCCTGCTGTTCTCGGTGTTGCTGCGCCCGCAGCTGCCGCCGCCGCGACGCACCTGGATCCCGCTGCTGGCCGGCCTCGCCGTGCAGCAGGCTGTCTCCCGGCTCGGCGCGGTGGAGACCAGGCTGAAGTGGCCCAACGACCTGCTGCTCGGCGACGACCTCGGCAAGGCCGGCGGCATCCTGGCCCAGGCGACTGGTGACGCGGTGGTCGTCGGCGTGGGGCTCAACGTGACCACCCGTCGCGCTGAGCTGCCCGAAGGCGCGGTCTCGCTGCTCACCGAGGGCGCCGGCTGCACCGACCGGGACCCGCTGCTGCGGGCGATCCTGCGCACCCTGGCCGACCGGTACGCGGAGTGGGCCGCCGGCCCGGACCGGCTGCGGCCCGCGTACGAGGCGGTGTGCGACACGATCGGGCAGGACGTGCGGGTCCAGCTGCCCGGCGGCAGCGCGCTGGCCGGCACCGCGACCGGCCTGGACGAGATGGGCCGGCTGGTCGTCAGGACTACGGACGGTGACGTGCAGGTGTCCGCCGGCGACGTCACCCGGGTCCGCCCGGTCACTGTCCGGTGACGTTCGGATCGTCCGACGGTCACACGTAGGCAACGAACCCGCCCGCTGGGTGGAACGCCGTGACGGCGGACTGGCTCTCCGCCATGCTTGTGCCGTGGCGTACCCGGACAGCCTGCTCGCCGACGACGAGCGCGTCGTCAAACACCTGCACCCGCACTGGATCACGCTCGTGCGGCCGGTCCTGCTGCTGATCGTGATCGTCGCGCTCGGCTCGTTCCTGGCCGCCATCTTCCCCGGCGGCGGACTGCAGACACCCGGACGGATCGCGATCGGCGTGATCGGGGTGATCGCGCTGATCCTCGTCACCCTGATCCCCTACCTGCGCTGGCGGACCACCCACTACGTGCTCACCACGCACCGGCTGATGACCCGGGTCGGCATCCTCAGCCACACCGGCCGGGACATCCCGCTCAACCGCATCAACAACGCCATGTACGAGCAGTCGTTCTTCGAGCGGATCGTCAACTCCGGCACGCTGGTGGTCGAGTCGGCCGGCGAGGACGGGCAGCAGGTCTTCCGGAACATCCCCAACGCGGACGAGACCCAGCAGCTGATCAACCGGCTGGTGGAGGGCGACCACGACCG
>Ga0207678_10000532_pt1 | contig 34757 bp, 31 predicted proteins | sample KBSC63metaG_FD_184319 | JGI IMG/M metagenome (GOLD analysis project Ga0207678, IMG submission 184319) | Corn rhizosphere microbial communities from Kellogg Biological Station, Michigan, USA - KBS C6-3 metaG (SPAdes) (version 2) | ecosystem: Host-associated > Plants > Roots > Rhizosphere > Soil ... | reverse complement strand
GGCGTCGAGGGAGCGCTCGTGAAATTCATCGAAGAGAACCGCCGCGACGCCTTTCAGCTCGGGATCGTCAAGAATCATCCGCGTGAATACGCCTTCGGTGATGACCTCAACGGCGACGCGCGCACTGGTCTTCGACGACAGCCGGGCTCTGAGACCAATGTCGTCGCCGAGGCGGCTGCCGAGCGTGGCAGCCATTCGCTCGGCCGCGGCACGCGCCGCAATTCTACGCGGCTCCAAAACCAGAATTTTTTGCTTCCCCCGCCACGGCTCATCGAGAAGTGCGAGGGGCACGCGCGTCGTCTTGCCAGCTCCGGGCGCCGCGACGAGGACGGCTGCTCCATTGGCGCGGAGCACGCCGCGCACGTCATCGAGCACGGCATCGATCGGCAACGGCGCTGAAAAGCTAGGTCGGTTCATGGCGTCTCGAAATGCGCACCGGCGAATTTCAAGGCCGGGCGGCGCTCACGCAACTTTTGCCGCCTTGCGAATGGCGCCGATATTGGCCGCGTAGCTGGCTTCGGTTCCACCTTTGAACACGGCCGATCCGGCGACGAGAACGTTGGCTCCGGCTTTGACGACGAGCGGCGCGGTCTCGGGTGTCACCCCGCCATCGACTTCGATATCGATTGGGCGCGCACCGACGAGCGCCTTCACCTGGTGGATTTTTTCGAGCATGACCGAGATGAATGATTGGCCGCCGAATCCGGGATTGACCGTCATCAGCAGAATGAGATCGACGCGATCCAGCACATGCTCGATGGCACTGGCGGGTGTTGACGGATTGAGCGAGACGCCGGCTTTCTTGCCCAGCGCCCTGATGGCCTGCAGCGAGCGGTCGAGGTGTGGACCGGCTTCGGCGTGTACGGTGATGATGTCGGAACCGGCCGCCGCAAAGTCCGCCAGGAAAGGATCGGCCGGCGCGATCATCAGATGCACGTCGAAGATCTTCTTTGAGGCGCCGCGCACGGATTTGATAACGGGCGCCCCGAACGTGATGTTCGGCACGAAATGCCCATCCATCACATCGCAGTGGATCCAATCGGCCCCGGCGGCGTCGACCGCGCGGATTTCGTCGGCGAGCTTGCCGAAATCGGCAGACAGGATCGATGGAGCGATCAGCAATGGGCGCGTCACGGGCAAACCTTTCAACCTTACTTCGAGAGCGTCACGTCACGAGACGCGGCGGCGGCGTTCGACGAGCTGCAGAATGAGTGGCGTCAAGATCAGCTGCATCGCAAGATCGAGCTTGCTGCCGGGGATCACGATCGAATTGGCACGCGACATAAAGCTGTCGGGGAGCATCGACAAGAGATAAGCGAAATCGATGCCACGCGGCTCCTTGAAACGGATGATAACCATGGATTCGTCCGGTGTCGGAATCCAGCGAGCAACGAAGGGGTTCGACGTATCGACCGTCGGAATTCTCTGGAAGTTGATGTCGGTTTGGGTGAACTGCGGACAGATGTACTTAACATAGTCCGGCATGCGCCTCAAAATCGCTTCCGTCACTTCTTCCGTCGTGTAGCCGCGCTCGGTACGATCCCGCTGGATTTTTTGAATCCACTCGAGATTGATGACCGGCACCACGCCGATTTTCAGATCAGCGTGCTGGGCGATGTTGGTATCGCCGGTCACGACGGCGCCGTGCAGGCCCTCATAAAGCAGAAGATCGGTTTCCGGTTCGATTTCGGTCCACGGCGTGAAGGAGCCGATCGCGGCACCGATGGCGCGCGCCTCCTCGACATCGTGGACATAGAGGCGCGTCATTCCCGTGCCGTTTTCGGCATAGGTGCGGAAAAGCTTCTCGAGTTCATCGAGCATATTGGCATCGGCGCCGAAGTGACTGAAATTCAGATTGCCGCGTTTGGCCGCCAGCTCCATGGCCTTTTCCATGCCGCAGCGATCGTAGCGATGGAACGCATCGCCCTGCACGAACGCGGCCCTAACGTGCTCGCGCCGGAAAATCTGATCGAAGGTCTGACGGACAGACGTTGTGCCTGAGCCTGACGAGCCGGTGACGGAAATGATTGGATGCTTGATCGACATCGAACTTGGCTCAATACCTCTCTGCTGGGGACACGGAACTGGCGATCATGGGAGCGCCCGGAACAAGCCGCGGCGGCCGAACAACGGTGAGCGTTCGCCCTTGAATTCCTGACCACTGTAGATGCGCATGACGCGATCGACTTCCTCGCGCGAGCCGCATATCAACGGTGTTTTCTGGTGCAAAGCGACCGGCACAACGTCGAGCACGCGTTCCTTTCCGGCCGATGCGCGCCCGCCTGCCTGCTCGATGATCCAGCTCAATGGATTGGCTTCATAGATCAGCCGAATGCGTCCCTGCTGAAAACCTTTGCGCCGGTCACCCGGGTAGAGATAGATGCCGCCGCGACTGAGGATGCGATAGATGTCGGCGACGGGCGAACCCGTCCATCGCATGTTGAAGTCCCGCCCGCGCGGACCGTTGGCGCCGTTCTCGCAGTCGTGGATGTAGATGCGGATGGGCTCGTCCCAATGCCGGGCGTTGGACGAGTTGATCGCGTACTCGTTGGTCTCGGGCGGCACGGCAACGCTGCGCGCCGTCATGTGGTAGGTGCGCGTCGCCTTATCGAGGGTGAACACGTGCGTGCCAGTGCCGACTGTCAACACCAGCACCGTTTGCGGCCCATAAACGAAGAAGCCTGCCGCAAGCTGGTGAGAGCCGGGGCGAAGAAACGCGGCTTCGCCAGAGGACGTCGGATGGCTCGGCAAGATCGAGAAGATCGTACCGACCGAGACGTTGGCGTCGACGTTCGAGGATCCGTCGAACGGATCGATCGCAACCAGCAACGGCGCGTCGGCTTGCAAAGCTCTCGGCAGTAATTCTTCTTCCGATGCCAAAGCTGCGACCGGCGCCGATTTCAGCGCCTCGGCGATCATGTTGTTGGCCACAACGTCGATTTCTTTTTGCTCGTCGCTTTCTCCGGCACGCGCGACGACCCGGCCCAGTTTGCCACCGAGCGCGCCGCGCCCGACAAACTCGGAAAGTCTGGTACTTGTCTCCGCCAGTGCGAGGACCGTTTCCGCAACCGCGCCGCGCGTGCGGCCCTCCAGCGTCCAGTCCGTCAAAAACTCTTTAAGCGTCGCGAGACCCATTACACCCTTCCACCGGCCAACCGGCGCCGTGCGTCAGTCCGTCTATCTAAGCCTACTTAAGTCGGATAAGCGAGCCGGCAGCGCCACGCTCGTGCGCTATGCATAGACAAGTCTGTCGCGCATTTTGCTGGACTGCAACATAGCCGGCGGCGACGCCGAGAGGCAGGACCGGAAGTCCTGACCATTTTTATCACCAACGGCGAAATCGGCCGCTTCGCCCCCGACGGATGGGCCATTGCTCCAGACTAGACCTTGAATTCCTCGATTTTCGAGACCGCTTGCCTCAGCGCCTCGGACCAAGCTGACGAGAGATTGCGGAAATACTCGTCATCAGCGCCGACCCGCTTGCCGCGCGTGACGTTGAAAGAGTCACGCTCATAGATCAGCACGTCGATCGGCATGCCGACGGAGAGGTTCGATCGCAGCGTCGAGTCGAACGACAGCAGCATCAGCTTGGCCGCTTCGCCAAGGCGCATGTCGGCGCGCGCCACACGATCGAGGATCGGCTTGCCGTACTTGTGCTCGCCAATTTGCAAAAACGGCGTGTCGTCGGTTGCCTCGATGAAGTTGCCCTCCGGATAGATCTGGAACAGGCGCGGGCGCTCGCCCTTGATCTGACCGCCGAAGATGAAGCTCGCCGAAAATCCGAGCTTGCTGGCTTCGAGCGCCGCTCCGTCGATGCGCCGACCCTCGCGGAGCGCATCACCCACCACACGCGCCGCACGATACATATTCGGAGCATTGAGAAGTGTGGCGACGCCTTCGCTAGGCTCCGCCGCCATGGCCTCATCGAGCAGGCTGACAACAGATTGCGTCAGCGCGAGATTGCCGGAGCCCAAGAGCACGAGGACGCGATCGCCCTCGATGCACCAGAGCTGCAGCTTGCGGTACTGCGCAATATTGTCGATGCCGGCATTGGTGCGCGTGTCTGCCGCGAACACCAAGCCGTGCTCGAGCCTGAGCGCCACGGCATAGGTCATTCTTCTTTCGTCCTCGGTAAGGCAGGCGCCCTAGAACAAGCCTTGAATCTGGCCCTTGTCGTCCAGGTGGATCGAGTCAGCAGATGGCACGCGCGGCAAGCCCGGCATCGTCATGATCTCGCCCGTGACGACAACGATGAACTCGGCGCCGGCCGACAGCCGCAACTCGCGGATGGGCACGATGTGACCCGTCGGCGCGCCGCGCTTCGTCGGGTCGGTCGTGAACGAATACTGCGTCTTCGCCATGCAAACGGGAAAATGGCCGAAGCCGGCGGCTTCGAAATCCCTGAACTGGCTTTCGACGGTGGCATCGCAAGAGATATCCGCGGCGCGGTAGATTTCCTGTGCGATCGTCTTCACTTTGTCACGCAGCTTCATGTCGTCGGGATAAAGCGGTTTGAAGTTCGCCTTACCCTCATCGATGACCTTGACGACGTGGTGGGCGAGTTGCTCGGTGCCTTTGCCACCGTCGGACCAGTGCGTGCACAGGAACGCCTTTGTTCCCATGCTCTCGGCGGCCTTTTGGACTTCCGCGACTTCCGCGTCTGTGTCGGTGATGAATTTGTTGACCGCGACGACAGCCGGAACGCCGAACTTGTTGACGTTCTCGATGTGACGCTTCAGGTTGTCGCAACCTTTTGCAACAGCGGCCGCGTTCTCAGCCTTCAGATCATCCTTGGCGACACCGCCGTGCATCTTCAGAGCGCGGACCGTCGCAACGATGACGACGGCGGATGGTGCGATGCCGGCCTTGCGACACTTGATGTCGAAGAATTTCTCGGCCCCGAGGTCGGCACCAAAACCGGCTTCGGTCACCACGTAATCGGCAAGCTTCAGAGCCGTTTTCGTCGCCAGCACCGAATTGCAACCATGCGCGATGTTGGCAAACGGCCCGCCGTGAACGAAGACGGGGTTGTTCTCGAGCGTCTGCACGAGGTTCGGCGCCAGCGCATCCTTCAGCAGAACCGTCATGGCGCCGTCACCTTTCAACTCGCGGGCGCGGACCGGTTTCTTGTCTCGCGTATAGGCGACGATGATATTGCCGAGGCGGTTCTCGAGATCCTTCAAATCCTTCGACAGACAGAAAATGGCCATCACTTCCGAGGCAACCGTGATGTCGAAGCCGTCCTGGCGCGGAAAGCCGTTCGAGACGCCGCCGAGCGAGTTCACGATCGAGCGGAGCGCGCGATCGTTGACGTCGAGCACGCGCTTCCAGGTGACGCGGCGCTCGTCGATGCCAAGGGCATTGCCCCAGTAGATATGATTGTCGATCAGCGCCGACAGCAAATTGTGGGCGCTCGTTATGGCGTGAAAGTCGCCGGTGAAGTGCAGGTTGATATCTTCCATCGGCACAACCTGGGCGTAGCCGCCGCCCGCCGCGCCGCCTTTGCTGCCGAAGCAGGGGCCGAGCGACGGTTCACGAAGTGCGATGATGGCGCGCTTGCCGATGCGGTTCAGGCCGTCGCCGAGGCCGACCGAAGTCGTCGTCTTGCCTTCGCCGGCCGGCGTTGGGCTGATGGCCGTAACGAGGATCAGCTTGCCGTCCTTGTTTCCCTGGATCTGGTTAATGTAGTCGAAGGTAAGCTTGGCCTTGGTCCAACCGTAGGGGACGAGCGCCTGAGCCGGCACGCCCATTTTGGCGGCCACATCAGCGATCGGCTTTAATTTTGCTTCGCGCGCAATTTCGATGTCAGACTTCACGGCCACAGGTATTTTCCTCCAGGGGATTGCAGTTGGCGGGCGGACGAGCCGGGGCGGCGGGATATTGGACTGTCGTGAGGGGCGCGCCAAGCACCTGCGCCAAAAAATCCGACGCCAGAGCGATCCGGCAGGAACGGTGGCACGGGAAGGGAGTTGCCTCTGCCCTCGGGCGATGAGCTGGAAACTCTCGATGCGGCCCGGAACAGACCCGCGAATGGCGGAAACGCGGCAACCGGACTTGCGCGGCCATTGATGGGGATGGCAAGTTAAAGCATTCGATTGCCACTTTGGCCTGCCTGCTAGCACTTGCCCGAGGAGGACTTCGTCCCATTGGCGGATGATCTAATCCCTGAGAACCTCCGTGACTTCATCCTCAGGCATATCGATTCGATTGCTCAGCTCGAGGCACTGCTGTTGCTCCGCCGAAATCCCGAAGAGACTTGGACGGCCGAGGCCGCCGCGAAGCGGTTGTATATCAGCGAAGCCGATGCCGCGAATGTGCTTGATCGTCTCTGCACCGACGGACTCCTCCACTGCAACGACCATCTCTACCGCTTCGCGGGACAGTCCGACGAGCAGCGCCAGATGGTCGACCGTCTCGCCGACACCTATTCTCGCCATCTCATTCAGGTGACGAACTTGATCCATACAAAGCCGCGCCGGCTCCGAGAATTTGCCGATGCCTTCAAAATTCGGAAGGAGCGCTCGTGATGGCTGCGATCATTTATGGCTTATGTGCCCTGACCGCGCTGACTTGCGCCTACCTTCTGCTGCAAGGCTACCGCCGCGGCGGATACCGGCTGCTGCTGTGGAGCGGACTTTGCTTTGTTGGACTGACGATCAACAATTTGCTGTTGGTCGTCGACAAGCTGATCCTTCCCGCCGATATCGACTTATCGCTCTGGCGCAACGCCACCGTGCTCCTGTCGATGGCGGTTCTCCTTTATGGTCTCATATGGGATACGGAATGACGACAGAGCTCAATCCGGTGATGCTTGGCGCGGCCGCAACGGCATCGCTTGTTGCGGCACTCTTCTTCCTGCGCTTCTGGCGACAGTCACGCGACAGTTTGTTTCTTTGGTTTTCCGTGGCATTCGCGATGGACGCGCTGACGCGTCTTGCCCTTAGCCTCGGCCATATCTCCGATGAACATCAGCCGTTCTTCTATCTTGCGCGGCTTGCGACATTCATCGTGATTATCTTCGCCATTGCGCAAAAGAACTGGCCTCGCAAGCTCGACAAATGAGACGCGGCGTTTTCGCTGGTGTCGCACGAGCTAGGCTTGCCCGCAAAAAAAAGCAGCGGGTTTGCGGACCCGCTGCTTCGGTGCAATTGAAATGGGTTGAGCTTACTTTTTCACGCAAGACTTCGTCGTCTTGTCCCACTTCATGTCTTTCGCTTTCTTGCAATCTGCTTTCGTCTTCGGAGCATCGGCGGCAACAGCCACGATCGGAGCCGCGACGGACAACATGAAGCCGGCGAGCAGTGCGCCACTGAGAATCTTGGAAATCATATGTATTTCTCCTTCGCTTTTCACGGTTATGACAACCGTTGAGCAGGGGTAAATACCTGAAGCCCTTTGCCGGTTTCTGACGGCGGGCATACATTTCCGTAAGCTAGACCGGCTCTCGCCGGATATCCGCCGCGATCAAATTGAGCCTAAGACAATGAACGCCGATTGCTTCACGCAACCGGTCTGACGACGAGCACGGTGGCGTTGTCCTGATAGGGTTCGCGCAGTGCTTCGATCGCACGAATAATGGCGTTGGCGACCGCGGCCGCGCCGTCCGTCGCATAGCCTTGGATTACGCGAGCCAGTTCGGCCGGCTCCAGCGTCGCGATGCCGTCGCTAGCGAGCACCACGTAGTCACCGGCTTCGAGCGCCAGCGGCTGGCGCGAGACATCGATGAGGTCGATCTCTTCTCCGGTCACGGCCGAACGCAGCATGTGACGGCGCGGATCGCGACGCGCTTCCTTTTCTGTCAGCCGCCCTTCCGCAACGAGACGGTCGAGTTCGGGAGCAAGTGAGTGGTCTTCGTTCAGCACGGCGACCTCACCGCGACGAAAGAGAAACAGCGGACTGTCGCCGACGCTGACCCATTCCACGCCGCTTGCGCCGAAGGCCGTGCCGACCAGCGTCGACCCCATGCCGGCGAGCAGCGGGCTTTCCTCGATCTTCGCGGCGATGGCGCCGTTCGCTGCACGTAACGCAGCCATTAAACGGTCGGTGACGGAGCCCGAATGATCGGCGGCGGACTTGAGAAAATTCTCACACACCATGCGGCTTGCAACGGCGCCGCCGGCGTGACCGCCCATGCCATCCGCGAGAACGGCAAAGCCGCCCTGATCATAGCTCGGACCGTCGCTCGACAAACGCACGGCCTCGCCGCCATCCGGCCAGAAGGCAGCGGTGTCTTCCTGATAGTCGCGGGCTCCGCGCGTTGCGGCGACAGCATGCTCGAACGGCGGCATTCGATCCTTAGGTTTCGGATATCTCGGACCAGTCGAAGTCGGCCCCGCAGAACGGCAGGAACGCGACCTGCGTGCGTCCGATCGTGATGACGTCCATCGGCTGCAACGGCACAGGACCCGTCGGGCGCTTGTCGTTCACGGAGACGACGTTGGTTTTAGCAAGGTTTGGTACAAAGAGGAAAGACCGATCATTCGAATCGTAGCGAATGTAGGCCTGAGCCTCGTTTGAGATCGCGTCATCGCCGAAATCGAGCGGGATGCGATTTTCAGTTGACCGGCCAACGGTGTTATTGCCTTCGAAGATCGGGCGGAATGACCCGAGACCAGGGCCGCCGACAAGGACCAGGAAGCCGACCGCGGGGTCGCGTTCAAAGGCACTATGCGCGATTTTTTGCCGTCCTCGTACCAGCACCGTGCGAGGCGGGGCTTCAGCCTCTTCGAGCTTTTCAACCTTTTTACCGGCCGGGCGGACGACACGGGTCGTCGGTGGGGAGTCGAGTTCGACAACAGCGGACGGCTGGGCATTTTCAATTTTCGGCGCCGGTTCAAGGCGTGCCAAGCGAGCCGCTTCTTCGGCGCTCGGGCTCGCGGGCTTCGCAGGCGCCGGAACGGCAATCTTGTCGTCGCTCGCACCATTGGCCGGCAGGGCTGGCGGCACCGCCGGTGGCACGGCGGTATCTTCGCGGCCGGCGGCCATAAGCGCATCTTTCAGGGAACCAAGAAATTTGTGCGCCTTCATGCCTTTTGCCTCATTGCCGGCAGTCGTCTCGCGCCGCTCGATGGCCATGCTACCGTCTCCTCATGCTTTGAAAGGCACGAGCCACCCCGTGCCGGGAAAAGTGCGATGTCACGCAAACGCATGGATACGAACCTGGGACAAGTGTCGGCAAAGCGGCGCGTCAGGCGAAGCCGTCTCGAAAGCGAAGCCGGCCAGGTCCAAGCTGGATCAGATCGCCGTCGGTGAGGCGGGCCTCGCAGCAGCGCCGGCCGTTGACGATGAGCCCATTGCCTTCGACGCCCGAAAGATCCGTTATGTGCCAGTCGTCATATTCTTCGCGATGGATTGCGGCGTGATAGCGGTGGATTGAACCGTTCGGGATGCGAATGTCGTTATCATCCTCGCGGCCGATGCGCAGCATATCGCGCTGAATGGCACAGCGCATGCCCGTACCGCCGGCCTCGATCTCGACGAACGGGTGACCGCCGCGACCATTCGTTGCTGTTGCGATTTTGGCGTCTAAATCTTTATCGCGCCCCGGCCTATAGCGGCGAGTCGCGTCGCGGGAACGGGTCAGAGGCCGAGTGATTCGCGCCAAGAGGGTAAGCATCGGAAATCCGATTGCGAGAGCGAGACCAAGCATCAGCGCCGGAGCGGCGCGATAGCCTTCGAAAATCGCGGTGGTGGAAATTTTCGTAAGCGTCTCGCTGATCTCTCGTGCACTTACCGTGTCGAAGGCATAAGCCGGAGAAGTCAAGACTGCTACTGCAAGCAGAATCGACGTAATTGCCATCACGTTTGCAAATTTCAGCCGACGCGCGTGCGTCATGATTCGTGTCCCGGTCGCGCTGTTGCGATTTGGCTTATTGATGGCGGCGGTAACATGGCCGGAAAGAGACACATTCGGGATTTATTCATCTTGGGTTCATCGCCCGTCGAGCCGCCACATTCTTCCGGCATGCGGGCAATGCGGAGAATACGAGATTCAGGCTGGCGGGCCGTCAACGGTCTGGCATCAGGGACACATAACCGAAGCGCACGGAACAATCGCGCACGGGGACCATGACGCAGCTTGTCGCTTTACCTGACGGCACTGAGCTTGCGGGCGATTATAAAATCGTGCGCGTCCTCGGCGCGGGCGGCTTTGGCGTCACTTATCTCGCCGATGAGACAGCACTGTCGCGCAAGGTCAGCATCAAGGAGTATTTCCCGAGCGACTTCGCGGTGAGGTCACAAAACCTCAAGGCGACGCCCCGGTCGAACGGTTGCACAAGCGACTACAACTGGGGCCTCGATCGTTTCGAAGACGAGGCGCAGACGCTCGCGCGGTTCAATCACGGCAACATCGTCAAGGTGCATCGGATTTTCCGGGCGAACAACACCGCCTACATGGTGCTGCATTTCGAGGAAGGTCAGAGCCTCAAGTCGTGGCTGAAGACGCTGGGGCGCGCGCCGCGGCAGAAAGAACTCGACGCGATCGTCGCGCCGCTGCTCGACGCACTCGAAACAATTCACAAAGCCGACTTCCTGCATCGTGATATTGCGCCCGACAACATCATCATCCGCAGCGCCGGCGATCCGGTGCTGATCGATTTCGGTGCAGCGCGCAGCGACATCGCCGCGCATTCAAAAACCAAAACCGTGTCGGCCCTCGTCAAGCCCGGCTACAGCCCTTACGAGCAGTACGCCGAGACGAGCCGTCAGCAGGGTCCGTGGACCGACATCTACGCCTTTGCGGCGACGCTTTATCACGCCGTCACAGGCAAGCGGCCGCCCGATTCACCGTCCCGTATGCTGAAGGACGAGATGGTGCCGGTTCGCGAAGCGGCGCTCGGCGGTTATCGCGCCTCGTTCCTCGACGCCATCCAGCAAGCCCTGGCGCTCGCCGTCGACAGTCGGCCAAAATCGGTCGCGGCATGGCGCGCCACTTTGCTGGCGCCGGAGCCTGAAAAGCCCGGTATCCTCCAGCGCTTCAAGGAAAAGACGGAAGTACGCCGCCGCCGGGATCAGGCGCAGCGCGCGGCTGAGCCAATTACCGCTGGTGCGGTTCCACCGCCACCGGATGCACCCGGCCCGAAAGGCGGCCTTCTCGATTTTGTCGACGCGCTGAAGAAGCCGCTCTCGAACGGGCCGCCTTCTTCGCCGCCGCCGGTCGTTGCGAAGAAATCGCCGACCGCCGACAAGTCGAAAGTCGAGAAACCCAAACTCGAAAAACCAAAGGTCGAAAAGCCGAAGCCTGAAAAGGCCAAAGCGCCCGACAAGATTTTAGCGCTTCCGCCACCGCGAGTGGCCGCAGAAAAGCTGCGCTCGAAACCACGGCTGCGACCGAAACCGGACGTATCGCGAAGCCGCCCGCTGACGCGTGGCCTCAGGACCAAGCTCATTGTTGCGATGGCATTGGCTGGCGTCGTGATCGCATTCCATGACCGGTTGGCGCGCATTATCGCTGTTCCGGGCACGGCTGGCATCACCACCGGCGCCATTTCGACCACCACCGCAAACGTCGATCTGTCACTGACGGAATCCGCCGAGATCAAGGCATACGACGGCCCGGTCGAAAGCTTAAGCCTCACTGGCGACGGCCGCTTGATCGTCACGACGTCGCGCCAGCCTGAACTCAAACTCTGGTCGTTCGATACGCACGACGCAAAAGGCACGATAGCGCTCGAAGACGGACCCGCGACGTCGCTGGTGGTGCGCAACAATCGCGCCATTACCGGACACGCCAACGGCACCGTCGCTCTCTACGATCTCGACACGAAGCAACGGCTCTACCGCTTCAAGCGCAACGACGCGCGGATCTGGGCGGCGGCGTTCATCGGCTCGGAGGATCGTATTGCGGCCGCCAGCCACGACTGGACCGTGGCGCTCTGGGAGACGTCGTCGGAAAGCCAACCGGCAGCGCTGCTCGAAGGTCATGAAAGCGCGGTACAAGCTCTCGCCGTCGATCACTCAGGCCACTGGCTCGCATCAGGCAGCGCCGACCGCACCGTCCGGTTGTGGAATCTCGACACACGCGAGACACGGCGTACGTATCGCAACAGCTCCGATTTTCTTTCGGCGTTAACCTTCTCGCCCGACGACGCGACGCTGGCGGCCGGTAGCCTCGACGGCACAATCAAGCTGCTGTCGGTCAATTCGTATCGCGTGCAACGCACGCTCAGCGGACATGACACGCGCATTACCGCGCTGGCGTTTTCGAGCTATGACGACCTTCTGGCGTCAGCGTCCGAGGACGGTGTGGTGCGGCTTAGAAGCCTGAAGCGGCCGCACTCATTCTGGTCCCTCAACGGCATCGGCTCCGGCGCCACAGTGCTGACCTTCACTAACGATGGCCGCACGCTGGTTACAGGCGGCCAGGATGGCGTCATCCGGCTTTGGTCTCTCCCGGACCCGCAGATCGCGCAAGGCAACTGATTTCTTTGGCATAACGCCGCCGGGGTGCCTCGACGGGCCGATCGGATCGCTGCATGATGCGGTCCCGCTTCGAGTCTCAGGAGGACTTCCCTTATGGACGTCGATGCCATCATGCTGGCGCGCATCCAGTTCGGCTTCACGATCACCTTTCATATCATCTTCCCGAGCTTCACGATTGGCTTGGCCGCGTTCATCGCGACGCTGCTCGTGCGCTGGCGGATGACCGGACAGGATCATTTCCATCGCCTGGCGCGCTTCTGGACGAAGATTTTTGCCGTATCGTTCGCCATGGGCGTCGTCTCCGGCATCGTGCTGTCCTATCAGATCGGGACGAACTGGAGCCGCTTTTCCGTGGTCGCGGGCAATATCATCGGCCCGCTTCTCGGATACGAGGTGATGATGGCCTTCTTTCTGGAAGCCACGTTCCTCGGCATCATGCTGTTCGGCTGGAAGCGCGTGCCGCCGAATCTGCACGTGCTTTCGGCCATCCTGGTGGCGGTCGGCACGTCGCTCTCGGCTTTCTGGATTCTTTCCGCCAACAGCTGGATGCAGACGCCGACGGGATATGAGATGAGAGACGGCATCGCCTATCCGCTCAGCTGGTACGAAATCGTCTTCAATCCGAGTTTCCCGTACCGTTTCGCGCACATGTTTACGGCGGCGTATCTGACGACATCGCTCGTCGTGCTCTCGGTCGGAGCGCGCTATCTTGTTGCGAAGCGTTTCGAACAAGAAGCGAAGACCATGATACGGATGGGGCTCGGCATGGTTGCAATCCTCGCGCCATTGCAGCTCTTTATCGGCGACCAGCACGGCCTCAACACGGCGGAACATCAGCCGGCCAAGGTCGCCGCAATGGAAGCGCACTGGGATGGCAGCAAGCCCGCGCCTCTCATACTTTTTGCCTGGCCCGATGCAAAGGCCGAGACCAACCATTTGGAATTGGCGATACCAAACCTCGGCAGCCTGATCATCAGGCATGATCCGAATGGGCTTTTCAAAGGCCTGAAGGACTTCAAGCCCGAGGACCGGCCGCCACTGTTGCCGGTCTTCTTCGCCTTCCGTGGGATGGTCGGCATTGGGCTTCTGATGATCACCATCGGCGCCATCGGCGCCTTCCTGTGGTGGCGGCGCAAGCTCTTCGATGCGACCTGGTTTTTGCAGCCGCTGACGTATGCTTGGCCGCTCGGGTTCATTGCCATCATTTGCGGGTGGTGGGTGACTGAGACCGGACGGCAACCCTATGTCGTCTACGGCGTATTGCGGACCGTCGATGCGGTGTCGCCCGTCGCCTTTGGTGCGGTGCTGACCTCGCTCATCCTATTCGTGCTCATCTATTCGAGCGTTTTCTCGATGGGCATTCTCTACATCAACAGGTTGATCGAGAAAGGCCCCGAAGGAAAGGCCATCGAGCCCGATACCCATCCGGAAGATACTCTCGGATCGCGGCCCCTCGCCGCTGCGCAGGAAGCCACCCGTAGCGCCTTGAGACCAGGGAAGTAACTCATGGATCTTTTAGCATACTGGCTGCCGCTCGTCTGGGCCGCAATTCTCGCAGTCGCCGTGACGCTCTACGTCATCCTCGACGGCTTCGGGCTTGGCCTTGGCATTCTCTTTCATGTCGAGCCGCGGGAAGAACGCCGCGACGTGATCATGAACACCATTGCGCCGTTCTGGGACGGCAATCAGACGTGGCTCGTCATGGGCGGCGCCGGATTGTTCGTCGCTTTTCCGAAGGCCTACGCCATCATCATGTCGGGGCTCTATATTCCAATCATCGTAATGCTGCTGGCCCTGGTCTTCCGCGGCGTCGCGTTCGAATTCCGATGGGTGTCGAAACCCAAGAACGAGTTCTGGGATTTGGCGTTCGCGTGGGGCGCGCTTGTCGCCACCTTCGCGCAAGGCGTCGTGCTTGGCGGGCTTCTGCAAGGCATTACCGTTCAAGACCAGCACTTCGCCGGTGGTACGTTCGACTGGCTGACGCCGTTTGCACTATTTTGCGGCTTGGGGCTTGTCGCCGCGTACGCACTGCTCGGCACAACGTGGCTGATCTACAAGACCGACGGCGACTTGCAAGACTGGGCGAGGAATGCCGCCAAACCGGCACTGATGCTCATGCTGGCGTCGATTGTCGCCATCAGCCTTTGGACGCCCTACTCGGTACCGCGTATCGCGGAACGCTGGTTCGCTTGGCCCAATATCCTCTATCTTGCACCAATTCCATTGCTGACTTTGGCTGCGGCGCGATACTGCTGGCAAGGCATAGAAAACATCTCCTTCGATGCGCAGCCGTTCATATCGGCGGTCGCGCTGTTTCTGCTCGGGCTGCTTGGTCTTCTGATTTCGAACGTGCCGTATCTCGTGCCCGACTCGCTCACCGTCTGGCAGGCGGCCGCAGCCCCCAGCTCACAGATGTTCATGCTGGTTGGGACCTTGCTGCTGCTGCCAATCATCCTTGGCTATACGATTTTTGTGTATTGGACGTTCCGGGGCAAGGTGCGCCAGGGCGAGGGATACCACTGACGCGCCTCGCAATTCCGCATTAGACGCGCAATCGCGGGGTAGCGCCCACGTTTGCGACAAAGGTCTGCCATCATTCTTTCCAGAATGATCGAACGCGAATCACGCTGGGAGAAACTTGATGTTCGGCTGGCGCAGACGCAGCGAAGGCTTCGAGTGGCGCGAATACGTGCGGACAACGATTCTCGTTCGCCGCGCCGATCGCCAGCGCCGTGTCGAGGATGTGCGTGTTGCGGCACTGGAAAAGGTCAAGCACGCACGCGACGCCGGCGTTGACGCCGGCCGTGCCGGCGCTGCATTTGCCGGTTCGCAATTTTCAAAGTTCTTATCTTTCATTGGGTCAGCGTTGCTCGACCTGCTCGTCGCCGTCTTCTATGCCGCGACGCGCTGGTCCAAGTTCGCAATGGCCGTGCTTTCCGATGCGCTGAGCCGCGTCGCCGGCCCGTTAGTCGATGCCGCGCGGGGTCCGGCGAATGTGGCGCGCGACAAGATCCGGGCAATGCCCGACGTCGCGCGCAAGCTGCCTATCAAATCGAAACATGTCATCGGCGCTGCAACCGTCTTGGGTCTCATCTATTTGGGCGGACCGATCCTCAGAAGCGCGGATGGCGTTGCCGTTGCAAAGATTACGCCCGGAACCGCACCCACCGCGTCGGAAATTTCCGGCAGAGCCACGGCAATAACCGGCGATCTGATGCGCGTCGGCGGAAAGCTCGTGCGTCTCGATGGCGTCGAGGCGCCGGCGCCTAGTCAACCCTGCTATCGTTCGAACGGCCGTCGCTGGGGATGCGCCGCCGCAGCGCGCGCAGGTCTCCGCAAGATCGTTCGCCGCAAGGCCGTAACCTGCACGCCGTCCGGCAAGGGCGAATCTGGTTACGTCCTGGCCCGATGCGTTATCGACGGAACCAAAGACGTCGCAGCTGAACTCGTGCGAAACGGCCACGTGTTCGCGACGAGCTCTTTCTTCAATTCGCTGAGCAGCGAAGAGGATGAGGCACGAAACGCCAAAGCCGGTATCTGGCAGGGCGAAGTTGCACGACCGCAGGAGTGGCGCGAACATGCCTGGGCCGATGCGAAGCGCGACGCGCCGGACGGTTGCCCGATCAAGGGACTCGTGCGCGCCTCGTCCAAGCAATACGAATTGCCTTGGTTTGCCGATTATGGGCGCGCCAAAGTCCGCACGGAAAGAGGCGAGCGCTGGTTCTGTAGCGAAGACGAGGCAAAGGCCGCGGGCTTTCAGCCGTCAGACCAGTCCTAGAGAGTGCAATTGGCACCCATCCGGCCAAAAAAACCCGCGGTCGGGGGAGACCGCGGGCGAAATAGAACTTGCGCCATTTGGGGGATGTGGGACGGCGCTGAAGCTCTAGGCTCTCAATACAGCTCACAGTCGCAACCGTTTCAAGTGCGCGGGCGACGTGATTCGCGTTTTGTTGTCAATCTGTGCCTTCTTGGCAAGCGCTAATGGCCGAATTGCAACGCTTTGATTGGGCTGAATAAAGGCCTCAGGCCGCGACTATTGCCATTGTACAACAAACGGCGACACCTTCAGAGTGACCGGATCGCCCGCCGAATGCGCGTAGCCAATGTCCGCCACGACGCCGGAAAAGCCTGGGCTCGAATCCGATTTGAGTGCCAATGAGCGGTTTTCGATCCGCAATTTTCCGTCGATCCAGAGTCGCAATATGCCGTCCCCGGCGCCTTTCGAATTGAGTGCGATCTCCTGCTCCACGGGGACCCAACGTCCTAGTGGCCATGGTCCTGACTCCACCGTCGCGCCTTGCCACAAAGTACCAGCGCCGACTGAACGAACCTCGACGCCGCTGCCGCCGCCCTGGGCCCATCCGACTCGCGCAACGTAGCCGTCCGATGGCGTCTTGGCATCGAGTTCGGCGATGTCAGAAGCGGCGTAGAGACCGGGCAAGTAACCTGGTTTGGCAAAGGCGAACGAGGCTGGCAGAAATACCCGATAGGACAGGCACGCAGAGGTTGCTTTTGCGAGCTCGGCAGATTGCCAGGTGAAGCCGACGCCGTTGCGCGCGGTCTCATCCTCGACATCGGTCGACGCAAGGCTGACTTGCATGACGGCGTCGTTGCCGGCGCCAGAACCGAGTATCTGAGCGTTTGTCAAAATCCCCCACTCGCGTGACCCGGCGCGGCCTTGCAATTCGATCGGTGTGAGGAGATTGCCGCGTTGGCTGTCGAGCGCAAACTGCTTGCCGGCGGGATAGCGCGCCGTGCATGGCGCAACGATATCGGTATGAAAGAACGCAAATCCCATATAGGCGAAAACAGTAATCAGGATTGCGCCACCAGATAAGTTGAAGACTATGGCGCCGCTGTTGATGTCACGCATAACGAGGCCTCAATTGAACGGCATTTTTTAAGTCCCGAACCCAGTACAACGATAAGCTGCCAATCCTCGTGCGCGGAGACCAACACGCACATACCTTAAATAATGTTTCTAAAATTTCAGTTGCTCGCCTTTGAATAGGCGAGGCAGCCGCTGGGGCGGTCCCGATATAAAGCGGTCGAACTGACGATCAGGGATTGCGGCCTACACCCCTTCACGCGGCGAATGCCGGATCGCCCCTGTGGAAAAAAAACGCAGGCTGAAAGCTTATGCCAAGGCCCATTACACAACGCCCATACGGATCCGCCGTAAGTTTATGTTGCAGATTCACACCATAGGCCGCCGCTAAAGTTTCCGGATTGGTCTCTTCGCTGCCTTTTCCATTCCGTGCCGCTAGAGTGCCGCTCGCTGAGGGGCACGCGTCAGGTCAGCGGAGGGGTGCGTTTAATGTTTCGTAGTTTGCTATTGGGGCTGTGCGCCGTGTTGGCGACAAGCGTCTGGACGAGCGCTGAGGCTCGCTACAGACACCATCGGCATTATCACCATAACTATTCCGATAGCCGTGATCAGCTCATTATCATTTCCGAACAAGACGTCGACCTGTCACTCGATCGATTTACGATCGATGTTAGACAGGCGAAGGGAGCCTACAAAGGCATTCGCGTCAAAAACGCGATGGGCAAGTTGTTCGATCTGCAGCGGGTCCAGATCGTCTACAGCGATGGCACGGTTCATAACGAAGATCGCCAGATCGATATGTATTGGGGCGAGCGCAGCCGTCCAATCAATGAAACGCCCGACAGCCGTTTTATCGACCAGATCAACATCACGCAGGAACCGGGCCCCGGCCGCGGGCGCCTGCAGGTGATCGGGATCCAGGACGGTGAAGGACGCAGAATGGACCGCTCCGGACGAGGCGGCGGCTCGTACACGACTTCATCGCCACGACCGTCGCGGCCATCGAGCAATTCGGACTCGGAGGTCTCGAGCGATATGCCCGTAAGGCCAACGGTTCCCGAACCGACGCAAACGGCGCCCGGTCAAGAAACCGCCGGCGGAGACGTTTTGTTCGGCGCGCAGTACGTCGGTTTCCTAACCGATCGCGACGTCATCCGCGTCGGCAACGAAGTCGGTAAGTTCGCGAAGATCCGGCTACGCATTCTCGACAACGACATTCACATCAACGAACTGAAGGTCGTCTACAACAACGGCGAAAGCGACACGCTTGCCATTGATGCCGACATCCCGAAAAATTCTCGTACAGGTTGGATCGACCTGCGAGGAGACCGGTTCATCAAAGAGATCCAGATGGTCTACCGCTCGCGGCCGAACTTCAACGGCCAAGCGCGGGTCGAAATCTTCGGCAAATATGCGCCAGGCTGGCTTGGGCCCCACGGCGAAGGCCGGAAGTACAATCAGGGCTGGGTGCTACTTGGAGCACACACGGCAGGCTTCGTCGGCTTCGACAAGGACTCCATTCCTGTCGGAAGCAACGAAGGCGGCTTCAGGCGAATTCGCGTCACGGTTCGTGATCGCGCCATCACCTTGAACGAAGTCAAGGTCGTCTATTCCGATGGCGTGGAAGAGACGATACCAGTGCGTACGCGCGTCGACGCAGGCGGTACTTATGGACCGATCGATCTGAAAGGCGAGAGGCGCCAGCCCATCGATCACATCGAAGCCAAGTACCGGTCGCGTTTCTTCGACGCCTCCGCCAAGGGCAAGGGCTCGGCGATCGTCGAGGTCTGGGCCCAGCATTACTGAGGCTTCGGACCAGACGTGACGCATTTTCGAAAATGGAGGGGGCCGGCGATTGTCGGCCCTCTTTTTTCGATTGCTGGCGCCACGTGTCCGTTATTTCATGCGACACAGAGCAAAACGCGCCACAACACACGCATTTCTGACGCAAATGGCATCGACTCAGTTTCCCGAAACGAGTGGAATATGCTACGCGACGCCGATCGGCGGACGGCATTCGATTCCACTCCTGGGGGACCCAAGCCTTGAACTTGAGAATTCAGCAACCGCTTCATGCAGAGAGCCGCGTCGACATTCTCGCACGTGAGCCGCGTCCAGCGCAGGTCATCGGTTCCGATCCGATGCCCGAGACGCAAAAGCAGCGCGTCCGCCGCCTTGCTGCACATTGTCAGAAATATCGCGGCTCGGTGCCGAAGCTTGCCGTACGCCAATTGATCACGACGTTGGTACCTCTCGTCGTCGTCATCGGCGCGATGTTTGCGACGGTCGAATCCGCTTATTGGGCGACGCTGCTTCTGGCGCTGCCCGCAGCCGGCCTGCTGGTCCGCGCCTTCATCATCCAGCACGATTGCGGCCACGGTTCATTCTTCGCCTCGCGTACGGCCAACGACTTTGTCGGCAGATGTATGAGCGTGCTGACGTTCGCGCCATATGCGGTCTGGCGGCGCGAACATGCGCATCATCATGCATCGTCAGGCAATCTCGACCGCCGCGGCGCCGGCGACATCGACACCATTACTGTCCGTGAATATCTTCAGCTCTCCAAGCTAAGGAAGCTGCGCTACAGGCTCTACCGGCATCCGCTTTTTCTCTTTGGGCTCGGCGTACCGGCTTATTTCGTCATCCTTCAGAGACTGCCTTGGCTTCACGCTCTGCCGCCGCGCGACACGTGGCGCAGCGTCGTCGGATTGAACGTCGGACTCGTCGCGTTCTATCTACCGCTCATCTATATCTTCGGCTTTTCCAACGTGCTTTGGGTCGGATTGCCGGTTCTACACATTGCGTCGGCTACGGGCGGTTGGCTGTTCTTCATTCAGCATCAGTTCGAGGAGACGACCTGGGACAAAGCCGAGGGCTGGGACTTCCAGGTCGCGGCACTCCTCGGATCGTCCTACTATAAAATGCCCAGGGTGCTGAACTGGTTCACCGGCAACATAGGTCTACACCACATCCATCACTTGAACAGCATGATCCCGAACTACCGGCTCCACGACTGCCTTGCCGCCAGTCCCGAACTGAAGTCGATCAATCGGCTCACATTGCGCGACAGCATCAAATGTGCGCGGTTGAAATTGTGGGACGAAAGTCAGCGCCGCCTGATCGGCTTCAACGAGCTTCCGGCGTACGCCTGAAGCGGTGCACGTGGGACAATGGTCCCGGGCAGCGAGATTTTATTTCGGAAGACAACGGGGCTCGCCGCAAGGCGGGCCCTTTCCAGTTGATCTTCACGCATTGCGCCGCATGACCTTGCTAAGCTGCACGCAGGCTGCAACACGTAGTCCGCAATAACGCTCCAGCGCACGTGCGATCCAGACCCGAAAACCATGACAAAGAACGACGAACGAGGCCTGCCTGACGAGCTGATAACAGTTCGCGATTGGCTGAGATACGCCGTCACGTCGATGACGCGCGCCAAGCTCGTCTACGGTCACGGCACCACGAACGCCGTTGACGAAGCCGCTTTTCTGGTCCTAGCGACGCTTGACCTGCCGATCGACAACATCGATCCCTGGCTCGACGCGCGGCTGACCGCAACAGAACGCCAGGCCGTTGCCGCCATCATTTCAAAGCGTATCGAAACGCGCAAGCCCGCCGCCTATTTGACGAATGCGGCTTACATCCAGGGCCGCAGGTTTTATGTCGATGACCGCGTGATCGTTCCGCGCTCGCTTATTGGAGAACTCCTGGCGCAGGATCATCTTGCAGCGATCGTTCCCGATCCGATGGCCATCAATCGCGTGCTCGATCTTTGCACGGGCTCGGGGTGTCTCGCGATCCTCGCCGCTGAGGCATTCCCGGCCGCGGAAATTCACGCATGCGATATTTCGGACGATGCGCTCGCGGTCGCCGATCGCAACGTCCGCGACTATCGACTGAAGGCGCGTGTTCGCACCTTCAAGACCGATCTCTTCGATGGGCTTCCTTCCGGCGCCTACGATCTCATCATCTCGAATCCGCCGTACGTAAGCGCGAAGGCCGTCGAGGCGTTTCCGCCGGAGTATCGGGCCGAGCCGCAGATCGCGCATCTCGGCGGCGCCGATGGTCTCGACCTCGTCCGCCGTATTCTTGACAGTGCCGGCAGCCGCCTGACGCCCAACGGAACTCTCATCGTCGAAGTCGGGACTGGAAAGAGGGAGCTCGAAGCGGCGCGGCCAGACTTGCCCTTCTTATGGCTCGACACGGAAGACAACGAAGCCGAGGTCTTCACGCTCCGGGCCGGAGACCTGAAACCGTCACGATCCCGCAAAGGGAAGTTGACGCGGTGATCCGCGCAAGGCGGAGAACCTCGCGCGCCGCCAGCAGGACCACCGCGTGTGTCGAACGGTGTGCGTCAGCCGAATGCGCCGAAGTGATGCGCAATGCCGGTGCCGATCTCGCGCATGAATTCGTAGGACGATTCCATCGACGTCAAGATTTCGGTTTCAAGGCGCGCATAGTCGTCAATGCCGCGCGGCCGGTAGCTCGCTTCTTCATCGAAGTCGGGCGAGCCTTTTCCACCAAGGTTCTTGGCATCGTGCGGGAAAGCCTTGCGCATGATGCTCACGACTTCCGGAATTTCGAGGCTCAGAGCCATGTCCAAAACCACGCTGTGGGATAGGCCGTCTTGCGGCGTAAAGCGCGGAAGCTGCGCTGCAAGAATATAGATGCGCATGATCAGCGCCAGCCTGATCGCCTGCAACAGATCGAGTTCAAGGCGGGTGGCATCCGGAACCTTGCCGCCCTCGATGTTTTGATCTTCGAGAATGGAGTGCAGGTCGATGGCGTCAAGCCGCAGAAGATGAACGAGTTCGGAAATGGCGCCCTGCCGGTCATCGGGCAACAGGTGCGTCGCAAGCGTGCGGAATGCGGCGTTCAACGTCTGCTCGCGACCCCACGATGCGCGCGCCGCCCATAGTCCGGCATCGAACACCTTGGCATTCGCCGCCATCGCATTGAGGCTCGAGATCGTCTTGGCGTAGGCAATCATCGCAAGCAGAGACTGCAAGCGCTTCGACGACTTCGCCAGTTTGTTGAACCGGTCGAGGTCGCTTCCGACGGCGGTTCCGAGGCCCGCAACGACGTTGGCGATATAGCCGAACTGCTGCAGGATCGCATTATTCGGAATGGCGCGCATGCGTGCCGGATTGCCACGATCCGATGTGTGCTCGCCTTGCCGCTTCACGGGCCGCGAACCGGTCTTGAACAACAGGTTCGGCCCGAAAGCGCCGAGCACCGCCCGGTACCCGTCATGCGCAAAGAGCTTCTGCTGGAAGGCCCTGAGCCGCAGGAAGAAATCCAGACTGAAATTCTGTTCGGAATAGAAAGGATCGTTTTCGACGCGCGGAATTTCGCCGTCCATGACGACGGTCGCCAAGGCGCGCGTCGTCAGGGCACGGTTGCCGAAATACATGTAACCGTCGCCGCCCTGGAAGCTCGTCTCGTGCTTCACGGGTATCTTGGCATCGGCGAAACGGTGACGCGACTCGTCCGTCATCAAGTAGTGAAGCCGCGTATAGAGAGTGCCCGGATGCGCTCCGCGGCCTACCGACTCTCCGTGCGTCGAGAAGATCAGCGTCTCGACTCCGTCGAGCTTCGCCTTATCAACGAGCGCCGCAAGACCGTTATAGTACCGCTCAATCGCCAACGTTGCCGGAATCTGGCCGATGAAGCGGCCGGCGTCCGAGAACCCCGTTTGGATGCTGAGCCGCTTACGGCCACCAACATATTCCCGGTAGGCTTCCTCCTCGACCAGGCGCTCCATGATGCGTGCGCCATTCTCGAGGCCCGACGGTGTTTCGAACAGCGGCGAGATGTCAGTGATATTGTCGACGCCGAATAGTTTGGCGAAGAACACCGCGATCAGGATCGTTGCAGGCGATTCAGCCTCGGCGATCAAAAATCGGATCGGAGTTTCCTTGTCGACATGCTTTTGGATTTGGGCCGTCAGCGCGAACTGGCGAATGGCCGTCGCCGTTTCGAGATCGAGAGTGGCGAAGTTGACCGTCTCGCGCGGGCAGTTCTTGATCATCTCGACAATGCGAGCGAGCGACTGGCTCTCCGTTAGATCGCGAGTCCATGGTTCGTGCACGTAGGCGCGGAAGGCGTTATTCAATTGCAGAGCGTTTATGCGCAAATGGATATGCGCCGTGCCGAGGCCCGTGGCGGCGACGAGCCCGGCCAACGCCGCAATGGCGCGCTTCATCTGCGGCGCTTCAACCGCATCGATCAGGTTGTCGAACAGCGTCTGCAACGGCTCGACCGTCAGCAGATTGTAGCCGTCAGTTTTGGTAATGACGTTGGCGGCTTTCGCAAGGCCTGTGGGATCATTCGCGAAATTCTCGAGGGCTTTTATCTGCTCATCGACTGCGGCTATGCCGAGATCTAGTTTGCCGACGATCTGGCGTGCGATGCGTTGCGTCGCGTCGCCACCTTCGAGCTTGTGCTTCAGAACAACAAACCGTTCGCGGATATCTGCCAGCGCCGCACGCTTTTCCAGTAACCGCACCTGGAAGGAGAATGTCCAAGCAATGTCGTTGCGGCCGTCGAGGTCATAGCCGACCCATGACGCGAAGGTCGTGAGTTTCGGCCGCAGCTTGAATGCCGCGTCGCCAAATTTCTGAGCCGCGACGCTGAAGAACCCATGCAGCAACTCTTCGTAGGCGTTGCGCAGATTGCCAATCGCGCCTTGCACGCACTTGTGCTCGTGCTGCAGCGTCAACGTCTCTTCGGGACGGTGGGGCAAGCCGATCGTCACGTCCTTGGCAGGCGTGTCGGAGACGGCAATTTCGACCATCCGGCGATAGAGCGCGTCGGAAAGACCGAAGGTTGGATGCGCGGTCAGAACGATGCCGGTGCGCGCCCGAGACCAGCGTTCGGCAAACGCCTCGATGGACCCAGCTTCGTTCGCGGTTTTTTCGACATACGTCGTGAAATCTTTAAGCGTCGATGCCTGGTCGACGTAACCGACCTTCTCGCGAAGGCGGCGCGCCCGGCGAACGCAAGCGCGATCCATCAACCGGCCGGCGAGGGCTTTCATCTCGTCGAAAGACACGGCTCCCGATTCAAGCCGGCGCGACAATTCGAAGGCGACGTTCAAAATCGGATTGAGCGATGGGTTGTCAGGGATTTGCGTTCTGAGACGCTTCAATTCCTCGATCAGCTGGCTCTCATCGAGTTTAATCGAGCTTGCAGCTGGCGTCCTGTCCTGCATTAAACCTAACCTCCACGTCCCCGTGCGGGGACAGAATGCGAGCGCCGTTCAGAGAACTCCGCGGCGAAGACCGGAGCGGCGACGCGCTCCGGTCGGCACCGAAATCAAGCTACCTTCTTCATCCGCCCGAGAACTTGCGCGACAGTCGAACCCATTTCCGAAGGCGTTGGCGCAATCGTCACGCCGCAACCTTTGAGGATCTCGACCTTCTCGGCAGCAGACTCACCGAATGCCGACACGATAGCGCCGGCATGGCCCATGCGGCGACCTTTCGGAGCCGACAGACCCGCGATGTAGGCAATCACTGGCTTCTTCATGTGTTCCTTAGCAAACAATCCGGCTTCGGCTTCCTGCGGCCCGCCGATCTCGCCGACCATCAACACGGCGTCGGTCTCGGGGTCGTTCTCGAATGCCTCGAGCACGTCGCGATGCGACGACCCATTGATGGGATCGCCACCGATGCCGACCGACGTCGAGACGCCGATACCGAGCGCCTTCATTTGTTCCGCCGCTTCATATCCAAGCGTACCAGAGCGCCCGACGATGCCGACGCGACCAGCAAGATAGATATGACCCGGCATGATGCCGAGCATCGCCTTTCCAGGCGAAATCGTGCCGGCGCAGTTCGGCCCGGTCAGCACCATGCGGCTCTCTTTCTTGTAGCGCCGCATGTAGCGCTTAACGCGGATCATATCCTGGGCAGGTATGCCATCCGTAATGCAGACGCAGTATTTAATGCCCGCGTCCGCTGCTTCCATGATCGCATCGGCGGCGAACGGCGGCGGCACGAATACGATCGATGCCTCCGCGCCCGTTTCGTCGACAGCGCCCTTGACGGTGTTGAACACCGGCCTGCCGAGATGCGATGAACCGCCTTTGCCCGGCGTCACACCACCCACGACGTTGGAGCCGTAGTCGATCATTTCCTGAGCGTGGAACGTGCCGATGCGTCCGGTGAAGCCCTGGATCAGGATCGGCGTTTTCTCGTTGATGAAGATTGCCATTGCTGCGTCTCCCGACTAGGCCGATTTTTTCGCTGCGGCGACCGCTTTCTTGGCGGCATCGGCGAGCGTTTCCGCACTGATGACTGCCAAGCCGCTATTGTCGATGATCTTGCGTCCTTCTTCGACGTTCGTGCCTGCGAGGCGAACCACGATCGGCATCGTAATTTCGAGTTCCTTGACGGCGTCGACAACACCTTTCGCGACCCAGTCGCAGCGGTTGATGCCGGCGAAGACGTTGACGAGAATGGCCTTTACGTTCCTATCACGAAGAACCGCCTTGAACGACTTCGTGACGCGTTCCGGTGACGCGCCGCCGCCGATGTCGAGGAAGTTTGCGGGCTCCCCACCGGCCAATTTGATCATATCGAGCGTCGCCATCGCAAGTCCCGCACCGTTGACGATGCAGCCGATGTCGCCGTCGAGGCCGACGTAGGCAAGTCCGCGATCCGACGCGTAGGTTTCGCGCGGGTCTTCCTGGCTCTTGTCGCGAAGCTCGGCAATGTGCGGCCGCCGGAACAGCGCGTTTTCGTCGAACGACATTTTCGCGTCGAGCGCCACAACCTGCTTTTCCTTGGTTATGACGAGCGGATTGACCTCAACCATCATCGCATCGAGATCGCGGAAGGCGCGATAGCAACCCATGATCGCGGGCACGAGCTTGTTGACGATCTCGGGATCAACGCCGAGCCCAAAAGCGATTTCGCGGGCTTGGAACTGCTGCATGCCGACTGCCGGGTCGACACTGACGCGGATGATCGTATCGGGCTGTGACGCCGAGATTTCCTCGATGTCCATGCCGCCCGCGGCTGAGGCCACCACGACGATGCGTTCGGAAGCACGATCCATCACGAAGCCGAGATAGATCTCCTTGTCGATATTCGTCGCTTCCTCGATGTAGAGGCGCGACACCAGCTTGCCTGCAGGGCCTGTCTGATGCGTCACGAGTTTGCGGCCGAGAAGAAACTCGGCCGCATCGGCGATTTCCTGCTCGTTCTTGCAGACCTTGACGCCACCAGCCTTGCCGCGGGCGCCGGAGTGGATCTGCGCCTTCACGACGACGGCGCCGCCAAGCTCGCTGGCGCGGTAGGTTGCCTGCTCGGGGCTGTATGCGAGGCCACCGCGCGGGATCGGCACGCCGAACTTCGAAAGAAGCTCCTTGGCCTGATACTCATGAATGTCCATGTCTTGGACCTCCTTGGGATAAGTCTTGCGTTTCCAGCGTGTCTTATTTCTTGTGGGCTGCGTCGGATGCCTTGATGGCCGCGGACGTGACCAGAAGGTTTTTCGCCATCTTCTCCGATGCGGCGTCAATCATCTTGCCGTCAAGTGAAGCAGCGCCCTTGCCCTGGGCTTCGGCTTCTTTCAGCGCTACGAGGATTCGTTCGGCGCGCTCGATTTCTTTCGGCGTCGGCGAGAAGACGTCGTTGCAAAGTTCGATCTGTGAGGGGTGGATAGCCCATTTGCCTTCGACGCCGAGCGCTGCTGCGCGGCGAGCGCCCGCCTTGAAGCCATCGGGATCGTCGATGCCGCCGAACGGGCCATCGATCGGCCGCAGGCCATAAGCGCGGCAGGCGACGGTCATGCGCGACAGAGCGAAGTGCCACTGATCGCCGGGATAGTCCGGATTGAGACCGCCGATGACGACGGTGCGCGCCTTGTTGAAGGCTGCGTAATCGGCGACGCCGAAATGCAGCGCCTCGAGGCGGCTCGGGGCAGAGGCAATTGCTTCGACGTTAGCCATGCCGAGCGGCGTCTCGATGAGCGCTTCGGTGCCGACCCTGTTCTTATAACCCTTGGCTTCCTCGATCTGGCTGACGATGCATTCAACGACATAAACGTCGGCCGGTACGCCAACCTTCGGGATCATGAACGTGTCGAGTTTTGACCCAGCCTGCTCCATGATGTCGACGACGTCGCGATACATGTAGTGCGTGTCGAGGCCGTTGATGCGAACGCAAACCGTCTTACCCGCGCCCTTCCAGTCGAGATCGTTCAGCGCCTGGATGATGTTTTTTCTTGCCTGCTCTTTTTCCGGCGGCGCGACTGCGTCTTCGCAGTCGAGGAAGACATAATCGGCGGCGCTCTTGATGGCGCGATCGATCATGGTCGGGTTGGAACCCGGAACCGCCAGCGTCGAACGCTGCAGTCTTTGCTTGCGGAGCGGGTAAAGCGTGTAACTCATTGGCGTTGCCTTCCTGGCGTTTGTTCGTTGGCACGATGATTGTTGGAGGATGCGGGCACGCGGCATTTTCCGCGAACCGGAACATTCTAAAAATGCTTCGCCCAGCCCTTGCGGGCTGGGCGTTGAATTCAAGCTGCTTTGGCTTTTACCGGCTCGGCGCTGGTCGCCGACTTGACCGCATGCTTGGTGAAGTACTCAGCTGCAGCGCCCGTACCCGAACCGAGCTTGACGGGAACACCGCAGTCCTTGAGCGCCATTTCGACTGCGAAGAGAGCGCCGCCGACCATAAACTCGTCGAGCGCGCCGAGGTGGCCGATGCGGAAGACTTTACCGGCGACCTTGTTGAGGCCGAGGCCAAGAGACGTGTTGTAGCGATAGTAAGCCGTTTTCGTCACGGCGTTGCTGTCGATGCCTTCGGGAACGAGAACGGCCGACACGGTGTCGGAGTACCATTTCGGTTCCTTGGCGCAAAGCTTGAGGCCCCACGCGTGAACGCCGGCGCGTACGCCCGACGCCAGGCGATGATGGCGCGCCACGACGTTGTCGATGCCTTCGCCGAGCAGAAGATCGAGGGACGTGCGCAGTCCGCGGATCAACTGGGTCGCAGGCGTATAAGGAAAGTATCCCTGATCGTTCGTCTTGATCATGTCCTCGAATGCGAAGAAGCAGCGGTTCATGCGGCCGTTCTGGTTCTTGTTTGCATCGAGAGCCTTCTGGCTGACGGCGAGAATGCCGAGGCCCGTCGGTAGCATGAAGCCCTTCTGCGAACCCGAGACGCAGCAGTCGACGCCCCAGTCGCCCATGCGCATCTCAAGCGAACCAACCGACGACACACCGTCGACCATCAGCAATGCGGGATGCTTTGCGGCATCGAGCGCCTTGCGCACGCCAGCGACGTCACTTGCGACGCCGGTCGCCGTTTCGTTCTGCGTGACGAATACGGCCTTGATTTCGTGGCTCTTATCCTTGGCAAGGATGTCGGCATACTTCTCGACGGGAACGCCAACGCCCCACTCTTCATCGCAAACTTCGACTTTGAGGCCGAGACGTTCGGCCATATCGACCCAGAGCAACGAGAACTGGCCGAAGCGGCTCATCAAAACCTTATCGCCGACGGCAAGAGTATTCTCGATTGCCGATTCCCAAGCGCCCGTTCCGGACGAGGGGAAAATGAAAACGCGGCCGTCCTTCATCTTGAAGACCTTCTTCAGGTCCTCGAACACCGGCAGCGTGAATTTCGGAAATTCCGGCGAGCGCATGTCTTCCATCGGAAGATTCATCGATATGCGCACGGCGTCTGGAATCGTCGTCGGGCCGGGAATAAAAAGATGAGGCATAACCGTCATGAGCGTTTCTCCGCAGTGCTTTGAGCCAAGCCGACGACCCCCAAAGTCTGCTGGGGAAACGGTCCGGCGTGCTTTTGCTGATCCTTCCGCCCTATCGCAGATACGGGCGTTGCTCTTTAACTAGCAGGTGGACAGTGAGAGTGGGAACGAAAAAGTCACAACACCCTGTTGGGCAGGTGCGCGGGTAGTCGCACCTACCCACCTCCGGACGTTCGATGCCGTAACAACTTTCTTAGTCATCGTTGCGGTTAACCGAAACGTGCAGCGCAACAGCCATTGCGCGGTTCGACACGCCAAGCTTGTCGTATAAATTTTTTAAATGATATTTCACTGTGTTGCGCGAAATACCGGTGCGCGCCGCGATTTGCAGATTGGTCCAACCGTTCGCAAGTGCAGCAAGAAGTTCGCGTTCGCGCGCCGTCAAACCTTCGAGCGGATCATGATTCAACAAGTCGATGTCGACGTAAGGCAGCGACAAGCGGCCGCGCGCGACGGAAACGACGGCTTCGAGAAGAACCTGCGGATCTTCCGTCTTCGACACGAAACCCCAGGCGCCGCCCTTCACCGAACTTTTGAGAACGTCGTTACTGCGCTCGCCGGTATAGATGACGATGCGCGTCTGCCACTTTTCCTGCTTCACGCGCGCCAGCACGGCGCCGCCAGTCATGTCCGGAAGCGTCCAGCCGACGATCGCTATTTCGACGGGTTTTGCCCGCAACGCTTCGATCAGCGCGGTGCCGCTGTCGTGCACGCCGCAGACCTTGAAGCGTCCGTCGCGCTGCACGAGGGATTCGAGACCTGCTCGAACGAACGGGTTCTGATCGGCAATCGCAACTTCAATCTTGGCGGCCATTGGTGCCACGATCCTTAAGAAGCGGCTGCTGCCATGATCCGCCGCAAGTCTCTCTCAGCCGCGTCCGGAACTAATCGCCAGGCCCGACTCGCACACGTAATCTTCACACAAGGATGCAAATTATTTGAGCAAAAGCGGCTGACAGGTCGTGGCTTTTCGCCCTTGGAATGTTCAGCAACCATTCACCCTGACGGGCGTTTTTTAGCTCAAAGCTATGTATGGAGGCGATGCGATGAAAACGCTGCTTTGCATTCTTACAACTTTCGCACTTGCCGGCATTGCGCCGAGCGTCGCGTCGGCTGCCGATCTAGGCCGCGATTATTACGAAGAGTCGGAGGCGTACGTCGAAAGACCCGTGCCACCGGTTCGCGTCGAGCGCCGGTACTATGAGCCCGACTACTATTACGACGATCCGCCGATCGTAACGTATTATCGCCGCCCGTATCCGTACTACGCTGCCGGCTTTTACCCTTACTGGGGCCCGCGTCGCGGTTACTGGCGTGGCGGTTGGGGGCATGGTGGTTGGGGGCATCGCGGCTGGGGACACCGCGGCCGCTGGTAAGCTTCCGGAAGAGCTTTGGCGACCCCGGCGTGATTCGAACACGCGACCTACGGTTTAGGAAACCGTTGCTCTATCCAGCTGAGCTACGGGGCCAAGCTCGGCGGCGCCTGATACCGGGCGCGGCGAGCGCGAAAACCTATGCGGTCCACATGGCAGCAGGTCAAGCATTGCCGCCCATCGGAGCTGTGCGCTGAACCCCGGCGCCCGAAACAATCTCCGCGTGCCGAAACGCGGGCATCGAACGCCGTTCACCACTTGAGATTGAAAATGTCAGCAATGTGATTTATCTTGAATTGTGGCCGCGAGCGTGCGGGTAAAAAGCCAATCGGCTTAGCGGGGCCCGTGAGTTGGGCCGCTCGCGGCCAATCGCCAATTCTGCGATAAGTCGCTCCGTGGTTGGTTCGACAACCGCCTCGACGATTGGCGTGCGATTTTCACTCGTCATGCAGTCGGGCTCTTGGCGCTCGCCCGCGTCTGTGGTCTGAATTTCAATCATGGGGCGGTTGGTTTTGAGTGTTGTTGCCGGAGCGGCGAGCCTGTTGGCGCCGGCACTCTCGGCGCATGCCGATGACGCCAAAACAATCGAACCCTGCACGCTCGATCCCGGACCGGCGCGGACGGTTGCTCGCATTCTCGATGGCGAAACGTTGACGCTCGATGACGGCAGTGTGGTTCGCCTCATCGGCGCTCTTGCACCCCGGGCGCGCGATGCCGGTGCCGCGGCGGGCGCCTGGCCGCCGGAAACTGATGCCGTCAAAGCGCTTTCCGATCTGGTGCTCGGCAGACGTGTGAAGCTCGCCTTCGGAGGACGCCATAAGGATCGATACGGCCGCTATCTCGCGCACGTCTTTCTCGAAGAAACCTCCGGCGATGAATGGGTGCAGGGCGATTTGCTTGCCGGTGGCCATGCCCGCGTCTACGGCCTGCCGGAAAGTTTTGTCTGTGCGCGCGAGTTGTTGGCGCACGAAGCCGAAGCGCGGCGCAAACACTTGGGGCTTTGGAACAACGGCGTTTACGGCACGAAGCCCGCGAACGTCCCGGCTGCGCTAATGGCGCTGCGCGGAAAATACGAGCGCGTGATCGGAACCGTTGCTTCGGTCGGCCGTACGAAAAGTGCGACCTATCTCAACTTCGGCACGGACTATCGTTCCGATTTCACGGCGCGCGTCGGAAAAAACGTTCTCGCCGCCCATCCGGATTTGGCGCGCACGCTCGACGGCGTTGCAGCGAAAACGGTGATCGTCCGTGGCTGGATCGAACGGCGAAACGGCCCGCTGATCGACGTCGCCGATCCATCCGAGATCGAGGTGATCGATGATGCGGAGGAGCCCTCCGCCGTCAGCGAACGAAGCACGCCCGGGGAAGCGCAACCGGCCCGTGCTCCTGCCGAAGCATCACCCGATTCCGAGCCCCCCAAAAACTTGCGCCCGGCTCCGACGGAAGAAGCGGAACCGGGCGCGGTAAACTTGTAGCGCTAAAGCTTGGCTTTTCGCGTTTATGCGGCGGCCTCGCCCGCTGCTTCACTTTCGGCCAGTCGACGGCCTTTGGCGCTCTTCGACAGGATCTCCGTGATGCGTTGCACGGCGCCCCTCTCGTCGAGCTTTTCGACGGCGGCGAGTTCACGTGCCATGCGATCAAGCGCGTCCTCATAAAGCTGGCGCTCAGAGTACGACTGTTCGGGCTGAGCCTCGGAGCGGAAGAGATCGCGCACGACTTCGGCGATCGAAATCAAATCGCCGGAGTTGATCTTCGCGACATACTCCTGGGCCCTGCGGCTCCACATCGTACGTTTGATGCGTGCCCGGCCTTTGAGCGTATCCATCGCCTTCTTGACCAGCGCCTCGTCGGCGAGCTTGCGCATACCGACGCTTGCAAGCTTGCCGGTCGGCACGCGCAGCGTCAGCTTCTCCTTGTCAAAGGTGATGACAAAGAGTTCAAGCGACATGCCGGCGATTTCCTGCTCCTCGATGCCGACGATGCGGCCGACACCGTGCGCCGGATAGACGATAAATTCGTTGGCCTTGAAACCGTGACGCTGGCTGACGGGCTTCTTTTGAACGGCGAGAATCTGACGCGCGGCGGCGGCCTTTTCCGCGATCGCCTTCGGCGTCGCGGGCCGGTGAGCCGATGCGACGGAAGCGGTCAGCTTCTGGCTGGCCGACTTATGCGCCGAGGCCGGAACGGCCATCGCACGCTGAGGGGCGGGGGCTGCCTTCATCGCGAGATTCGCCGGCGCTGCCGGTTTTTTTGCAGCAATAACGGGCCCAGTTTTTGCAACACCCTTCGCAGCAATCGGCTGGGACTTCTTCAAGGATTTGACAACGGCCGCCGGCTGCGCAACCTTGGCCTTCGCAAGCGACGGCTTCGGAGCGGTTTCAATCTTCGCTTTGACGGCTTGCTTGGCGGATTTCAGGGCGCTAGCGGCAACCTTCAGCGGGACGGCCTTGCGAACGGCCGGCTTGGCTGCGGACTTGGGGCTGACCGGAGCTTTTTTCTTCTGAGCCATATCGTTTTTCTCACTCTCGCATACTGCGCGTGACCGGAATGACCGGCTCCGCCAAGGTCCGCCTTTGTTAAGGCGGGACATCCGTGCCGCGGGCGAAACTCCGCCCACAACACGCGCGCACTGATCCGAGCCTACTCTTTACGAGAGGCTGTCCCCTGCGCGCTCTATTGTGGCCTAACTTTGCAAATCCCGACCGGCTCTGAATTGGCCCAGTGACGCCCCATAAAGTCTCTTTGAGAGATGCCTTTCAGAGCCAGGCACCCCTTTTTTGTTCACGGCCGTTCCGGATTTGTGCGCACTAAATGTCATCGCGATAGACACTAACACAATCTTGATGGCAAATGAAGGGTCGGAGCCTGAGACAATCTGGTCGCGCTTAACTCTTGGCTAAGAGCTGGGCAGCCGATTAGCGCCTCATATGGGTCAAATTTTTCCCATTTCAATGATTATGAAGCGCCGTAGACGCCCCTAGTCGCCGGAACCCGGGTTGGGGGAGAAATATTTTTCGAATTTTGCCTGTTCATCTTTGAAGCTATCGGCATCGGCTGGCGCAGGTTTCTTCGCGGTAATGTTGGGCCAACTGTCGGCAAACTTCCGGTTCACTTCCAGCCATTTTTCAAGATTGGGCTCGGTGTCCGGCTTAATGGCCTCAACCGGGCACTCCGGTTCGCAGACGCCGCAGTCGATGCACTCGTCGGGGTGGATGACGAGCATGTTCTCGCCTTCATAGAAACAATCGACGGGACAGACCTCGACGCAGTCGGTGTATTTGCACTTTATGCACTTTTCGTTGACGACGTAGGTCATGCGGCTTCCTGGTCCGGGCAGTCCTTGATGGGCATCGCGATCGATTGATCTGCCCTATTCGTTGGCGCCCTTATTAGCATAGGCATCGTGGCTGCCTAGGTGGAGCGGCGTCACAGCGGTCTCTAGCGTCCTTTGAGTTTGTCTGTCTGCCGACGCTCGCGCTTTGTCGGCCTTCCGGCACCGTCCAGCCTGACAGCCTGCGCCGCAACAGCCTCATTCGGATTGCGCGTTCCAGAGATGGCCCGAGACGGCGGCGGCGCAAGGTCACGATATAACAGTTGCGCCTCGCTCGCCGGTCCGCGGCGGGTGCCGATCGCTAGAATCTCAAGGACGCGAATGGTCGGGCCCAGTGTCAGCGTCAGGACATCGCCCGGCTTCACAGTCGCGCTCGGCTTTTCCAAGCGGTTGCGGTTGATGCGAACCTTACCGCGGGCAATGAGCGCTTGCGCCAAAGTCCGCGACTTGGCGACCCGAGCAAACCAGAGCCACTGATCGACGCGTTGGATCGTGTCAACGGCCGTTGCGATCATCAGTTCGAGCCGGAGTCTTCGCTCCGCTTTTCCATCATCGCTTTCAACGCAGCAAGCGCTGCAAATGGCGAACTGTCGCCGGCCGCGGGTTTCGGCGGGGCTGCGGTGATCATCTGCGGAGATCTGCGCGGCTCGTCGCGCCGGCGGCCTTCTCCCTGTCTCCTATCGCGATTATCGCGATCACGGCGCGGCCGGTTCGCGTCGTCTTTCCTTGGGCCACGGTCACTTCGGCCTTCGCCGCCACGGTTTTCATGGCGTGGCCGGTCGCCGCGATCCTGACGTTGATCTTGCCGCTGATCTGGCACCTTTTCATTCGCTACGCCAGCGACTGCCGCCGTCGCCGTACCAAGCTCTGCGGGCGCTGCGGCGGGCGCAACTCGAGGTTCACGAGGCTTGCGGCGATCACGGCCATGATCGCGGCGGGCCGCGTCACGGTGCTCGCTGCGCTGATGCCGTCGCGGCCGCCAGACGTCTTCAAATTTCTCATGCTCGGCTGGTGCGGTCTC